>Ga0268266_10003937_pt1 | contig 14437 bp, 10 predicted proteins | sample KBSS13metaG_FD_190356 | JGI IMG/M metagenome (GOLD analysis project Ga0268266, IMG submission 190356) | Switchgrass rhizosphere microbial communities from Kellogg Biological Station, Michigan, USA - KBS S1-3 metaG (SPAdes) (version 2) | ecosystem: Host-associated > Plants > Roots > Rhizosphere...
TGATCGAGGCGATGCAGGCCTAGTCTGAGGCTTCTCGCCCGTCCCCTTCTGTCCTCGGCAAATGACCCGGCTTCGGTGATCAATCAAACCTTCGGCAAACACGCAGCAGCGTTTTTACACAGCCTCGACCCAACTCGGCCGTCAGCGACGCTATCCTGCTATCCCGGAAGCAGACTCTCGGGGGCACGGCAGATCGTAGAAATGCGAGTCGAATCTATTGGCGCGGATAACTATTTCCGCTGCAATACCCTAATCTCTTGGGGTAGTAAAAAATTACCCATCTGATCACGGTTGAATTGCTTAGAGCAGCAGATGGGCCTCGGCTACCGCCACTTCCTATTCGAACCTGACGGCACCATGCGGCACCTTTCGCACCGGGTGGCCGACGGTCTGATATTCGACCAGGACTTCCTTCCCCAATATGCCGGGTACGAGCTTCGCCATGCGACGGTGATCATAGAAACCGACAGCGGGAAGCCGGTTCGGATCCACGAGATCCAGGCGGACATTTGGCGCTTCGATTTCCGAGGCTCGATGCGGGACTTTATGCAGGAGAGCATCTTCGCAGCCCAATCGAGCTTCATTCGGAAGGATGGCTGGGAGGGACGCGGCCGACAGCCATCCGCCGATGCTCTCGAAGCCCGTAAAGCATTCGAGGCGAAACACCGGTGGAAGCCGAGCTCGCTCGAAATCAATCAGATGATCCATGCCATCTGGCCGAAGGATGCAGGGCGGCCTGTTTCACCTCCGCGCATCGTTCCAGGCACTGTCAAAAAGAGGGTCCCAATGACGTACGAAGCCAAGGAAGCTGTCCGCCAGATCCATGAGAACAACTGGAGGCTTCTCCACACGATCTCCGACCTGAGCGACAAATCGCTGAAGGCGTTTCGGCAGCTCGTCGGCGAGAAGCAGCTGGAGAACGCCGCCTTCCCAGGCGATAGTTCGATGACCGCGCTCTATGGGGGCTTTGTCGCGGTTGCTGATGGCGAACTTGCCTCCCGCGCCCGTTGGAACAATTCAAAGGGCACGTGGTACGCGGTCGTGACGATCTTTCGGGAAGTGGCGAAGCACACCTCCGAAACGGCGGCCGAATTCTACAAGAAGTGCAATGGAAGGAAGGCGGCCGTCGTGGCAGCTCGGGCGCTATTGGCCGAGCACGCCACGAAGTATGACGTTGGGGTCACGATCGAGGCGGATACATTCCCAGAGGGCGAGTGGTTGCCTTCGACACACGCTGAAGCTGTCGGGGCCTCCTAGGAAGGGGGTTGTTTGAGCCCGACCGTTCGAACGATCCAGCTCACAAGATGACGCACCCGTGTCCCCACGGGTGCTAATTTAGAAGTCAGCGCTTATATGGGGTGACGGATGCCGGCGCTGACACCGGTACCCTCCCTTAGACTAAGCTCGGTTCTCCTCTGGGGAGCCGAGCTTTTTTTACATCCGCATCAGGGCGCGCTTCGGTTATCCGACGCCGCGCGGCTGACGTCCAGGGCTCTCGCTGCCCTACATTCATAATGGTGTGACGGTGTTGCATTCTTACATCCAACACTGTTTGTAAAATCAGCATATTATATTGCGAGAGCGGCACGCCCAGGTGGCTTCCCCGTGCGAAGTTGAAAGCCGAAGGCGGCTTCGCCAAGGAATATTCGAAGTGATGTGCAGGATGAATTACGCGCCTTCTTCGTTCTCATCTGTCAACACCCGGCATATTATACTTGCCGTACCCATCATCAAAATCATCCTATCCCGTGTGAATGTTCCCGTAGGAATCTCAGTCTGAATTTTTGCCTTTTCCTAAGACGATATCGAGCAGGGTCTCGCCCCAATCGAAAATAGCGTCCCACCAGACTTTTTCGACCTTGGTGGCCACTTTGAGTGCACAGGGCGCGCCGTCACACCTCTCGTTGGTGCATAACTCTTGCGTTGTCGGGCATAGGAGACTGCGAGCCTGCGGCATCCGTACTCCCCTTCCCGCCAGCATTGACCGTCAATATGTTCGACCCTACCCGAACTGTGAAAGCGGGGCGAGCCGGACCGTTCAAAGACTGAGACTCTTCAATACAATTTGAGCTAGCCTCCCGCCCCAAGGGAGGGGCGGATGAGCAGCGGTCCACAAGCAGCAATCGACAATGAGAAATATGCCTCCTGGATGACGCACAGCCAGGTCATGGAAGCCCTGTACCCGTCGCTCAGGAAGGCATTCATACCTACGCTTGTGGGACGCCTGCGCGCCGGCAAGATCGACTCTGCGGGCTCTGAGTGCGCCCTGATGACTCCCTCTGGAACATTCAAGAGCGTTCTAAATGCGATTGTCCCGAACGACTATTGGCAGCTTATGTCTGCATCCAGTGAGACCGGCTGGAAAACCGGAGATTTCAAGTTTTCGTTCGGCCACAAATGGCAGTTCAAAGGCGCGCACGTAACGGCTCATTTCTACGGACTCAGGTTCGAGCCCGGCGGCGTAAACGAACTGGTTCCGAAAACCCGCCCTGTGCCGATTGTATCCCAGAAAGTCCAAGCGGGCGATTGGATAAGCGCTAAGGCTGCGCTTGAACTGCTTGAGAGTGAGTTCCAGGAGATAGATGCCGTAGACCGTCTCAGGGTGCGCCTCGTATCCGGCAGCATTGTAGCCCACGCACGCGAAATCTACGCCAACGGCCAGCTTACAAGGTCCGATGGAGTTTCAGTCCCAGATGAAATCTGGAAGGAAATCGGCGAAGGGGTTTTTGGCAATCCCGTCTGGCGGATGAACGATCTCACGTTGACGAGAGGCTATGTCGGCAGCCCCCGTACGAAATTCACTTTTGGCAATGTGGCCTTCCTCAAAGAGGACGTTGAGACTCTGCTATCCAATCCTCCGCGCCAGGATCAGGTGGAGGCAGCGCGCCCCGAAGAGGCTTCTCCGAATGAGCTGGATGAAGAGAGCCGTAAGAACCCCCTCTCGGCTGAACTTCTCGCCGACTGGGCCAAGCTCTATCTGAAGGCATACCCCGTGAACAAGCGGTCCGAGCCTTTGGCCCGTAGATCGGTGGACGGAATGTTTCCCGACAAATCCGTTACCAGGGATCGACTCAGAGCGATACTGAGCGAATTGGGCGGCGGTGGCGTAAAAGGCAAGAAAGCCGCAGACCCGGCGGATTAAGGGCTTATTCTGGCGGATTTAGATAGGAAATTTTCCTTTAGAATCAATAGACGCCAAAAAAGTTGGCGGATTAACGGCGGATTTAGCGCCGGTTTTGCTGGCGGATTTTGAAGCTGGCACCTTGTGAACCTGCAAACGGCGGGCCCCGGTCAATGGAAGCACGCCGTTCGGTTCAACGTCCACGAAAGGAGGCAGTGATGCGCAGGTTCCCCAACGCCAGAAGAGCCTAAGGGACTCTAGTCGCCGCCGGTCTTGCATCCCGGCGGACGGCTACCCCGGAATTCTTATCACGGGCTGATTGGCCTTGTGAACGTTTCCACACCTGCCAGCAGGACGGCGAGGTAGATCCGTTCACCGCCTTGGCTGGCGGACCCACCTTTCGGGACAAGCGTCGAACTTTTCGTCGGTCTCATCGAGGAGACCACCGCTTCTCCTGAAGCATGGGAAGTGGGTGAGATCAGCTAAGCTGCGGGTCGCTCCAGCACCACCCGCACATGCCGCCGCATCGTCACGACCTGATCAGCTGAACTTGCTGCCCATGCCCGCCAGGCCGAGCTAAATTTCCCCAAGTATTATGCTTCCAGGGTAATCATATAGTCTAGTTTAATTTTATCCATCGGCGAATTAATCCGTTCATAAATTGCACACGTAATTATAGGCGACGCACTCATTCAGTCTAATCATTCGAAATACATTTTCCACACAAACCCTGTGACTTTTATAATTTATAGAAGATTTCATAATATTAACACCTCAATTTCAGGACTTAAATGCCGACAATTGGCAGCCTGCATGCGTCCATAGCCGCTTTGCTGGACGGACAGAAGCAACCCCTTATAGGAGCCATCATGAGCATGCATCACATTGTTTTCGTCGTTGCAGTCGGCTTGGCGGGAATGGCCTATGGCGTCGCGCTGACCTTGGATGACCAACGCGGAGGCGCCCACAGGCAAGCCCACGAGCGCCATCACAAGGATCACCCAATCCCTTATAGCTTGGACAAGGCGACGTTGTTCGGTGGTCGTCATGCGCTCAATTTCGGAGTGAGTAGTGTCTCAGTTCCCCGATTGGGCGGGTTGAACTGAGGTCGATCCGCTATCGCATCCCGCGCCGGGCTTCCATAGCCCCGAGAATGGTAAGAGCAACGCTTACACTATGCCGCCGGCCGCTCCAGGACGACCCGTACGTGCCGGCGCATCGTCACAACCTGATTGGCACCATCCACGGCCCTGAGATCGCCAACGGTGTCGTCCATCCGAATAAGCTGAGCCCGCTGCTCCTGCCTGGCCGGGCCGTAGTCGGGAACGTCGAATGAAGGCCCGCGCTCGAAGCTGAAGCCGGTGAGCAGGTGGTTCTTGAGCTTGGCTCCCTCCAGGGAGAGCAGCAACTCGCACATGGCGTCGAGCCAGCGGTCGTAGATCGCGTTCACCATGTCGACGTAGGCGGGCGTGGGAAACCAATCGACCGGGCAGAATTCGACCCGCACCGCCTTCAAGCGCTGCTCAACGGCTTTGTGGCGCCGCTTCGTGGGCTTGGGTTCGACAATCTCCATCTCGCGGACGGTCTCTTCGGAGCGCAGCACGTAGCTGAAACGGCGGCCGTTGATCATGGACCAGCCCGACCGGTCCTCGGCGAGCATGACCTCGTCACGCGCTGGTACGGGGAAGGCCTCCGGATGGGCGGTGGATGGTTCCGGCCGTTCCCCGCTCTCGGCATGCTCGATGATCAGTTGGGCGAAGGTGTAGCCCAATTCGATCACGGCGGCGTGGATCACCGGTGCTGCCATCACATGGGCGCCAATCAGCTCCGCCAGCGGAGCGACCCACCAGGCGGCGTGACCGACCCAGTCGGCCAGGGTGGCGCGTTCGGTCTCGATGCCCTCGCGGGCCAGGATCGCCGATTGCCGATAGAGTGGCAGGCCGTCGAGATACTTGCCGACCACGACATTGGCGATGAGGCCGGAACCGGGGCGGCCCTTCTCGATCGGCAGGTCGGGCGACGGCGCCTGAATGATCGTCTCGCAGGACCGGCAGGAGAGCTTCGGCCGGACATGGCGGATCACCTTGAGCCGAGCCGGAATCTTCTCCAGCACCTCCGTCACATCCTCACCCAGCTTCGAGAAGTGCGTGCCACCGCAGCCGGGGCAGACCTCGCCTGGAGAATGGACGATCTCCTCTCGCGGCAGGTGGTCCGGCAAAGGCCGCCGTACCGGTTGACGTCGATCGCGCGGCCGCCGGCCGGGTGCATCGGCAGCGGGTGGCAATGACGGCGCCGTTCGGGTCGCTTCGCCTTCCTCAAGGTCTTCGAGCATCAGTTCAAGTTGATGGATCTGGGCATCGAGTTTCTCGGAAGACTGGCCGAACTGCATCCGCCGCAGCTTCGCCAGTTGCGCTTTGTATTGTTCGATCAGGAGCTTGGCGCCCGTCAGCTCGGCGCGCGCCGAGGCCAGTTCGGCCTCACGTTCGGCCAGCAAAGCGCGAAGCTGCGCTATCTCCCGGGCGGTATCGATCATGGGGCCGGAGTTTACCAGAAGGCGCTTGCACCGGCGCTTCGAAAGGGAGCCTCCGAGTCACTATGACGCCCTTATCAGCAGGCCGTCTCCGGCCGCCAGCTTCGCACCGGTGCGCGCCAATCGATCCCTTCGAGCAGCATCGAGAGTTGCGCGTTGGTGATTGAGGCCGAGCCGTCCTTCGCCTGAGGCCAGATGAACCGGCCCCGTTCCAGCCGCTTGGAAAACAGGCACAAACCCTGGCCATCCCACCACAGGACCTTGATCAGATCGCCGCGCTTGCCGCGGAACACGAACAGCGCGCCCCCGTGAGGATCGAGCTTCAGCATCGTCTGCACCAGGGCGGACAAGCCGTCGAATCCCTTCCTCATATCCGTCGTACCGCAGGCCAGATAGACGTGAACGCGCGCCGGAACACCGATCACGATAACGCCGACAAAACCCGACGCAACGCCGCTTCATCGACATCTCCGGTCAACCGCAGCTTCACGCCGGACGGCAACTCCACCTCGATCAATCCGTCGCCGTGCGGTGCGGCTGAGGAGACCAGCGGGGCTTCGACAATCCTCTCTGGCGGCGGAAGTTCGGGCACCGCTTCCGAGGCGATTGCAACCGGAATGAAGCCGGTCAGTTCGCCCGTCCGAAATTGCTTACGCCAAGTATAAAGCTGGCCGCTACTGATCCCGTGCAGCCGGCGCGTCAACGATGGAGACGATCCCGGCGCCACGCTCTGCGCTAGAATGTGCAGCTTCTCCTCAGTGCTCCAGCGCCGTCGGCGTTCCGGGCCGGAGAGAACTTCACCTCGCAGCTCCGGAGCCCTCGTATGAGTGCTCTGAAGCTCCTCCTTGCCGATCACCACCGCGTCTTCCATCACGACCACCATCCTGCCCAGATGGCCAGAATCCCGATCGGCAACGCTACGACAAGACGGGGGTCAGCTGACGCTTACAACCTTCCCAACGCTCGACGTTTAACAAAGCCCGCTCAGGCCTAACCCCCTGAGCGGGCTTTGCTTCTGGTCCGTTGGGGTCGCTAAGAGCCTAAGAGACTGACCCGCCGGAATAGACGATCTGGACGCGGCGATTCTGGGGTTCGCGGACCCCGTCGGCCGTCGGAACAAGCAGGTCTCGCTTACCCTTGGCCACGATCTCGATCTCGCTGGAGGGAATCCCGTCCTTCTCCAGTCGTGCTGCCACCGACTCTGCACGACGGCGGCTGAGGCGCATGTTGTAGGCGTCTGAGCCGACCGTGTCAGTGTGCCCCGTGACCGTCAGCTGCGTGACCTTGGCTGGGCCAGCATTTTTTGCCGCCGTATCGACGATCTCAACTGCCTGAGATGTCAGGTCCGACTTGTTGAAGTCGAAGAACACCAGATAGCTCTTCGGCGTGGGCGCCGGCGCCGCAATCGGCGGTGGCACGTAGGCCGCCGGAGCCGCCTCGGGTTCTTCCGACGGTCCGCCAAACCGGTATTTCAGCGAGAAGCCGAACATCCGCGGCTCGCCATAGGACACGCCATCGAAGCCGAGCTGGGTATAAAGCGGCAGCGACCCGGCGATATACTTGGCGTCGAGCGCGTTCGTCATGAAGAACGCTGCGTCAACCGAGTAACCCAGTATTTTCTGCCAATCGACGCGGAAATCGACCAGGCCGTAGCCGGGCGTGACGTTCAAAGGATCGGCATAGGTGATCGAGACATATTGCTGGCCGTTCCGCGAATAACTGGCGGTCAGGCTGATATCGCCCAGCGATTCGTCCAGCGGCAGGTGATAGGTGCCGGAGACGCCCCATTCGACCTTCGTATAGTAAATGAAGGGTACGTTGTAATCGAGGCCGGGATAATTGTCATATTTCGGGTAGACATACGAAAAATGCGGAGAAATCTCGAGCCCCTCGACCGGAACGAACGTCCCCTCGAACTCTCCCCCTTCGATCGTCGCGCTTGAGGCGTTCTGAAAGGCATTGGCGACCCGTGTGGCCCCGGTGGCGTCGACGAACGACACCACCTGGGAGATCTGAATGCTTTTATAGTCCGTGTGGAACACGTCGACATTGGTCCGCGCCTCGATGCCGAACAGGTTCCATTCCGTCTTCAAACCGATTTCGACATCGGTGACTTTTTCCGGCTGGTATTTCTGGAATTGCGGAGCGACCGTCAGGTTGAAGCCGCCTGGACGATAAGCATTGCCCGACCGCACATAGATCAGCGTCTTGTCGGTCAATTGCTCGTCGAGGCTCAGGTTCCAGCCCGGTGAGTTGAAGTTGCCGCTAACCGCATTGACGCAATTCCGGTCGGCAAACGCCGCGCTGCAGTTGGTCGGCACGCCCGCGCTGGAGCGCTTGATGCCGTCCACGCCCGTCGTCGCACGCTGAACGACCGAGTTGAAGTCCCAGGTATAGCGATAGCCGGCGGTGAAGCGCAGCCCGTCGACCCAGTCCGACAGGTCGTAGATACCGTGCACGAAACCGGCCTGGCTGCGCGCCGAATTGTGGAAATGATAGTAGGCGAGGTTGCCCAGCGTATCGGTGACATAGACGGAATCGCCCAGCGGATGGTCATATTCCAGATAGCCGCCGACCACCCAGTCCAGCTTGCCGGCCAGGGCCTTGCCTTGCAGCCGCAATTCCTCGGTATATTGGACGTCGTTTTCGGTCCAGCCGTGCGGATTGACCGGATCGCCAATGCTGATGATCGGCAGATAGGTCCCGTCGGAATCCTCGGTTGCCAGGGTCTTCGTCACATTCGCCGATGCGATGTTCTTGAGCGACAGATCCTCATCGATATCCCAGGTCGCCTGATCGACGAAGCCGTAGAAATAGTCCTTGCCGATGCCCGGCGTCGTCCGCCCCAGCTGCTGCCGGATGCCCAAAGCCTGCTGCTGTGCCAGGACGCTTGCAACCGGCATGTTGCGGATGGCAGGAAAACTCGGATTGGCATTGAGCAGGATCGTGGATGACCCATTACTGTCCTGCCAATAGCCTGTGTACAGGAAATAATTCTCGAAATCGTCGCTGGGCCGCAAGGTCACACCGACGCGCCAGGAATAGTAATCGCGGTTGTCGTAATCTTTGCCGTTCGTCACGTCGGTCGTATAGCCGTCTCGCTGTTGCGACTGACCCGCAATGCGGACGAGCAGCTTGTCGGTCACCACAGGGATGTTGATCGCGCCTTCAAACTCCCGATCGTCATAATTACCGACTGTCGCTTTGATATAGCCTTCAAAAGCGTCCGTCGGGCGTTTCGGCTCCAGCGAGATCAAGCCGCCGATCGAGTTCTTGCCGAACAGCGTACCCTGCGGACCCTTGTCCACCTCCACATGGTCGAGGTCGAAGAAGTTGCCCGGGGACAGGCCGTGAGTCAGGCCGGTGCTGGTGCTGTAATCGGCCTTGTTGGGTACGTCGGCGAAATAGGTGACCACGCCCTGCAAACCGCGCAGCACGGTATGAATGGCATAAGGCGCATTCGCGTCGGACTGCGGCAGCGACATGCCGAGTGAAGGTACATGCCAGATCAGGTCATGCATCTGTTCGATATGCTTCTGCTCGACATCCGCCTGGCTTAAGGCGGTGATCGCGACCGGCACACTCTGGATTTTTTCCTCCCGGCGCCGCGCTGTCACGACCACCTCCTCAAGACCGGAGGAGGCCGCGGCTCCCTGATCGGCAGTCTGCGCGATCGCCCCGCCGCCCTGGGTAAGCACAACAACGCTGGCCGACCCAAATAACGCCAATAAGAAGCGTGATGACATCCGTTTCCCCATTCCCCGTTTTCGGACATGTTCTGAAGACGCGCCGTCTCGGCATTCCGGTCTCGCGCAAATCCCTTCCCGATCACACAAATCCGGTTTCGATGCCTTGCGCCGGAGATTAGTATCAGGCCTTCTTCAAAAGCAACTGCTTGCTTGGTTTTGCGGTCGATGAATCAGGTGCGTTGCCGCCGGAGACGGGAATTGGCAGGAGAATGGAATGATCACGGTCAAGGAAACTGACCGCGGTTATTGGGGCTGAAGTCGCGGAGTCGATCTGCCGCAACCGCTCGATGCCGGCGCCGTCGCAGAAATCCACCAGACCCTTATCGACAACTTGGTGATCTTCTTTCGCAAAACCGTTGGACGAAAGTGGTCCTGCTGGGGTGCCAGCTCCCCTACGGCCTGTGGAATTCGCGGCCGGCGATGAACCTGCCGATCCGGTCGCAGGCCGCGCGCAGCTTTTCGCCGATCGCCTCGACATGGTTGCCTTTTACGGGCGTGACGAAGCCCGACAATCCCAGGCCGAAGGCGATCGTCCCCGGCTTCGAAAAGATCGGGGCGGCGACATAGGCCAGCTGGTAGGACTGGCCGGGTTCGATGTCGGACAGCGCATAGTCCGTCAGCGCCTGCTGAAATTTCAGTTCGAGGGCCCGGTCGAGATCGGGCACCGGCACGCGACGAATGCCGAATGCATAGCCCCGCGTCCGGATGAAGTTCAGGGAGTTCAGCAGCCTGTTCTTGGCCTCGGCGTTCAACGGCGGGTCGGCGGAGTTCAGCCATTCCTCGGGGCTCGCCTCAGCCCAAGCGAAAAACATGCCGCCCAGCGGGGGCACCGCCGGCACCGCCGCCGGCACATGGGGGGCGTTCCAGCTGATATGCGAAACGGCCGCGGCCCGCTCCAGAATGACGATATCGTTATTCTTCAGGGAAAAGGCGGAACACACGATATCGAATTCATCCGCCAGCAGGCGCATTTCCGGCCGTGCGACATTCATCACCAGCTCGGGCGCGAGCGAAGCCTGCGCCACGTTGCCCAGCGCCGGGCCCAGGACATAGGTCTTGCCGGCGGTGCGGAAGACATAGCCGGCCTGGGTCAGCGCGCCGAGGAGGTTATGGCAGGTCGCGCTGCTGATCTTCAGCGATTTGGATATTTCGGTCGCGGTGAATGCCTGCTCCGCATGACCGGCAAGGAAATTCAAAACACCGACCACCCGGGCCACGGGAGGGGAGGTCTTGGTCATCGGGTGGGGCTCATCGTCACGGTGGACTCCATAACAGCCGTCGCCTAATGGCGCCAGCATGCCGTAAATTGTTCGATATTTAGGAGAGGTTTTTCAATAGTTGACAGATTTTCCTGATTCTCGGAAAAGACCCTGGCGCCGCGGCGGACAAGAAGCCGTCCGGGCTGCCTCTAGGGAGGATGATTTTGGCAGGCCAGACTCTCGAACTGATCGACGCGGACGCTCATGTGAATCCGCCGCCGACATTCTGGGACGACTACCTTCCCAAGGAACTCGCCGATCGCGGACCCAGGATCGAAGAGGGCCGCCCTGACGAGACCCACGACTGGGTGGTCTTCGAGGGTTCGCGCAAGCCGCTCAACATCATGTCGTCGGTTACCGGGCAAGGGCGGAATTTCCGGCCGGTCGGCCGTCGCTCGGACATACAGAGCGGCAGCTGGGAACCGGCGGCCCGTCTCGAAGATATGGCCCGCGACGGCGTCAGCCGCGCCGCTTTGTTCGGCGGCGGCCCGCTCGGTACTGCAGACAACGATCTCTATCTGGCCAGCTTCGGAGCCTATAACCGCTGGCTGGCGGATTTCTGCCGCCATGACCCCAGGCACCTCGTCGGTGTCGCCTATCTGCCGATGCAGGACATCGACCAGTCGGTCGCGATGCTGAAAGAGGCGGCGCGGCTGGGGCACAAGGCGGTCAATATCCCGGCCTTTCCGCAATCCAAGAGGGGCACCGCGGGCGGCGGGTTCGCCGCACAGGTGCTGGCTCTGACCGGCGATCCGGACGGCGAGCTGCAATATGACAATCCGGAGTTCGACCGCTTCTGGAAGACCTGCGTCGATCTCGACATGGCCATCACCATCCATCTGGGCGCCCGTGTCGCCCGCCCGCAGATGACCCGGTTCCTGCCCAACCTAGTGATGTCAAAGGTCTGCATGGCCGAGCCGATCTCGATCATGATCTTCGGCGGCATCTTCGACCGCTTCCCGGCGCTGCGCTTCGCGTCGATCGAGAGCGGTGTCGGCTGGATGGCGTGGATGGCCGAGTATATGGACAGCATTTACATCAACCAGCGCCACTGGCTGCAGCTCGAGCTCAAGCACCAGCCGAGCGTCTATATGGACCAGAATGTCTACGGGTCCTTCATCCGCGATCCGGTCGGTATCCGGAACCGCGACCTTCCTGGTGGCCGCAACATCATGTGGTCGACCGACTATCCCCATTCCGAGACGACCTGGCCCGACTCGCGTGCCGTCCTGGACCGGCAGTTCGCCGGCCTCAGCGACGACGAACGCCGGCCGGTCGTCCGCGACAATGCTTTGCGCTTTTTCGGGCTGAGCTGACCGGCTCAGCCCTTCCAACCCGCCCGCGGTTCTCACGGGCGGCATCCCAAGAAAACCAAAACTGGAACTGCACGGGAGGATCGTCATGTCACGCGCGCATCTGTTCTTCGGCACGGCTTCGGCCGCCGCATTGCTGGCCTTGTTCCCCATGTCTGCGTCGGCCCAGGCGCCGGCGGCCACGTCGCCCCAGGCGAGTGCAGGGCTCGAAGAAATCGTGGTGACGGCGCAGCGGCGTGAAGAGAAGCTGCACGACGTCCCGATCGCCGTGACCGCCCTGACCGCGGCCGCCATCGAGGCGCGGGGCATCACCAATATCAACGATGTCGCCGGGTTCGCCCCCAACGTCACGTTCGTCCAGTCGCCGAGTTTCAACAACGAGACCACCGTCGCGATCCGAGGCGGCGTCACCATCAATCCCGCGCCATACTGGGAGCCGGCAGTCGGCATGTATGTCGATGGCGTTTATATCGACAAGGCGCAGGGCAACGTCTTCGACCTGGTCGATATCGATCATATCGAGATTTTGCGCGGTCCGCAGGGTACGCTCTATGGCCGCAACACCCTCTCCGGCGCCGTCAACTTCGTGACGCAGAAGCCGATCGGCATCTTCGGCGGCGACGTGCAGGCCACCTTCGGCAACTATGACCTGAAGAAGGGGCGGATGAGCCTCAACCTGCCGGAATTCGGGCGGCTGAAGGTCAAGGTCACCGGGCTGATCGAATCGCGGGGCGGATACCAGGATTTCGCGCCCGATCCGTTCCATCTGCCGTCCTTCCTGACGACGCGCCCGACCGTCAGCGAATATAACGCTACCGAGAACAAGGCGGGCCGGATCGCCGCCCGGCTGGACGTCACGGACGACCTGATGGCTGACTATACGTTCGACGTCTATTACCGCCATGACATACCCCAGCAGGGGCAGCTGGTGTCGGTCGGCCAGGGCGGAATTTTCGATCCGACCTCACCGAATTATGCCGGCCTGCCGCTTTATCTTTACATACAGCACAATCCCAGCGCGCCGATCCGCTATGCCACCGCCTCGGTCAATAACGCCGCGCTGTTCGAGAATTCCGGCGCCCGGGCGCACGGCCTGACGCTGACCTGGGATCCGAGCGATGCGCTGGTGCTGAAATCGATCACATCCTATCGCTGGCAGGACTGGTCGATCAGCCAGAATTTCGACGATTCGCCGATTGAGATCGCGCGGACGCAGCAATTCAGCCACTACCACACCTTCACCCAGGAGCTTCAGGCGTCGGGTCAGATCGACCGGTTCCACTACACGGTGGGCGCCTTCTACTTCAACGATGGCGGGCACGATACGATTCCGCAGCAATTCTTCCTGGGCACGGTGAACATCAACAGCCAATTCGGCTTCTCCAGCGAGGCCTACGCCGTCTACGGCCAGGTCGAATACAATCCGCCGATCCTGGATGACCGGCTGACCCTGACCGCCGGCCTGCGCTACAACAACGAGGGCAAGGTCGGAACCCGTTCGGTCGACGGCCCCGCGCCAGGTGAGGGCGTTCCCTACACCACCGCGTCGAAAAGCTTCGACGACGCGACGCCGACCTTCATCGTGAAATACGACATCACGCCGGATCTGAACGTCTATGCCAAATACGCCGAAGGCTTCAAAAGCGGCGGCTTCAACGGTGAGGCGTCGTCTGCCGTCGAGGCAACCATACCGTTCCGCCCGGAAACGGTCGACGAGTACGAGGTCGGCGCCAAGTCGCGCTGGCTGGACGGCAGGCTCGAAGCGAACGTCGCGTTCTTCTACGACGATCGCAAGGACATGCAACTCGCGGTCTTCACCGGCAAGGGCGCGCTTTCAACGATCATCCGCAATGCGGGCAGCGCCGTTATCGACGGCACCGAGCTGGAGCTGAACGCCCTGCCGACAGACTGGGTGCGCCTGTCAGGCACGGTCGGCTACCTGAACACCTTCTACAATGAGTTCATCGAAGACGGGGTGAACCGGGCCAATGACCGCGCCTTCCCGGTCGCGCCGCAATTCACCGCGCATGCGGGTGCCGACTTCACGCTGATGGACGATGACGAGATCGGCAAGCTGCACTTCCTCGTCGATTACACCCATTCCGACGCGTACTACTACTTTCCCTATTCGTTGAGCGCCAATCCCGCCATCAACCAGGGCTATTACGCCGCATCGACCAAGGCGAGCCCGCTCAACACCATCGATGCCAGGCTGCGCCTGAGCAATATCCCGACCTCGTACGGGACGTTCGATGTCGCGCTGTGGGGCAAGAATATCTTCAACGACAAGGCGCGGGTCAGCGGCATCGATTTCGGCCCGAGCTTCGGCAACCTCAACGACGCCTATTACAACGATCCGCCGACCTTCGGGGCCGATATCGTCTTCCATTTCGGCGGCGTCGCGCCCGAGCCGGCTGCGCCTCCCGCGGCCTATGTGCCGCCCCCGGCCGTGGCGCCCGCCGCGG
>Ga0268266_10003940_pt1 | contig 14430 bp, 21 predicted proteins | sample KBSS13metaG_FD_190356 | JGI IMG/M metagenome (GOLD analysis project Ga0268266, IMG submission 190356) | Switchgrass rhizosphere microbial communities from Kellogg Biological Station, Michigan, USA - KBS S1-3 metaG (SPAdes) (version 2) | ecosystem: Host-associated > Plants > Roots > Rhizosphere...
CCCGCCTATCAATCTCACTCCCGATTACCAGGCTCCAGCTATTTTTCCGTGAACGCCACCAAATGACGGGTTGTCGCGCACTTTTGCGCGCGTGACATTTTTGCCACGTTTAGCTCTAAAATGAATATGCCCCGGGACGGCCTGTGGATGGATTCGCGTAAATACCTCTGAATCCTGTGGATAATTCAACGAAAAATAAACTTTCGTTAACCATATTGCCAACTGACAAAAGCGTCGTCACCAATAGTCCCGCCGAATCACTGGGGGTGAAATGGCCGACTTCGTTCAGTCGGCACGGGGGATTCTAAGTCAATCACAGAGTCGAATGGAGGCGACGGCCAATAACGTCGCCAATATAACGACACCTGGATTCAAAACTCAGCGCCTGTACTCCGACGTGAGTGCGGATGTGGATTCTCGTGCTTCGCAAACCTTGCTTAAGTCACGCCTTGATTTCGATCAGGGACGTTTGACCAAGACAAACAATCCGTTTGACCTGGCGGTCAGCGGTGCAGGGATGTTCCGCCTTCGCGGCGCTGACGGATCGGTCGCTTACACCCGGTCCGGACAGTTCAAGCGGGCCGAGGACGGGCGCGTTACGACGTCTCAAGGGCTCGTCCTGCAGACCGCTGACGGCGGCGACCTCGTCGCCCCGAACGCCAATGTGCAAATCAAGGCCGACGGGACGGTGATGGACGCCGGGCGTCCAATCGCCCGGCTGGCGCTTTACCGGCCAGTCGCCGGGACCGATGTCCAACCGCTCGGCGGCGCGCTGTTCGCCGCATCCGAAGGCCTCATGGAGGAGATCGCCGCGCCCGAGCTTCGGCAAGGGATGGTCGAGAGCTCGAATGTCAGCCTCGCCGACGAGATGGTGAGCATGATGGACGCGCTTCGCCAGGCCGAGGGCGGCGCTCGGCTGGTCCAGACCTACGACGACCTGATGGGCAAGGTCATCCAGACATTGGGGGGCAAATGATGATCCACAAAATTACCAATCGCGCGGGGTCCCTATGAACGGGGCATTCTCGATCGGGGCCGTGGGCCTCGACGCGCAGCAAAAGGCGCTCGACACGATCGCCAACAATATTTCGAATATCGCGACCAGCGGGTTCAAGCGCACCGAGGTGCGGTTCACCGAAGTGCTTGCAAGCCAGCCCGACGAAGGCGTCGCGCGGGCCGCGCTTGGTGCGCCGGGCGTCACCAATTCGGGCGTTCGCTCGGACCTGCTCCAGCTGATCAACGAACAGGGCAAGGTCGAATCCACCGGCAATGTGATGGATCTCGCGATCAACGGAACCGGCTTCATCGAGCTCATGGGCCCGGGCGGCGAGACCCTGCTGTGGCGTGGCGGGCCGCTGAAGGCCGGCGACGACGGACGGCTGATGACCGCCTCGGGCCTGGAGCTGAAAGCCAACATCGCGCTTCCGGCCGACACGACAAATCTCGAGATCGGGTCGGACGGCGTGGTCCGCGCCAAGACCGGCGGAGCTGGCGAGCTGGTCGAGATTGGCCAGATCATGCTCGTCAAAGTGGAGGATCCAGGCTCGGTCGAGGCGGTGGACGGCGGCTTTTTCAAGGTCCGCGACGGCGCGCAGCTCGCCGACGCGAAGCCGGGCGAGGATTGGGCGGGCGTTCTGGTCCAGGGTTCGCTCGAGCGCTCGACCGTCGACCTCAATGCCGAAATGGTCGCAATGCTGATGGTGCAACGCGCTTATGCCGCGAATGCGCAAGTCGTCCAGGCGGCCGACCAGCTGCTGAATCTCGCCAACCAGTTGCGCCGGTAGGGCGATGGCGGGGCCTCTCACTTTGGCGGTAGCAGGGAGCGTCATTGCGGCGCTGACGAACGCCGGCGACGTCACGCTGAAGGATCATGTGGTGCGGCTGTCGGACGTCGCAGTCGTGACCGGCCCTGATGCGGAGACAGCGAACAGGATTGAAGTTGCAGAGCTTGCGGGACCGCTCGTTACGATCAGCCGAAAGGATTTGGCACGGCTGATCGTGCGTGCGGCTCCCGCAATCCGGGTGGCGGGAGCATCGACGGGATCGATTCGGATTCATGCTCCCGCCGCCAATCCGGTTGCCCGGCCAGCGCCTTATGCCGATGAACCGAAGATCCGCCGCGGCGACGAATTGAAGGTCGGTGCAAGCGTCGGTCCGGTAACGATCGAGCGCAGCGTCATTGCCTTGCAGGATGCGTCGGCGCGCCAGCGGCGCCTCTTCGTCCGCTCATCCGACGGCGAGGTGTTTGCAACGCCCGTTCGGTCGGGGGACGCCAAGTGAGGCTTGTTTGCGCCGCTGCCGCGATGCTCCTTGCCGGAGCACCGGGCAGCGCTGCCGCGGACAATCTTTACCGCGGCTCCAACTGGTCGTCGATGAGCTCCGACCGGCGCGCAACCGAGGTCGGCGACGTGCTGACCGTAGTCGTCTTCCAGGCTGCCCAGTCGAGCACTGCGGCCGCTAACAGCTCGCGCAAGGCCACCGATCTTGGCGGCCATATCAGCGGCGGGCACTTGTCAGAGAGCGGTGAGCTTGCCTTCGGCGGCGGCTACAGCGGCCGCGGCGAATTCACGCGCAGCGAAAAGCTGATCGCGCAGATCACCCTCAACGTGCTCCAGGTCCTGCCGAACGGCGACCTCGTTATCGGCGGCGAGCAGTGGCTCAAGGTCAATGGCGAACGCACCAGGATTGGTGTCCGTGGCCGGATTCGAAGCGCCGACATCCAGGCCGACAACAGCGTCCTGTCGAACCGGATCGCGGACGCGCAGATCGACTATGACGGCCGCGGCTTCGTGTCGCGCAGCGCGAAGCCGGGCCTCATCAATCGCATCTTCAGCTTCCTCGGGCTCGGCTGATGCGCAGCCTTCATCTTGCCCTTTGGTTAGCCGTCGCGGTCGTTCCCGCGGCGGCGTCCGCGCAGCAGGTGCCGCTCTCGACCATCGGCCGCTTCGACGGCTGGCGCGAGAATTCGCTGATCGGCTACGGCTTGGTCACCGGTCTCGCCGGCTCGGGCGACACCCGCCAGAACGAGGTCACCCGGCAGGCACTGCGCAATGTCCTCAGCCGCCTTGGGACCTCGGTCACCGAGGACCAGATCAGCAGCCGCAACGTCGCCGTGGTGATCGTCACCTCGAAGCTTCCGGCCTCGGCCAATATCGGCGACCGGATCGACGCGACCGTATCCTCGATCGGCGATGCCCGAAGCCTTGCCGGCGGGACCTTGCTGATGACCCCGCTGCTTGGGCCGAACGGGCAGCCGTTCGCGCTTGCGCAAGGCGCGCTGGTCACCGGCGGGCACAATTTCGAGAACGACCTCAACAGCCAGCAGCGCAATTATCCGACCAGCGCGACGCTTGAGGGCGGAGCGACGATCGAGCGCGCGATCGACGCGTCGATCCTCGGGCAGGACGGGTCGGTGAAGTTCCTCCTCAACGACCCCAACTTCGGAACCGCGCGCCGCGTCGCGGACGCAATCAACATGCGGTTCGGCGCGGGCATCGCCCAGGCGCGGAACGCCGACGAAGTCCGCATTTCCTATGGCGGGAGCCGCGGCGACCTTACGGCCTTTGCCGCCGAGGTCCAGGCCGTCCTGGTCGAGCCCGAGCGGAGCGCGCGCGTCGTCATCAACGAGCGTACCGGAACGATCGTCGCCGGCGGCGACGTCACCATCTCGAGCGTGGTCATTAGCCAGGGCGACATCCGGGTGACCGTCACCGGCCAGCGCGATGCGTCGCAGCCGCAATTCATCGACGGCTTTGCGCGCGACGTCCGCAGCCTCGTCGTCACCAATAGCCAGATGGACGTCGACCAGGGCGCGAACGATGCCGTGGTGAGCTTTCCCAACACGACCGTCGCCGACCTCGTCCAGGGCCTGTCGCGGGTTCACGTCAACACGCGAAGAACGATCGCGATCCTTCAGGCAATGAAGGCGGCGGGCGCGCTTCATGCCGAGCTTATCGTGGAGTAATCAATGACCCCGCTCATCTCCGCCATCCTCAACAAGGCGCTCGATGGCCTCAGCCTTCGCTCAGCAGCGACTGCCGAGAATATCGCGAACGGCAATTCGCCGGGCTATCGCCCGGTCCGGGTAGCGTTCGAAAGCGAGCTCGCGGCGGCGGCAGCAAAGGGCGAAGCAAGCGTCCGCGCAGTCGAGCTCGAGGTCGAGCCTGAAGCCGCCGGCCCGCAAGCGCTCCGCATGGACCTCGAGCTTGCCGACCAGTCGCAGACGGCGATGCGCTACGGCGCGCTGGTCGATGTCCTTGCGCGCGAACTGCAGCTGCAGCGAACCATCATCCGGGGAGGCCAGTAATGGAGGCAAGCGCGATCAGCCGGTCGGCGCTCGACGTCGAATGGCAGCGGCTCCAAGTCATTGCCAGCAACCTTGCCAATGCCAACACGACGCGCACTGCGGAGGGCGGCATCTTCCGCCCGATGCGGCTGGTGTCGGGGCCGCGCACCAATTTCGCCGGGCTGCTCCAGTCGGCCGCGCATCCGGTGGCAGCCGACCTCAACGGGGTCGAAGCCTATGGAGTGGAGCCGGTCGCGGGCAACGTCCGGCGGGTCTACGACCCGAAGCACCCGCACGCCGATGCCAGCGGCTTCGTCACTTACCCCGAGATCGACCGGGCGAGCGAGATGACGCTGATGATCCAGGCGTCCCGTTCGTACGAGGCCAACCTCGTTGCACTGAGCCTCGCGCACCAGATGTACGCCAAGGCCCTCGACCTCGGACGCCAGTCGTGAGCGCGGTTGCGCCAATCTCCGCGACCCTCGAGCCGTTGGTCGCGCAGCTCGTCCAGCAGCTTCCGGCCGGCCAGCCGATCGCCAATCAGAGCTTCGCTTCGCTCCTCGCCCAAGGCATCAAATCGGCCGAGGGCAAGGTCGCGCACGCCGACGAGATGGTCAAAGCCTTCGCGCTCGACGACAGCATTCCGGTCCACCAGGTCACCTTCGCGCTCGAAGAAGCGCGGCTGGCAGTCGAGCTTGCAATGCAGGTCCGGACAAGATTGCTCGAAAGCTATCGTGAACTCATGAACATGCAGCTCTGAGCATGGCCGCGAACCAAGCAAGTACGCCGGCCGGGACCCGCCAGTTGCGCATTGGCGCGGCGCTCTTCGCCGCCGTCGCCGGCCTGCTTGCGCTCGGCTATGTCCTGTTCCTCAAGGACGACTATGTCGTTCTTGCCCAGGGCATCCGGCCGGAGCAGGCGGCGGCGGTCGTCGAGGAACTGAAGAAAGAGAAAGTCGGCTACGAACTGCGCGATGGCGGGACGACGATCCTCGTCCCGTCGAGCGACGTCGACCGCGCCCGGCTCGATGTCGCGACCGGCGACCTGCCGATCAAGGGCAGCGTCGGGTTCGAGCTGTTCAACCAGTCGGACATGGGCCTGACCGATTTCGCGCAGAAGGTGAATTACCAGCGCGCGCTCCAGGGCGAGGTCGCGCGCACGATCATGGCGATGGACGGGATTGCCGCGGCGCGCGTCCATGTCGCCTTGCCCGAGCGGTCGCTGTTCCGCACAACGCGGAGCGAGCCGCGCGCGGCGGTCACGCTGACGCCGGATCCTGGCGTCGAGATCGACGGCGAGCGGATTGCCGGAATCCAGCGCCTGGTCGCGGCAACCGTTCCGGATCTTGCGATCGACCAGGTCGCAATCCTCAACGAGCGCGGCCAGCTGCTGACCCCCGAGTTCAGCGACGTTCCGCTGGCGTCGAGCTCGGAAAGCGCACTCGAAGGAACTTATCGCGACCGCGTCGCGCAGGCCGTCGCAAATGCTGTTCCGCGGGCCCATGTCCAGATCAAGGTCACGGTCGTCCCGCGGCTTGGAACGCCGGTCGAGGCGGCGCTTGGGCCGGCGCCCGGAACCGGGACTCGAAATCACGCCATCCGCATTGTGCTGTTCGACCGCTCCGGCCTGTCGGCCGGGGAGGAACAGGCGATCCGGGCCGCCATCGCCGCCGACCTGCAGCTCAATTCCTCGGCCGGCGACGAATTGCTGGTTTCGCCCGCGCCTCAGGTCGCTGGAGCAATGCCGGGTATCGGCGCTGTTGCTCCGGCTCGTGGCGCTGCGCCCGTTCCCGAGCAGGACCGGCTGATGGCGCGGATCATGCGCAGCTGGGCAATCGTCTTCGGACTGCTTGCTTGCGCCGCGCTCCTGTTCCTTGCCCTTCGCCTCCATCGCGGCCGGCAGCACCGGCGCCGCGAGCTCGTTATCCGGATCCGCGAGCAATTGCTCCTGGTCGAAGGCGCTGCAAGTGCGGCCTGACCGGTCCCATCCGCTCCTCGGCGAGCTGGAGCGGCTCGGCAGCCGCGAGTTGAAGCTGACGCTTGCCCAGCTCTCCGCCGAGGAGCGAGCCCAGGTTCTCGGCCTGCTTGAAGCTGGCGCGCTTGAAGCGCCGGCGCCGGCATTCGAAGCCCTGGTCGGGCTTTCGCCCTGGCTCCTGAAGGCGGTGGACGAGACCAAATCGCCCGGCCCGGCCCGTCTCACTCCGGCGACCCGGTCGGCCCTCTCGCGCGCGCTTAATGAGGTGGCTGGGAAGGATGCCGCGAATGAGCGTCCGAAGGCCCGCGAACCGAACACCTTCATCGGCAGAATGCTTGCACGCAACCAGCGGCGGCGCGCCGGATCGTGACTTTGATCATCAAATCCTCGGCGCTCGATCGCAGCGATGCCCTCGTCCGGCCGTTCGGTTCGCCGGTCGATGCGCTCCAGGCGCCCGCGAGCCAGTCGCTGGAAGCCGCCGGGTCCGAGGCGGAGGATTTGGCGCGGCGTATCCTGGAGCTTAAGGAAGACCGCTTGAACGAGCTTGCCGAGGCGCGCGCGGCGGGCGCGCGCGAAGCCCTCGAAGAGCGAAGCGGCGCCGAGGCGGCGGCCCTTGCCCAGTTGGAGGAAGCGCTCGGCGCGGCGCAGGAGGCCTGGTCGAAACAGCTCGAGGCCGTCGAAGCGTCAGCGATCGGAATTGCGAGCGCGGTGCTGGAGCAGGTGTTTGCCGACCGGACGGACCTAACGGCGCGGATCCAAAGTGCCATCCGGGCCCAGCTGCAGCGGCTCGATGACGCAAGCGTCATTCGCCTTCGGGTCAGCCCCGAGGATTTCCCGGACGCCGGCGCACTGGCCGCTGTCGCGGCCGGCTGCAATTGCCATGCGGAGGTCATCGCCGACCCCAGGCTCGAAAGCGGCGGCTGCCTGATCGACCTTGCGCTCGGCCAGGTCGATGCCGGCCTGCCGGCGCAATGGGCGCGGATTTCCGGGCTCCTCGAACGCCTCGAACGCCGCGAGGCCGGCGCATGAGGCCGGTCATCGACGAGATCCAGGCAACGGACTTCGCGCCGCGCTTTGGCCATGTGCGCGGCATTGCCGCGGGCATCATCGAAGCAACCGGCCCGCACAGCGTCCTCGGGCAGCTGTGCGCGATTGCCGCCGAGAATGACGCGGCGCCATTGCTCGCCGAGGTCGTCGCGATCGACGAGAGCCGGGTCCTTCTCAGCCCGCTCGATCATGCGCGCACGGTCGCGCTGGGCGCCCGCGTCGAGGCGCTTGGCAAGGCAAGCATGGTGCCGGTTGGGGATGCTTTTGCCGGCCGCGCGATCAATTCGCTGGGCGAGCCGATCGATGGCGGGCCGCCGATCCATTCGAAACGCCGGCGCCCCTTCCATGGCGTCGTTCCGACGCCGCTCGAACGGGCTGGGGCGACAGCCGCCGCCGCCACCGGGATCAGAGCGATCGATGCCCTGCTGACGCTCGGCAAGGGACAGCGCATCGGCGTCATTGCAGCGAGCGGCGTCGGCAAGACCAGCCTGATGGAGCAACTCGCGACCCAGACGGACGCGGACCATGTCGTCCTGTGCCTCGTCGGTGAGCGCGGCCGCGAGGTCGAAGCCATCTGGCGAATGCTTGGGAAGCGGGACGACAAGGACCGGTTCACGATTGTCGCGGCGACGTCCGATGAAAGCGCGACGCACCGCGCGCGCGCGCCGTCCCAGGCGCTGGCGCTGGCGGAAGAGTGGCGGGGGCAGGGACGCCATGTTTTGCTGCTCGTCGACTCGGTCACGCGCCTCGCGATGGCCCTTCGCGAAATCGGTTTGGCCGCAGGCAGTCCGCCAACCGTGCGCGCCTATACGCCGAATGTGTTCGCGGCATTGCCGCGGCTGGTCGAACGCTGCGGCGCTCTCACCAGCGGCGGCGCGATCACTGCCGTCATGACCGTGCTTAGCGAGACCGACGAAGCCGACGACCCGATCGTCGAACTGATGAAGTCGCTGCTTGACGGCCATATCGTCCTCTCGCGGGCGATTGCGGAGCAGGGGCATTTTCCGGCGATCGACGTCATCCGCAGCGTCAGCCGCGGAATCGAAAAGCGGATCGGTTCGAAGCATCGCGATGCGCAGCGCGAGATCGTGGCGCTGCTCGCGACCTACGAAGAAAGCCGGGTGATGGTCGAGACTGGCGCCTACCGGGCCGGCACCAATGCGACTCTCGACCGGGCGATCGCCAAGCGCGATTCGCTCCAGCGCTTCCTTGCCCAGGACCTCGGTGACCTTGTGCCGTTCGAGCAATCGGTTTCGGGCTTGTGCGCGCTTGCCGGAGTGGCGCCATGAAATGGTCGAGGACCCGGTTGCGCGTTGCCGGCAAGCTCCAGGCGATCGAGCGCGCGCAAAAGGCGGCCGCTGAGATGCGGCTCAGCGACGCCCGCAGGGCCTCCGACCAGGCAGCGGAAGAGACTCGCGATGCGCGCGGCAACCTCGACGATGCCGAGCGGAGCTGGAATGAGCGGATATCCGCGCGCCAGCTCGACCTCGAGCTGCAGCGCGCCTTCGCCGACGAGTTGCTGCGCCGCGAGCGCGACCTCGGAGCGAAGGTCGGCGAGGAGCAGGAGGCGGAAGTCCGCCTCGAGCGGGCGCGCTCCGGCTGGCAGCAGCTCGAGGCCGGCGTCCGCGCCGGTGACCGGATGCTCAAGAAGGGGCAGCGCTTCCTTTCCCGGCAGGGCGAGGAAGCGCGCGATCGTGCTTTGTCCGACCTCACGACATGGGAGTGGTTCAAGCGATGACCAATATCATTCCACCGCGAACCGCGCCGGTCATGCCGGCGCTCGCCCGGGACCAGCGCAATGCGCAATCTTCAGCTGGCGCTGACGCGGAATTTTCGTCGCTGGCCATGCCGTTGCCGCAGCAGGGCGATGAGGGGCGCGGGCCCGCCGGGCGCGCGAACGAGGCGGCGCTGCGCAGCGCCATTGCCCATGTGTTCAATGCTTATGGCTTCTTCACCGCCGATGACACTCAGGCGCCTGGGCAGGCCGACGATCCCCCTAATGCGGGGATTGAAGGGGATGTGCCCGGCTCGCCTTCGCCCGGACTGCCGGCCGGGGAAGAGGGCCCGGGTGAGCTGGCGCATCGGCCGCAGTCGTCGCCGGCGCCGCAGGCTTCGGAACGGTCATTCGCGGTCCACGCCGGGGACCGCCCGCCTCCGCCTGGCCCGGCCGGGCCTGGCCGGGGCGAAGGGGTGGGAAGGGCCGATCCGTTCCTCCGGGCGCTGCAGAACCGGTTCGAGCATGCGCAACTGCCGGACAAGGCCAATGCGAAGGCGGTCGCGAATCGCGCCGCGCATGCCGGGCAGCGCGACCGCGTAACGCTCAAGATCGCTGAAAACACCGTCGAACTGATCGGCCGGATGACCAATCTCGAAGACTCCGAGAAACAGCGCCTGCTGGACGAGATCGACAGCTTGCTTGCGGCCCACGGCCTGTCGCTCGACAGTGCGACCCTGAACGGCGAGACGCTCGGCCAGACGCTTGGGCGGACCGGCTGATGGCGCTTGCCCCAGTCACTGCAACGCCGCCGGGCGCATCGCCGCAGGATCCGTCCACGCAGAGCAAGGCGACGGATGCGTTCAACTTGAGCTTCGAGTCACTGCTCAAGATCATCCTGACCCAGCTGACCTACCAGGATCCCCTGAAGCCGATGGACAATTTCGAGTTCGTCTCGCAGCTTGCCCAATTCTCGCAGATCCAGATCGGCCAGACAGGCAACGACCGGCTCGCCGAAGTCGCGGCCGCGCAGTCGACCCTCCAGGCGACGGCGCTGCTGGGCAAGGTCGTCGAAATCCCGGCCGGGTCGACAACGCTCTCAGGAACGGTGACGTCGATCTCATTTGCCGAAGGCGTGCCCAAGATCGCGATCAAGACGTCGGCCGGCGACACGATCAGCAACATTTCAATGGCTTCGGTTTCGCAGGTCAGGGGAGGAAACTAATCATGTTTGGCGCCATCTATGTCGGCCTCAGCGGCCTCAACGCTTATTCGCGCGGCCTGCAGCAGGTCAGCAACAACGTATCCAACCTGAACTCCTCGGGCTTCAAGGGGTCGAACGTCAGCTTCAGCAATACGGTGGGCGCGGCCAGCGACGGCGGCCTGTCGCTGTCCGGCACCAGCGCCGACGGCATTGGCGGCGTTGAGCTGGGCGACATGCAACGCGATTTCACGCAAGGCGAACTGCGCCAGACGCAGCGCGACCTCGACCTTTCGATCGACGGTTCCGGGTTCCTCGTGCTGACGCGGGGCGACCAGATCTACTATACGCGCACTGGCAGCTTCGAAGTCGACAAGGACGGCTTCGTCGTCCTCGCCGGCACCGATTATCGTCTCGCGACGCTCGACGGGTCGGGCCGCGCAGTGACCCTCTCGATCGACTCCTACCGGACCAACACGCCCTCGACGACGACGGCCATCAAGTTCGCCGATAATCTGTCGTCGACGGCAACCAACGATCCGACGACCGGAATCGCCTTCTCGATCAGCGATGTGAAAGTCTACGACCAGCTCGGGGGCCAGCACACCTGGCAGATCCAGTTCGCCAAGGACACGAGCGCCACCGCCAACCCGGGCGACTGGCTGGTCAAGGTCATCGACGACAAGGGCAAGGTCCTCGGCGAGGTCAAGGCCGATGACGGCACGATCACCAACACCGGGCAGCAATCGCTGAAGTTCAACCAGGGCGTGATCAACGAGACCACCAAGCAGCTGACCTTCACCGACGCTGGCGGCCTATCCGTCATGCTCGATTTTTCCGATCACGTGACATCCTTCTCGTCCGGCCAGGTCTCCACCTTGCGGACCTCGTCGGTCGACGGGCATGCGCTCGGCAATATCGCCACGGTGACGGTGAATGCCGACGGCGAGCTCGAGCTTGGTTACTCCAACCAGGAAAAGAAGACGCTCGGAGCCATTGCAATCGCCGACTTTCGCGACCCGCAGGCGCTTCAGGAGCGAACGGGCGGGCTCTATGTCGACAATGGCGACGCCGGCCGCCAGCTCTTCACTAGTGCCTCGAAGGAGGCTGGGCGCGTACTGTCGCACCGGCTCGAGGCGTCCAACGTCGACCTCGCCAAGCAGTTCGGGGACCTCATTACGATCCAGCGCGGATATCAGGCTTCGTCACAGATCATCAGCGTCGCCAACGACATGATCCAGCAGCTGTTCGGCATCCGCGGGCAGGGCGGTTGAGGCTGACGATGCAGGCGAAGCTTGATCCCAGGCCGTGGCTCCCGGGCGACGCGATCGAAGCGGACCGGGTGGCGTCGTGGCTGGACCGCTTGTTGGCCGAGTGGAGCAGTCATTGGTTCGCCTCAGAACGAGCAAGCGCGAGCCCGACCTATCAGGACGATTGGCCGGCCCCGGGCGTTGCGACCGAATGGCGCTCCATCCCCGGGCTCGCGGCGGTGGCGCTGACGGCGAATGTCCACACGGCGCTTGCGTCGGCAATGCTCGGCTCAACCATTCCGCCAGGATCAATCCAGGCGAACGACCGCGCGGTCCTCGAGCATCTTGCCGCTGCGGCCGTTGACGACCTGCTTGGGAAACTTGCGGGCCTCGCGGGCCATCGCGCCGCCGCGGTGGGTGAGCCGGCCGAGCTCGATCAGGGCCGGACCTGGGACATTGCGTTCCGGAGCGGGCGGCGGGCATTCAAGCTCAGCATTGCCCGGGACGGGCTTGTTGCGATCACCCGCCGCAGCCTTCCGGCAGCGGCCGCAGCGAAGCTCTGCACGGTCCGCAAGGGCCTCGAAGGACAGCAGGTCGAGCTGGTCGCTGACCTCGGCCGGTCGTCCGTCGCCATTGCCGACCTGGAGGAGCTTAGGGTCGGCGACGTGATGGTCCTTGACCGGGCGGGCACCGACCGGGTCGAGCTGCTCATCGACGGCTTCCACTCGCCGCTTGGCGGCCTGCTCGAACGGGTCGGCGGGCAGACCTGCCTCGTACTGAACTCGATCAAGGACGATTCCCATGTCTGACAAGAAATCCAACGTCCGCCTGATCGACGAGGGCTCGGCCGCATCGTCATCGGGCCGGGTCGACCAAAGCGTGATTGCCGGAGTGGAAGTCGTCCTCGAAGCGCGGCTCGGCTCCGCCCGGATGAGTGTCGGCGAGCTGATGAAGCTCACTGCGGGCGACTGCGTCCCGCTCGACGCGGCGCTCAACCAGGACGTCGAGCTCAGCCTCAACGGCAAGACGATCGCGCGCGGCGAATTGGTCACCGTCGGCGAGAAGTTCGGCGTCCGGATCGTCGAAATCCTGAAATGATTGCCTGCCGCAGCGTCCTTGGTGCGGCGTCGATCGCGCTTTCGGGCGCAGCGCGCGCGCAGCAGCATCTCGGTGGCGCGGCTGCGAGCGCCGATGTCTCGATCGTCCGTGTCTTTCTCTCGCTGTTCGTCTGCCTCCTCCTCGCCGGGCTCGCCATCCTTTTCATTCGCCAGCGTTATGGCGGCCGCTTGCCCGCCCGCTTGTCCGCCTTGCGCTCGGCGGCCACGCGAATGCGCCTGGTCGAAAGCCGGCGCATCGGGCCCCAGGCCGACTTGTGCCTCGTCGAGTGCGACGGTGAGGAATATCTGCTGCTGGTTACGCCCGGCGGGCCGTTGCTCCTGAAACAGGCGCGGGCGAGCGCCGGCGAGGACGCCTGAGTGTCGATTGCCGTGCAATCCATCCTCTTGTTCCAGGCAGCACCGGCGGCAAAGGTCCTGCCCGTGCTTCCGCCGGCAAGCCCGGACCTCGTCCGGACCGCTCTCTTCCTCACCCTGCTGGCCTTCATCCCGGCAATCGTCATTTGCATGACGAGCTTCGTCCGCACGGTGATCGTACTGTCGATGGTGCGGCATGCCTTCGGGATGCCCGAGACGCCGCCCAATGCGGTGCTCATCAGCCTGTCCCTGTTCCTGACCCTGTTCACCATGTCGCCGGTCATCAGCCGGGTGAACGGCGATGCGTTCCGGCCACTGATGGCGGGCACCATCTCGACGGAGCAGGCGCTCGAGCGCGGCGGAGCGCCCTTCCGGGACTTCATGCTCGCGCAGACTCGCGACAGCGACATCGAGACGATCTACGCCATTTCCAAAACGCCCGTTCCCGACCGGCCGGAGCAGGTTGAGCTGATGAAGCTGACGCCGGCGTTCCTCCTCAACGAGCTGCGCGTCGCCTTCACGATCGGCTTTGTCATCCTGCTGCCGTTCCTGGTCATCGACCTGGTGGTGTCGAGCATCCTTCTCGGGCTTGGCATGATGATGGTCCCGCCGGCCAGCATATCGCTGCCGATCAAGCTCTTGATGTTCGTCCTGATCGACGGCTGGCGCCTGATCATCGTTGGCGTTCTTGGGAGCTTCCATTGACCAGGCTTCCGCGCGGCATCGATCTCGTCGTCCGCCCCGAGCGGGCGGAAGCCTTGCTGTGGATGCGGTTGCGGCTGGAGGAACGGCCCGAAGCGCGCGAGCCCTTGTTCAACCGTTACGCGAGCTTCGCGCGGTCGGTCGCCCTGCGCGTCCGGCCATGGGGCCAGGCACCGGCGTCGAGGGACGCCGAGCAATGGGCCTATGCCGGCTTGCTCCAGGCGATCGACTCGTTCGATCCGCTGCGCGGGTCGCGGTTCGAATCCTTTGCCAAGCCGCGCATCGCGGGGTCGGTCCGCGATGGCTTCGCCCAGTCGAGCGAGCTCGAAGCGCAATGGAGCTATCGCCGCAAGCAGGAGCGCGACCGGCTGCGCTCGCTTAAGCAATCGGGTAAGGATAGCGCCAAGGACCCGGTCGAAGCACTCGGCGAAATCGCCGCCGCGCTTGCCGTCGGCCTGATGCTCGAAGGAACGCGCATCATGGCCGGCGACGGCGTGTCCGACCCGGCACCCAACGCCTATGAGAGCCTCGAATGGCGGCAAACCCTGGCGGTGCTGAAGCGCGAAGTCGAACAGCTCTCGGCGCCGGAAGCAACGGTCATTCGCCAGCATTATCTCAATGGCCTGACGTTCGTTCAGGTCGCCGAGCTCATGGGCCTGTCCAAGGGGCGCGTCTCGCAGATCCACACTGGCGCGCTCGGCAAACTCAAAAAACGCATTGCAAGGGAGTATTGACCCGATGATGGCTGCACCAAAACTTTGCGATCCCCAGACCCTGCAGGACCT
>Ga0268266_10003943_pt1 | contig 14418 bp, 17 predicted proteins | sample KBSS13metaG_FD_190356 | JGI IMG/M metagenome (GOLD analysis project Ga0268266, IMG submission 190356) | Switchgrass rhizosphere microbial communities from Kellogg Biological Station, Michigan, USA - KBS S1-3 metaG (SPAdes) (version 2) | ecosystem: Host-associated > Plants > Roots > Rhizosphere...
ACGTCGATGATCTCGATGGTGGTCTCGTCCAGCGGGTAGCGGTCGAGTTCGTTGGCGATATCGGTGAGTACGGGCATGTCGAAACTCCTTGGGGAAGCCGGATGAAGGGAATCACCAGAGGGCGTTTCCGGCGATGAACGACCTTGGTGCTGCATGGCTCCCAAGGTAGTGGGCATCGCGCGATTCCAATCCCCACCGCAGGGGGGAATGTGTCGGCCCGGCCCCGTCAGTTCTTCGCAGGCCCGCCCGACCCCGGCTTCAACTGCCGCACCGCCTCGGCCGTCCGCCGCGTCGCCTCGGCAGCCGCTTGCGCGGCAACACGGGTGGCTTCCTCGGCTTGCTTCAAGGCGTCGAGGGTGCGCTCGGCCGCCTTGCCGGCTTCGTCCTGACCCGACTGCAGTCCTTGCCGGGCCCATTGCTCGGCTTCTTCCAGGGCCTTGCCGGTGGCGGTGGCCGCCTGCTGGCCCTGCGCCTCGGCGGCGCGTGCGGCGTCCCGGCTTTCGTCGAGCGCGCGCCTGGATGCGTAGGCCGCCTTGGCCTGGAACCGCGTTGCGGACTCGGCGGCCTTGCGCGCGGCGCGGCGGATGGCCTCCACGGCCGCATTCGAAAATTTGCCCATCGCCGCCTCGCTCTGCGCCAACGCCGAGGCGGCGTGCTCCGACGCCACGCGCCCCGCGCGTTCGGCGTCGCGGGCGGCGCGGCTTGCCGCGTCCTGGGCACTCTGGGTGATGCCGGGCGGGGTCGGGGCCGGTGCAGTGGCGGGCGGCGTCGCGGTGGCCGCGAAGGCAGCGGCGCCGGCGGTGGCGACGAGCAGGCCCACGAGCGTTCTGGTTGCCATGGAATCGCTCCGAAGTGATGCAGACACACAGCATCCGTCGTCCGGTGCGCCGGTGCCTTGCGCCAGCGCAAGTAGGCACGGCCGCAGCAGGGGCGTGCGATCAGGGATCGGGCAACCCGCCAAGCCGCCTACCGGTGTTGCAGCCGCTCGGCTTCGGTCTGGCAACCGGCGCAGCGGATCGCGATCGGTTGGGCCGTCAGGCGGGCCAGCGGAATGTCTTCGCCGCAGTCGATGCAGCTGCCGTAGCTGCCGTCGGCCATGCGTTGTTGGGCCAGCGTGATGTCGTGCAGGCGCACGGCATCGACTTCGATCTCGGCTTCGCGCGTTTCGTCGATGCGCTCGACCTCGGCGTCGTCGGCGTTGCTGTGCACCTCGTGGCCGGCGGCCGGCACGTCGGTTCCAGCCGACGCTTCGGTCTCCTGCAAGTCGCGCAACGCTGCCTGCTTCATGCTGTCGAGCCGCTGCGCCAGCGTGCCGAGGTCTTCAGGGGTCAGGTGCTTCATGGGGGGAACTGTCCGGATGTTGGAACGGCCATCGTCGTCGCGTCGAAGTGCTGGCGGTTTGCGCTGCGTCAAGCCGGCGCGAGGCCAGGAAGCCGGTCACCAGGCCTGCCGCCATCGCCACGCCGCAGCCCGGCATTTGATCGTCGTCAAGCTCGCGGGGCATGGGCGGCCGAAGAATGCGCCATGGTCCCAACGCGGATCGTCCATCCACAAACCGAGGCCCACCATGAAAATTCTCGTCGCATCCGATGGCTCGGAACACGCCTTGCATGCGGTCAAGTACGCTGCGCAAATGGCCCGCCTGATGCGCACCGCGCACAACCGGATCACGCTGATCAGCGTGCACGACGATGCCGGCCTGCGCCACGCCAAGTCGCTGCTCGGTGGCCGCGAAATAGCCGACTACCTGCGCGAGCTCAGCGAGAAAGAACTCAAGCCGGCGCGGGAACTGCTCAAGGCCGCGGAGGTCGAGTACGACATCGAAATCCGCACCGGCCCGGTGGCGCAGGAAATCGTGCGCTGCGCCGACGAAGGCAACTTCGACATGATCGTGGTGGGATCCAAAGGCCGCAGCGCCATGACCGACCTGTTGATCGGATCGGTGGCGCAGCGCGTGCTCGCCAGCGCCAGCAAGCCGGTGGTGGTGGTCAAGTAGCGCGATGCCTTGACCTGCATCAAGCGCGAAACGCGCCGGTCTGCGAGCATCGCAGGCGATGGCCCGACCACAGGGCCGCACAACCCCACGAAAGCCTCACACCCCATGAACCCGATCACACGTCGAAGCTCCCTGGTCCACCTTGCCACCGGCGCCGCGCTGTTCCTGACCATCGATCGCTCGGCCCGCGCCGCCACCGGCCCCAAGGTGGAAGAAGCCGATCCGGTTGCCATCAGCCTGGGCTATCGCGACGACACCAAGAAGGTCGACGAGAAGAAGTTCCCCAAGCACGCGGCCACGCAAAACTGCGCCAACTGCCAGCTCTTTCAGGGCACGCCAAAAGACGCGCTGGGGGGCTGCCCGCTGTTCGCGGGCAAGCAGGTCGCAGGCGGCGGGTGGTGCAGCGCCTGGGCGAAGAAGGCCTGAGCCCAGTTCCTGGCGCGCAGATGCACTAAGCGCCCGCTGGAATCGCCGCCGGGTTGGGCCCGCCGGGGGGCCGGGGTGCGCCAGCGCGCATGCGACGCACGACCCCATGCACCGACGCCAGCCGATCGGCTGCGCTGGTGCCAGTCGCCGGTCGACAGCCGTGGGGTACCACCAGCACGTCGCTGGTGCTGCCCTGGAGCACGCCTTGCGCAACGCTTCCGAACAGCAGGTCCACGACCGTCGACGAGGGGTGCTTGCCGACGACGATGAGTTCGGCGCCGCTGCGCTGCTGCTGCACCACCACCTGCTTCGCGGGGCTTCCGTAACGGATGGCGGACAGCACACCGTCGCGGCAGGCGTCGTACGTGTCCGCCAGCCAGACCATGCGGTCACTTGCCTCACGCAGGCAATGAGCACGGTAGGCTTCGATGATCTCCTCGGACACCCCCGCGTAGCGAAGCTTGCCCTCCTTGAAGGTAGCGACCGCATGGAACAGTTCGACCCGTGCCACCTTGTTGAGCGCAAAGCCGAACTCGACCAGGCCGCGCGACGCTTCCGAGAAGTCGACGGCGACGACCATGCTGCGATACGGACCTCGGGCCGGCTCCCGCACCACGAGAACCGGGCGCGGGCACTTTCGCAGCAGGCCTTCCAATGGCTGGCCCCTGAAGAATGCGCCAACCCCGCGGACGGGTGCCGTGCCCCAGACCAGCAGGTCGGCACATCGTGCCTCCGGCAAGACGTCCTCCACGGTCCAGGCAGTTCGACGCGCTGCGTGCACACGGATGTCGTGGCGCCGACCGAGCTGCTGCGCGTGGTGCGCCAGGCGACCGTCTGCGTCCGGTGGCGGCTGTTCGCCGGGGTGCGCCAGGTAGACGAGCTTGAGCGTTGAACCGTGCTCCGCGCACAGATGCGCTGCACGAGAAAGTGCGTGGTCGCCCCGGGCGGAGAAATCGGTGACGGCGAGGATGAAACGAGGGGTCACGGAGAAGTACCTTTCTGGGTATCGGGCGCTATCGGTCCGGCGCCCGATGGGGCAGCCAGTGCAGCGCGTTGAAGAAGGGCGGCATGTGAGCCGCTGGAGTGGGACCGACTACGTCGAGTAGTCGCCCGTGGCCTCTGGCTGGAAGACGACCGCCACGATTTCGGCAGCACAGTCGTCGCCAAGGGGCGAGTGCCACTTCGCGACGTCTCCGGCCTTCAGACCCAGCAGACCGTTGCCAACGGGCGAGAGCACCGAAATGAATCCGGCAGCGGGCTCGGCATCTTCCGGATAGCAAACCGTCAGCGTTTGGCGCCGTCCGGTCTGCACGTCGACGAGTTCGACCCGCGAGTACATCGTCACGACGTCGGGGGACACCGCGCGCGAGCTCGTCACCTCGGCGCAGGCCAGCAGGTCGGCCAGGGTCGGGGGAAACACGCGGCCGAACAGCTTGCTCAGCCGGGTGAAATCAAGGTCGGTGAGCGTGCGCTCGCCGAAAATTGTTGCATGCATGACGCACTCCATCGAATGCGAGCGTCGTCCGGTGAGACGACGGTCGCTACCGCGCGAAGCTTGGTGCCCGGCGGTGGATGGTTGCGCTGAAGGGTGAGGAAGCGGACCGCCGGGCTCAGGAATGTGCTGGCGTCAGCTGACGACGCGCCTTCTTCGCCATCGCACGTGCATAGGTCGCGGCGAGAAGCAGCGCGGCCAGGGCAACGTGGGTGCAAATGAGGGTGGTGGTCATGCATCGAGTCTAGGCAACGAGCGGTCATGAGGCAAGCAATGGCCTCATGCTTCTTGCCAGATTGACGCAGCCCTCCGGGCAGGGAGAGCAGAGGTGTTAGTGCCGAAGCGACAGCATTCGCCCAACCCGCGCGACGCTGGCGCGCCGCACCGACGAGATCAGGTTCTTGACCCGGCCACCAGCGTCTTGCTGAATAAGCTCACCACCGATGCATTGAAGCTCGCGTGAAACGCCGCTCGATCGAAGCCGACGGCACTCGTGCAGATAGCGGGCGCAACCGCCGCCAGCCCGCTGCTGCAAGGGGACAGAAAGTCGAAATGTCCGGCGTTGGAAACCACCTGGTAGTCCGGTGCCTGCGGCAGTGCGAGCCGAACGAGTTCGGCGTAGCGCGGGTGCGGCACGATGACGTCGTTGTCGGCGCGCCATAGCTGCATGGGCACCTTGACGTTCTTGAGCCCATCCGGACTGAACGTGAATCCAAGTGCGGGTGCCGCCACCACGGCGGCCTTGATGCGAGGGTCTGCTGCGCTGTTCAGGTCGGACGCAGGGACCGCCGGGGCATTGCCGCCATTCTTCGCAACAAGCTGGCACGCATAGTCGCCGGGGTACTGAGCGCACATCGGCCCGATCCTCGAAAAATCAGGCACCCCGCCGATGCTCGCCAGCGCGGTGAAGCCACCGGACGAGAAGCCGAAGATGCCGATGCGCGCCGGGTCGATGGCGGCGCGGCCATCCCAGGTCGACAACATGTGGTCGATCACCCGGCTCATGTGACGTGACCGGTCCATGATGTTGACGCTGCGGCTCTGGTCGGCATAGTTGTCGCCCGTGTGGGTGACGGCCGCCACGACGAAGCCGGCGTCGGCCAGCGCAATGGCCGTGTCGTAATGACTGAGAGACGAGCCGCCGTTGCCGTGCGACATGACCACCATTGGCAGGGCCTTGCCATGCAAGGGAGCGTTGAATGCAACGCTCATCGTCGTCAGTCCCATCGACATCGGCGCGGCCGTGGCCAGGCTCGGGTACCAGATGGCGATCTCCAGCGGTTTGCCATCGGGATCCGCGGCAACCCCGCGTTGAAACCCCGCGGCATGCACGCAGGTGCCGGCGAGCGCCATGGCGAGCGCGAAAAGCAATCTTGAGGTGAGCGATTTCATGAGGGATGCCGAGGTTGGATGGACTGCCAAGAAGGCCGCTCCAAGCGACTTATGGTCCGTCAACCGACCATCCTCCGAACCATCTTGCGCGTGAACGGTGCGGCGAGCAATACGCTCGGAAAGGCGAACAGCCAGCCGGTCAGCCATGACGCTGCCCAGGTTCCGACAAACGACGCGCCAAGCGGTGCCACCTTGAGCGTTGAGATGCCCGAAACAAGAAGAGACATCAGTCCGGACAGGATCAAACCGAACAGGACGGGCTCGAACTTCTTCGCAATCATGCGGTGACCTCTTCGGAAGTCATCCGCACCAGCGCTCGTGCGATGTTGGCGCCGAACATCCGGGCCGTCTTGACATCGCCGGGCACGAGGGTGTCGCCATGGAGCGAGTGACCGGCTTGCGCCATCAAGCCCGACCACGAGCCCAGGCGGTTTGCCGCTTCTTCGTAGGGCACGCCGCTGTGCTGCTCGGGCAGGATGGCGTTGCCGACCCAAACCATGCCGTGCTGCATGGCGAAGACGAACATGGAAAGCAGCGTGGATTGCTTGTCGCCCGACGGCAGCGCCGACACGGTGAAGCCGGCCGCCAGCTTGCCCTTGAGTTGCTGGCGCTTCCAGATGCCGCCCGTGCTGTCCATGAACGTCTTGAATACGCCCGATACACCGCCCAGGTAGGTGGGCGAGCCGAAGACGAAACCGTCGTAGGGGAGCAAGTCCTCGGGCGCGAGCCCTTCGGCCTTCAAAAGAGTCACGTCGACGTCCGATGTTCGGCGTGCACCCGACGCGATGTACTTGGCGATCTGTTCCGTGTGACCGCTGGCGCTGTGATAGATGACTGCGAGCTTTCTCATGATGGTTCCAGTTCAATGTGTTGTGGGAGGCGGTTAGATGCGGGCGACGGCATGCGCGGCGATGAAGAGGCCGGCACCGAACACCGTGTGGTTGACGAGGCTTCTGACGCGATTGCGTCCCGGTGTCGGCGTCCTGGACGCCGCGATGCCTGCGCCCATGGCCGGTTGCATGACGAACCAGGGCGCCGCAACGGTGGCGATGCCCACGGCGAGCGCCGGCAACAGGTTCGGGCTGCGCAGCCAGTGCGTACCGAACAGCGCAATGGCGAGCGCCGCGTAGCCCGTGCCGACCGCGTAGTGAACCGCCCAACCCAGAGCGAGTTCGCCGCGCACGGGTGGCGCCTTGGCGATTGCCTCGTGTGCCCAAATGCCGCGGCGCCAGTGGCCGGCCCAGCGACCGATGAGGGCGAAATTCAGCGTCGGGACGCCCAGTGCGTTCAGCAACAACAGCCAGATGTCCATGATGGCCGTGGCACCGAGTCCGATGAGGACGATGCGAGGGGTCGCGTCGATCAGGGCATTCATTTCAGTCCTTTCGAGTTGACGAGATGCCAACGTGGAAGTACTGTAGAAGTTCAAGTCAACTTGAGGTCAAGAGGTTTTTTCATGGACATCGCCCAGGTGGCAAAAAAGACCGGCGTGCCGGCTTCGACGCTGCGCTACTACGAGGAGAAGGGACTGATCCGTTCGGTTGGGCGGGATGGCCTGCGCCGTCGATTCGGCCCCGAGGTGCTTGATCAACTGGCGCTGATTGCGTTGGGACAGGCGGCGGGGTTGTCGCTGGACGACATCGGCTCGATGTTCTTGCCGGATGGAAAGGCCAACATCGACCGCCAGCTGCTGGCAGCCAAGGCCAAAGAGCTCGACGGGACGATCAGGCGACTCAGGGCGATGAGCCGCGGCCTGGCGCATGCAGCGGTGTGCCCGGCACCCAGCCACGCCGCTTGCCCCACCTTTCAGCGGCTGCTCGGTGCGGCCAGCAAGGGGCAGATGGGTAAGCTGAAGACGCCGCCCCGCGCAGCGAAATGAAAGCAGCGCTGTTCCCGGTCCCGAGGTCGAACCAAGGATGGTGCAACGCCTGGGCGAAGAGGGCCTGAGGCTTTTGCTTTCGGCGCGCGGGATTGAAGCCTGAGCGTCGGTTGTTGGCGGAGCCGCGGGCGATGGGTAACCCCTTCGGCGAATGTCCCTCCGCGGCTCCGCCGCTCCTTCCTTCATTTCGCTGCAGGGGTCACCCACCACCCGCAGTCTTGGACGTGCTGTGTCACTCAGCGGTCATTAACCCCTACGCCACAAAGTCGGAGTTGTTGGCGATCGATCCAATTGCCACACCCGGCCGCGTACACACCCAGCCCAGGTCAAGGCGCCAAGCCGTGGTTTGCCACGCAGGCAGTGCGCATTCGGTTATCGGTGGCTCGCCATTTGGACTCCAGAACCGGCTTCGGTCCCGGCCCCATGCTCGCGAAAGCGTGCTCTGCAATGCGTTCACAGTAAACACTGGCAAGCTCAGGTTGGCTTGACGTGGCCAACATTTCGATGTCCTCTGAGCCTGCGAGTAGTTCAAGTAGCTTCTCTTTCGGCGTCTTGGTGTAGGTCTCCAGAAAGAAGTCATACAGGTCTAGAACGGTTTCGCATTTGCGATTCCGAGAGATCTCGCCGAAAAACGTTTCGGGGTGCCTTTTCCAGGCCGCCAGTTCCGCTTCGGATAGAGGCGCGCTGAAGATGATCCCGCGGCCGTCGTCAGTATTGACGGAGCAGACGGCGATCATGTCGTGCTCTATCACTACTGCAGATGCGAGCACGCCTTCGGCTTCAAGGCCTTTCTCGTCGGGCACGACGTACCGACTACCGATGGTCAGCCTTTGCTCAGCATTGACGAAAGCGAACTCAGGGTTGTCGCCGTCGAACGTTGCCGGGATATCTGAGTGCGCGCGCATCGACTTGAGCAACTCGTGCATTTCGCTATGAGCTCTCCGACCATTGATCGCTGCCCGAAGCGACGGGTATGCGTGGTCGAGCTTGAACTCGTCGATATGGAAGCCATCGCCCAACGCAACCAATGGCCATTCCGCGCCGTCGAGGTGATGCTCCCACGGCGAATTTGTGAGGAACACATAAGCAGGCGGCAGACGCTGGGCCTGCGGATCGAGAGTCTCAAAACGCCGCAGCAGGTCAAGGGCGCGCTGGATGAATGCGGGTGGTGCTTCGCCACCGGACAAGTCCGGAGTGTTCAGGTCAATGAAGATGATGCGGGTATGGTCTGCCGCTTTCTTGAGCGCGCGGACCAGCTGCCGATTTACTCGCCCACTTTCCGGCCGCTTTGCTTCAACTGAGAACTGTTTGCCGGTCTGCGTGTTCGTCGCCGTGAACTCACAATGAGATGTGCTTCTGTCATCTTCGTTCTCGAATACAAGTGTGAAGCCCGCTCTTACCAGCGTGGCCGCAACCTGCACCTCGTAGCGCGCGCCAGAGAAATTCTGAGTGTTGCGAAGACGCTCGATCAGTTTCGCCTGCAGTTCGGCATTGTGGTCAAGCGCGTAGAGGTCGTACGCCAAGTGCAGGTAGGCTGCGACCGCTCCCGTCATCCGAGCGCTTGCCACCTTCCCGGGCTCTTCGATAAACAATTGCAGCTGCTCGCAGAGCTTGTGATACCAAACCAAGATCGGGTGCCTTTGGTCGAGTGGCTTCTTCAACTCCGCGTTGCCCCACTCAGCACCTATGACTACCTTCAAGTAGTCGATGAGGAAGTCGTGAAAGGTCTTCCACCTGTTCGAGTGAAGGAGCCGATCTTTGACGGCGACGAACTGATACCCGTTGGACGTGGTCGTCGCGACGATGGGCCTTCCCAGCCCTTGTTGTTCGAGGCGCTGGTGCTCTTTCGCCTCGTGGCGCGCTCGCATATCCGGCGCTGCAGCCGTAGCCTCGGTAGTCCATTTCATGCGTGCACTATTTCCGTGGCACTTCTTGTATTTCTTGCCACTCCCGCAAGGGCAAAGTTCGTTGCGTCCCACCTCGGTCATGCAGCTTCCCTATGTGCGCTCGTTCCGCTGCTCGTGCGCACGGTCGCGGCCGATCTCGCGCGAGGGCTGATTTCGTTCTGCATGACGGCCTATTGGTCGTCAAGCGGGGTGCCATTTGGGCTGGCGTTCATCCAGCCACATCGATCCTGATGATGCTTCAAAGCATCTGTGAGCGCGGCCTCGCTGGAGTCCTTCGGTGTGCGCAGTGCAACACCTTCAAAGCATCCATATTCAGAAGTCTTGAGGACCTCGCTCAAATGGACTGTGCGCGCGAGAGGGTCTATCCGGAAGAGGTGCAGGTCAAACAACTTGTGTAGATCGGCTCGCAGTAACAAGCCGTTGCCGACTAGGTTGGTGTGTGCGCCGCGGTACGGGACGATGTGCGCCGCTTCGAGTAGGGCTTCAACGGAGCACCCAGATACTGCGCATGCCCCGTCGTACGCGTCCAAGAGCGCCTTGCGAAACGCCGGTTGGCCCTCGCGCTGCACTATCGCTGCCATGGTGCGCCGGCGCGCGTCTTCTGACAGATCAAATATTCCTTCTGCAGTGGCAACGCTACGGGCGTGCTCGAGCTCGACACAATCCGCGGCGCCGAGGAACCTGGGACGCAAGTTTTTGTCGCCGACATCGACAAGCGACCAGACGCCATGAACCCGAGGGTCATACAAGCTGAAAAGAACACCTCGGCCCTTGCCTATGCGTATGAGCTTGTCGTAAGCGTTGCCCGTGTCGGTTCTTCGGGGCGCCCGATTCACAGCATGGTTGCCGCGCGAGAAGCAATTTACGGAAAGTACGGAAAGGTCCGGACCAAGGTTGCCTCGTGCGAAGCTCGGAATCTCTGACGCTATATGGTCTCCGACTTCTGTCAGTGAAGCTGGTCGGCCCAACGCGCGCACTGATTCCAGTACGACTTCCCAGGTCGGCCTGTCCCCATAGCGATACCGACGCCCTTGGCGCCTTGCCGCCTGGTTAGCTAGGCCAAAAGACAGTGCCTCATTCTCGAGCTGATGCATGCTGGCCTGACCTTTGACATCCGGAGCTTGCGACGCAAACCAACGATCAATCTGCGCAAGTGATGGGCCTGCGCTTCGTTTGAACGCTTTGAGCAAGGCGAGTGACACGAGCGCATGCTCAATGTCCCAACTGCTGCCCGGCTTCAGACGGAACGCGTTGGCTTGCGGCTCTTTTTCGTCCCAGACGAACACGGCATGCACCGGACCGTATTTCGCTCGCATCACTGGGGCACGATTGAGATTGCGTAAGAGATTCTCGGCGCCGTCCTCACCGATTGTTGCCGCCTCCAGGGTTTGGTGTTTCGAGTGTTTGCGCCAGCTGTTTAGCTCATGCACAGCAGCGAACTGAATGTTCATGTCTCACTCTCGAGTTGGGTCTGAATGACTGCTTCCGCCAATAACTCCCTTTCCGAATCATCGCCGCTGCCTCGGTTTTAGTCGCCTCTGTCCTGACCCTCGTAAGTCTGTCCCGGACTTTGCCGGCATGGAACGCCGCCAAGATCATGCCGGTGGGGTGTGCTGCGCAGCGAAATAAAGGAAGGAGCGGCGGAGCCGCGGAGGGACATTCGCGGAGCAGTGCACCCCGGCGGCATGATCCCGTCGCGAGCGCCCTGGCGTCAATGCCGACGAGCATCCATCGTCAACACCCGCCCCAACCGCAACACCAGCGCCCGCCAACGCCCCGACCCCGCCACGTCCCGCATCAACGGCGGCAACGACACCACGAACAGCAGCGCGGCCAGCGGCACCACCCAGACGAAGCCGATGTACTTGAAGCCCAGTGCACCGACGATGCCGCCGGCAAGGAACATCGCCAGCAGCAGGGCGAACAGGCTGAGCCTGGCGCGGTTGGCGCACACCCGTGCGGGCGCGGGCGTGCCGACGCGGTTCCAGTAGACGAGCTTGCCCAGCTCGATGCCCAGGTCGGTGATCACGCCCGTCATGTGCGTGGTGCGGATCTGCGAGGACGACACCTTGCTCACCAATGCGTTCTGCAGGCCCATCAAGAAGGCCAGCAGCAACACCGTGAATGGCACGGCGAACGGGGTCGCGCGGTTCAGGGTGGTGGCGCCGACCAGCCCGAACAGCAACAGCAGTGCGGCCTCGAGCAGCAGTGGCAACGCATAGCCTGCGTGCAGCCCGCGCTGGCGCGACCAATTGACGATGATGGCCGTGGTGGCGGCGCCGCAGACGAAGGCCAGCAGCGCGCCGATGGCGCCCAGCACCAGCGTCATGTTGCCCAGCACCAGATGGTCGGCCAGCATCGAAACGAAGCCGGTCATGTGCGAGGTGTACAGGTGCACCACCAGAAAGCCGCCGGCGTTGACGGCGCCGGCGACGAAGGCCAGAAGAAAGCCGAGCCAGCGGTTGATCGATGGCGTGCGGTGCCGGCCGGTCAAAACGCGCAGGCGCCGCATCGGGGCTCTGGCCGCCGGTCGGCGTGCGGCCGGTTAGCGGCAGCCTGCGATGCAGGTGTCGTGCACGCTGCGCAGTTGCGCGGGGTCTTCGTTCAGGCCGGCCGCGACCAGCGCACCGGTCGCGCCCAGCGTCGCCAGGATGAATGCCGCGGCCTTCAGCGTGGCGCGTTGCAGTCGGGTCATGAAAGGCTCCTGGTCATGGTCTGGCATGACTGTAGGCAAGGCGAGGCCGCGACGTGTTGCGCTGGATCAAGCGGGGCGCCGGTGGCGCGGTGCCGCGGGCTGCTCGGCCGATAGCATCGTCGATCGCTGAACCGAGGATCGCCATGCACGCACACGAAGACATTGCCTCGCGCCTGATGGGCACGTCGTACGACACCCTGGACGAAACCGCCCGCAAGGTCGCGCGCCACGTGGCACAGCGCAAGCACATCTCGCGAGATACCTCGAAGGACCGCGATGCGCCGACCTCGTTCGGCCAGCGCGCGGCCGATGCGGTGGCGTCGTTCGGCGGCTCGTGGACTTTCGTCGGCCTGTTCGGCGCGGCGATGCTGGTGTGGGTCGGCCTGAACGGCGTGCTGATCGCCAGCCGCGGCCACACCTTCGATCCCTACCCGTACATCCTGCTGAACCTGTTCCTGTCGATGCTGGCGGCGATCCAGGCGCCGATCATCCTGATGTCGCAGAACCGGCAGTCCGAGAAAGACCGCATCAGCGCGGCGCACGACTACGAGGTCAACCTCAAGGCCGAGCTGGAGATCATGCTGCTGCACGACAAGGTCGACCAGTTGCGCGAAAAGCAGTGGAGCGAGCTGCTGCAGTTGCAGAAGGAGCAACTGGCGCTGCTGGCCACGCTGTGCGGGCCGGCCAGCCCGGCTAGATGATCCGCGAGAAGCGTGCCCGCTTGCGGTCGGTCTGCAGGTAGCGGTCGAACACCATCGCGATCGCGCGCACGAAGAACCAGCCCTTGTCGGTGACCGTGAAGTCGTGGTCGGTCACGGTCACCAGGCCATCGGCCGCCAGGGGGCCGAGCGCCGCCAGTTCGGTCGCGAAGTAGTCTTTGAAGTCGATCAGGTGCGCGAGGTCGATCGACTCGAAGTCGACATGCCCCTGGCACATGATGGCCATGATCACCGCGCGGCGCAGCACGTCGTCGCGCGACAGCGCCAACCCGCGCTCGATCGGCAGGCGGCCCTGGTCGATGTGGTCGTAGTACTCGTCCAGGGTCTTGGCGTTCTGGCTGTAGGTGCTGCCGACGCGGCCGATCGCCGACACGCCCAGCGCCACCAGATCGCAATCGGGCTGCGTGCTGTAGCCCTGAAAGTTGCGGTGCAGCCGGCCCTGGCGTTTGGCGATGGCCAATGAATCGGTCGGCAGCGCGAAGTGGTCCATGCCGATGTACACGTAGCCGGCCGCCGTGAGCGTGCCGATCGCGCGCGACAGCATCTCGATCTTGTCGGCCGCGCCCGGCAGATCGTCGGTGGCGATGCGCCGCTGCGGCTTGAAGCGATCGGGCAGATGCGCATAGGCGTACAGCGCGATGCGGTCGGGCCGCAGCTCGCACACCTGCGCCAGCGTGCGGTCGAACGAGGTCACGCTCTGGCGCGGCAGGCCGTAGATCAGGTCGATGTTGATCGACTGGAAGTGCAACTCGCGCGCCGCGGCCACCAGGTCGAACACCTGCGCGGCCGGCTGGATGCGGTGCACGGCCCGCTGCACGTCTGGGTCGAAATCCTGCACGCCGAAGCTCAGGCGGTTGAAGCCCAGCCGCGCCAGATGCGCCAGGCGCTGCTCGTCCACGGTGCGTGGATCGATCTCGATCGCGTACTCGCCGAGCGGGGCGAACGTGAAGGCTTCGCGCAGCAGGCGCACCAGTTCGGTCAGCGCCGCGTCGTCCAGAAAGGTCGGCGTGCCGCCTCCCAGGTGCAGCTGGCTGACGGGCGTGCCCCGGCCGAGCCGCTGCACATGCAGCGCGATCTCGCGGCCCAGGTAGCCCAGGTATTCGTTGCCGCGCGACGGATGCCCGGTCACGATCTTGTTGCACGCGCAGTAGTAGCAGAGGGAGGCGCAGAAGGGGACGTGCACGTACACCGACACCGGCGAGGAGCCGGCGCCGATGCCCTGGCGCCGCTGGCGCGCCGCGGTCTCGTAGTCGTCGGGTCCAAACGCCTCGACGAAGCGATCGGCGGTCGGGTAGGAGGTGTAGCGGGGGCCGGCGACATCGAAACGGGCCAGCATGTCGGCCGGTGCGACGCACGGCAGGCTGTCGGTGCGGTCGGCGAAGGCGGTGGCGTTCATCGGGGGCATTCGGTGGGATGCGGCATGGCATCGTCGGCCCTGGCTCGCCGGCTGTCCTTGCCGCAGATCAACAAAGGGCCACCGCGCGAGTGCTCAGGCGATCGAGCCCAGCAACGCGGCCTGCAACAGCAGCGCGCGCAGTTGCGCCGGCGGGGCGTCGATCCCGAGAAGCGGCACCAGGGCCGCGATCGGGTGACGCTCGCAGGCCAGGCCGTCGTACACCGGGATGCCGGCGTCGCGCGCGATCGCGCTCACCAGCGACTCGGCCATGCCCTGGCATTCGACCGCGTCGTACAGGCGGCCGAGGATGCGCGCGGTGTGCGCGATCTCGCCCGGGTTGCTGAGGACCGTCAGCTTCGGGCGGATCGTCGCCACCCGCGCGCCCAGTTCCATGGCGGCGTGACGGAAGGCAATGGCGTCTTCGCTGTCGTCGGTGTCGCACAGCAACGCAACGTACTTTCCGCGCAGGGGCATGGCGGGTCGGGCGGCGTCGGCCATGCCCTGCAGCGCGCGAGC
>Ga0268266_10003944_pt1 | contig 14415 bp, 10 predicted proteins | sample KBSS13metaG_FD_190356 | JGI IMG/M metagenome (GOLD analysis project Ga0268266, IMG submission 190356) | Switchgrass rhizosphere microbial communities from Kellogg Biological Station, Michigan, USA - KBS S1-3 metaG (SPAdes) (version 2) | ecosystem: Host-associated > Plants > Roots > Rhizosphere...
TCACTGCCGGCCTTGAGGTCGGCGACGAGAGCTGCCTCCTCTGTCGTAATTCCTATCGCGCTGGTCAGATTTCCCAAGTACGTGCCCGCCTGCATATCGGGTGACCTCTACACTAAAACTTTTGTGTAACGCATGGCAAATGCACTACTTTGAGTGCATTTGCAGGAGACTTACGCCGCCGGCGGCTGAGTGCTCGCTTCACTCTAGAGACTTAGACACCAGTCTCTTACATGAAGTTCCCGTGAAGTTTGACTAATCCCTACAGCTAGAAGAAAATAAGCAAAGCCTTCCTTCAAAGTGGGCCTGTGGCGCAGCTGGGAGCGCGCTTCCATGGCATGGAAGAGGTCATCGGTTCGATCCCGATCAGGTCCACCAACAACCCCATCCAGATAAAGAACTTAGCGCACGCTCCCTAAGCCCTGCCACTTTGTTTTAGGTGCTAATAGGTGCTGAAGCGTTCTCAGTCTCTGAGGGCAGCAGCAGTTCAACCACTTTCGCATTCGCATCCCGCTTCTGCTGGGATACGGCCCGGGTGTACACATCAAGAGTTGTACGGCTATTCGCATGACGCAGCAATTCTTGCGCGACCTTCACATCTACACCCATCGCACGGAGATTCGTGGCAAGTGAATGCCGAAAGTTGTGCCAGCCGATCTGCTTTCCACCGATGCCTGCCCTCTCGAGAGCCGGCCTAATGCTCCTCTTCAACAGGCTGTCAGGGCTGAGCGGTTGAGCACCGTTCAGCCGAACCGACGGGAAAAGGAAGTCCGTTGGATCCTTGTACGGGGATTCCTCTCGCCACTCCAGCAGTGCCTTCAGCACGACGGGATGAAGCGGAACCGGACGCCTGGAACATTCGGTCTTCGTCTCGCCAAAACGGTTACGAACACAAGAGCGTAAGACATTGACTTCCAGAGTTACCGTATTCAAATCCGCCCAGGTGAGAGCGATCAATTCAGATCTTCGCAACCCAGTGCTACCGGCAAGCATAACCATCGCACGGTCTCGAACGGAAAGCTGCTCAATTAAGGACTGGAACTCCTGAGGGCTAAGCACGTCCTTCTCCCGGAGCCGTTTCGAGGAGGTACGAACCTTGCTGATCGGGTTGAAGGTCAACCATTGATGACGGATCGCATGAGAATAGAGAACCGAAAAGGTGCTCTTGATCTTCGTCTTTGAGGCGGGTGCCAGCGACAAGCCATCCAGCCACTTTTCAACATCGACCGTCCTTACAGAAGACAACTGGTGGGTCCCCCATTGATGCTCTATGTAACGCTTAGTGAGGACGCGATGATTCTCCTGGCTCGCATATGCCTTCCGGCCCAGTTCGTGCTCACGGTAATGGCCGATAAGTTCCGCAACTGTCTGAGGAACTCTGATCTCGGCGTTAATATTCGTTCGCAGGGCAGCGACCGCCTTTTCAGCATCCCGTCGCAGCGGTAGTTCAGCCACCGTCCCGATGATTTGCCTACGATACTTGCGCTTTCCTTCTTTCTCTTCGTAATACCGGAAGACCCAAACATCTGTGGAGCCCTTCCGTGGTTCCTTGAGGAGACTCCCCCTCTGGAACCTCTTGCTCACGCAGCTCTCCTCAGATCCATTCCGCGGTCATTGCCTTGTGATCCAACCCATGCCAGCAACTCATCTCCAAAGAATCTCCAGAGGCGACGGCGACCTTCACCAAGTGGATGAGCCGGCACGTATCCAGCGCGGGCCCACCGGACCAGTGTCCGGTGATCCATATGGAGCAAAAGGGCAGCCTCAACTGGGGTCAGCAGTTTGGGTGAGGCAGGAGGGCAGTCCGACGTCTTGGCCGGCTGCGGCATCGACTTCAATACTTCATTCGTCATCGTTCGTTGTCTTTCTTTGAGGGTGGGGTCGGCTGCGCCGATGTAGAGATTTCCTCGATGCGATCACTTACAGCGAGAGAGCTAGTTGTGAGTTGAACTTATCTGGCCATGGCGGGAGTGCCAAAACCATCCGTGAAACTACTCAGCACACGCGAAGAAACCCCTCTTCTGTGGATTCGTGGAATGCTGGCGGCCGGGCATTGAATCATTGCCGGAGATATTCCATGGCGGAGTGGTAGCCCCGGGCCAGAGTCGTGTCGGAGAGCTTGAAGTATCGTTGGGTCGTTGAGAAGCTGCTGTGGCCCATGAGATCCTTCAAGACCATGCTGTTAATTTGCGCGTTTGCCAACGTCGTTGCATAACTATGGCGCAATCTGTGTACATTTATGTGTGGTAATCCGAGTCTCTTGCACCATGCCGCCAAGGTATATTGCATTGCCCGGATTGACATGCGTTGTTTTCTTTCCGAGAGGAAGAGCGCAGGATTGTCATCGGTGCGGCTTGCAAGATATTCCGCATACGTCAGAATGGTCTGGTCGTCGACGAAGAACTTCCTCAACTTCCCGCCCTTTCCTGTGACTTCCCCCGATCCCGTAATATGCTCCCGTTCATTGGCATTGGCTGAGAGTTCGAAGAGGACCGTTGCACGATCGAGCTGGTGCATCTCTGCTACCCGTAGACCAGTGGCAAGAAACAGGCTGATTAGTGTTCGGTCTCGGAGGTTGGAGATTCCCATAAGAAGCTTGTCCAAGGTGAGGTCTTCGACCGGCTTGGGGTCTGTGTTTTTCCGCCATCTTCGCGATAGGCCGCTCAGAGGGTTTCGGAACCGAGGATTGCTAGTTGCTCGAATGAATTCGAAGAAGCTGGATATAGAAGCGAGGCGGCGCGCGATTGTCGCGTCAGAGAGGCCCTGCCGTCCGAAGCGCGGATTATTCTTTTCTTGCATATGCGCGATGTAGTCGTTGATGACCACGTGGTCGACCTGTGTGACGCGACGAATACCCCTCTCACTCAGAAAACGACCGAACAGATCTAAATCATTCCGATATGCGCTGACGGTACGCGCACTGTAGTTTTTGCTGGTCCGCAAATGGGCGAGAAATTCCCCGAACTCCATAACGTCTCCTTTTAGTGGTTTAGGCTTAAACTGAAAGGTGACCAAACGTTGCGTCTAAGCTCAGTTAGACGCAACGTTGGTATATCTATCTCATAATCAACTACTTATGCTGAATTTTGAGCTGCTGAAGCACTTCTGGGAGGCTAAGCACCTTGGTGGTCTTGTTTTCGGTCGTCTTATCGAAGCGACTCTTGCGTATCGCCTCGTCGTAACCGCGCTGGCTTTGTTGTGGATCTACCCGTGCGTATCCCGCCATCGTTTCGTAGGTCCTCCAACCACCTGCTGCCATTACCGTGGCAGCATCTGCACCGGCCGCGACCAACCTTGATGCCATCGTATGTCTCAGCCTGTGTATGGACCACTTGTCAAAACCTGTCTGGTGGACGGTCTTGCCTCGGTATTTCTTGCACATCACACGCTTGAGATCTCCAGCCAGCCAACGACGTTCGCATTTCCTGCCTAGCGAGTTGTGCAGCAGGTGATCATGGCCACACGTTGGATCACGTTCCCTGAGCCAGTCTTTGTAATAACGAGCGGTCTTGTCTGAGAAAAAGGCCCAACGCTCCTGACTGCCTTTGTTGGGAAGGCGGATGAAGAGCCGACGACGAACAAGATCAACGTCCTGCAGCCGCAGCTGACATATTTCGCCAACACGTAACCCCGCCTCTTCAGCGATCGCCATAACCAGACGTTGACGGGTATTGCCGCGTTCATCGAGAAGTTGCCAAGCAAAGGCCAGCTCGTCGGCCTCGAGCGGCCGAGGCAATCGCCTCGGAGTTCTCATATTGTGAATTCGAGAGACGACTGGATTATTGCCTGTTCGATAACCCTGCACAATCGCCCATCGGAAAAACATCGATACGCTTGAAATGAATCTCGATGCGTTCCTTCGACCCGATTTGGCCGCCCAAGCGAGGTATTGTGTGACAGTCTTCGGTGTTACCTCATTGAGGTCTTTTATGCACTTTTCATTGAGGAACGTGAAGAATGGCGCGAGCGAACCACGGACGCTAGCTTGATCCTTATAGTGCAGTGCCGCATAACCCTCTAGATACTCAACCACGATGTCGACAAAGACACCAGAGGTCTTTGCAATGTTCTTCTTCCGCTGATAGTCGCCAAAGTGCTTCTGCGAGAGGAAAGACAGTCCATCCATTGTGGGCATAACGCCCTGCCCTAAAAACTCCTCGCCGCATCCGCATCCGCAGGTCAGCTCTCTTGTACCTTTAGAGCGACGCTTGAGCCAGCATCTATAGGAGCAGGTGAAATAAACAGTGCGGGCACCATACTTGCCAGGGGGAAGGAAGTTTTCGCAATCCGGTGCTTCGCATCTGCGCTCGTTTAAACCTATATAGATGCCCCATTTCCCTTTCCGTCCTTCGACGTCACAGGCAGCGCGACCACAGAATGGGTCGCGGGCACCCGGCCAGGTGTCGTGGGCCGGAAGAGGAGCGTCACAACTCGGGCAACACTGCTGCCCATCTTCATACGTAATCAAATCTTGACGCATTATTGCAATCTCCGTGAGGCTGTTGCTTTATAAACCTCGATTAATTGGTGGAGGTCCCTCGAATCAAACCTCTCCTCGCCAGCAATCCTGATGGGGAGGAGCTGTTGAGTGTCTACGAGTTGCTGGACCTTATCATCCGGAAGCTGCAACAGGGAGACGATCTCCCCGCGCAGCAGCAGCCGACGTTCGTGTTGCATTTGCATAAGCCTTCCCTCGGTGTCATGTATCCAGCCAGGAAGGACCGCACCGAAGCTCAGCCGACTTCAAATCGCGGCTCGCGAACGGACTCCCTACTGACTGTGGCGATCATGTGACGGAGAGAGGTTCGAGCCAAAGCGAGGTGCAAAATGGCCCCATTTTCTGAGAAATTCGGGCACGACTTTGGCTCGATAGGGGAATGTGCTAGCGGCTGTCTGACGCTCTTTCTGGGAGGCAATACCTACCGGGGCTGGATGGAATGGATACCGGTGAAACAGCTCCCTGGTTCCAAAGCGCGCTCATTAGCGCCCTCCTGAGCAGTCTCTGACACATACGAAAGGCAGCATAGAAGAGCAGGACCTGGATGACGACATGGGTGAGGCGAATCAGGATCGGGCGCATGGTTCCTCCTCGTCCGGTAAGGAATCGAAGTCGAATGGAACCTGAACGAACTCTGCGAAGAATTCTTCGGTTAGGGGGTCCATTTGGTTTGGGAGGAGTGCCTCTGGGGGCGAGACAAGGTATAGGTGGTGCTGCTTTTTTTGCTGGTATTGCACGGTGCGCTCCAATAAAAATAGGTGGCCAACGGGCCACCCGGGATGATGATGCATACAGGCTGTGTTGAGCCAAACATTGTGCCCAACTACGAATTTCGGCTTAAAATCCTCACGGGGTTCGATCAGGTGTCCGCCCTAAACTAAAGTGGGATATCCTCTTTGCAATCATCTATTTCAGAATAGGCGGCACGTATGGGAACCCTTCTTACCCAAGTTGCGCACCAAATGGGGCAAACCGAACTTCCAATGGAGCTACTGGCTCCAGGAAACGAATTGTCATCGCTGATCGAAGGCGACGCCTATGTTGGTGAAGTCTTCTCCATCGGTTATGACGAAGGACTCGTCCAGATTCACGATTTCAATAGACAGCAGGTAGGGGGTATCCCTGCGCTGTCGTTTTTACTCGCGACGAGGATTACCCCTGGTAGCACCCCGGACATAAGGAAGGAAGACTCGTCTTTGGTTCTCCTTCGCGTTATGGATCATGCTGATCTCCCGAACGCTCAGGAGGCTCTCCGTGTTCGCGTAGAGAATGCACAACGGGTGAGCGGTGAACTCGAAAAGACCTTCGACCATAAAGACGTGATGGACCCCACGACGAATAATTTGCTCGGATATGCAGGCGTCCGCTGCCGGGTTCTCGGCACTTTCTATGCCGATCTGGTCGATGGTCCTGCTGGTCCCCAGTATTCCCTGATGTTCGGATCCGATCTGAGCAATTACTACCCGAACCGCGGACTGAAGGTGTTCAAAGCCCGAGGAGCAGTCCTTGGGAGGATCATGAACTACCGAGATCCGCGACTCGGCTCAGCCGCACACAAGGAACTGCTAGTCAAGGTTGGGGCCGTCCGATACGCTTCGACGAATCGTCCGTTTCAGCAGACTTCGGCGGTCCCAGTGAGCCTGACGCCGACAGATCTGCTGGGACAAAAGACCGCCTTGTTCGGAATGACGAGGACGGGAAAGTCTAATACAACCAAGATCATCCTCAAATCGGTCTTCTGTCTTCGATGGGCCGAAAATCCGATTAGGGTGGGACAAATTGTCTTCGACCCTAACGGTGAATATGCAAACGAAAACACTCAAGACAATGATGCTAAACAGAACGCAAGTGCAATAAAGAACGTTTGGGCGTGCGGTCCTAGTGCCGTGCAAAACGACTTGAAGAAGGATGTCATAACCTATGGCTTACTTCCTCACGATTACGATCCAGGCCGCAAGCTGATGCTACTGAATTTCTACAAAGAAGAAAACCTCCAGATCGGTAAGCAAATCATAGATGCGGCGCTGGCAAAAGACACGGGTACGAAATACATTTCTAATTTTCGCGATGTCGTGTTCGAGAAGCCAGATCCTGCTGATAACTCAGCGACCATACGCTACCGACGTCGCGTGGTTTGCTATCAGGCACTCCTTAATAAAGCCCAGCTAGCTGCACCGAGCAGCATAAAACCGCAGCTTCAGGGCCTCTTCAGTCAGAAGCTTCTGGAGGCAATGAAAAATAGCACGAGTGACGCCGCGGCTAAGTATGCGGGTGCCGCTGCGCAATTAGAAAAGACAAATCCATCTTGGGCAGAAGTAGGCCAAGCCTTTGAGACCTTAAGGCTGTTCATCGATGACTCCGCCTCCGGATACGGCCAGTTCAATTTGGACTACGTAAAGAAAAGCAGCTCTGGAGATTGGGCGGATGACGACTTGAAGAAGATTCTTGAGATGTTCCGGTATCCAAACGGATCCCGCAGCATAGGTAAGATCGCACCACAGCATACCGCAAGCGTCGGATCTGACTACGCTGAAGACATCTATAACGACCTGGCAGCGGGCCGGTTGGTAATCGTGGACCAATCTAGTGGTGATCCTGAGTTAAATAAAGCATCTGCCGAACGCATCATGTGGCGAATCTTTGAAGGCAATCGAGATCTATTTAGAAGCGCAAAGGTCCCCCATGAAATCCTTATATATGTGGAAGAAGCACATAACCTACTTCCCGCCGCCAACGAGCAGGACTATCACGATATCTGGGTACGTACTGCAAAGGAGGGAGCGAAATACCACATCGGCATGGTCTACGCCACGCAAGAAGTGAGCTCTATCCAGAAGAATATCTTAAGAAACACTGCGAACTGGTTCATCGGACATCTCAATAACACCGATGAGACAAAGGAACTCCGCAAGTTTTATGATTTCGCCGACTTTGAAGGGAGCATCCTGAAGGCGCAGGATAAGGGATTCATTCGAGTCAAAACACTATCGAATCCTTACGTGATTCCTGTGCAGGTCGACCGCTTCTCCATCGAGGCGAGTGCGGACTGATGCCATACGAGGGAGAGTTCGCTTCATATAAACCGCTCAGACGAATTGCCGAAGCCGATAGGGTAAAGACCCTTCTGAAGAAGGCACGAACGATCACGCCGGCGCAAGGAAGCAGCAAGGCGCTCCTCCCTTTGCCAGCACCCGTATTAAATGCGAAGATGCCTGACTATGCCTTTGCTATCGACGGAAGCCACGCAGAGGTTGACATCATAAATGGATACCCCGGCGCGAAGGTCGGGTATGTGACAGTCGCCAGCGTTCTTTTAAACTTGAAGCGAATTGATGAGCTCGATGAAAACCGGCCGATCGATCCTCGCGAGTTCAGGAAAACCGAGGAAGCATCGACTTTAGATGCCGCGATGCCGGGATGCAACGTAGTCACCCGGACCCACACGTCGGCCCTTGAGTCTTTTCGGGAAGCTTTCTATGAGAATTTCCTCGATGTCATTGTTGATAATCAAGATGGCCGGTCCTTGCTGGATACGTACGAAGCACTTCTCGGAAAACGGACATCTAGATCAACAGCCTGTCCATACAAAGAACGGGCCGGCTGCGATCAGTCATTTGTAATCCCGGCTGGCTCGACCTCCTGCCCCTGTACTCACGCATACCCCATTTACTCCACGGACGCTTTGAGAGTCCATGAACGCTTCCACGATAGCAGCACTAACGGGGAGGCGTTCGGCGAGGTAATGCAGGTTTGGGAAAGAATCCTGTTGATTCACCTGCTCAGATGGTTTGAACGGAGAGGCTTGCTTGAGCAAATTGCGAAGATCGCGTTCATCCTAGACGGCCCGTTAGCAATGTTCGGACATCCGGCATGGCTAAGCCCCATTATCAAGAGCGAACTGAAACGACTGAATGCTGTGGTGAGAGATCAGACCGGAAACGATCTACTGATCATCGGAATTGAGAAGTCTGGGACGTTCGTCACACACTTCGAAGAAGTAGATCGCACTAAGACTGGAGAGCCCTTCTTTCCAAGCGGCACTTACGCATTGCTAACCGACCAATACATCAAAGAACGCATCATCTTCTCCAGCAGTGACAAACCCTACGGGCAAGACACATATTTTGGTCGAAAGTTCTTCTATAAAGCTAAGTCTGGAGCTCGGATCGTGGGAACGATTCCCATGCTTGATGACACTCAGGACGACATTTCCGTAGATGACATTGCGAGATATCCCAGCTTCAGCAGCGTCTGTGCAATCCTGGATAAGTTGGTGTCTTCCCGTTTCCCGAACTCTGTTGGCCCGGTCATCACAGCACATTCTCATGCGGCGATTCCACTGGTTCTCGGAACAAAGGTACTTGAGCAACTTGCTCGAGCTCTGGTGAAGACGGATTGAAGCCGATGATCAAACCTAGTGGAAAATATGCAAGCGCGGAAGATCGCTGGGCCGGTTTAGGGCCATACTACGCGATGTTTCCAGCGGACTTCGCCAACCAAGTCGTCGCTCGCTACTCCAAGATTGGAGACACCGTATTGGATCCCTTTGCAGGGCGCGGGACTGCACTCTTTAGTTCCGTCCGTGCTGGGCGAAAGGCGCTCGGCATTGAGGTCAATCCTGTTGGTTGGATTTACTCGAAGACAAAGCTTAACCCCGCGCCGAGAGAAGAGGTATTTACAAGAATCACTGATGTTGAAGCGCAGGCCTCCACCTATCGCCGGCGTGCAAAGGCGCTCCCGGAGTTCTTTCATTGGTGTTTTTCTCTTGAGGTGAGATCTTTCTTACTGTGTGCCCGCTCGGTACTAAATTGGCGCGACAACGACGTAGATCGGACCGCAATGGCTTTTTTGTTGACTCATCTGCACGGCAAGTCAACGGACTCATTGTCTAATCAAATGAGGCAGACAAAGGCCATGTCACCACAATATGCGATTGATTGGTGGCAGAAGAGGCGGCTCAATCCGCCACAGGTGTCTCCCGTTAGGTTCTTCGAAAAGAAAATGGCTTGGAGGTATGCCAAGGGCGTCCCTCGTCCGTCCAAAAACACCATTGTTCTTGGAGACAGCACGTCGTTGCTGGCGGAATTCCACGGCAAGCTTGGCCAGAGTGGCCTCTCGAAACCGACTCTCATGCTCACTTCCCCTCCGTACTTAGGAATCACCGACTATCACTATGACCAGTGGATACGTCTCTGGTTGCTCGGTGGTCCACCCACGGATCGACGAACTCCTACCCATTTCAAGGGCAAACATCAAGGCAAGTTTGCAAATAGCGACGTATACGCCACTCTACTCAAGGATGTATTTGAGGGTTCCGCTCAGCTATTGCGGAAAGATGCTGTCGTATACGTTAGAACCGATTGGAGGGAGCCGACGGTATCGCTCACAAGGAATGCACTAAAAAGCGCCTTTCCTTCCCATGCTCTTCGACGGGTGAACCAGCCTCTTAGTGGCACGACACAAACCCGACTATTCGGTCACTACGCACCTCGACTAGGCGAAGTCGATTTCATTCTCACCCCAGCTAGTGTTTAGGTGCTGACGTAGGTGTTGAACACTCAGCCACGAGCCTTATGGGTGCCTTTGAGTGCTGATAAGGCCGATCGGTTATCAATGTTTTGAATGGGTTACGACGGCTTGCATAAATGGCATGGAAGAGGTCATCGGTTCGATCCCGATCAGGTCCACCAATAAACCCAACAACTTAGCGATTCAGCAAGAAAACGCGACGCCTTCGATACGTTGGTTCCCACGCCGCATCCCGTCGTGGAGATGTTTGCGTGGCGCATCAACTCCTGCCCCACTTCGACATCTCTGACTCCTTGGGCTTATTCAAAATTTCTCGGGTACGAATCTTCTTCGTTTAAGAGAAGCCTGGTCATCGTACGCTCGCTTCATCGACCGTTTAGGCGGTTTGATCTTCTGCCTCGGGATCTTTTTGTATGGAATCAAGCCTAAGAGGTGGCTGATGCAGTTGAGGCGCGCCCGTTTCTTCTCGTCGGATCGCGCAATATACCACGGAGCCACCTTAGTATCGGTAGCATCCAGCATTTGATCGCGGGCGCGCGAGTAGTCGAACCACCGTTCGCGGGATGGCAAGTCCGTCGGGCTGAGTTTCCACTGGCGCAGCGGATCCTCGATGCGTGCCTCAAACCGCCGCTCCTGTTCCTCGTTGCTTACTTCCAGCCAGAATTTGACCAGCCTGATCCCTCCTTCCACGACGTACTTTTCAAACATGGGGCAAAGTTCAAGAAAGCGGCGATGGTCTTTCTCAGTGCAAAATCCCATCACCGGTTCCACTCCGGCACGGTTGTACCAACTGCGGTCGAAGATCACAATTTCGCCGGCGGCTGGAAAATGCGGAATATAGCGTTGCATGTACATCTCGCTTTTCTCTCGATCGGAGGGGGCAGGAAGCGCCACTACACGGAAGACGCGAGGACTCACGCGCTCGGTGATTGCCTTGATGGTGCCACCCTTTCCAGCACCGTCGCGGCCTTCGAAAACAATGATGACGCGCTCGCCTTCGTGTTTGACCCACTCCTGCAGTTGGCAGAGTTTGGCTTGGAGGACCAAGAGTTCCTTTTCGTATTCTTTCCGTGTCAGCTTTGGCTTGGTACCGGCTTTGCCTTTGACTTGCTTTGCCATATAGCTGCCTCCTGACGACCTGCTTTCCGTTCTCTCGTTTTCTGGCGATACTGCTTCCGAAATCCCACGGTTGCGCATCTGGCGTCGTGTCCCTGGTTATTTCGTCACTGCGATCGATTTACGGAAAAGCACAACGCTGTATGTGAAAAATGCCAGCCCGACTATCGCGACCATTGTGAAGTTGCGCCACACGGCCGCCAGTCCGCCACCTCGGTAGATGATGATCTGCGAGAAGCTGACGAAGTGCCGTGATGGCAGAAAATACGTAACCGTCTGGAGCCAGCCAGGCTGACTCTCGACAGGAGTCGATCCACCCGAAAGGAGCTGGATCACCATAACCACCAGAACAATCAGCAGCGCGAACTGTGCCATCGATCGCGAGATGGTCCCGAGGAACACCCCGAGAGCCGTCGCAAAGAACAGATACAACAACACACCGGTGAACCACAGGATCACCGATCCCTGGATCGGCACATCGAGGACCATTCGGACAACGAGAAACAGCGAAACCATCGTGGCGATGAGAATCACAAGACCATTTGCCAAGACTTTTGCCATCGCGATCTCGAAAGGAGTAAGTGGCATCACCAGGAGGTGCTCGAGCGTTCCGTGTTCACGCTCGCGGATCACCGCAGCTCCTGTGAGTACGATTGTGAGCAGCGATACCTGGTTCATGATGGCCACGATGCTCGAGAACCATGCCGAGACACCGTTCGGGTTGAACATCTTGCGTTGCACGAGGTTTACGGGACCGCCTGTCCCGACATCTGTTCGCTTGAGATAAGTCGAGAGGCGTTGGGTGATGATGTTGTGGATATAGCCCGTGCCGATGCCTGCCTGCTGCATGGCGGTCGCGTCGATGTTCACCTGGATGTCCGGCTGACGTTCGGCTTTCAGATCTCGTTCAAACCGGGGCGGAATTACAACGACGAACATAAAGCGACCCTCATCCATGGATCGCTCGATCTCGTCGGTTCGAATCCTCACTGGATATTGAAAGCGAGGTGGATAGAATGCGTTGATCAGCTCCTCCGACAGCGCGGACTGATCCTCGTCAGCGAAGGCTATCGATGCATTATTGACTTCGTTTGACGTACCGCTCGCCTGTTGGTAGATCGTCCAGGTGAATGCATAGAGCACGAACAGTACCAATACTTTGTCGCTCAGTACGCTTCGGAGCTCCTTGAGCGCAAGCCAGTAGATGTTGGCGAGGGATCCCATCGCTATTTCTCCTGCTTCTTCAGCCCGAGCATGCTCACAATCAGGAGCACGGGGATCCAGCAGAGGAGAACGAGCATGTCGCTCCACATGAGATCGGCTCCGAGCCCTTTCGTGTAGGCGCCCAAGCTCGAGTGCATATAGTAGGTTGTGGGCCAGATTGACCCCACGGCGCGCGCGCTGCCCTCCAGTGTCGATATCGGCTGCAGCATTCCCGAGAACTGAATCGATGGCTGAATGGTGAGAATAGCCGTGACGAACACAGCCGCGACTTGAGTGCTCGTGAATGTCGAGGTCGCCATTCCAAGCCCGGTTGTGACGATGACATAGATCAGCGTGCAAAGCGTCAGAAGCAGAAAGCTGCCCTTTATCGGGACACCGAACACGATCAAGGCAAGCGTCACAAGAATGAAGAAGTTGATCATGGCGATCAAAAGATACGGCAGTTGTTTACCGAGCAGATATTCGAGGCGTCCTGTCGGCGTGACGTAGAAATTGATGATCGAACCCAGTTCCTTCTCGCGCACGATGCTCACCGTCATCAGGACCGCTGGAATCAGGATGAGGAGAATCGCCGGTACGCTCGGTACGATCGAGTAGAGGCTCTCGAATGTAGGGTTATAAATGTAGCGATCCTGAAAGCTCGTGGTGTACTTGGACGGCCCTTGGTAGAACCGATTGCCCGGGTCTGTAAGAAGAGAGTTCTGAACCCCCTCCATGTACCCCCTGATCGTCTCGGCGCGGAAGGGGTTGGCGCCATCAATCTGGACGAGGACGTCGGGGGTATTGCCGCGGCTCAGGTCGCGGCTGAAGTTAGGGGGGATCTCGACTACGGCCGCGACCTCGTCACCTTGCATCCGATTCAGAGCATCCTCGTCGTCGAAGGTTGGAGTTTGCCAGTTGAAATATCGGGGTATCGATCTGAACTGCTCGAGGTATGTGCGACTGTCCTGCGATTGATCGCGATCCAAGGCGGCGACTTTAATGTGCTCGACATCGGTCGTAATGCCGAAGCCGCAGACCAGCATCAGGAGGGCTGATCCGAGGAAGGCAAATGTGAGCCGAACAGGATCGCGCATGATCTGAATCGCCTCGTTACGCGCATATGCCATAAGGCGGCGCAGCGGCAGAGGAAGCCCCGCTTTCTCGTGTTCTGGAGCAGGGGTAGGCGCTGTAGGCACGGTTATGTCGGTGGCAACCTTCGCCTGCGTCGAATCGGTAGCCTGCTTCGCAATCGAATCTTCCATGTAGCCGATGAACGCCTCTTCAAGATTCTTGGCACCGCGCTCCTCGATCAATTTCTGCGGCGCATCGCAGGCGAGCACCTTGCCGGCATTCATTAGCGAGATGCGATCGCAGCGCATCCCTTCATTCATGAAGTGGGTCGTGACGAAAATCGTCACGCCCTGGTTGCGAGAGAGATCGACCAGCAACTCCCAGAAACTGTCGCGGGCAACCGGATCGACTCCCGACGTGGGTTCGTCGAGGATCAGCAACATGGGGTCGTGGAGCACCGCAACCGCCAGCGAGAGCCGTTGCCGCACGCCCATGGGCAGCGAGTCGGCCAGTGCATCGAGATGTGGACCCAAGCCGAATCGCTGGACCAGATCTTCGATGCGCGCCTTGGCTTTGTCATGCGGGATGTGAAACAGACGCGCGTCCAGTACTAGGTTCTCACGCACCGTGAGCTCGCCCCAAAGCGAGAACGCCTGCGTCATGTACCCGATGTTACGGCGGACGTCCATGCTGCCTGCTTCAACCGACTTACCAAAGATCGTCGCCGTGCCTTCGGTGGGAGGCAGGAGTCCGACCAGCATCTTCATCGTCGTCGATTTGCCGCAGCCGTTGGAGCCGAGAAAACCAAAAATTTCGCCGCGCGGGATCTGAAGGCTGACGTGATCGACGGCGGTGAAACTGCCAAAGCGCTTGGTCAGGCCGTGCGCCTCGATGGCGATTTCGGGTTTGTCGCTTACGGGGCGCGGCGGAATCACGAGCTCCACGTGACCCTTGCGCTTTTCTTCCGGGAGCAGACCGACGAAGCAGTGCTCCAGATC
>Ga0268266_10003946_pt1 | contig 14412 bp, 14 predicted proteins | sample KBSS13metaG_FD_190356 | JGI IMG/M metagenome (GOLD analysis project Ga0268266, IMG submission 190356) | Switchgrass rhizosphere microbial communities from Kellogg Biological Station, Michigan, USA - KBS S1-3 metaG (SPAdes) (version 2) | ecosystem: Host-associated > Plants > Roots > Rhizosphere...
CGGGCAGCAAGGACTGCATCGCCGCGGCCGGCAATACGGCGATGCAGTCCTTGCTGCCCGCGATCGGCCGGCATCTCGGCGTCGCGGATCTCTGGGTGGCGATCGCCTTCTCGCTGTCCGCCATCGCCTGGGTGGTGATGGCGCCGGTCTGGGCGCAGCGCGCGGACCATCGCGGCCGCCGCGCCCTGATGCGGCTCGGGCTGATCGGCTTCATCACCTCGATGCTGATCTGCGGCGGCGCGCTGGCGCTCGGTCTTGCGCATGTGCTGGGCACGACCCTGGTCTTCGCCATCTTCATCTTCGGGCGCAGCTTCTACGGCATTTTCGGCTCGGCCTCGCCCTCGGCGGTGCAGGCCTATGTCGCCGCGCGGACGGACGGCGAGGCGCGGACGAGCGCGCTGGCGGTGCTCGCTTCCTCCTTCGGCCTCGGCACGATCATCGGCCCGGCGATCGCGCCGCTCTTCATCTTCCCGCCGCTCGGCCTCAGCGCCCCGCTGATCGTCTTCGCCGGGATCGGGGTGATCGTCCTGGCCTGGATCATCCTGCGCCTGCCGGACGACACGCCGCGCAACCGGGCGACCGGCCCGATCGTGGCTTACCCGTCGATCGGCGGCCCGGACGCCGTCTCGGGCGGCGAGGCGGAGCGCGGCGCGGCGCGGCTGCGCTGGAAGGACCCGCGCGTTTTGCCCTGGACGATCATCGGCTTTGCCGGCGGCCATGGCCAGGCGATCCTGCTCTCGGTGATCGGCTTCCTGGTGATCGACAAGCTGCGCGTGCCCCTGGCCGACGCGCAGCACTGGATCGCGATCGTGCTGATCTCCGGGGCGATGGCGTCCCTGCTCGCGCAATGGGGGCTGATCCCGCGGCTCGGCCTGTCTCCGCGCCAGCTCGTCATCTGGGGCTCGCTGGCGGCGGCTGCGGGATGCGTCGTCACCGGGCTCGCCGACAGCGCCTACGGGATGATCCTCGGCTTCAGCCTGGCCTCCCTGGGCTTCGGCCTGTTCCGGCCCGGCTTCACCAGCGGCGCCTCGCTGGCGGTCGGCCTTGCCGAGCAGAATGCGGTGGCCGGGCAGGTCACGTCGGTGAACGGCATGGCCTATATCGGGGCGCCCGCGCTGGGCCTCTGGCTCTACGGCTTCGGCCTGGCCCTGCCGCTGCTGCTGACCGGGGTCCTGATGACGGGGCTCGCCATCGTGACCGCGCTCCGGCTGAAGGCGGACTCGCCCGCGATCAGCCCTTAGGACCCCGCGGCGTCAGCATCCCGGGCGCAATGAAGCCGATGCCGGTGCCGGCGCTGCGCGCCTCCTGCTTCAGATTCTCCTCGATCTTCTGATAGTCCAGCTCCATTTCGGGCGTGACCGAGGCGCGGGTCTCGCCGAGCGCGCGCTCGAATTCGGCCATGGTCACTTCCCTGGCGTCGATCGAGCCGCGCAGGGCGAACATGCCGGCGCGGCGGACGAGATCCTCGAGGTCAGCGCCAGTGAAGCGCTCGGCCTTCCTGGCCAGCACGTCGAGATCGACGTCCTTGGCGAGCGGCATGCTTTTGGTGTGGATGCCGAGAATGTGCCGGCGCCCGGCCGCGTCCGGCACCGCGACGTAGATCAACTCGTCGAACCGGCCGGGGCGGAGCAAGGCCGGGTCGATCAGGTTCGGCCGGTTGGTGGCGCCGATCACGACCACGGACTGCAATTCCTCCAGCCCGTCCATCTCGGCGAGGATGGTGTTCACCACCCGCTCGGTCACCTGCGGCTCGCCGAGGCCGCCGCCGCGCGCGGGCACGAGGCTGTCCAGCTCGTCGATGAAGATGACCGTCGGGGCGACCTGGCGGGCCCGGGCGAAGAGGCGGGCGATCTGCTGCTCGCTCTCGCCATACCATTTGGAGAGCAGATCCGAGCTCTTGGTGGCGATGAAGTTCGCCTCCGCCTCGCGGGCCGTGGCCTTGGCGAGCAGGGTCTTGCCGGTGCCGGGCGGGCCATAAAGCAGGAAGCCCTTGGCCGGGCGGATGCCGAGCCGGCGGAAACTGTCCGGATGCTTGAGCGGTAGCTCAACGCCCTCGCGCAGGCGCTCGCGGGCCTCGTCGACGCCGCCAATATCGTCCCACCCGACATTGGGCGCCTGCACCATCACCTCGCGCATGGCGGACGGCTGGACGCGCTTCAGCGCCTCCTCGAAATCCTTGCGGGTGACGGAAAGCTCATCGAGCACCTCGGGCGGGATCGTGCCCTCCTCGAGATTGAGCTTGGGCATGATCGTGCGCACCGCCTCGATCGCCGCCTCTCGGACCAAAGCGGCGAGGTCTGCGCCGACAAAGCCGTAGGTCTGCCGGGCGAGGCCAGCGACGTCCACGTCCGGCGCCAGCGGCATGCCGCGGGTGTGGATGCCGAGAATCTCGCGGCGGCCATTCTCGTCCGGGACGCCGATCACGATCTCGCGGTCGAAGCGGCCGGGGCGGCGCAACGCCTCGTCGATCGCTTCGGGCCGGTTGGTCGCGGCGATGACGATCAGGTTGGCGCGCGGCTCCAGGCCGTCGAGCAGGGTCAGCAATTGGGCGACGAGGCGCTTCTCGGTCTCGCCGGTGACCTGGCCCCGTTTCGGCGCGATCGAATCGATCTCGTCGATGAAGATGATCGCCGGGCTGTTGGCGCTCGCCTCCTCGAACACGTCGCGCAGGCGCTTCTCGCTCTCGCCATAAGCCGAGCCCATGATCTCCGGGCCGGCGATATGGAAGAATTGCGCTTCGCTCTCATTGGCGACGGCGCGTGCCAGTCGGGTCTTGCCGGTGCCGGGCGGGCCGTGGAGCAGCACGCCCCTGGGCGGATCGACGCCAAGCCGCTCGAAAATCTCGGGGTAGCGTAAGGGGAGCTCGACCATCTCGCGCAGCTGATCGATGGTCGAGCCCATGCCGCCCAAATCGTCATAGGTGACGTCGGCGCGGCGAGTCTCCTTCGCTTCCGTATATTCGGGAAGCAGGTCGATCTCGGTGTTCGCGTCGATATGGACGATGCCCTTGGGCGCGGTCGAGATGACGACAAGCCGGATCTCCTGCAGCGCGAAGGCGGGCGCCGTCAGCATCTGGCGAAGCTCGGGCGGGATGTCGCCGCGCGGCACCTGCTGCTGGCCGGTGGTCGCGACCACGTCGCCGGCCGTGAGCGGCTTCATCCCGAAGCTGCGCTTCAGGGCATGGGCCGAGCCCTGCAGGCGGAGATTCTTCTGCGCCGGGGCGAAGACGACGCGGGTGGCGGGCTTCGACTCCGCCTTGCGGATCTCGACATAATCGCCCGAGCCGATCTCGGCATTGGCGCGCTGCAGGCCGTCGAGGCGGATGATCTCCAGCCCCTCATCCTCGGGATAGGGGCCGACGGCGCGGGCCGGGGTGGTGCGCTTGCCGGCCAGCTCGATCACGTCGCCCTCGGCAAGGCCGAGCTCGGCCATGATGGCGCGCGGCAGGCGGGCAATGCCGCGGCCGCTGTCGTCCGGCCGCATCGTCGCGACCTGCAGTTTCTTCGATTTGGTTTCGACGTCGGCCATGTCGGCTCGCTCTCCTTGTGCGGCCTTCACATAGGCAGCTGTGCCCCGTCGTCAAACCACAGGTGACCGAAAAGGCGCCAAGGGTTCGGACCGAAAGGCAAAAAAAAGGGCCGATCCGGAGACCGACCCTGTGAAAGTTTTTAGGAGAGGATGCCTGAAAGGCAGGCTCTTTTTTGCGCTTGCGAAGAGATTGTGCAAGTGCGAAGACATCATTCATGATTGCGAAATCTGCAATCAGAAAAGAGCGGAAATCCGCCGCTCCGGGAGTGAGGCCATGATGTGCGCCGCACAATTTGACCCCGTTTTCACAGGGTTGGCGCCATGAAGAGGCTGCCCCCGCTGACCGCCGTGGAGGCTTTCGTCCAGACCGCCCGGCTGGGCTCGATCAAGGCCGCGGCCGAATCCCTCGCTCTGTCCTCCCCCGCTTTGTCGCGGCGGGTCCAGGCACTGGAGCGATTCATCGGCCGGCCCTTGTTCGAGCGACGTCATCAGGCGGTCTTGCTCAATCATGAGGGCGAGCAATTGCTGGCCGAGATCGGCCCGGCGCTTGAGGAGCTCGGCCATGCGATGGAGCGCGCCGCCGGCCATAGCGAGCTGATGCGCCTGAAGCTCGCCACCTTGCCGCTCTTCGCGTCCCACCGGCTGATGCCGCGGCTCGGCGCGCTGCGCGCCCTGCACCCGGATCTGCATGTCGAGCTGGACACCAGGCCGCATGCCCTCACCCGCCTGGACGAGGGGCTGGATGGCGCGATCGCGCTCGCCAAGGAGATCGATGAGTCTCTCTACAGCGTGAAGCTGGGCGGAAACCGGGTGGTCGCGGTCGGCGGCAAGGGGATGAAGCACCTCAAGCGTCCTGCCGACCTCGCCGAAGCCACGGTGCTGCTCCACCGAGATTTGCCCGACGCGTTCGATTTCTGGCTGGAGGCGGTCGGCCTGCCGGACCTGCAGCCGGCCGCGATCGACCATTTCGATTCCGGCCAGCTGATCCTCGACGCGGCCGCCGAGGGGCTGGGCGTGGCCTTCATGTTCGAGATGCATCTGGAGCATGCGCACAATCCGAAGCTGGTCCGCCTGTTCGATGTCGCGGCGCCCAGCCCCTACGCCTATTGGTTCGCCTGCCGCCGCGCGGCGCTGAGCCGCCGGCCGCTCAGGATTTTCCACGACTGGCTGCTGAAGGAAGTGGTCGCCGCCGAGGCAGCCTGAAGGTCAGCGCCCCGGGGTCTCCGGCAGTCCCACCGGCGCAGGAATGTTGTTTCGGACGAGCGATAGCCGGGCCCCCGGCTCGCGATAGGCGGCGAGGCGGGTCAGGCAATCCGCCAATCTGCGGCTGGAATGCTGGGCAATGCTGTTCAGGCCGGGGGTGCAGTTCAGCGAAATATAGGTCTGGTTCGCCTCCCGGCCGAACAACCTGCCCGCCTTCAGGAACTCGCCATATTCGACAATGGAAAGGCGGCGGTTCGCCGGGGCCGTGCCTCTCAGCCGGAAGCGGGGCGAGGTGTTGAACACATAGGCTTTCACATTCGGCTTCTCGAGGGAGACCTGAATGGCGATCCCGCCGCCAAGCGAATGGCCGGTGACCGTGATCGGAACGTCCGCCGGATAGCGCGCCCGAATTTGCTCAAAGAGCGTCACGCCCTCCGGATTCTGGCGGGCGAAGAGATTGCGTCGATCCAGTCTTCCCTTGTGCGGAACTCCGTCCCCCGAAACGCAATGATGATTTCGGCCAGCCTGCCGTCCCGGGATCGCTCGAAGAGCGAATAAGCGAAGCCGATCCGGTCATTGGGTACATTCGCGACGGTCCGGATATCCGGCCCCAGATCGTAGCGATCGCCATCGTCATAAGCATTCACGGACATCTGGGCGTAGAGATAGGCCTCGTCAGCCGCGGCTCTGATCTGATCCGACCATCCCGAAACATGGTCCCGGCCGGTAAGTGGCTGCTGCCGCCAGTGCAAGCAGCCAGATAGCGCGAAGATCAGCGTCACAAGAAAAACAGGTCTGAGCACTGACATTTCCCCCAAAGCCGATTTGGCCAACTGGGAAATGAGGAGGAATATTCGGAAAATTCAAGCGCTTTTATATTAGCTCAGCCGCGTCAAACCTTGATCCGTCCGATGATGTTCCGCATCGTCGAGCGGGGCAGGAAGCGGCTGGCCTGGGCGCCGATCTTGTTCTTCACGCCGGGGATCACCACCGCCTTGTTGCGGTCGAGGCCGTCGAGGCCCAGGGCGACGACCGGCGCGGCCGGCATTTTCATCCGCTCCAGGGTGGGGCTGTGGGAGTCGGCGACGTCGCTGAACTCGCTATGCGTCGGGCCGGGGCAGAGCGCCGAGACGTTGATGCCGCTGCCCTTCAGCTCATGGTGCAAGGCCTCGGTGAAGCTCAGCACATAGGCCTTGCTGGCATAATAGACCGCCATGTTCGGGCCGGGCTGAAAGGCGGCGGTCGAGGCGACATTGAGGATGCCGCCCTTGCCGCGCGCGCGCATGGCGGGGAGGACGAGGTGGCAGAGCTCGGTCAGGGTGCGGATGTTCAGGTCGATCATCTCGCTCAATTTGACGAGCGGCCGGTCCGCGAATCTGCCGGCGAGACCGAAGCCGGCATTGTTGATCAACGTGCCGACGGAGAGGCCTTCGGCTTCGAGCGCGTCGATCAGGCCGGCGGCGGCGCCTTCGATGGACAGGTCCGCCTCGAAGATATGGACGTCGCCGCCAAGCTCGGCGGCGAGCGCTTCCATCCGGTCGCGGCGGCGGGCGGCGAGCGCGAGCGGCTCGCCCCGTCGCGCGCATTGCCGCGCGAATTCCGCGCCGAGGCCCGCCGACGCCCCGGTGATGAGCGTGACGGGCCGGCTCATGGCGTCAGTCCCTCAAAGAGGCTTTGACGATCTTGCCCGGGGCGCGGGGCGGCTCGCCCTTCGGCAGATTGTCGACATGCTCCATGCCTTCCACGACCTCGCCCCAGACGGTGTATTGGCCATCGAGGAAGCCGGCATCGTCGAAGCAGATGAAGAACTGGCTGTTGGCGCTGTTCGGGTTCTGCGCGCGGGCCATGGACGCGGTACCGCGCACATGCGGCTCGTCGCTGAACTCGGCAGGAAGGTCGGGCCGGTCGGAGCCGCCCATGCCGGTGCCGGTCGGGTCGCCGCCCTGCGCCATGAAGCCGTCGATCACGCGGTGGAAGACGACATCGTCATAGAAGCCCTCGCTCGCCAGCTCCCTGATCCGCTCGACATGCAGCGGGGCGAGATCGGGACGCAGGCGAATGACGACGTCGCCGCCGCTGTCGAGATTGAAGACGAGCGTGTTCTGTTCGGACATGGGATTCTCCTTTGGGAGGCCGCTTAAGCCTCGCATATCGACAGGGCAAGCATCGCGGCCTAGGAAGCGGCCCACGGACCCATCAAGCAGTCAGCCAGAGGAGGAGCGAGATGAGCGACAGCGACCTCGAAACCTCCGAAGCGGAAGCCGCGCTCGCCGAGGCGCCCGCCCCCGAGACCCGGCTCGACGAGGACGACCGGCTCCGCCCCGAATATGTCGACGAGGTGATCGAGCGGCTCGAGGCCGGCGACGCCGAGGGCGCGCGCGCTCTGGTCGAACCGCTCCATCCGGCCGACATTGCCGACCTGCTGGAGCTGGTCGGGAGCGAGCATCGCCGCGCGCTCGCTGCCGCGCTTACCGACCTGCTCGACGGCGACGTGCTCGCCGAGATGAACGAGTGGGTGCGCGAGGAGCTGATCGACGAGCTCGAGCCGCACGAAGTCGCCGAGATCGCGGGCGAGCTGGAGACGGACGACGCCGTCGCCCTGATCGAGGATCTGGAGGAGGAGGAGCAGCGCGCCGTCCTGCGCGCGCTCGACCCGGACGACCGCGCCGCGATCGAGGAGGCGCTCTCCTACCCGGAGGATTCGGCCGGGCGCCTGATGCGGCGCGACGCGGTCGCCGTGCCCGAGCATTGGACGGTCGGCCAGGTGATCGATTTCCTGCGCGCCGGCGACGAGCTGACCACCGATTTCTGGGAGGTGTTCGTGGTCGATCCGGCGCACCGGCCGGTCGGCACCTGCCTGCTTTCCTGGATCCTGCGCACGCCGCGGCGGATCGCGATCGGTGACGTCATGAAGCGCGAGCAGACCCTGATCCCGGTCGACATGGACCAGGAGGAGGTGTCGCTCCGCTTCCAGAAATATGCGCTCATCTCCGCGGCCGTGGTGGACCAGGCCGGGCGGCTGGTCGGCATGATCACCGCCGACGACGTCGTGCACATCATCCAGGAGGAAGCGAGCGAGGACACCTTGCTTCTGTCCGGCGCCGGCACCGAGGGCGACATTAACGAGCCGGTGCGGGACAGCTACAAGGCGCGCGTCCGCTGGCTGGCCGCCAATCTCGTCACCGCTCTGGTCGGCTCCTCGATCATCGCCATGTTCGGCGCGGCGATCCACGAGATGGTCGCGCTCGCCGTGCTGATGCCGATCGTCGCCTCGATCGGCGGCAATGCCGGGACGCAGACCATGGCGGTCTCCGTGCGCGCGCTGGCGATGAACCAGCTGACCCAGTCCAACACCTGGCGGGCGATCAAGCGCGAGATCATCGTCGCCTTGCTCAACGGCATGACGATCGCCTTGCTGATCGGCGTCGGCGCGACTTTGGTCTTCCAGAATCCCGCGCTGGGAGGGGTGATCGCGGCGGCGATGCTGATCAACATCCTGATCGCCGGGCTGTCGGGTGTGCTCATCCCGGTCACGCTGGAGCGGCTGGGGCAGGACCCGGCCGTCTCCTCGTCGGTCTTCGTGACGATGATCACGGATTCGATGGGCTTCCTCGCCTTTCTCGGCCTGGCGGTAGCGTCCGGGCTGGTGGGTTGAACCGCGGGCCTGCCCACCCCATTCAAAGCAGGTGACGAATCTGCATCTTTCGAAGGTCGCGTTCAGCTGCGCGAGCGTCGACACGCTCGGCAGGCGGCAGCAGGCGCGGTTGGCGGACGGCATCGTGCCGCTCGTCACGCGCTTCATGCCGAAGCGCGCCGACGAACTGATCGGCGGCTCGCTTTACTGGATCGTCAAGCACCGGCTGGTCGCGCGGAACCGGATCCTGGGCTTCGCGACGCGCAACCAGGACGGGCGGACGATCATCCAGCTCGATCCCGAGCTGGTCCGGGTGAGCCTGTTTCCGAAGCGCGCGCATCAGGGCTGGCGCTATCTGGACGCCGCCGACGCGCCGCCGGACCTGGACGGGGAGCCGGACGGGCTGGACGCGCTGCCGCCCGCTTTGCTCGGGAAGTTAGCGGGGCTGGCCCTGGTTTGAGGCCCGACCGCAGCGGACATTGGCGCTGCCCGAGCCGCTCAGCACGCAGGCCGGATTGCCGCTGATTGTCACCGTGCCGAGGCCGTAAGCGGTGATCTCGGCGCGGCCGTTCACCTGCAGAGCGACCGCGCCGGCGGTGGTGGAAGTGATCGTCGCGGCACTGGCGGCGAGATTGGCGGCGGCGATGCTGCCCGTGCCCTGGAACTGGCCGCGCAAGGTCTTGGCGGTGCCGCTGAGATCGAGCACGCCCGAGCCGAGCAGGCCGAGCACGAGCGCGTCGGCGGCCAGGCGGGTGGCGCGAAGCGTGCCGCTGCCCTCCACCATGAACTCGACATTCAGCCCGCTCGCACCCTCGACATCGAGCGTTGCCGGGCCGAGCAGGCGGGCGGAACGCAGGACGCGGGTGCGCAGCTCGATCGTGACCGGGCCGGGGTCGCTGCCCGCATTGGTGCCCCATTGATTGCGCCGCGGGCGGATGCGGAGCGTCTGGCCTGCCGATTCGATGCTGACCCGGTCCAGCCCCTCACGGCTGCCATTGGCCACCGCGCGGCTGGCGCCGCCGATGACGAGGTGGACGCGATAAGGGCCTTCCACCACCAGCCGGTCGAAGTCCGAGACCGGATAGGGGCGGTCGGCCGCCGCGGCGGGGGCGGCGACGAGGATGAGCGCGAGCAAAGCGGGAAGCAGCCGGGTCATGGGCGGACCATGACGCCAAAAGCTGAATCGTCAATTGGCTCGCGTCGCCGCTAGCTCACATCATTGCCGCCGCAGCGGACCCGGCCGATGCCGCTGCGGGCGATGGTGCACCGGGCGCTGCCTTCGATCTCGACATTGCCGACGCCGGACAGGCGGACATTCGCCGTGCCGGTGGCGCGCAGCTCGACATTGCCGGCGCCGGTCAGCGCAACGGAGGCGTCCGCGGCCTCGAAGCCGCCGAGATCGAGATTGCCGGCCCCGCCCAGTGTCGCGCTGGCGCGCTGGGCGCCGCCGACGGCGCGGATGCTGCCATTGCCGCTGAGCGTGAAATCGGCATCGCCGACGCGCAATTGGGCGATGTCGAGATCGCCGGCGCCGCCGATCGTCGCGGCGAAGCTCTGGCCCTGGACGCGGTCGATGCGCATGTCGCCGGCCCCGGCCAGCGCCGCCGACTGCAGGCTGGGCACGGTTACGCGGACGGTGAGGCCGCCATGATGGCCGGACCAGTTGGTGTTCGGCAGCATACCGATGCGCAGCTCGCCATTGGCGACCGTGATGTCCAGCCGGGCGAGCAGTTCGGGGTCGCCCTCGGCGCGGACGGAGGGCTGGCCGCCGACCGTGACGATGACGTCGGATGCGCCGGTGAGCGCGATCTTGTCGAAGCTGCCCACCTGGAAGTCGCGGCTGGAGCCCGTGCCGGAGGCCTGGGCGCTGGTGCTGCCGCCAGCGGCATTGCCGCCCGCCGCCGTGCCATTCTCGCGGGCGCCGGCATTGCAGGCGCCGGCGAAGAGGGCGGCACCGAGGAGGAGAGGGAGACGCATCGGGATTCTCCTTACTGTATTAGGCGGTCAATACAGCTACAAATGTGGCAGGGCAAGCACAAAAAAGGGGCGACCCGCGGGCCGCCCCTTTCTCGAACTTGACGAAGTTGACAGCTCCCATGGGGCCGTCAGCCCTGCCTTCAGGCCTCGACGCGCACCTTGTGGTGCAGGACCGCGGCCTTGTTCAGGATGTCCAGCAGCTTCTCGAGCGCGGCCTTTTCGTCAATCTCCTCCATCGCGCCGAGCTCACGGGCCAGGCGGGTGGAGGCGGCCTCGAAAATCTGCCGCTCGGAATAGGACTGCTCGGGCGCGTCGTCGGGCCGGAACAGATCGCGGACCACTTCGGCGATCGACACGAGGTCGCCCGAATTGATCTTCGCCTCATATTCCTGCGCGCGGCGCGACCACATGGTGCGCTTCACCTTGGGCTTGCCCTTCAGGGTGGCGAGCGCCTCCTGCATGGTCTTGTCCGAGGAGAGCTTGCGCATGCCGACGCTTTCCGCCTTGTTGGTCGGAACGCGCAGCGTCATCTTTTCCTTCTCGAAGCGCAGCACATAGAGCTCGAGCTCCATGCCCGCGATATCCGTGCTCTGCAGCTCGATCACACGGCCAACGCCATGCTTGGGGTAAACGACATAATCGCCAACGTCGAAGCTCAACGCTTTCGTTGCCATCAATAAAACCTTCCTATGGAATTCGGCCGCGCGAACGATTCAAAGAGCGTCTTCCCCATGAGACGCAGCGTGAAAGGTCCTGGGTGCGGCTAAACTTTCTAACGATCAGCGGGACGCGGATGCGCAGGCACCCGCTTCGATGACAATTATATAGCAGGAAATTGCCGAGAAATCTAGCGCTGCGTTGCAACACGCAACCCAGCGCCTGATCTGGATCAGCTTTGTGGCGGCGTTGCCCTGGCCGCCCGCGCGGCATCGACGCTGATCGGGCCGGCCCCTGCGAAAACCAGATAGAGGAAGAGGAAGCAGTAGAGAATGGCCGCATCGCCGCCATTGTTGACGGGGAAGAAGTTATTGGGCGCGTGCGCATACCAATAAGCGACGGCCATCGTGCCCGAGGCCAGGAAGGCGGCCGGGCGGGTGAACAGGCCGATCGCGATCAGCAGGCCGCAACCCAGCTCGATGAAGCCCGCCATGCCGGGCAGGGTGTTGAGTGGCGGCATCCGGCTGGGGTCCAGCGGCGCGGGAAAGCCGGCGATCTTCTGGAGGCCATGCTCCAGGAAGAGCAGCCCCGACACGATTCTCAGAATTGCGAGCATGGTACCGCCGGCCATCCGATCTCTCCCTGGCTGAATCGACGCGCGCACCTTGTCACCCCGCGAGGCGAGGCGTCAATCGCAGCTGAACCCAGAGATGGGCTCAGTCGCCCTCGCCGGGGCTGGCCGAGAAAAATTTGTCGAACTTGCCGTCCTGGCCCTTGAAGTCGTCCGCGTCGGCGGGGCTGTCCTTCTTGCGGGTGATGTTCGGCCATTCCGCGGAATAAGTGGCGTTCACCTCCAGCCATTGCTCCAGCCCGCTCTCGGTGTCAGGGAGGATCGCCTCGGCGGGGCATTCCGGCTCACAGACGCCGCAGTCGATGCACTCGCTGGGATTGATGACCAGCATGTTCTCGCCCTCGTAGAAGCAGTCCACGGGGCAGACTTCCACACAGTCCATATATTTGCAGCGGATGCAGGCATCGGTGACGACGTAGGTCATAGGCTTCACTCTCTCCCCGGGGAGAATCCCTAGGCTTGGGCGGCTTCGCTCGTCAATTCCGAATAGAGCGCCCGCGCCTCGACCGGCGGGCCGCGGCGCAGCGGCAAGGCCGCGATCCTGAGCACGCGGACCTCACCCTGGCGGGCGAAGCCGAGGACGTCGCCGGGGCGGACCATGGCGTGGGCCTTGTCGATGACGCGGCCGTTGAGGCGCAGGCGACCTTGCTCGGCCATGGCCTGGGCGAGAGCGCGGCTCTTCACGAAGCGGGCGAACCAGAGGAATTTGTCGAGGCGCATGGCCTCGGGCGCCTCAGCCACGGCGCAGGCTCGCCAGCGCGGCGAAATGGTTGGCGCCCGGCTTTTCCGGCCGGCGCGGCTGGCGCCGGCGCTCGCGGCCGCGCCAGACCCAGTAAGGCGCCGCCTCGCTCTGGCGGAAACCGATGTCGCGCATCAGCTTCGCCACCGTCTCGGGCTGGAGGCCGAGCGAAGTGACCAGAGCGGGGTCGACCGGCTCCTTCTCCTCGCCTGCGGTGGCGGTGCGCGCCTCATGGGCGCGGTGGGCGATGCGTTCGGCCATATCGACGCGGATCATCTGCGGGCCGGCGGCGCGGAAGCCCAGACGGGCGAGCAGGGCCCGGTCCCCGGGCGTCGGCAGGACCACGGCATTGTGCGCGGGCAAAGCGGGCATGAGCTGGCCCGCGGCGGCGGCGCGGAAGGCGGCGCGCCACCGCATCGCCTCGGGCTTCAGCACTGCGGGCATGAACAGGTCGAGCGCGCCGATGCGGACGCCGAGCTTCGTCACCGCCCGGCGCTGCTCCTTGTCCAGCGCCGACAGTGCGCCGGCGACGGCATCACGGGCGACGATCCCGCCCTCGTCGACCAGCAAGGCGAGCAGCGCCCGTATCGCGGGCGCCGCAGCGGAGTCCTGCGCGGCATGGCCGGCGGTGCGCAGCGGGCCGAGCACTGCCTCCGCGCCGGCGCGCAGCCAGTCCCTGAGGCGAAGGATCACCGCCTCGCGGCCTTTCTCCGAGACCCGGTCAATCCGCCGGTCGAGCTGGACACGGGGCGAGAGCAGGTTCTTGCCCGGCCCTAGCCTTGCCACCTCATGGCCGCGCCAGCAGATCGCGACCGGCTCGCCCGGCTGCGTGCGCAGGGTGAAATGCTGGTCCTTGTCGGCGACCAGAGCGGCGGCGCGCTTCTCATATTCATGCCCCAACCGGCGCTCGGCGGTGGCAAGCAGCATCTTGCGGTCGGCATGGCGGGCGCTCGGATCGACCTCGAAGGCGAAGCCGTTCAGCTTGCCGATCGCATAGGCGCCGACGCTGACCTCGCCCTCCTCGTCCACCTGCACCGGAAATTCGCCCGCGCCCTTGCCGACGTCGCGCATCAGCACCGCGGTGCGCCGGTCGACGAAGCGCTGGGTGAGCCGCTCGTGCAGCGCGTCGGACAGCTTCTCCTCCACCGCCATGGTGCGCTCGGCCATGGTCTCGGGGCTGGCCAGCCAGTCGGCTCGGTGAGCGATATAGGCCCAGGTGCGCACGCCGGCGATGCGGTCGGCCAAAGTCTCTATGTCACCCTGGACATTGTCCAGCCGGGCGACCTGCCCGGCATACCAGCCCTGCGGGATTCGCCCGTCGCCTTCGCCCAGATGGCCGTAGATCCGGGCGACGAGGCGGCTGTGATGCTCCGCCCCGGTCTTGCGGAAATCGGGCAGGCCGCAGGCGGCCCAGAGCCGCCGCACCCGCTCGGCCGAGGTGGCGCGGGCGATGATTTCGGGATCGGAGGCAAGCAATTTCAGCACCGACAGGTCGACCGCCTCCGGCGCGGCGCGGACCTCGCGGCGGACGGGCCGGCGCTCGAGCGACTTGATCAGGTCCTCGATGCTGCGGAAATCCAGCTCGCTCTCCCGCCAGTAGAGAAAGTCGAGCGGAGCGAAGCGATGCTCCTCGATCCGCTCGATCTCCTCTGGCTGGAACTGCGCGACCGCGTCGCCCTCCAGGGTCAGCGAGCCGAAAGTGCCGTCGCGCTGATGGCGGCCCGCGCGGCCGGCGATCTGCGCCATTTCGGCGGGGGTGAGACGCCGGCGCCGGTGGCCATCGAACTTGGAGAGGCCGGCAAAGGCGACATGGTCGACATCCAGATTGAGGCCCATGCCGATCGCGTCGGTGGCGACCAGATAATCGACCTCGCCGGCCTGGTACATGGCGACCTGGGCGTTGCGGGTGCGTGGGGAAAGCGCGCCCATCACCACCGCCGCGCCGCCACGCATCCGGCGCAGCATCTCGGCGACCGCGTAGACCTGCTCGGCCGAGAAGGCGACGATCACCGAGCGCGGGGGCAGGCGCGAAAGCTTGGCCGG
>Ga0268266_10003947_pt1 | contig 14408 bp, 12 predicted proteins | sample KBSS13metaG_FD_190356 | JGI IMG/M metagenome (GOLD analysis project Ga0268266, IMG submission 190356) | Switchgrass rhizosphere microbial communities from Kellogg Biological Station, Michigan, USA - KBS S1-3 metaG (SPAdes) (version 2) | ecosystem: Host-associated > Plants > Roots > Rhizosphere...
GTGTACTCAGTTCGATTGCCAGGAAGGCTCTTGGGAGCAGCGACACCCGAGCCCGACCCTATAACGCGCTCATCTCCCGGAACCCGGATGTGCATCTCCGCGGTAAAGCGATTGGTATAAAGCCCGGTCATCGGGAACCATCGGCCCGGATAGAGCAGGATGCTGATGGGATCTTGGACCGAGGCGAAGTTGATACCTTCAACCGGACTCGTCTCTGCCCCTTTGAGGGTGCCTCCATATTCGAAGGTCCAGGTCGCGGTGGTTCCCTTCGGAATCGGGGTGGCAAGGGTGAACCGGATGGTGGAGTTCGTCGCCACTCGCTCGGCTTCAAGCGGCTTCTTCGCTGCATCGGTCACTTTGCTGAGCTGAAGCCCGTTATTGAGCTCAAAGACCGGAGCAGTGAGATCTTCCAGTGCGGTAAAAGTGACTACTGCGGTAGCGGCCAGCCGGTTATCTGCCGGAAAAAGATCGGCATTGATAACGTAGCCCGTTATCTCAAGCTGCGGGCGCGCCGGTGCGGCCCACGTGGTGGCCGCAATCAAGAGGAAAAGGATCAGAAGCGCAGGCGGTGTGCGAAATTTACAAGCAAAAGCGCGCATGAAAGCAAAGTTCCTCAACAACATGGTACTGCTGTGTGCCCGTTCGGAGACAGGCTTGTGTCTGTTTAGACGTTCACCGGCGAGATTCGGCCTCGTTCGGCAAAGTTCCCCACAAGAACGTCCACTGCGTCGCACACCTGAACGATCGAGCTGGTCGTCTGCAAAGGACGTAGCCGTTTCCTCACCTCGGCAAGGTCAGCCATCATCTGCATGCGCTCCTGGGTATCACCAAGCAAGGCCCCTAGAGCACCGGCTACTCCAGCCGCAGTGAAGTTGTCCTGAATCAGCTCGGGAACGATCCGACTTCCTGCGATCAGGTTAACCATCGCGATCGGCAGATTGCCATGAAGGTCCGGCAGCCCCGAAGGCCAGACCTCCGCGGGATACCGGACCAATCGCTTGGCTAACTTGAAGGTCAGGTCAGATACCCGATAGATGACGATAAAAGGATTCCCGATAACAGCCGCCTGAACCGTCGCGGTCCCGCTGGCCACCACCGAGGCTCGGGCGTAATAGAGAGCCTCGCGCGCATCGTCTACCAGGTGAATTTTCGTACCGCTCGTCTCCCCTGCCTGTTGCTTCAGCCAAGCCGCATCCAAAGTCGAAGCCACCGGCAGCAGGTACTCGTAATTTGTTCCAAGCCCCGCCGCAGCCTCCAGCATCGTCGGCAGGTTCAGCTTCACTTCTTTTGCCCGGGATCCAGGGAGCAGAGCAACCCATTGCTTCGCTTCATCGAGCCCATATCGTCGCGCGTACTCCTCTCGCGGGATGCTGGGCAACGGAAGCTCCGCCAGGGGATGGCCGGTGAAGGTCGCATCCACGTTGCGGTTGCGATAAAACGGCTCCTCAAACGGAAAGATCACCATCATGCGGTCCACCCGCTCCTGAACCCAGCGAAGACGGCGGCGTTTCCAGGCCCACAACTGGGGGCTGACGAAATAGATGACGGGGATATTCAGCGCCTTCAACTCGCGGGCCAGGCGCAGGTTAACATCAGGAAAATCGATAAGGACAGCTGCCTGTGGACGGCGCTCCTTAATAGACGCCACCAGTTTGCGATACGAACCGTAGACCTTCGGCGCGTGACGCAATACCTCGGTGATCCCCATGTGGGCCACATCTTCTGCGCGGACGATCCTTTTCTGGCCTGCTGCCTCCATCTCGCGGCCGCCGAGACCGAAAAAAGTCACTTCGGGATGGCGGCGGGCAAGCTCCGCGATGATCTGTGCGCCGTAGTGGTCGCCGGAGGCTTCGCCGGCAGAGAGGAAGATCGTCGAGTTGGATGTAGTGACGATGGCTTCAGTGTAGATTTTTCTGGAGGTGCTTGCATGGCGGCAGGACAAGTGAAGCGGTTCCGGGCAGTGCTTGAGCCTTTACCCGGCGGTCTCGGCTGGGTCGTTGCGAGGGTTCCGTTCGATGTCTCGAAGGCATGGAAGAAGATGGTGCGTTTGCGGATCAAAGTTGAAACAGGCGGAGAGCTCTTCAGGACCTCCCTATTTGGAGAGTCCGGAGGAGGCGGCCACTTTGTTCTGGTGAATAAGAAGATGCAGAAGGCCGCCGGCGTAGGGGTCGGCGGAATGATCGATCTCGCCGTTGAGCCCGATCTCGATGAGCGGGAGACGGAGGCTCCAGCGGAGCTTGAGGCGCTCTTCAAAAAGGAGAAGGCGCTGGCAAAGTGGTACGCCAAGCTGAGCGACTCCATCCGGCGTGACATTGCGCGAACAATCAGTGAGGTAAAGAGTCCGGAAGCGCGGGCTCGCCGGGTCGATCAGATGGCCGAGCGGATGCTGTTGGCGATGGAGGGAGAGAAGATGCTTCCCCCGATCCTCGAAGTCACATTTCGCAGACATCCTGGTGCGCTGGCCGGCTGGAAGAAGATGACCGAGGTCCAGCGACGCGGGCATCTTCTGGGCGTCTTCTACTACCAGAGCCCCGAGGCGCGGGAGAACCGTGCCCGAAAGGTGGCCGAAGATTGTCTTCGCGTGGGCGAGACGAAGCGTTAAGACCTTGCCACCCCTTACAGAAGTTTTCTTCTGGGCTAGGGCAGGTTCCTCTATAACTGAATCTGAGCCCACGCTCCTCTTCACATCCACCCTTTCACGAAGCCCACACCTCTTTCAGGAGATGAACGATGGATCGCCGTTTCTTTTTGCAGGGTTCGACCGCTCTGGCCGCGAGCAGTGCCATGGGACTTGCTGGATGCTCGCGCAAGGTAGTCACGGCTCCAGGCGCGCCCTCGCTGCCGTTCTACGACGCACTCTCCCCTATCCCTCCTATCCGCGCGCACGTCGACCGCATCTTCCGTATTACGGTCTGTCTCAGGCCATTCCGTCCTGCCGGGCCACGTCTGGATGTAGAGCGCGTAGGAGATCGCCTGGTCATCCATAACTATGGCCATGGCGGCAGCGGGTGGTCACTCTCCTGGGGATCGGCCGATGTCGTCGTACGGAAGGCACTCGAAGCTTCGAACGGAACGAAAGAGATTGCGGTCGTGGGCTGCGGTGCGCTCGGCCTGACCTCAGCGATCACGGCGCAGCGAGCCGGTCTGAAAGTGACCATCTACGCGAAAGAGCGTCCTCCGTATGTGCGCTCGGCGCGTGCTACCGGGTCATGGACGCCGGATTCTCGGATCGCACTCACCTCAGCGGCCGCACCGGCGTTCGCAGCCCAGTGGGAGTCAATGGCCCGCACCTCGTTCGCGATGTACCAAAGCTATCTGGGCATGCCGGGCACGCCGATCGAGTGGACCGATCGCTATGCGCTCTTCGATGAGGAGCACGAAGGTGGAGGAGCAGGGCCGAGGCAGGGAGAATCGCACGACTTCGCACGCTACTATGACCGGATCGCAGATCTTACGCCACGCCCCCAAGAGATCCCGGCAGGGATGCATCCCTTTCCGACAAAGTATGTCTCGCGAAGCTCTTCGCTAACGTTCAACGTTGCCGACTACTCGCGTCAGCTGATGAATGACTTTCTGATCGCCGGAGGCGTAATCGAGACGCGGGAATTCCACTCGCCGCAAGAGGTTGCGATGGTCCCACAAAAGTTGATCGTCAACTGCACGGGATATGGCGCGCGACAGCTCTGGTCCGACGAGAGCATCGTTCCGGTACGGGGCCAGATCGCGTGGCTGATTCCGCAGGAGGGTGTGAACTACGGTCTGTACTACAAAGGCCTCAACGTCCTGGCGCGGCGCGATGGCATCGTGATCCAGCCAAGCTTGAACGGCGACGAATCAGGCTGGAACGATTCGAACGAGCAACCTGACAGGGCTGAGGCCGAGGCCGGAGTCGCAACTCTCCAGGAACTTTATGCTCGTATGGAAAAAATGCGATCGAGCTCAAAATCCTAGAGGAAACAGAAAGCGCCTCATACCTCTGACAACAAAAGATAAATACAGGCATTGAGCCTGACAGCAAGCTTGGCTGGCAGATGGTCTTCCTTGCCGGGGGGCGCGGCTGGGCGTAGTCTCAACCACAAACGGGCCCCTGATTTTCCTTTCCGAGAGGGACCATGCTCAATCCAAAAATACTAATAGCCAGCTTGTTTATGACTGGCGTTCTCTGCGGGCCGGCATCTGCCGACCTGATCGTCACGCAGGGGACGATGGGAGTTCAACGCTACACCAACGATGGCGTGTCACTGGGTACTCTGATTGCACCGGGCACAGGAGGGCTTACCGACGCGCGAGGCGTAGCGGTGGGCCCTGGCGGAGACATCTATGTCGCAGATTTCTCAAACGACAATATTCTGCGCTTCAACAACAGTGGAGGTTTCCTGGGTGTATTTGCGAGCGGAGCCAACGTAGATACTCCGTTAGGAATTGCGTTCGGAACAGGCGGAGACCTGTTTGTAGCCAGCGCCGGGCCAACATCGAACATTGCGCGCGTGGATGGGACGACGGGCGTAGTGACGGACCCAAGCTTTACCTCGGGAAACTCCCTCGTGCTCGGAGGTCCACAGTACCTGACCTTCGGGCCGGACCTGGCGGTGACCGATATCGCCGGGCATCTGTTCCGCTTCGATCCGACGACAGGAGTCTCGACCTTCGAGGCTGCCCTGGATAATCCGGTCGGTGTGGCGTTCGATGCCTCAGGGAATCTGTTTGTCGCGCAACGAATCTCTGACAACGTACTGCTGTTTCCTGCGGGAGGCGGGGGATCCTCGATTCTGATTCCGAACGGGGCGTTCGCGACTTCTCCGGCGGATTTGAAGATTGGGCCAGACGGGCTGCTCTATGTGTCGACGGGAGGCCTGATCTACCGGTTCGATACGAGCGGCACGCTGGTGGATAGCTTTGGAACCGGGGGACGGTACATGGCGTTTACCGACTCGACAGTTGTACCTGAGCCGGAAACATGGACGCTGCTGGGCCTGGGAATCGCCGGGGCACAGTGGATGCGATCCCGCCTAAGACTAGGCAGATCCATAGGATAGATTGCAGGACGATGAAATCTTTCATGGGGTGCCGTCGATTCGACGGGATGCGGCATCTCATGCAAAGGTTCCTTTCTAAAGTTCAGGTCACCCCAGGTAGTCGTTCGGGCCCTTCCTTTCAGCTAACCAGGAGACGAAGTTCGATGAGAAGGCCTACTTCTTACAGAGTCGTGTCGCTGATTGCGGCTGGGTTGTTTTGTACTTCGGCGATGATGAGAGCCGATGTGATCTACAACACCTTTGGCCCGGGCAACAGCTACGACAATGTAGCAGGCTATGACATCGGCGGAGCCGTGGGTGTCAACCAGGCCTATGCGATTCCGTTTGTTCCCACGGAGACCGCAACGGTAACAGGAGCTACGTTGGCCTTGGCTCTTGAAGGGAATACGCAGATGATCCTGTCGCTCGCCAGCAGCACAAATGGAGCACCGGGCTCGATTCTGAACACCTTCACACAGGTCGGCACACCAGGCCAACAGCCCCAGCTGATCGACTTCAACTGCACAGGTTGTGAAGTGTTGACGGCGGGGGAGACTTACTTCCTTGTAGCAACACAGAATATCGGTTCCAATTCAGCTTGGTTCTTTGCGAACAGCGGAGTGGAGACCGTCTATTTCAATGACAATGGAACGGCATTTGGACCGTGGACGGCGGTCGAGGGAAGCCTTCCGGCATTCGACGTGGAAGGAACAGCATCGATCTCGCCAGTACCCGAACCCTCGGCCCTTTTACTGCTGGCAACTGGCTTTGGCATGCTGGCAGTCGGAATAAGGCTTCGGGCCGGGCGGTAGCGGAGAATTCCATTCGCTGCGTCCCTCCGTAGTGAATAAGGCATGGCCTATTTAAGGTTTCGAGTTCCTAGAAGCTATTCATGGAACCGTGGCCGTAGACGCGATGGCGCGGCCAGTCCCAATCATTGTGAAATCGGAAGGACCAAATATTCTCAGCCGGGGCGCTGAGTCAGCAAAGTGCGAAGACGAGATTCGCCAAGGACGCGGCTGAGTTCGCGGAAGGCGAAGAGGGGTACGAGTGCAATAAGGACGATGATGGAGCGGGCAGCGAGTTGTTCGAGATCGAGGCGTTCGAGAGCGGCTCCCGCGGGCTCGTGGTGGATGACGCGCTTGATGAACTCCTCGACGAGGTGGAAGAGGAAGATGAGGATGCCGAAGAGAAGAGATTTAAGCAGGGCCGACTGATAGAGAGGAAGGGCTTCGGCGCGGCGGCCGAGGTGGAACATCTGGCCGAGGAGGATAACCTTCCCGATCACGAGGGCGTTGATAAGAGCGAAGGTGAAGTTGAGCGGAGAGGTGTCTTCGTAGTGCCGGGCAAGGAGCATCGTGTAGGCCGCAATCGCGCAGAAGAGGACGGCCAGATAAGCAGAGATAGCGAAGTAATCCTTCATCTCGTGTACGAAGCGCTGCTTGCGGGTGGGTTGCGGCGATGGAGTGGAGTTCACGGAGATTCCTCCTGAGCAGGTTCATGGCGACGGAAAGCGTAACACGAGCCCCGAGAGATGCCTCTTCGCGGCAGCGAGAATCCTATCCCTCTTCACACCGGAACGTCGATCATGGCGGATGCCTCAACCGTCAGGATTCAGCCACAGATCGTGCCCATCAGAAGCCTTCCAGAATCCGGACCGCAGCGCAGGACTCTGTCAACCCCGATGCTCAACTTACCCTTCTCATATCAGCAACTTGCAGATGCCGATTCGTTACCCTCCACTCGCTACAATTAAGGAAGTACAGAATAAAGCCCTCGGCATGGGTGGCCGGCTTCTTTATAACTCACTTATTTTCAATATCTTGACTATAAGTCCTTTGATGAAGGATCTTACACCTAAGATCCGGGGCTAAGCCAATAAGAATCAAGATTTTGCGCAAAAATCAGACGGGGACAGGATTAGGCCCGAACCCAGTCTCAGGTGAGAGTATAGAGCGGTTTGAACTCGGGGATGCCGGGGGTTTGGCCGTCGATCCAGCGGAGGATGTAGACCTGGACCGGATCGGTGAGAGATTTGGTGATGGCATTGGGGATGACTTCGAGCAGGGCGTGAGCGGCGAGATCCTGGTAGTAGTCGATGTCGGGCTCGACCATGACCCAGTTGGTGCCGGTCGGGGGCTTCTCGTTTTCGTGGAAGGTGAACTGGACGTCGGCTTCGCCGAACTGAATCTGCTTCCAGCTGCGGGTTCCTCCGGGGTGAAAGAGGCCGGGGTTATGTTCGACCGAGAACTTGCCGTCGGCGGCTGAGGTCTGGATCTGCTGGATCAGGTCGGGGTCGCACCAGGCGAAGAAGCGGTCCTGGGCGGGCGCGAAGTTTCCGTCCCAGATGAGCTGCTTCATGTAGGTGAGCGGTGTCTGGCTGGGAAGGGCGATCTGGCTCATGGCTTCGCAGAGGTTGAGGAGGCAGGCGAGAGGCTTTTCCTCTTCGACGAGGTTGTCGTAGTTGGCTTCGCCCGTCGGGTTATCGAGTCCGGCGCCGATAAAAGGGTATTTGGCTTTTGCCGCGGGAAAGCGAGCGTTGACGAAGCTGAAACCCGGATCGTCACGGACGAGCATGAGATCGAGAGTGCGGGTGTAGGTGTTCGAGAGTTTGACGGGAGAGAAGCCTACCTGCCGGAAGCCTTCTGCCCAGACCAGCACGGTGTAGTTGTCGCCGAAGTTGTCGAAGAAAGGCACCGTAAAGGTCTTGTCAGGCGTGTCGATGTAGTTGCGAAAGTGTTGGTTCTGATTCCCGTCGGTGATGGTGACGAGAAACTTCGCGGGAGCGGCGAAGAGCTGGCGGGTGCCGTCGAAGATTCGTAGACGAAGGCTGCTGGTATTGGGCATACCACTCCAGTCTGTGCGGATTGAATCCTGAACAGATTAGGCCCGAATTAAATCTCGACTCTGAGCTATGTCACCCGCCTGCTCTCCGGCTGGATAGCGTGGTGACTATTCGTTTCTTCCAGCAGCGTGTTTGTCGAAGTCTTCCTGGGTGGGTTTGGTGGCGGTGTTCGGTTTGGCGATGTTCGGGCTTGGTCCCCAGGTGTCGCAGGTCTTGGCGTATTTGCCGCTGCCTCCGCAGACGATGCCGCTGCCGTCGGCGTTCATGCAGCCATAGACTCCGTTTTTCGTGGGAGGGAAGGAGACGCCGCCGGGGGTGTTGCCGCATCGGCCCTCGACCTGAGTGGGGGAGTTGCCTTTGATGCTGATGGTTTTGGCGTGGGCGGCGTGGGTGAGGAGGAAGGTGCCAGCGAGTACGACGGGGGCGACCAGAAAACGAATCTTCATGGAAGACTCCTTCGCGAGTGTTGTCGTGATGCGTGGCCGAATCCGAGGAGGGTAACGCCGGAGGGTGATGAGGCGCAACCTTTCTTGCGGGGAACTTTCGATTGGGTTGGGCCGTAGCTTGGGTGCGATCCCTGGAGAGTGGCATGGCTGGTCTGCGGTATGGAAGGGCGTTGTGGATCTTTGTAGTGGCGTATGTGGTGGTGACGGTGCTGGCGGTTGCGCTTTCGGTGGCGATCGGGATGATCGGGCATCTGCCTCCGACGCCGGAGCCGATGCAGAATCAGGCTTATCTGATCTCGGAGAGGTTTCTTCCGGGGATGAACCTGTTGGTGTGGGCGGTCTTTGCCTGGGTTTATTTCCAGAGGAGGACGGCGACGCGCGGGGAGGCGGTTGCGCTGGGGGCTTTCTGGCTGGCCGCTGCGGTGGTGGTGGACTATGTCGGGTTCGTACTGATCCGGAATCCTCTGTCGCTGAGTCCGCATGATTTTTATGTGGGGCAGTTTCCGTGGATTTACCTGATCTATGTGGCGATCTTTCTGGCTCCGATTTGCTGCGTGGCTTTGCGTTGGTTCAGACCGGCGCAAGCGAAGGTGTGAATAGTTAGTCGTTTCGGTTTCGATGGCTTCGTTCCGTTGCTTCATGGCTACCCCTCCCCCTATCATTTTTGCGCAAAGTCTTCACAACATATGAGTTAGGTCCGGACCTCGTATGTCTCGGACGGTTAAAGAGGAAAAGCCCGGCGATTGGCCGGGCTTCAGGTGTCTCTGATTTAAGACTAGCAGGGGGTGTCAAGTTTTCGGGTGTGGGAAAGGGCTTTTGGGTGCGTCTTTATTGAGGTTTGGGGAGTGCCGAGTAGATGTTCGCCCGGGTCCAGAGAATAGATAAGTCGTTTCGGCTTCGCCTTCACTCCCGCCCATTCGACTACGCTCAGGGCAGAGAGGAACCCATTTCTGACGCTGCGCGACAGAGATGGGGCAGCCGAGTGGTGGCAGTTCGGTCAGATGTGGGCCACCCTCCTAAAGGGGTTCAGGATGCGTCCGCAGATACTCGTGGATCAGGGCCTTCTGCTCCGCAACGTCGGCTGCGTATGCGGCGCGATCACTCTCATTCGAGATTCGGGGTAGCAGAACCTCAACACTGTTTAAATTCTCCAAGTCTTCCGATGGCGACCGCAGATAGCCGCTTGGTAGTTCATGGGTGGCGTAATCCACTTGACCAAGAATAAAGATAACGAAGGCACGCAGCGCGATTTGATCTGCCGGGTCAAGCTCAATTGCTTGCTGAAGATGTTCGTATCCACCGATCCAACGGTGGGGTTCCGCACAGGTGGGTTCGACTATCGTCCACTCCGCGAGGGTGGGTTCGACAACTCGGATTTTAAGCGGGTGTGGAATGAGTATATGGATCGCGTTTCGTTCATGCGCAAAAGACATCAACCAACTGACGAACCGCCGACGCTCGGCGTAAGGCTCGCGCTCCATTGCGTGGATGAACCGCCCAAGTACATCAAACGCCTGACAACGAAGACCACGCTCGTACTCTCGGCAGAAGGTGCTGTAGTCGGCCCACTTCGCAGATACGCTTGCGGCAGCAGTACCCTCCTTCAAAGCATCGAAATAATCTTTGCGCCAGTAGTGCACGACCTAAGTATAGGGTTGATGAACGTCTTGGCCACTCCACCCACCCGATGAATGGGGCTCGTCCTTCGCGAGGTTCAGGTGGTGTCTCGGTTGAGGCTGGTGGGTGCGGGCAGGAGAGACAATTCAGTCGTTCCGGCTTTGCCTTCACTCCGGCCTTCGGCAGAGTGGAGCCCACCTTGGCCGCCTTCGGCGTCGAAGATGGGGCACCCGAGTCGTGGTGGTTCGGTCAGATAAGGGTGATTTTTACTGGAGTAGATTCGTTCAATAGGTAGTGGCGGTAGCTGGACCATGGCCAGTCTTCGGGACACGGGACGAGTTCGCGGACGACTGGATTGCGATGCATGTACTTCAGTTTTTCGACTCGCTTGTCTCGGGTGAGGATGTTGAAGTCGTAGTAGCGGGTCTGCCAGAAGGGTCTTTGGGTGAGGCGTTTTGAGACGGAGAGTTTGAGGGACTGGAGTGCCTTGGATAAAGGGACTTCGCGGTCTTCGGGTTCTCCGATGAGAAGGTGGACGTGTTCGGGCATCACGACGTAGCCGAGGACGTCGAAGTTGTAGCGCTGGCGGGTGAGTTCGAGGAAGTCGAGAAAGATGTCTCTTGTGTGTGGGGTGTTGAGGTAGGGCTTTCTATCGTGACAACTGAAGGTGATGAAGTGGTCGTCGCCTTCTTTTTGATACCGTTTGAGGCCCAGCGGCATGGGTGGATTTCACTGTGTTCCGAATGTTGATTGAGTTTGAGATTGGGTGCCCCATCTTCGGCGCGGTCTTATCGCGCCTAAGGTGGGTTGTCGTGCCACGATCGGTTGTTGAGGGTGGGGAGAGTGTTGGGATTTTCGCTGCCGCGAAAATTGCCCACCTTATCCGCTTCGCGTCGAAGATGGGGCACCCGAAGTGATGGTGGTTCGGTTAGATGTGGCCACCCGTCCCCGATCCGATGTATGGGCCAACACCCTCGAAGAAATCATCGGAGGAACTGAACTAATTTTTGTCTAAGTTGATCATCCGGGTTGCGCTTTAGGGCTTCTCTAAACCATTCGGTAGCATCCACTTTATATCCCTGCCTAAGCAGACTTAGTCCGGTATTGTAAGCCGACACCGGATCAGATTTATCGGCGTCAGCCGCAAGACGGAAACTTGCTCCCGCTTTGCTCCAATCACTGAGATCGAAATAACAACTGCCTAGTCTGAAATGCATCCAGCCATATTTTCCGTCGGAAAGTCTTATGGCTTCCTGTTCGGCGGAAACACATTCCGAATAGCGCTCTAGATTCTCGAATATGTCTGCTTCTGCGTCCAAAGTGCGAGGGTCGTCACTTTTTTGCCTTAAGGACTCTTTGATGTACTCCAACGCTTGTTGATACGATCCTCGTTTATTAAGCACTGTAGCCATAAGTCGATAGTTAACAGGAAGCTGATCATCGAAATATTTTTGATCATCCTTGCTAACCTTACCGACTGATGCAGTGATACATCTTCTGCCATCGTTGAGAACATCGTCATCTTGAGACAACGCGTATTGTTCATCCGTTGCATAGCAAAAATCGTAGGCATAACCTGTACTGCCTGATGCCGCTTTTTCATATGCCTCGGCCGCTTTTTTATGATCTAACGCACTAGATCGACGATCTCCCTCTGAATTCCATTCGTAAGGAGTAGGTTCATATATAGCCGAGTATTGACGAAACCATTTTTCAGTATCGTTTGGCCTGTTCAGTTCGCTGTTTTCAGAAATTAAGCTTCGATACGCCTGCAAACGGAGGTCGTCGTCGCACGTCGATAAATTTGAGTTGGCGACGACAGAATGGAACGAAATTGCCTCTGCGAAGTTTTTCTGATCTTCGTTTATGCTCCCCATGACAAAATTGGAGAGAAGAAGACCTTCTCCTTTGGCCTGACGAAAAGCGACGTTTGCTTCTCGTTTCGCTTCCGCTAAAAAATGATCTTGAGCAGCCTTTGCTTGCTTTTGTTCGATACTGTCCTTTTCAGAAAAAAGAACTCTAAAACTTTCTGATGAGGCACGCTCATAAAAAGCATATGCAAGTAGCGAATGATTATCTGGCGAAGGGAGTTTTTCTACGAGCTTTTGAGCGCTCTGAATACCTTCATCTCTGAGATCATATTGACTTATTGCCACACAAGTTATCTCTTTTAGTTCCGTCGGGTTATCTGATTTAACTCTCAGATGGTTAACGAGCGATGCCAGCTCCAAACTATCGTGTTGATACTCGGAATTGGCATCACCTGAATATTGATCTTGATTATGCTTGGATGCTAGTTTCTGCAAGCGTTCAAGATTTTCAGGAACATTCATTACAGCCTTAGAGCTATCTTTCTCGCTCAAAATTGACTGAACATAATTCACGGGAATTGCAAAGTTAAGATTCTCACCGTCTTCTAGAATTGCCACAGCAACTGCGATCACTTGTCCTTCTGAATTCAGAATCGGGCCGCCCGAGGATCCATGTGAAATTGGGCTCGTTATTTGGATTAAATTTTTTGAGCCTATCTTTCGTAACCCCGAAACTATTCCTTGGCTAATTGTGTTTTCCAAACCTTTAGGATTACCAATTGCGAACACCTGCTCACCAGGGCTGACCTTTTCATTCGAAAGCGGGAGAGGTTTTGAAGTTAGATCCGCATTAGCTGATAAAACGGCCAAATCGTTGACCTTATCAACCCTGACTACTTTCAATGGAAGTCGGACGGGATCTACTGCCAGAACCGGATTGCCACCTTCAATCACGTGAGCATTTGTGATCAATATCCCCGGCGCGACCAAAAAAGCGCTTCCTAATGCTTGTGGATTTCCTTGAGCGTCATTGACGTAAACCAAGAAAACAGAGTTATGTGCTTGTTCATAAACTTTTTTTGCAGTGTCTTCGTGTTGCGCCAAAGCAGTAAAGGTAAACAAAAGAGATAGAACAGACAATCGGAGACGCATAAACTCCTTCCGTGATGCCTCTCATCTGATTGTGATGACTGGGAGAAAAGCATATCAACTTAGGCAAGATGGCATCAAGGCTAGTTTGAGCTAACGTAAAAAGGCCACGCAATTCATCTTTCGATGGAGAGTGCATGGCCTAAAAGTAGAATGCCTAAATTCTTACTGCAGCAGCGTCCCAGTCTCCGGTTCTGACTTCGATTCATCCGGCGGGATGACTACAGCGGCGGCTACCTTGTCGTCGGTATCGAGGTCGAGGAGTTTGACTCCTGATGTGGAGCGGCCTGCGGCGCGGACGGACTTGGTGTCGATGCGGATGATCTTTCCGAACTGGGAGATGACCATCAGCTCGCTGGTTTCGTCGACGAGGTTGATGCTGGAGACCTTGCCGATCTTGGGAGTGGCCTTCATGTTGATGACGCCAGAGCCTCCGCGGGACTGGAGGCGATACTCCTCGACGTCGGTGCGCTTGCCGAAGCCGTTTTCCGATACCGAGAGGATGAGGCAGGGGGTTAGTTCCTTGCCTTCTTCCTTGAGCTCGACCTGGCGCTTGGCGCGGTACTCGGCGGATGGGGTGACGGCGACGCCGATGACGTAGTCGTTCTTTTTGAGGGTGATTCCCTTGTTTCCGGCGGCGTTGCGTCCCATGGGGCGGAGGCCACCGGTGATTCCCTTTTCGGCGTCGTAGGCTTCGGAGAAGCGGATGGCCATGCCTTCGTGGGTGGCGAGGAAGATGACGTCGTCGCCGGAGGTGGTGCGGGCGGCGATGAGCTCGTCGTCCTTGTCGATGGAGATGGCGATGATGCCGCGCGCCATGACGTTCGAGAAGTCGGGCAGCGGAGTCTTCTTGACGGTGCCGTTGCGGGTGGCGAAGAAGATGTACTTGCCCTGTTCGGTGAGGTCGCGGATGCCGAGGATGGTGACGACCTTTTCGCCGGGCTGGAGGGCGAGGAGGGAGGCCATGGCCTTGCCCTTGCCTGCGGCACCGACGTCGGGGATCTCGTAGATCTTGAGCCAGAAGACGCGGCCGGTGTTGGTGAAACAGAGCAGGTAGGCGTGGGTGGAGTCGACGATGAGCTGGGCGACGAAGTCCTCTTCGCGGGTCTTCATGCCGAGGCGTCCGGTTCCACCGCGGCGCTGCTGGCGGTAGGTGGAGATGGGGGTGCGCTTGAGGTAGCCGGTGTTGGAGATGGTGACGGCGACCTGCTCGTCGGCGATGAGGTCTTCGAGCTGGATCTCGGTGGTCTCGTCGACGATCTGGGTCTTGCGCTCGTCGCCGTACTTGTCGCGGATCTCTTCGAGCTCCTTGACGATGACGCGGCGGAGCTTCTTCTCGGAGGCGAGGATGGACTCGAGCTCTTCGATGGTGTCGCGGACGGTCTTGAGCTCGTTGAGAAGCTCGTCGATGGAGAGCTGGGTGAGGCGGTAGAGCTGCAGCTCGAGGATGGCGTCGACCTGGCGGTAGCTGAGGATGAGGGTGCCGGTCTGGGAGAAGGTCATGTCGACGGAGTACTTGGAGGGG
>Ga0268266_10003949_pt1 | contig 14401 bp, 12 predicted proteins | sample KBSS13metaG_FD_190356 | JGI IMG/M metagenome (GOLD analysis project Ga0268266, IMG submission 190356) | Switchgrass rhizosphere microbial communities from Kellogg Biological Station, Michigan, USA - KBS S1-3 metaG (SPAdes) (version 2) | ecosystem: Host-associated > Plants > Roots > Rhizosphere...
CCTGGCGTTCGAGCTCGACGTCATCATGCGCATGAAATACGCGGGCTACTTCCTGATCGTCTCCGACTTCATCAAATGGGCGAAGTCGCAAGGCATCCCGGTCGGGCCGGGCCGTGGCTCGGGCGCGGGCTCGCTGGTCGCGTGGGCGCTGACCATCACCGACCTCGACCCGATCAAGTTCGGCCTGCTGTTCGAGCGCTTCCTCAATCCCGAACGCGTCTCAATGCCGGACTTTGACATCGACTTCTGCCAGGACCGCCGCGGCGAGGTGATCCAGTACGTGCAGCAGCGCTACGGCCGCGATCAGGTGGCGCAGATCATCACCTTCGGAACGCTGCAGGCGCGCGGCGTGCTGCGCGACGTCGGCCGCGTGCTGCAGATGCCGTACGGCCAGGTCGACAAGCTGACGAAACTGGTGCCGCAGAATCCGGCCGCGCCGGTGACGCTGGCGCAGGCGATCGAGAGCGAGCCGAAGTTGCAGGCGTTCCGCGACGAGGACCCGGTGGTGGCGCGCGCCTTCGACATCGCGCAGCGGCTCGAAGGGTTGACGCGCCACGCCTCGACCCACGCCGCCGGCATCGTGATCGGGGATCGCCCCCTGAGCGAACTCGTGCCGATGTACCGAGATCCGAAGTCGGATATGCCGGTGACCCAGTTCAACATGAAATGGGTCGAGCCGGCGGGGCTCGTCAAGTTCGATTTCCTCGGCCTGAAGACGCTGACCGTGCTGGACGTCGCGTGCAAGCTGCTCAAGCCCCGCAATATCCATGTCGACCTCGCGACGTTGCCGATCGACGATGCCGAAAGCTACCAGATGCTGGCACGCGGCGAGGTAGTCGGCGTGTTCCAGGTGGAAAGCCAGGGCATGCGGCGGGCGCTGATCGACATGCGGCCGGACCGGTTCGAGGACATCATCGCACTGGTGGCGCTGTATCGCCCGGGTCCGATGGCCAACATCCCGACCTATTGCGCGCGCAAGCACGGCGACGAGGAGCCGGAATATCTGCATCCGGTGCTCGAGCCGATCCTGAAAGAGACGTTCGGCGTCATCATCTACCAGGAGCAGGTGATGCAGATCGCGCAGGTGATGTCGGGCTATTCGCTCGGCGACGCCGACCTCCTGCGCCGCGCGATGGGCAAGAAGATCCGCGCCGAGATGGACAAGCAGCGTGACATTTTCGTCGCCGGCGCCGTCAAGAACGGCGTCCCGAAAGGGCAGGCCCAGACGATCTTCGAACTCTTGGCAAAATTCGCCGACTACGGCTTCAACAAGAGCCACGCCGCGGCCTATGCGCTGGTGTCCTACCACACCGCCTACATGAAGGCGCATTATCCGGTGGAGTTCCTGGCGGCGTCGATGACGCTCGAACTCAACAATACCGACAAGCTTTCGGAATTCCGCGCCGAGGCGCAGCGGCTGGGCATCAAGGTCGAGGCGCCGAACATCAACCGCTCCGGCGCCACCTTCGAGGTCGGCGAGAAGACCATCTATTACGCGCTGGCCGCGCTGAAGGGCGTCGGGCAACAGGCCATCGACCAGATCGTGGAAGAGCGCAAGAAAGGCCTCTTCACCTCGCTTGCGGACTTTGCCGCCCGCGTCAATCCGCGCGCGATCAATAAGCGCATCATCGAAAGCCTCGCCGCGGCCGGCGCCTTCGACACGCTCGAATCAAACCGCGCCCGTGTCTTCGCCGGGGCTGATTCCATTCTCGCCGCCTGCCAGCGCAGCCATGAGGCGGCGACGATCGGCCAGAATGACATGTTCGGTAATGCAGCCGACGCGCCGACCATCATGCTGCCGCAGCTCGAACCGTGGCTGCCGGCCGAAAAACTCCGCCGCGAATACGACGCTGTCGGCTTCTTCCTGTCCGGTCACCCGCTGGACGATTACGCCACAGTGCTGAAGCGGCTGCGGGTGCAGTCGTGGGCGGAATTCTCGCGCGCCGTCAAAACCGGCGCGACCGCGGGCAAGGTCGCGGCGACTGTCGTGTCGCGGATGGAGCGACGCACCAAGACCGGCAACAAGATGGGCATCATGGGGCTGTCGGACCCGACAGGTCATTTCGAAGCCGTGCTGTTCTCCGAAGGCCTTGCGCAATATCGCGATGTGCTGGAGCCGGGGGCTGCCGTGCTGCTGCAACTCGGCGCCGAGCTGCAGGGCGAGGATGTGCGGGCGCGGGTGCTGCACGCCGAGCCGCTGGATGACGCCGCTGCCAAAACCCAGAAGGGCCTGCGGATTTTCGTTCGCGACACCAAGCCGCTGGATTCCATCGCGCGGCGGCTCAACATGCCGGAAGCTGGACCCGCAAACGGATTGACGAAAGGCCTCCCCGCAAAACCCGCTCCGGCGCCGTCCGGCGGCACCGATGGCGACGTCTCGCTCGTGATCATGCTCGACCTGCAGACCGAAGTGGAGATGAAGCTGCCGGGACGATTCAAGGTCTCGCCGCAGATCGCTGGCGCGATCAAGGCGGTGGCGGGCGTGGTTGACGTGCAGACGCTTTAGTCGGTCTGGACCGCAGCGATTTTTCATCGGACACTCGCGGCCCCGCTTTGGGGTGCAGGAGCCTGCCGTGTCGCAATCGTTCATCAGGGTATTCGTCCTAGTCGCTGTTTTCCTTGTATCCGGCGCGGCTTCGGCCGCCGACATCAAGGTGCTGATCTCGGCCGGCTTCTTCAAAGTGTATTCGGAGCTCGGTCCTGCGTTCGAAAAATCGACGGGCCACAAGCTCGTCACCACGCGCGGACCTTCGGTCGGCGACTCGCCGGAAGCGATCCCGGCCCGGCTGGCGCGCGGCGAAGAGGCCGACGTGGTGATCATGGACGGCGTTGGCATCGATCTTCTCGACCAACGCGCCCTGAGCCGTCCCAGTAGCCGCGTGCCGCTCGCGGAGTCGTTCATCGGAATGGTGGTTCGTGCCGGCGAGCCCAGGCCCGACATCAGCACGATCGATGGGTTGCGAAAGACCTTGCTCGCGGCAAAATCGATCGCCTATTCGGACAGCACCAGCGGCACGTATTTGTCGACGGTCGGCTTCAAGAAGCTCGGGGTCGCCGATGAGGTCGCCGGCAAGTCACGCAAGGTACGCGGCCCGCCCTCGGGGGAGGTGGTCGCCGCGGTCGTGGCGCGCGGGGAGGCGGAGATCGGCTTTCAGCAGGTCGCCGAACTTATCAATGTGCCGGGCACCGATTTCGTCGGCACCGTTCCGGGCGACGTTCAGCCGCCGACGCTTTTCGCAGGCGCGCTGCCGAAAAATTGCCAGCAGCCGGATGCCGCCGTCGCCCTGCTGCGCTTCCTGTCGTCGCCGGAGGCCGCGGGCGTCATCACGAAGGCGGGATTGCGGCCGCTGGGGCCGCGCTGACGCGATCGCGGCGTTACAGCGATCGTGCGATCAGCAGCTTCATGATCTCGTTGGTTCCGCCGTAGATCTTCTGGATGCGCGCGTCCACGAACATGCGCGATATCGGATATTCCTCCATGTAGCCGTAGCCGCCGTGGAGTTGCAGGCATTCGTCGGCCGTCTCGACCTGTTTCTGTGAACACCACCATTTCGCCATCGAGGCGGTGACGGTATCGAGTTCGCCGGCGACGAGGCGTTCCACGCACCAGTCGACGAAGACGCGGGCGATCATGGCTTCGGTCTTGCGTTCGGCGAGTTTGAACGCGGTGTTCTGGAATTCGATGATGGGTTTGCCGAAGGCGTTGCGTTCCTTGCTGTAGTCGGCGGTCAGCTTGACCGCGCGCTCCATCGAAGCCACCGCACCGACGGCGAGTGAAAGTCGCTCCTGCGGCAATTGCTGCATTAACTGGACAAAGCCATTGCCTTCCTCGGCACCGAGCAGGTTTTCAGGAGGCGCCACTGCATTGTCGAAGAACAATTCGGACGTGTCGGACGCATGCAGGCCGATCTTGTCGAGGTTCCGGCCGCGCCGGAAACCCTCATTGCCCTCGGCCTCGAGCACGATCAGGGAGATTCCCTTGGCGCCGGGGCCGCCGGTGCGCGCCACGACGATGATCAGGTCGGCAGCCTGTCCGTTGGTGATGAACGTCTTTTGGCCGTTGATGACGTAGTTGTTGCCCTGCTTGCGCGCGGTTGTCCGCACGCCCTGCAGATCGGAGCCCGTTCCCGGTTCAGTCATTGCGATTGCGCCGACAAACTCGCCGCTTGCCATCTTTGGCAGCCAGCGGAGTTTCTGCTCCTCGGATCCGTAGTTCAGGATGTAGTGAGCGACGATGGCGCTGTGCACGGAGAACCCGGTTGTCACCTCCGGCACCACGGTCTCGAGGTCTTCGATGACGGCGGCTTCGTAGGCGAAGCTAGCACCGAGGCCGCCATAGGCTTCGGGCACGCTGGGCAGCAGCGCGCCCATTTCGCCGAGCCCCCGCCAGGCGGACCGGTCCACCATTTTCTGGTCGCGCCATTTCTCGGCGTGTGGCGCGAGATCCTTGGCGAGAAATTTACGAAACTGTTCGCGAAAGACGTCGAGTTCCTCGGTCATCCACGATGAACGATATTGCATCAGACCGCCCTCGCATCAAATGATGAGACCGCCACCGGCGACGATCACCTGACCGCTGATATAATTGGATTCCGGGCTGCAGAACAGATAGACGGCGTCGGCGGCTTCTTCCGGCGTGCCGCCGCGTCCGAGCGGTATCATTCTGGCCATGGCGTCGAGCATCTGCGGCTGGACGCCGACCTTGATGTCGCGTCCGGCGACATCAATGGTCTTCTGCTGTGCCTCGATCGCCTGAGTCAGGCGGGTGTTGATAAGGCCGAACGCCACGCAATTGACGTTGACCTTGTAGCGGCCCCACTCCTTGCACATCGTGCGCGTCAGGCCGACCAGAGACGCCTTGGCGGACGAATAGCTCGCTTGCCCGGCATTGCCATAGAGCCCGGCAATCGACGAGATGTTGACGACCTTGCGAAACACCTCGCGGCCGGCTTCTGCTTCCTTCTTCGCCATGATCCGGATCGGCTCGGAGGCCGCGCGCAGGATGCGGAAGGGTGCTACGAGATGAACGTCGAGCATGGCCTGGAATTGCTCGTCGGTCATTTTCTGGATCGTCGAGTCCCAGGTGTAGCCGGCGTTGTTGACGATGATGTCGAGCCCGCCGAATTTCTCCATCGCCGCGCCGACAAAGCGGTCGGAAAAGCCTGCTTCGGAAACGCTGCCGTTGACGGCGACGGCTTCGCCGCCTGCGGCGCGTATTTCCGCGGCGACGGCGTCGCCCGGCGCTGCATCGAGATCATTGACCACGAGTTTCGCGCCTTCGCTGGCGAGCTTGAGCGCAATCGCCCGGCCGATGCCGCGCCCCGATCCCGTGACCAGCGCGACTTTACCCTTGAGTTTTGCCATCTGTGTTTCCTGATCAGAGTGCGACGATTGCTTCGCCGGATAGTTTGACGTCGCCGTTCTGGTCCCTGGTTGTCAGCGCCAGTTTCGCGCAGCGCTCGCCATTGTAATCGACCAGTTCGGCGACATGTCCTTCGCAGGTCAGCTTTGCGCCAAGCTGGGTGATCGCGACAAAACGCGTCGAGAAGCTGCGCAGGCGCGGGGCAGGGACGGCATCGGTCAGCGCCTGCCCGAGATAGGCCATGACAAGCATGCCGTGTGAAAACACGTCGGGAAATCCGGCCTGCTTCGCAAAATCGAGATCGACGTGGATCGGATTGTGGTCGCCGGAGGCTCCGCAATAAAGCGCCAGCCGGTGGCGCGTGATCGGCGGAAACTCCTTGTGCACGATGCGCTCGCCGATAGTTGGGGTCATGACGGCCTCGCATTGCGGATGACGACGGTGCGCGAGAGATCCGCGACATGGACGCCGTTCTGGTTGGTAACCCTGGTTCCGATCACGACCAGCGTCATTGCGCCGCCCTTCTTCTCGGACACGCCGGTGACACGCGGCAGGAATGTCAGGGTGTCGCCGACCACGACAGGCGCGTGAAAATCGAAGCGCTGCTCGCCATGCAGCACCCGGGCGAGGTCGATGTTGAGCGCGGTCAGAAACTCGAACGGTACTGCCGCGTCCATCATCTCGAGGCAGAACAGATACGTCGGCGGCACCGGCGGCGCGGCGTATCCGGCGCCGGTGGCTGTCGCTGCATCCCGGTACAGCGGATTGTTCTCGCCCAGCGTATCGAGGAAGAAGCGCAGCCGCCCTGGCTCGATGCGCGCAGTGACCGGCATGAATTCACGCCCGACGGCGGATTGATCGACCATGCCGGGCCTCAGGCGCGTTCGTAGAGCGTGACGACGCACGCACCGCCGAGGCCGAGATTGTGCTGCAGCGCTACCCGCGCGCCATCGACCTGCCGTGCCTCCGCCGAGCCGCGCAGCTGGTGCGTCAGCTCATAGCATTGGGCAAGACCGGTGGCGCCGAGCGGATGGCCTTTGGACAGCAGACCGCCGGAGGGATTGGTGACCGTCTTGCCGCCAAACGTATTGTCGCCGTCGTCGATGAAGCGTTCGGCGCCGCCGTCAGGGCAGAGACCGAGGCCTTCATAGGTGATCAGCTCATTATGCGCGAAACAGTCGTGGAGTTCGACGACGTCGAGATCCTTGGGGCCGATGCCGGCGGTTTCATAGACCTTGTTGGCCGCGGCCCGCGTCATGTCGAAGCCGACCACCTGCATCATGTCGCCGGTGCGGAACGTGGAGGGAGTATCGGTCGTCATCGCTTGCGCCGCGATCCGCACGTCCTTGCGCAGCCCGTGCTTGCTGGCGAATTTCTCCGACGCGAGAACAGCCGCGGCACCGCCGCAGGTCGGGGGGCAGGCCATCAGTCGCGTCATCACGCCGGGCCAGATCACCTTGTCGTTCATGACGTCGTCGGCCGACACCTCTTTGCGGAACAGCGCCAGCGGATTGTGCTTCGCGTGCCGGCTCGCCTTGGCTCGCACCTTTGCGAAGGAGGTCAGCGGTGTGCCGTATTTCTTCATGTGGCTGAGGCCGGCGCCGCCGAAATAGCGCAGCGCCAACGGGATACCCTGCGCGTCGATCAGCTTTTCAGCTGCAGCGTCGAACTCGTCGAACGCGCTTGGCCGGTCGGTAAAGACGGCGCCCAGCGCGCCGGGTTTCATTTGCTCGAAGCCGAGCGCAAGCACGCAATCGACCGCACCGGATTCGATCGCCTGCCGCGCCATGAACAGGGCGGTCGAACCGGTCGAGCAGTTGTTGTTGACGTTGATGATCGGGATACCGGTCATGCCGACCTGGTACAGCGCGCGCTGCCCACAGGTCGAATCGCCATAGACGTAGCCGGCATAGGCCTGCTGGATCATGTCGTAGCCGACGCCGGCGTCCGCCAGCGCGAGCTTTGCCGCCTCGGCGCCCATCACCGGGTAGGGCGCGTTCGCACCGGGTTTGACGAAGGGGATCATGCCGACGCCGGCGACGTAGACGCTGGATGTCATGGAGCGCTCCCGTAAATTACTCGATGGACTTTTTATTACCCGTGGGTAATATACGGACAGGTTCGCAAGCAAGTCAATCGCGACGGGATGAATTCAGAGATGGACGGATCAGCCTCTTCGCCCGCCCCCCAATCGCCCTGGATGCCGTTCGAAAGCCGCCGCCGGGCCCGCGACGAAAAGCGCGAAGCCGTGCTGCGCACGGCCGTCGCGCTGTTTCTTGAGCAGGGCTATCATGGCACCACGCTCAACCACGTCGCGGAGCGGCTGAACATCACCAAGCCTGCGCTCTACAACTACTTCCGCGGCAAGGATGAGATTCTCTACGAATGCTGGGCGATCGGCGCCGAGCATGTCGACGAGTGCATCGACAAGATCGCCGCTACTGATGGCACTGGCCTGGAAAAGCTGCGTGAACTGATCGTCGGCTACGCCGAGACGATGACGACCGACTACGGCAAGAGTCTGGTGCGGTTCGACGTCCGCGACCTCACCGAGCACAACCGCAGGATCGTTCGCCTCGCCAAGAAGAAGATCGACCGGGCGTTTCGCGACTTTATCGGGCAGGGGATCAAGGATGGATCGATCAGGTCCTGCGACGTCAAGCTGTCCGCCTTTGCGATCGCGGGCTCGCTGAACTGGATCGGGCACTGGTACCAGCCCGGCGGCGCGCTCGAAGCTGATGCCATCGCCGGTGAATTTGCGATCCGCCTCACCGAGGGGCTCGCGATGAAATCCAAACGCAAGAAGGCGGACAAACCGCCGGCCAGGAAACGCCAGTCACGGGGAGGTTCACAATGAATATCACGCATGGGCTGCGGCGCGCGCTGCAGATCAATCCGAACGGCCTTGCCATTGTCTATGGCGATCGGCGCAAGAACTGGCGTGAGGTCGGCGACCGTGTGGCGCGGCTTGCCGGCGCGATCCGCGCCCTCGGCGCGGAAGAAGGCGACCGTGTAGCGATCCTGTCCTTCAATTCGGATCGCTATCTCGAGCTTTATCTGGCGGCTGGCTGGTCTGGCACCGTGATCGTGCCGCTCAACATTCGCTGGTCTCCGCTGGAGAATGAGGACGCCATGCGCGATTGCCGCGGCGGCATCCTGTTCGTCGACAAAACATTTGCAGCTGTCGGCGCGGCGCTCGCCGGCACGATCCCGGGCCTCAAGCTGGTTTATGCCGATGACGGTGAAACACCCGCCGGCATGGAGAACTACGAAGCACTGATCGCGCGCTCCAGCCCGATCCCGGATGCGATGCGCCAGAGCAGCGACCTTGCCGGCATCTTCTATACCGGCGGCACCACCGGACGCTCCAAGGGCGTGATGCTCAGCCACGGGAATCTGATGGCCAATGCTCTGAACGCGCTTGGTGAAGGGCTCTGGCCGGGCAGTACGGTCTATCTGCACGCCGCGCCGATGTTCCATCTGGCCAATGGGGCGGCGATGTATTCGGTGCTGCTGAGCGGCGGCTCCAACGTCATCATCCAGGGCTTTACGCCCGATGGCGTTGCTGCGGCGATGCAGCGCGACCGCGTCACCGACGTGCTGTTGGTGCCGACCATGATCCAGATGTTCGTCGATCACCCAAAACTCGGCGAGTATGACCTCTCGTCGCTGACGGGCATTGCCTATGGCGCCTCCGTCATCAGCGATGCCGTGCTCAGCCGCGCCATGAAAGCACTGCCGAATGTGCAGTTCACGCAAGCCTATGGCATGACGGAATTGTCGCCGATCGCGACGATCCTGCACTGGAAGGAGCATATCGGCGATGGCCGCGCCAAGGGCCGTCATCGCGGCGCCGGCCGCGCCACGCTCGGCTGTGAGGTCAAGGTCGTCGATGCCGACGACAAGGTCGTGCCCAGGGGCACCGTCGGTGAAATCGCAGTGCGTGGCGACAACGTAATGATGGGCTATTGGGAGCGGCCGGAGGAAACCGCCAAGGCTGTCATCGACGGCTGGATGCATACCGGCGACGGCGGCTACATGGATGAGGACGGTTTTGTCTATGTGGTTGACCGCGTCAAGGACATGATCATCTCGGGTGGCGAGAACGTCTATTCGGCCGAGGTCGAGAACGCGCTGGCGCAGCATCCATCGGTGGCGCAGTGCGCCGTCATCGGTATCCCGAGCGAGCGCTGGGGCGAGCAGGTGCACGCCATTGTCGTTCCCAAGCCCGGCGCGGTCGCCACTCCGGACGAACTGATGGAATTCTGCAAGACGCTGATCGCAGGCTACAAGTGCCCGCGCAGCGTCGAGGTCTCGGCAAACCCGCTGCCGCTGTCGGGAGCCGGCAAGATCCTCAAGCGCGAACTCCGCAAGCCTCACTGGGAAAATCGCCAGCGCATGGTGAGCTGAGACCGCCCTTCGAACGGCGCATGTCCCAGCCCTAAGTGACGTTGCAGGCACCGGTGCGCTTGCGATTCCGATTTTTAGTCGCAGGTGCCAAGCGCTCCAGTTGCAACCTCGCCGCGATTTGACTAAGATCAGGCGGGGAATGGATTGTGGGGCGCAAAGTGTTTTGGCGTGGGGCGGTGTTGCTGATTGCGGCCGTGCTGTTGTGCGGCTGTGAGACTCAAAGGGACGGGCTGAATTACGCGGTCGCGACTCAGAAGGTGGGCCCGCCGAAAGCAGGGCACGCGCGTATCGTCGTGCTGCGCGAAAAAGGCTATGGCGGCATCGTCGACGGGGCGTGGGACATTCAGCTCGATGGAACGCCGCTGATCGGTCTCAAGACCGGTACCTTTGTCTTCGTCGATCGTCCGACCGGGGCGCATCAGTTGACGGCCACGGAGGCTGCATTCCCGGGCGTGACACGCAATGACATCACCGCGCAGTCCGGCCAGACCTATTTCTTCGTGGCCCGGACGAGCAAGCGAAAGAACGCGATGATCGCTGCGGCGGGGGCTACAGGCGGCGGAATATTGGGGCTCGCACTCGGCACCGCATTCACCTCGGGCTATGACAATCCCGGGCCGATCGACTTTTTCCCGCTGGACGAGATGGCCGCGAGAACAACCATTGCCGAGCTTAAGCTCGGCCAATAACGCGTCGGGAATGATTTTTACCGCTGTGCACTCGAAGCGATGCGCTGTCGCCGCCGCGATGACAGGCATGTCACCTCCGGAATTTTAAGCAATCCGAACCTGGCGCACGCGCTTTTGCGATGCCGTCTTGCCCGATCCGGCGTATAATCGAGCAAAAGGGGGGAGCTGTTCTGCATCACGTGACTGTCACCTGAAATCGCAGCAACGGAGGTCCGCCATGAAAGTCAAAGACGCGATGCACAAGGGCGTCGACTGGGTCAGCCCCGACACGCCGATTACCGAAATCGCAAAGCTGATGCGAGCCCATGATATCGGCTGCATTCCGATCGGGGAGGACGATCAGCTGATCGGGATGGTGACCGATCGCGACATCGTCTGCAAAGGACTCGCCGGCAACGGCTTCGATGCCAGCCGCGCCAAGGCGAGTGACGTCATGACCGAGGGCATTCATTGCTGCCGGGAGGACGATGACCTTGCCAAGGCGATCCATCACATGGAAACGCTAAAGGTCCGCAGGCTGCCGGTGATCAACAAGAGCAAGCGGATGGTCGGCATGATCAGTCTGGGCGACATCAGCCAGTTCGCGTCCGGCGATTTGATGTCCGGCTACGTGAAAAGCGTTGCGGCCCATCACTGACGCGACAGGCTCTTGCGATTGAGGTGTATCGAACGGTGCGCGCCTGTTCAGCCGCGAATTGGCGCGCATGAAATTGCTCGACCTTGGCCGCGCAGTCGGGCGGCCTCAATCGTGTGTGCTGAAGTGTCCGCGCCATGCCTTCGCGGTCAAACGCGCGAACTGCGCGCCTTCCATGCGGATCAGCGTGGTGTGATCGCCGCTCTCCATGTAGACGTGCCGTCCTGCATCGATGCTGTTGTCGACGATGACGTCCAGCCCGTAGCACTCGCCGAGCGGCGGGATCGCCCCGCGCTCGCAGTCCTCGAACAGTCGTTCGATTTCGTCCTCGCTCGCCAGATCGACCTTGTGGCCGAGCTGGCTTTTCAGGGCCGACAGATGCAAATGACGTGATGCCGGAAGAACGGCCATCATGTAGCCGCCGTCGCGACGGAGCACGACGGCCTTGGCCAGTGCCTCGCCCGGCACATGGCAGGCCTGGGCGGTGCGCGTCGACGACATGGTAGGCGCATGCGGGATCAGGTCATAGCTTGCGCTCTGATCCAGATATTTCTGCAGGGTCGGGGAAACGGTCATGTCGATTTCCTCCATTGCATGGGCGATCCGCACACCGGGAGGAACTCGCGCAGTCGCCTCACGATGCAGGCGAACACGATTTGGAGGGCAGGATACGCCCGCCGGCAGGCCGCGACAACGCGAATTTCGGCGCCGGAACCCGGCAGAGCAGGAATGCCCGGCCCGATTTGGCTGTGCCGTGCCTTGTTGCGAGCGCATTTGTTCAAGACATGTTCAGCTTAACGCGCGTTCCATGCGGCGCTAGGGGCGGCGACAGGGTGGAATTCATGCGTTTAGCAAAAAGTTTATCGATACTCTCGGCGTGTCTCTTTGCGATGTCCGGACTGGCGGGACACTTCAATACCGCCGCCGCGCAGCAGCCGGAAAAGCGAATTGCGCTGGTGGTCGGCAACGGCGCCTATGCGAAGTCGCCGCTGGCGACTGCGGCTAACGATGCCGGCCTGATCGCGCAGACCTTGCAGGCGGCCGGCTTCGACGTGATCGGCGCGCGCGATCTCGACGGCGATACGCTGCGCAAGAGTTTTCGCGATTTCATCCAGAAGGCCGAGAGTTCGGGACCGGACACGGTCGCGATGGTGTATCTGGCGGGCTACGGGCTGCAGCTGGCGGGCGACAATTATTTCGTGCCGGTCGATTCCGCGATCAACCGCGATACCGATGTTCCGATCGAGGCGCTGCGGACCGGCGACTATATCCGTCAGCTCGCCTCGCTGCCGCTGAAGGCTGGAATCGTCGTGCTGGACGCGGCGCGCCAACAGCCATTCGTCAACGGACAGATCGCAAGTGGTCTCGCGCTGGTCGAGGCGGACCCGCGCATGTTGATCGCGTTCAATGCCGCGCCCGGAACGGTGGCGCCGGCCGAGCAGGGGCCTTACGGCATCTACGCCCAGTCGCTGGCCGAGATGATCCGTACGGGCGGGTTGCCGCTGCCGGAGGTCTTCAATCGCGTGCGGCTTCGCGTCAACGAAGCCAGCAAAGGCGCGCAGGTGCCTTGGGACAGCCAGAAGATCGACGCGGCCTTCACGTTCTTCGAGCGTGCACCGGATGCACCCGCTGCGCCGGCGCCGGATCAGGTCGCCGCGGCCCGCAGCAAGCCGATCCGCGATCTCGGTGTGCAGGACGCCTATGCCGCGGTGCTCGAGCGCGACACGCTGCCGGCGTACGAGGAATTCATCGCCGCCTATCCCGACGATCCGATGGCGAAGCGGGTAAGGGCGATCGCGGCGGCGCGGCGCGAAGCCATCACGTGGCGCCGCACCTACCGTGCCGATACCCCGAACGCCTATTGGTCATATCTGCGGCGCTACCCGAACGGGCCTCACGCCGGCGACGCGCGCCGACGCCTTGCCATTCTCACCGCGTCGCTCGAGCCGCCGTCGGCATTCGATGCGATCGATTATGACGTGCCGCCTCCGCCGCCGGACGAGTTGATGTATGTCGACCGTCCCGTGCTGGCCTTCGGCGATCCCGAATTTGATTTTCTCCCGCCGCCACCGCCGCCGCTCTACTACCTGCCGCCGCCGCCGGACGATTTCATCGTGCTGGAGCCACCGCCGCCGCCGATTGGCCTGTTCATCCTGCCGCAGCCGATCTTCGTGCCGATCCCGGTCTATTACAGGGCGCCGCGCTACGTCGCGCCGCCGCCGAACAACATCATCTTTGCCAACATCCACAACAGGGCTGTCATCGACAACGTCATCAATCGGCGCGGGCCGCCGGCGCCTGCGGAAGGGCCCGGCGCCAACGGCGCGGGTCGCCGCGGTGGGCCCGCCGGGGTGGTTGCGCCTGCGGCCGGACGTGCGACGCCTGGGCTGCCGCCTGCCGTTGCGCAACGTGCCACGCTGATTCAGCAGGGCCGAGCGCCGGTACCGCCAAGCGCCTCGATCAATCCCGCCGTCCGGACCGGTTTGCCTGGTGTTCCCGCAGGACCGGCCGGAAGGCCGAATGGGACGCAGCCGGCAAACGCGCCAGCCGCTCTGCCGTCGACACAGCCCGTGCCGAGGACCAACGCGCTGCCGGTTCCGGGTGCCAGGGGCGCGCCGCCGGCGCCTCCGAGCGCTGCCGTCAGTCCGAATGCGAGAGCGGCGCCTGGCGCGCCACCGCCTTCGGCCGGAGGCCCTGGTGCGAGACCCGGCGTTGGCGCGACCGCTCCGGCAGGTCCGCAACCAAGGGGAGCTCCGCCACCCAGCGCTGCCGCGCCATCAAGGCCGGCCGCTGCGGTTGCTCCGAGACCTCAACCGGAACCACGGCGCGCTCCGCCACCGTCTGCGGTGCAGGCGTCACGGCCGCCACCGCCGGCAGCCCGCGTCGCTCCGTCCCCACCGCCGAGGGTGGCCGCGCCTCCGCCAAGGATGGCAGCACCACCACCCCGGATGGCTGCGCCGGCCCCGCCACCCGCGCGGGTCGCAGCACCGCCGCCGCGGATGGCCGCGCCGCCACCGCCCCGGATGGCTGCTCCGCCGCCCAGGATGGCCGCGCCACCGCCGCGTGCTGCGGCGCCTGCGCCGGCGGCCCGCAAATGCCCGCCGGGTGCCCGGTGCTGACGATTATCGGCCAGACCCTCCGGGTCTGGCCGGGGCGGCCCTAAATCGCGGGGGCTGGAAGGCTGAAAATCCAGCCGTATTTCCTTGCTTCTGGCTGGAATCCGGCTATACAGCGCGCCATCTCACACGGAAACATGGCTCAAAAGGCCGTCCGGTGGCAGCCGGGCCATAAGGCTCGTCTGCTCAC
>Ga0268266_10003950_pt1 | contig 14400 bp, 8 predicted proteins | sample KBSS13metaG_FD_190356 | JGI IMG/M metagenome (GOLD analysis project Ga0268266, IMG submission 190356) | Switchgrass rhizosphere microbial communities from Kellogg Biological Station, Michigan, USA - KBS S1-3 metaG (SPAdes) (version 2) | ecosystem: Host-associated > Plants > Roots > Rhizosphere >...
GATGCCCTTCGTCGTGCACACGATCAATGGCGTCGCCAAAGGGGTCATTGAATTGACCGACGTTAACTCGACGAGCAGCATCTTCGATCCCGGCGCCTGGCATGCTTCGGGCCATAACACGACCGTCAACGGGGAGCTGTTGCCGGTGATCACGCTCGCGCCGGGCGAGGTTCAGCGATGGCGAATGATTCATAGCGGATTTCGCGAGTTGCTAAAGCTACAGCTCGAAAAAGATCCTGACCCTGCAATCGGCGGAAGCGGGCCGAACCATATCCTGCTTCATGAAATCGCTGTCGACGGGCTGCCGCTTTCCAAACGGGACCCGAAGCAGGAGGTGGAGCTGTATCCCGGTTATCGATCGGATGTTTTGGTTCAAGGGCCGCCACAAAAGGGCGTCTACTACCTGATCGATGCCACGAGTCCTGCGGGAAACTCGCTGTTCGGCGAGTACGAGCCGCTCAAATTCATCGCGAAAGTTGTGGTTTCGGATGATGCCCCACTGCCGATGTCACTGCCATCGAACGAGAGGGTCGCAGCACACCGATTGCCTTCACTCGTTGCGCCCCCAACGACGGACGCGGTGGAAAAGGCCTTTTATGGTATTACCGCTGACGGATTTGTGATCGGTGATACGGATCCTGGACCGGCAGCCGCGGTATCCGGCGCGCCCTTCAGTACCGCTTTAACTCGAAATCTGACACTTGGGAAAACCCAGCGATGGCTTATTGGCTCCCGAAATGCTCCAGGAATCGGAGTCGCTCACCCGTTTCACATTCATGTCAACCCGTTTGAAATCGTGGCAATCCGCCCACCGGGAGGAGCCAACATCCTGTCTGGGCCGATCTGGCGTGACACCATCGCCATGCCCCAGGGCTACACGATCGAGTTGTTGACGAAGTACGCCGACTTCGAGGGCTCCTTCGTGCAGCACTGTCATATCCTGGATCACGAAGATCAGGGCATGATGCAGAAAATCACGATCGAGGCTTCAGCCACGCCGGCGTCGGCCGTCGCGGCGGGGACAGCGACATCTCCTGCTAGTTCTTCCCCTTTGAGTCTAGAGCAACGCGCTAGCGGCCGCCCGTCGGTGCTGCTGTTTGTGAAGGGATCGTATTGTCCGAATTGCATGTCGCAGGTGCACGAGATGGCGAAGTCGCTTGTCGACAAAAACGTCGACGTGACCGTCGTCAGCGCTTCCTCCATGGAGGACATCAAAGCGTTTCCAGAAAAGCGCTTGAAGATCGTTGCCGATCCAACTCTTCAGCTCTTCAAAGAGCATGGCGCTTTCAACGGCGCAGCGCAACACGCGACCATCGTCCGCGATGCCCAAGGAAAAGTCATTCACAAATCGGTCGGCGACGAGCCCTTGATGGATTCGTCGATCGTGTTGTCGGCGTTGTTGCTTGCACAGCAGTCGTACGCGATCGCCGTGCGCGGTACCGACGATGCCGGCGACGACTACCTCACCTGGTCGCCCACACCCTGCACGATTCGCATGGCAAACGGTATTCCTGGCGGCTCGCCGGTGACCGTGACCCTGACGAACGACGACTCCGCTTCGAACCCGACGGCAGGGGAGCTTCGTTTCGCCACTACCTTGGCAGCCAACTCCACGGCCACGTCAACTTCGATCACGCTGACGTTGAACCCGGACGGAACGCCGCAGAATTTCTACGTTGCTGGGATCAAGCCCAGCACGCTGACCACTACCTCGCTGGCGAACGGGGGGCGCGACACGAAGATCATCATCCACCAGGGGAGCGAAACCGGCGCACGGCTCGGTGAGCATGCCGTGATGGTCCGCGTTCGCAAAGCGTTACGCGATTCCGCCGACCCGCGGCCGAAGGCCAACGATCTCGAGCTGACGGAACTGCTTAAAGCGCTCCGCGACATGCACCTCATTGACAACCGTTTGGAGTGGTATGTGCGCCTGCATCGATTGGCCACCTCCCACAGCCCATCCATCGACGGGGTCCCCGCGCCCTGGCGCGACCAAGCACATAAGGCCTCCGCATTCATCGCTTGGCACCGAGCTTTCTTGTTGCAGTTCGAACGCGAATTGCAGGTGCGCTATCCGCACGTAGCGCTGCTCTATTGGGTGCAGGGGACCCCCGAGCAGTTCTTCAATGAGACCCGCTTTGGCACGAGTCCTGCGACCGGCGACGTGGTCCAGTTCACCACCGCTTCGCCCCTCTACAACTGGTCCCTCGCGTTGCCCGCCGATCCGGGCAACGGCACGACTCTCATGGGGCGGTTGCGGCGCCGCCCCCTAGATCAGAACGATCCCAATGCACCGTTCTCCGAGTTTGGACAACACTATCGTCAATGGTCCGATTTTCTCAGCATCCCCAACAACGACCGGTTTTCCGGGTTTCGTTCCGTCGAAGGCAACCCGCACGACATTGGTCACGTGACGGTCGGTCCCGATGATAGCTGGATGTCCAACTGCCGCGAATCGAACGCCGATCCCGTGTTCTACGTGTTCCATTGCAACCACGACTATCTCTGGGCGAAGTGGCAATACACGTTTAATCGGTTCGTGAACAATGGATCTGACTCGAAATACTATTCGCCCGCCGACGCGTTTACGGATGCATCCGCCGATAAGTCGATCCCACTGGGGCATCATCTCAAGGACAAGATGTGGCCTTGGGATGGAACGACCAATCAGGTTGTCGCCGGTCAGGCGGGATCGAACCGCCCGAACGTGAACGGTTTCGGTCCCTTCCCGCCGTCGAGCGTCGCGTTTCTGTGGCCATCGTCATCAGCCCAGCCACGGCCCCAGGATGTGATTGATTACACCGGTTACCTCGACCGCACGAACGACCTCGGGTTCTGCTACGACGACGTCCCCTTTGGCCCGCAACCAACACCTCCGGTTCCGTTCGCCGCCGAAGCGCCTAACGCGCACCTTCTTTCCCGGGCAGTGATCGCCGACCGTTCCGCCAGTGCGGACACCCGTATGATGGCTCTTCGATCCCTTCCTTCGGCCAGCGGCGAAGTTTCACCCGAGTCGGTCAAATCGCTGTCGACCATCATTCACGATACAACGGAAGCTCCCGACTTGAGGGCCGCGGCACTCGTCAAATGGTCGGAACATGCGCCAGCGGACGCCTTTCGTTCTTCCCTGCCCCTGTTACGCGACGCAAATGCCCCCTTGAGGGTTCGCCTGGCGGTCCTGAACAACGCGGCGCGTCAGATTCATTTTTCCGACATTCCTCACGAAGAGACGCATCGCGTCATTGATGAACTTCACGGCGTTCTCACGCAGGATGCGCCCCCTTCCTTGAAGGCTGCCGCCGTGCGCTCCTTGGCCCCGCGGGGCGACGCCGCCGCGAAATCGGTATTGCTCGCCTCCTTGCCACCTGAACAAGGCACGGCCATACCCGCGCCCGAGGCCGTCGCCCTGCTGCGGTTCTTTCCCGACGAGAAGCAGCGCCTCCGCGGCTTCCTTTCCTCGCACGTTGACCAGATCACCGTTGCCGCGATCCACGCCCTGCACGACGATCCGGGCTCGATTGACACTCGCAAGGAGATCGCTCGCGACCGTCAGCGCACTTTCGCGGCTCGTCAGGCCGCCATCCAGTCGCTCGCGCAAGACGCTTCTCCGGATCTCACGGAGTTTCTGACGTCGATCGCGGCGGACGAATCGGAGGAGCTGAAACTTCGGGAAGAAGCGATCGCCTCGGCATCCGTTCGCATTCGCAAGATAGTCAAGCAACTCTCGGACGGCGACAAACAGGCCTGGAAGAGTCGGCTCGAAAAGATCCCGGCGGCCGAGTCCAGCGAACTCGGTAACCTGCGTCGCGACGCAATCCACATCGTCTCCACGAAGCCATAATCCGCCGTTCCAAGCTCGCGTTTTCTAAACAATTTCAAAGCGTAAGGAGCGGATGGATATGAGTCGCGTCACACCCAATTTCTGGGACGTCAAAGCAATTCTTGACTGGTTGACCAACAACCACACTCCCGCGCAATTGCAGACCAAGCACGGGCCTACGTTCAAATGGCACACACGCGACGAGTTGCTCAGCGTGGTTGTCGACCTTAACGATGGCGGTCAAACATTTCCGTTGATCGACAGCAGCCTGATCGGTAATGGGAAGGGGAATCAGACCAACCTGATCATCGCGCTCACCGACGAGAACGGAGTCGCCGGGCACGGACAGATGCCGTTCGGCGGCAATGGCGACGGCCAAATCGCAACATTCCTTCAAATCGAGACCATCATTCGGTGGATCGATGCCGGGTGTCCGGCGTGAGGCGGCGACATATCGTCGGTCCTCTCCGTCTCGAAGAAAGTACATACTTCTAACGGGACGGCCATCGCGATTCTTAGCCTGCACACCCAAGACGAACCGCCATAGTCGGTAGCCGTGTCCGTCAACCTTCGGAGCTAGCCGGGCGTCTCGGTAAATCTCGTCCTACAGCATGGGCATTCGGCCATCGAATCCCCGGTACGACACCTCGATGCGACGAAAGATGGCCGCGAAGGTGCTTATGGCAATTTGACCGACGCGTCTGATCGCTCCTGCCAGCGCGCCCAGGACGAACCGTCTGGGTGCCATTGCCGAGAGCAGAAGGACACTCCCTGCTGAGCTTCGCGAATCGACGTCGCTGTATGCGGTTTCCATCCTCTAACAAAAGCTTTTCAACTTGCCGATACCACCGCTCTTGGTTCACCCGAATGTGCAATCGTTCGAATCCAGCTTCGATGGATTGGAAAGCGTGAGCGGTCAAGAAGGATCGCGATCTGACTTGATGTCGAAGCCAATCAGTCGCCGAAAGTCAGCGCGAATAGGGTGAACCGATCGAATTGAACTGTTGATTGCTACCATTGGTCGTCGCTCCAAGTATGGGATTCACCCCTCCCATACTTAATCGCTCGCGGCGCTTGAAACCCGTCATGCCAGCGCATAAAAAAGGCCCACCTGGGTGGGCCTTACTACCAATCGCAGCGTCGGCTTAGCGGAGCTTGGCCAGAGCGGCGATCGCGATTTGGGCCTTTTCAACTGACCCCAGCTGCTCGAAATGCACGGCCCGCATTCCGAGCGCGTGAGCAGCCCCGACGTGAATCGGATTTTCGGTAACAAACAGGACGGACGTGAACGCCAGATTGAGCGCGAATCGGTCCGTCGCGGCGCGAAAGACCTTCTCATCGGGCTTGAAGACGCCGACGTCGGAGGAAAGCGTGACGCAGCGATCCGTCGGTTCGAAGAAATGACGAATGCCGAGGGCGTCGAGAATTGCGAGATACGACTTACGAATCGCCGGTATATCAGCCGGTGATGCCGGCATATCGAAATCCGATACAAGCCCCATGGCGACCGGCGCACCTTCCGCGTCACGTAGATTTGCGATGGCCTTTAGGGTCTGCATCGCTCCGGGCAGTAAGACGTCGTTGTTCTCCAGCGTATCACCCAGGTCGAAAAGAACGATCTTCATGGGAAATCCTTACGGGTGCCTTATCTGGTAATGAGACGTGATCGTACAAAATCGTAACTACTGAGTGCTATTTAAGTAATGGAAGTGCAGCTAGGTGAGGTGTGCGGCGCGGAAGCAGGAGTAGAGTCGCTGCGGATCGTGTCGCTGGTCATGCAGGGATTGGTATGCTGCCTGATAAAGATCGTCGGCGTCTGCTGGTACGAAGTTCGCCAGGTCGCCCCACTTGGTATGGTTCCAAAGATGTTCGACAGGATTGAGGTCGGGAGCGTAGCCTGGCAGCCATTCGACGCGCAGCCAGGCGGTCGCTTGTTCCCCGAGTAAACGGATGGCTTTGCGATGCACGCCCCAGCGATCGAGCACGACGATCAGCGGTCGCCGCAGTTGCCGGTGCAACTGCCGCAGGAAGTCGCGGACTTCTTCGGCCGTGATGTTGTGGTCGTAAAAGCGGAAGTAGCATCCCAACCGCAATGCCCAAGGCGCCAAACTCAATACGCCCAGCACGCTCCAGCGATCGTGCCTGTTCCACGCCTTGAGCACAGGCGTATCACCGCGCGGAGCCCACGTGCGGCGTCGGAGCGGTTGCAGCATCAAGCCGGTTTCATCGAGAAACACCAAGCTAGCTTTTCGTTCGAGCCTCTTTTTTTAGTCGCGGCCAAGTCTGGCGACGCCATTCCGCAATCGCCGCGTCATTTCGTTCGCGGGCACGCACGGCCGGCTTCTGCGGACTCCAGCCCAACTTGTGCAACAGCGTGCCTACGTAGTCGACGTGATACTCGCCGCCGAACAACCGGCGAATCACATTGCCGACACGAGCGCACGTCCAAAGATCCGTGGCGAAGCCCTGCTTACGAGGACCGACCGCCAATACCCGCAGCAACTTTCGCCGCTCTGCTTCCGACAAGCGGGCCGGGCGCCCGGGAACGGGCTTCGCGGCCAAGGCTTGTTGGCCGTCACACTCGACGCTGTCTCGCCAGCGACACACCGAGGACACGCTGGAACCGACAAGACGGGCGACTTCCGTTACGGACTTCTTTTGACGAAGCAATTCGACCGCCCGCAGTCGCCTTGCTTCGAGCTGTTGGGCCGTGCCATGTGGTCTCATGACATCAAGATACCAAACTCTCTGCACAACTCCATTACTTAGCTAGCAGTCAATAATTGAGATAGTTGTTAAGTGTGCCGGCTGACGAGGGTCAACAGCTTCTGCCGCTCCACGTGCCACCGAAAGCACGACTTAAGGAAAGGCATACGCTTCGGCCAAGGCGACCCTCTGTCAAGCCCTCCGTACGCCATCCGAATGGTCGTCCCAAGGCATATGTGTTGAGACCGACGGCTATTCGCGCAACTTCCGAGGCCGCCGAGATCGTCTGAATAGTTTGATTCGCCGGCAAACGGGACTAGAATCACGGTCCGCGGAGGTTTGTGTGTTATAGAAACGCACTGTCGGGGACGGGATCGCGAAATGTTTGCGTCGCCAATTGACTTAGGACGATAGGAGGCGTCATGCACCAAAATGCGCAACTGCTCGAGCAGCTATACAAAGCACTGAGCGTGCACGAGCATCAGGAGATGTCCAACTGTTATCTCCCGGAGGCCCGATTTACCGACATTGCGTTTCGATTGACGGGTAAACGTGAAATCGCGGCAATGTGGCAACTGGTGTGCGATACGGACATTCGCACGACGGTCCATAGCATCTTCGCGGACGACGATTCTGGTGAAGCCCGCATCTTGGACGTTTACACGTTTCGGGAGACGAAGCGGAAGGTGAGGAATGAGATCATCAGCCGCTTTCAATTTCGCGATGGGTTGATCGAGGAACACCACGACCAGTGTGATCCCCTGGTCTGGGCTCGACAAGCATTGGGTGGCCTCAAGGGAGAGCTGGTTGGACGGATGGGGTTCCTGCGCCGTTGGGCGGCCCGCAAGAAATTGCGGCCCTATCTTGAGTCGTTATGAGCGTATCGTTTTGCGCCTAGGTCGGAACCGTCCGAGAGCCTTCGCCTGCTTCCACGGACACGCCCTCCTGGGCGAATTATGGGTGTCGGCTCGGGAAGCAACTGTTGTCATTCCGACGGCGATTTGGACGGCGCGTCCGTAAGTTGGCAAGTCGCCGTTTCCGCCATCGGTCGTGAACACCTGCGCGTCGAACGAGCCGCCGACCGAGTATCATTCATGCGGGGGCAGCCCCTTCGGAATCTGACCAACAAAGGCAAGCCAGGAGAGGCGTCGAACTGAGCGATGCCTGTGTGTCGCCAAGCAGCTCGTCGCACTTAAAACTTTCCCCGGGCCAGCGCTAGACTGTTCTCGAACTTCGGATAAAATCAACCTCGCGCCTTCACTTGGCCTCGTTCCGAGCCGACGCCTCCTCGGATGGCCGACATTCATCGTCATCGCGGTCGCTCTGGAAGTTGTCCTCTTTTGTCGTCGTGAGGTTTTAAACCGTGATGTCTTCGCTTGTCGAGCTTCTGGCAAAACTCGATCCGCCGGAAGTGCTATTCAAGTTGGACGAAGACGCCTACGACACCGCGAGGCTCTCTGCCGCCTTCGCCAGAGTTCTCAGCGCCAATCCCTGGAAGCGACTTGATGACAACGCTCCGGTCAAAGTGCACTTTGCCATTATCGATCGCGACGACCCGAACGCGTTTGTCGTTGAAGCTGAGGCGCGCGTCTATCTGGTTGTGTTTCATTCTGGCTTGCTCAAGACCCTAATGAACGTCTTCGCCCGCGCCGCACACCATGACGCGATGTTCAGAGAAGTGGAGTCTTCAGGACCGATGGAGCGCCGCCCATTGCTCGAACCTTCGCCTCATGCATCCGGTGATCCGAATCGAATGCTGCTTGCTACGCTCTTGTATCGGCTGGCGCTTGAGTTTCTTTTCTACCACGAACTGCACCACCTGATTCTTGGGCATGCTGGATACGTTTTTAAAAGAACACGCCTCCGAATCTTCGAGTCCGGGAAGGCGGCATTATCGGACCCCTTGGGCCAACGGCCGATGGAGTACGCCGCCGATTTGTGGGCGGCGAAAACCCTCTACGACTCCATCCTGCGCCGGCGGTTCGTCACTCTTACGCCGAAATCGATAAAAGGGCTCGATACATATCACCTTTTGTACGCCGCCGTGATAGCATTCACGACGCTGTTCGCCGCTCTCCAGTATTTTGACCCAGAGGACGTGCCAACTTATCCGACGATGGGAGCTCGTAGCCTGACGTTCATTCACGATTGGACAACGCGAATTGACAGGGACAAGCCCATTTCTCCCGATCTCTGGGGCCATGCTTCGACGGGAGCGCTGCACGCCGTGCGCGTGTCGTTTACTGAGTCCTATGACGCCGTCGGATTAATGGATTTTACAGAGGACGACGCTGCCATTGACCGGGCGTATGACGAAATCACTGAGCTTGCCAAGCAGGCGACTGCGATGTCACAAGCATGGAAGGACTGCGCCGTTCGGACCGAAAGCGTTCGCCAACCGCCATCCGTTTAGTGCAGACCTTTGACCGCACATCTCTCGGTCGAGAATTGTTGCAGTAAGCCTCCGAACCTCAGAGAGCCGTATTTTCTGTCAACGCTCCGATGAGCGACGGCTCGCTTCAGCGGGCTGATAACCCCGGCAATCATTCTACCTATATTTTATTTCCCATTTTTACCGATTTTGGCCTCAGTTTTGGGTGCGAGACACCACGCGGAAGAAAACGGTCTGCCGAGTAACTGTTAAAAACGCCAAACGGGGGTTATCTTCGCCACACGGGTCATTAGCTGAGCCTCCCAGCTGGCAATTAGTAAACACGATTGTCACGTGAACATTCTTCAATTGGGTGAACTGCATGAAGTACTTCGTAACTACCACCACCCTTATGGGAAGAGTAACGGAGTCCGTAACGCCCGGATCGTTGCGCGCCGAAGGGGGCGCTAGTCAAAACTGGTTTTGCCTTGAGACTCTCTCAGCAGACACGTACACAGTTTTCATTTCGAGCGAGACCAACTTTCAGGTTCTAAGCAACCTTGATGGGCTCGATCGTGACCGGGTGCTGACGCCGAGTCATGTCGGCGATGAGGGTGATGAGAGCGCTCCGCCATTCGATCTAGACAAGTTGTCTCACAAGCTATTCAAGTACCTTGCCAAGGAGACGCTAGTTGTCGTCCGCGGCATTTACCAGCGACACGACCCCGCAGGGTTGCCGCAGGGTCGGTTTGACGCGCGCACGGTGTATTTGCTTGATAGCAAGGCCAGTAATTATCTATTCGAGACCGATCACTGGTGGCTCACGCAAATTGATCGCCTTGCCAATGGCTGGCTCGACGTCATGTTCGAAGACCGGCGCGATTATGCAGAGGCGGATTTTGCCGAACTCTATCAAACGCAACTTAATATTCTCGGGCTGCCGACAGATGACGATACGCAAGAGATGGCTACGCTCTCGCGCCTGATTTACGGACTGTCATCGGCGTATTTGCTGACCGGCCAGGAGAGATACCGCGCCGCCGCAGCAGCTGGTGTGAAGTATCAGCGCGACACGTTTCGTTTCTTGGACGGACAAAGAGGTGAAATGTGCATCTGGTCGTCGGCCAAGAAAAAGAGCAGACACAACCGCGTCGCGAAACTTCTCTTTGCCTCGCAAAACCCAGACGACAAGGACCAGATTCCCCTCTACGAGCAGATCTATGCGCTAGCTGGGCTCACTCAGTATTACCGAATCAGCAATGACCCCGAGATTCTGACGGACATTCTGAGAACCGTGCGCGCCTTCAATCGCTATTGGCTGGATACGGGACACGATCTGCCCGAGGGCCATCCGAAGAAGAACGTGCCGAATGGGTATTTCTCTCACATCGACTATGCCACGTTCACTGCGGGGGAACCGTTTCTCGGCAAAAATTGCCTGCGAAAGAATTGGAACTCGATCGGCGACCACTTGCCTGCTTATCTCTTTAATTTGCTTCTGGCGATCGACCCGATTCCCGCTGGACGCGCAAATGACGTGGCGCTCGCTGAAGTGCAACAAATCTGTCGAGACATGATTTTCAACACCACCGATTTGATTCGACGGCACTTCCCCGGCATGCCCACCGATCAGGATTTGGACTCAAGTGAGAAGAAAGATTGGTGGTCGCCGTTCGTCAATGAGCGCTTTTTTGGCGACAAAGACCGAGACTGGAAAGCAGATCATGGTTGGGGATGGCAGAAGAATCGAGCCATCGTTGGCCACAACTTGAAAATTGCTTGGAACCTGTCGCGCGCCGCCAATTACTTCTTATCCGCCGGCGATGCCAGTCATGCTGCCTACCTCATGCAACTTGCTCAGAAACTTGGCGATGATATGGCGATTCATGGTGTTGACCAGCATCGCGGAGGGTGCTTTGACGCCGTTGAAAGACTACCGCAAAACGGCATGCCCTACGAAATCGTCTGGTTGCCAACAAAGGACTTTTGGCAGCAGGAGCAGGCGATTCTCGCGTATCTAATCCTCTTCGGATCGACCAACAGCCCCCGTTATCTGAAGCTCGCTCGACGCATGGAGGCGTTTTGGAATTTGTTTTTTCTTGATCGGGATCACTGGGGGATTTTTTTCCGAGTCATGGAAGACGGCCAACCAGTGATCGAAGGAACTTATGGCGACAAAGGAGGCCACGCCATCTCAGGTTATCACAGCTTTGAGCTGAATTTCTTGGCCCACATTTACAACCGCGTCTTTGTCGACCCTCGCAACGACGAGAACCTCCAGGACGGCAACTTCGCTCTATTCTTCCGGCCTAGCAAGGAACTGCTCCTCGCCAATGGCATGACGACGTTCAATGTTCTGCCCGACTATTTTCCACCTGGCATGGTTGAGCTCGCCGGTGCGGAGATCGGCGGAGTCAGCAAGAAACTTGAAGACGACGAACGCGAAGGTTTTTTCGTTCGATTGAACGAAAGCGACCTAGGGCGCGAGCTGGTCGCCAAGTTCAAGGCCAATCGAGGCGCGCCTAAGAGCGTCAGGGCGCGCGAGGGCGCGGAAATGGAGATTGGCAAGATCATGCGTAAAGGCCCCACACGACTCGGAGCTCGCGGTGGTCGCGGCGGACCCGGGGGAGGGAAGGAGCTTGTCCTCGACGAATTGGATCTTACGGGAGACGAGGACGATGCGGAGGAATCTGTTGAAGTTCACGTCCCCTCTTGGCAGCGAGCTCGATAAGGCGATTGGGGTGGACACTTAATAGGGCCTGCAGCAATCGGCGGCTAACGAGAGGAATACCAATCATGTCGAAACCGCTCGACGGCAAAAAAATCGCAGTACTCTTGGACAATCTTTTTATTCCTGAAGAGATTGCTTCGTATCGCGAGCATTTCGGACGCCTTGGCGCCAAGGTGGAACTCCTCACTCGACGGTGGGGCCAACCCCGACGCGTTTACATCGGCGACGCCGTTAGCGATTTGGAGCCCGAGAAGGATCCAGCGAAACAGAAGGAGCGCTTTCCCAATGTTTCATTCGACAAGGACGGAATTCCTTCCTCCTCAAAACTGGATCATGTGATTGTCGAGAAGGACTTCAACGACGTGTCGCCCAGCGACTACGCAGCCATTCTCGTGGCCGCCAATTATTGCAGCGTCCGCCTGCGATTTTCGGAAGACGGCGAGCCGAGAAACGCGCCGGCCGTGAAGTTTTTCGTTCGTGCGATGGGCAATCCCGCCATCGTCAAAGGCGCGCTGTGCCACGGCTTATGGCTTCTCACGCCGTATCCAGAGACTCTGAAAGATCGCGAGGTCATTTGCCATCAGGTTGTCACGGCTGATGTGCGAAACGCGGGCGGCCTCGTCAAGACCGATCCGATGAACGTCGTGATCGATGGCGACTTGGTGACAGGCTACTCGAAACATGAGGCCACCGACGCCAAGGCGCCGGGCGATACGCCGGTCTATATTCAAGCGGTGGTCGACCAGATGTTGAAGCGAATGGGAGGCGCTGGCGACCCGTCGTGGAAGCCCGCCAGCTCGCCTCCTGTCAAAGGTGCGACGAAGCATAACATTCTCATCGTGTTGTCGGAACGAGGTTACTGGGGAGAAGAACTCATCGGTCCCTTGGATGTGTTCGACGACCGCGGCTACGAATCCACATTTATCACTCCAACGGGCAAGCGTCCCGGCGCCTTGCCGCCGAGCATGGATCCGAGTTACGTCGACCCGCCATTAGGTCGGTCAGTGACGTCGAAGGCGGTCGCTGCGAAGGTGCGCGAAATTGACGACACGGGACCCAACCGCAAGGAGCGATCCAAGCGGCTGGATCAGCCCACGTCCTTGGACTCAGCAATGCCAGAACGCCCATATTGGAGTGCTCCGAACTATCTGCGGCGAATGGAAGCCTACTACCGCGCGCGGCAGGAAGCTTGGAACAACATGGTCGAGCCTTACAGCGCGTTGCTTATTGTCGGCGGGAGCGGCCCGATTGTGGACTTGGTGAACAATCAGCGTCTGCACGATCTGATCATTGGCTTTTACACCCTGGACAAGCCAATCGCCGCTGAATGTTACGGCGTCCCGTGCCTTGCATTCGCTCGGGAAGTTGACACACGTCGTAGCCTCATTTGGGGCAAGCACGTCACCGGCCACTGCATTGAATACGACTACAAAGATGGCACGGGCTTTCTCGGAACAAACTTGAACATGGGCCCTCCTCCCTATCCGCTGGAGTACATCCTGCGCGACGCGACCGGCGAAGCCGCCAATTCTGGAGGCGGATTTCACGGAAACGTGGGGCACGAGTCGTCCGTCATCGTCGACTACCCGTTTATCACCGGCAGATCGACGCCCGACTCTTATCTGACCGGCGAGAAGATCGTGGAAGTCTTGGAGAAAGGATTGCGAAAATTCGGTTTCGGCCCAGCGGTGTATGCTCTCGATTAGCTGCGGCGGCGAACCATCCCCCTCTTGCCAGGAGCATTGATTGCCGTGGCCGCAAAAACCGTCCGCTTTCGATACATCCCGGGCGTTATTCGACCTGCGTTCACCAACGCCCGTCTCACCGGGAGTTGGGATGCAAGTGGCAGGTTTTCGAATCAATGGTCCACCGCGACGATGACGCCCATCATCGCCGAAGACGGTTGCCCGGCATTCGCAGCAACTGTTGACTTTCCTGATGATCAGGTAGGACAGCAGTTTTTTTGGGGCGTAATTCTTGATGCGCCGGTGGGCAGCAACCAGTGGGGAATTACCACCGAAGTAAAACACCGAGCTTCCACGGATCGCGTGCGAAGTTTTACGCTCGAAGGCGGCGCGGGCGTTCAAGAACAAGATTATCTCCTCAGTACAAGTCGTTGGTTGGGCGCGCAGAAGCATCTTCCCAATGTTGGTGGCGCTCCGCGTATGCGATTCTCGGTTTGGGCGCCAAACGCAACCGATGTGAAAGTCGTCATCGGCAAGATTTCGGACAGCGCCGACGCGACCCACGCACCGCTTACGATGCCAATCTCCCTCGACAAAATCGCCGGCGGATATGTCTCCAACAACGGAGACGGCGCGCATCCATCGCTTGGACCGTTCCAAATGTCGAAGGGGCAGGACGGCGTGTGGACAACCGATGTCAACGACGCGCAGCTGGCGAATTACGCCACATTCGACCACGTTCCCTATATGTTCCGCGTCGTGAAAAACAGTGGCGCGACTGCTTTTCGCACGGATCTCTACTCACGCTGTCAGATTGGTTACGGCGGAACCAATCCCAATCTCAATTCAGGCGAATACGTCGGCCTGTTAAAGGACCTGGACGGAGGCGTCAGTTGTTCGGTCGTGATCAATCCAGACACCGTCACCAAATACTTTGAAGAACCGGTATTCCCAGAGTTGGAGTTTGTCTCTGCCGAGGAGTTTTGGGCGGATGAGTTCGTTGATGGCCTGCGCCCTCCGTCGCGCGTTGAGGATCTCATCACTTATGAGCTCCATTTGGGCGCGCTCGGCTTTGGACACCCGGGTT
>Ga0268266_10003952_pt1 | contig 14394 bp, 11 predicted proteins | sample KBSS13metaG_FD_190356 | JGI IMG/M metagenome (GOLD analysis project Ga0268266, IMG submission 190356) | Switchgrass rhizosphere microbial communities from Kellogg Biological Station, Michigan, USA - KBS S1-3 metaG (SPAdes) (version 2) | ecosystem: Host-associated > Plants > Roots > Rhizosphere...
CGTGAAGGCGCTAAGTCGGTTGCCGCCGGCATGAACCCGATGGATCTGAAGCGCGGTATCGACCTGGCTGTCGAAGCCGTGGTCGCCGATCTCGTCAAGAACTCCAAGAAGGTCACCTCGAACGACGAAATCGCTCAGGTTGGCACCATCTCCGCCAACGGCGACAAGGAAATCGGCGACTTCCTCGCCAAGGCGATGGCCAAGGTCGGCAACGAAGGCGTCATCACGGTTGAGGAAGCCAAGTCGCTCGACACCGAACTCGACGTCGTCGAGGGCATGCAGTTCGACCGCGGCTACATCTCGCCCTACTTCGTCACCAACGCCGACAAGATGCGCGTTGAAATGGACGACGCCTACATCCTGATCAACGAGAAGAAGCTCTCCTCGCTGAACGAGCTGCTGCCGCTGCTCGAGGCCGTGGTGCAGACCGGCAAGCCGCTGGTCATCGTCGCGGAAGACGTCGAAGGCGAGGCCTTGGCCACGCTTGTCGTGAACCGTCTCCGCGGTGGTCTGAAGGTCGCAGCCGTCAAGGCTCCGGGCTTCGGCGATCGCCGCAAGGCCATGCTGCAGGACATCGCGGTTCTGACCGGTGGTCAGGCGATCTCGGAAGATCTCGGCATCAAGCTCGAGAACGTCACCCTGCAGATGCTCGGCCGCGCCAAGAAGGTGATGATCGACAAGGAAAACACCACCATCGTCAACGGTGCCGGCAAGAAGGCCGACATCGAAGCCCGCGTGACGCAGATCAAGGCCCAGATCGAGGAGACCACCTCGGACTACGACCGCGAGAAGCTGCAGGAGCGTCTGGCCAAGCTCGCGGGCGGCGTCGCGGTGATCCGCGTCGGCGGCGCGACCGAAGTCGAGGTGAAGGAGCGCAAGGATCGCGTGGATGACGCGATGCATGCGACCCGTGCAGCGGTTGAAGAAGGCATCGTACCGGGCGGCGGCGTCGCCCTGCTCCGCGCCTCCGAACAACTCAAGCGCATCAAGACCCAGAACGACGACCAGAAGACCGGCGTCGAGATCGTGCGCAAGGCGCTCTCCGCGCCGGCCCGCCAGATCGCGATCAACGCGGGCGAAGACGGTTCCGTCATCGTCGGCAAGATTCTGGAGAAGGAGCAGTATTCGTACGGCTTCGACTCGCAGAACGGCGAATACGGCAACCTGGTCTCCAAGGGCATCATCGACCCGACCAAGGTGGTTCGTGCAGCGATCCAGAACGCGGCCTCGGTCGCGGCTCTGCTGATCACCACCGAAGCCATGATCGCCGAACTGCCGAAGAAGAACGCTCCGGCCGGCGGCATGCCCCCCGGCGGCGGCATGGGCGGCATGGACTTCTAAGTCCGGCCACTCAGGCGATTACGGAGAATGCAAAACCCCGGCAGCGATGCCGGGGTTTTTGTTTGCGCGGACGATGCGGACGACCGCTATTGCGCAGTGGAAAAGCCACAACGTGACGCTGAAGGAAGGATTTCGTGCCCGTCGGAATATCCCAGATATGCACACCGCTCCGCAAATATGCGATCGTGTGTATTGACAATCTCACAAAAAATAATTTTGCACGAGAGTCGCAAACCGAACAGACAATCCGCCTTTTCGCGGCCACAGTGATGGCGGGGCTGGATCAAGGCTCACCCAAAAAAATCCCGATCGGACACGGAGCGCAAGCTCTCGTGACGCTGGCGAGCGTCGCGGGGAATGCCTTCGCCCGAGAACGGCATGGCCGCCGTGCGTGAAGTAACCGAACATCACGCTGAACGCGACGGAAACGGGTGAGCTGATCAGAAAACAATTGCCCAAGGTTTTTCGTCGAGCCGGTCAAGACGCCGCGCTCAACGTTCGAGGTTGGCTTTAGGAGGGATCCGGCCGGTAGGAATAAGCCCAGTAACGAGCATGTGCCCCCCCTGCCCGATGCTCGATCAGACCAGGTGCGCGATGCCCCCCAAGTAACCCGCACTGGCAAGAGGCGTACTCCAACCGGCCGGTACATTTTTTACGAGAGACACAGGAAATTTCCTGGGAGTGCGACATGGGTATGGTCATGGTCAAGTGTCCGCGAACCGGACACGCGATTCCCACCGGCATCAAGACTGATCGTGAAAGCTTCAGGCGGAGCGCGGTGTTTTTCGCGCGCACCCGTTGCCCGATTTGCGGTGCCGAGCACGCCTGGTTCGCGCGGGAAGCCTGGGTCGACGAACCCGGCATTCGGGTCCGGCAGCCGCAGCGCTGGCTACCCGGCGTGAGCATCGAGACAGATCAAGCGATGTACGCGATGGAGGGGCGCCGTGGCACGACTGCAAATCCCGATTGAAACGTCTTCCTGGCTGATGCAGGCCAAGGATTTTCTTTATGAAGCACGCCGGCTCAAGCCGGGCCCGGAGCGCAACGATCTGCGCCAGACGGCGAAGATTCTGCGAGAGCTTGCGAGGCTCGAAGCGGCATCTGAGCCAGCAGCTGGCCGCGATTGGCGGCAGGGCACAGGATCGGGCCAAGAAGCCGTTCTTTGATGAGCGTTGGCGAATACCGCAACGGCAAGTGACGATGCGGAAGGTCGGCGGGTTGCGCGGTAACGCGCGCTTACATGGCATCGCCCGATCCGACTCCCCGAATGCGCCGGTCTTCGGCCGGAGCCGCGGCGCGGGGTCGGGCCAAACCCATCGCGAACATCTCCTCGACTTCGAGATGCATCACGTTGTGGCATTCGCAAGCCGCCGCGGCGAGCCGCGCCGGGTCGATTTCGATCAGGCCGCGTCGTTCGGACCTGATTGCACCACTGGCGCGCAGCTTGCGCATCAGCAGCGTCACGGTGGTACGTCGCACACCAAGTATCTGCGAGAGCGCCTGCTGGGTGAGCGGGAGCAAATCATGATCGACGCGGTCGCGAAGCTGGAGCAACCAGCGCGCCATCCGCGCTTCGACCGGGTGAAGCGCGTTGCAGGCCGAGCCGAGCTGAAGCTGCTTCAGCATCGCCCTGACGTGAATCTGGACCGCGTGCCGTATAGCCGCGCTGCGGGTGAAAGCGGTGTGAAAGCGTGACGCGGGTATCCGCGCGGCGGTGCCGGCCGCCCGAACAACCGCGGTATTGTCTGCAGACGACGGCCCGAGCACCGAGAGAATACCCACGGCCGCATCGCGCCCGACGGCGGCGATCGCAACCGTATGCCCGTCCGCCATCTCGACCATCAGCGAGATGGCGCCGCTATGAGGGAAGAAGACGTACTCGATCGGGTCACCTGCCCGCGAGATGACCGCGTCCTGATCGAGCGCAATCACCTCGAGCTCGGGCTTCAGCAGGTCGAGGTCCGCTGCCGGCAACCCTGCAAGAAGGCGATTACCCATTGCGGCCCGAGGCGTCACTGCGGGCGACCTCCGGTGAGGCATCCGCGGCTGTCGCCATCTGGAGCGTTCCGGAACAGAGGTCTGATCATGAGTTCAAATCTGCTCTCTCTGCGCACGCGCGCGCAAACAAGTTTTCACTCGAGCAATAAACCTCAAACACATGGGCGCGAGGCTGACTGCTCCGCGAGGTCTCAAGGAGTTAGATGCAAATGGGCTACCGGACGCAACCGCAAAATGCGCATTGGTAACACCGTAAGCTTACGGTACTGCGCGGTTCCAGGCCCAGCTGGCGGCTAGCCAAACAGCGTTTAAAACGGGCGTTTTTGCGATCTAATGATTGGAGCCGCGTGGCGTGTGACGCGTCGGCATTGTAACGCGGCCACTATGTGACGCTATTGCACCACCATTGCCGAGCAGGTCGTGGCGAATGGCGGCGCTTTACGCTCACTCCACCAGCGCCCGTCCACCCTGGTGATACCGGCTCTTCGCAATCTCGAAGATGAGATACGGCATGACGCCGGACGACTCCCGGGTAAACAGCCCCTCGCGCTTGATGCCGCCAATCTTGGTCATCGCGCCCTGCGAGCGCCAGTTCTCATGGCCGACCCAGAAGATTACGGTATCGACGAAGGTGAATGCGTGGTCGAGCATCAGTCTCTTGACCTCGCGGTTGGCGCGGCCGCCCCAATGGCTGCGCGCCAGGAACGTCCAGCCGATCTCGATCTCGCTCAATTCGGCCTCGTAGCCGTGATAGCGGCTCGAGCCGACGATGCTTCCGCTTGCCTGGTCGACGAACGCAAAGCCCATTTTGGAGTCGACCGCGCTACCGAAGAATTTGCGGAACGCCGCCTCGGTATAGCGATCCGGGCTGGGATGCACTTTCCAGATTTCCGGATCCGAGCCGGCCGCGAACATGCCGCTCCAGTCGTCCTTGGAAACGGGTCTGACAGTGATGCTGGGTCCGATCAGGGTCGGCTGAAAATCAGGCGGGGACATGGATGCAACTGTAGCGTTGCCGCGTAACAACTGAAAACAAGAAAATGAAGGGCCGCCCGTTGGCGTCCCTTCCTGTCACGCGTTCTCCGCAGGCTTCAGGCGAAGCTGTGGCACGCTTGTCACAGCGGACCGCGTGACGTCAGTTGTACGAAAATTCCTGAAGATACGGCCTCGCCCAGCGATTCTCGAACATCTTGCCTACTGAAATGCGACTTCGGCAAAGCTTCTGAGCTTGCGCGAATGCAGGCGCTCGGATTCCTGGTGCTTGAGCCGTTCGAGCGCCTTCAATCCGATCTCGAGATGTTGGCCGACGCGTCGCCGGTAGAATTCGCTGGCCATGCCGGCGAGCTTGATTTCGCCGTGCAGCGGCTTGTCGGAGACGCACAGCAAAGTGCCGTAAGGAACGCGAAAGCGGTAGCCGTTGGCGGCAATCGCGGCCGACTCCATGTCGAGCGCGACAGCGCGGGATTGCGACAGCCGTCGAATGACCGACGGGCCGCTGATTTCCCAATTGCGATTGTCGACACTCGCAACCGTTCCGGTGCGCATCACCCGTTTGAGCTCGAAGCCGGTCAGCCCGGTCACCTCACCGACCGCCTCCTCCAACGCAACCTGCGTCTCGGCAAGCGCCGGGATCGGGACCCAGAGCGGCAGCTCGTGGTCGAGCACGTGATCCTCGCGGACGTAACCATGCGCAAGCACGTAATCGCCGAGCCGCTGCGTGTTCCTGAGGCCCGCGCAATGTCCCACCATCAGCCAGGCATGCGGCCGCAACACCGCGACATGATCGGTGACGTTCCGCGCATTCGAAGGACCGGTGCCGATGTTGATCAGGGTAACGCCGCGATAGCCCGGCTCGACGAGATGAAAGGCCGGCATCTGCGGTGCGCGCTCGGGAGCAATCCCGGTCGTGCCACCGCCAAGCCGCGCATTGCGCGTGATCACATTCCCGGGTGAAACAAAGGCTTCAAGACCCGTCTCGCCCGATGCAAGACGCTGCTGGCACAGTTGGATGAACGCGTCGACATAGAACTGGTAGTTCGTGAAGATCACGAAATTCTGGAAATGCTCGGGATCGGTGCCGGTGTAGTGATAGAGCCGGCGCAGCGAGTAATCGACCCGCGCTGCACGAAACAGCGATAGCGGTTCGGGGGCTCCGGGGGGCACCTCAAATGTGCCGTCGACGATCGCATCATCCATGGCGCCAAGATCGGGCGTATCGAACACGTCGCGCAGGGTTCGCGTAAAGGCCGAGCTGTCGGCGATCGTCAGCGCCGCCTCGATGTTGATGTCGCGCCGATAGGCGAAATGAATCGGAACGGGCTCGTTCGACTCGCCGATTTCAACCGGCACGCCGTGGTTTTTCACCAGCAACTCGATTTGCTCGGTGAGATAGGTGCGGAAAATATCCGGGCGCGTCACGCTGGTCTCATGGACGCCCGGGCCCGCGACAAAGCCGTAGGCGAGACGCGAATCGAGCCGCGCATGGGTGGCGGTCGTCATCCGCACGAACGGATAGCAGGCCCGCACGCGCGTCGTGAACGCCCTGCCGTTGACATAGGCTTCAAACCGATCGCGAAGAAACTGCGTATTGCGCTCGTAGATCTCCTCCAGACGAGCCACGGCCGCACCGGCATCGACGAATGCCTCGGTCGCAAAGGGTGGTGGAGTTTCGACTGATATTGCGGGAGACATGTCGCTTCGCGCCAGATCGGTTGTCGAGCGGAGACTCACTCCGGATCAGCAAATATAACCACAATCGAGTCTCGTTCCAGACACGTCCGAGGTTGCGCTCAGAAGGACCCGGTGCTGCCAAGCTTGACCCGGACCATAGCCACGAATGCCAACCATTGCGTGACGCCGGGCCGCAATCCCGTCGACGACTCCATGGGGGTGGTTCTGGATCCCCTGCGTTCTCAGGGGCCAAGAATTTTGCGAGGCACTGGTTTGCGCCATCGGGCGCATGAGGGCGACGACCGCCCTCGCCTACTGCACCTTCGCCAGCACTGCGAGGCGGCGGATGCCCTTGTTCTTGTAGGCATCTAGGAACGCGTAATAGTCCTTGAACGAGACGCAGCCGTTGGACTGGCCGCTCGGCCCGAGCATGTAGCTGTGCGCAAGCAGCCCGTCGCGGCCGTAGATCTTTTCCTCGCCGCCGAGCGGCGTCAGCCGCAGCGCCGGCACGCCGTGAAACAGCGTCTCGCGCGGCTTCAGTTCGTAGATGTGCGGCGGCGTCACGCCCTGCATCCGCACATGCGAATAGCGTACATCGTCCATCTTCGAGCCGAGGCCCGAATGCGCTTCAAGCTTGGTACCGTCGGGCAGATACACCGTCGCGGCGGCGATATCGTAGACCGCGGTCTGGCGATCATAGGGCGGCGCGCCACCCATCATCGGATTCTGGCTGCGCGTATCGATGATGCTGCCGGTGACGCTGGCGTCGGCGGAGGCATAAGCCAGCAGCCCACCGGACGCCGGCTGCTTGCCCCACAGCTTTTCGACCATGTTCTGCCGGTCGCTGGAAGCAATCGACATCACGGCGGCCTTGGCGCGCTGCGCCATGTCGCGAATGGAAGAGCCGGATGCGTTCGCCGTCTTGGCTTCCGCAGACTTGGTTTCAGCCGGCTTGGCGTCGGCGTCCTTCGCCGTTGCCAAGGCAAGCCGGGTAGCCGGCGCGGAAACTTTCGGCTTCGCGGCTTCGGCGGCCTTCGGCGCCTGGACGACAGCCTTCGGCGCTTCGGCCGGCGGCGAAGCCTCGGCCAGCCGGGTCGTTTCGCGGGGGCTTGGGTCGACGCCTCTCGACGGCTCGCCTTGTGCGCCCGCTGCAGCGAACCGCTCGTTGAACATCAGCGAGCTCGCAACGTTCTCCGGCGCCGGCATCACCAGCGGGCGCTGCTCGAGCGACGCGAATATTTCATCGAAGGCCGGGCGCACCGCACGGGCGGCGACCACGGTCGAATTCTTGACGACAGGCGCCTCGTAGGCGGCGCTGCTCACGGAGGGATAGATGCTGGCGCCGATCACATTGGTGTAAACGGTCCAGGCGCAGGCCAGCATGAGGCCTCCGACCGCGACACCGCCGAGGAAATATTGGGAAACGCCCCTACGGGAAGGCTTCCTGCGGTTGTTCACCGCAGGGCCGTACGCACGCATACGCTTACTCATTCACACAACGCCCAGACAACAATTCCACCAAGTTCCCCGTTGGATGCCGCGTCCGAAAAAGCTCCCCGGCAGCATCTCGCAGAGGCACATAGCGCCATTAAGGCGACTTTTCGTTAAATCCCAATTAAACTTGGGCGCATCTAAGGCGGAACCCAAATATATGGAACTATTGAGGAAATCGCTTCCGTTTTGGTGCGGAAGTTCCGCCGCAATCATGGATGTCAGGCGGCCTTGCCCGCCGGATGTCCCATATCGGGCCAGCTTGCGGCATTGGTCCTCGAACGGATCGAAACCGCTCCCGCCGGTCATGGCAACGGCGGCCAAAAAGGCGACCCTGCCCTAGTAGCTCAGGCGTGGATACCAATCCTTGCCCCGCCCTTCGGGCGTCGTGTCCAGGATGGTCCACAACGGATCGAGATCGGGCGCGCCGCGCGGGTCCTGTCCGGGATCGGCGGTCGATGGTCCCATTTCGCCGGACCAGAAATGGCGGATGCTGCCGTCGCGGCGCGTGAACACGCTGTAGCCCGGCGCGTCGGCATCCGCGGCACTGACATAGTCGCGCGTGTAGTCGCCCGATGGGTCCGAATAGATCCGGTGCCGCGTCCAGCCACGCGCCTTCTTGGCCTCGATCAGCCTTGCAATCGGCGAACGCGCGACGAACACGAACGCGATGCGCTGCTCGACGTCGGGCAGCTTTGCTTCCCAGGTGCTCATGAAAGACGTGCACATCGGGCATGCCTGCTCGCGCGCGGGACCGAACATATAGCTGTAGATCACGAGCGTCTGCTTCTGGCCGAACAGGTCCGGCAAGGTCGCCTTGCCGCCCTCGCCTTCGAACGCATAGTTCTTCGTCACCACGCCGCCCGGCGGCAGCGCGCGGCGCAGTTCGGCAACGCGCTCGATGTGACGCCGCAGCTCAATCTCCTCCGCCAGCAATTGCTCACGGGCATGGCGATACTCGGCGCTCTCATTGGGAAAGCGCACGCTGTTTCCCCGCGCGAGTTCGGCGACGGGCTTCAGGGTGGAACCGGACATGGACGACCTCGCTTCTGGTTGATCTGGATACAAGACGTTTGGCGGCAGGTCGCTCCGACACCCCGGGAAAAAGTACGCCTCAGAATCGCCGTCTCGACGGCTCACGCGACAAGCTGCATACCGGCCTTGCGTTCCCACCCAACCCGGCGTAACCGCAACGGAAACACACTCTCTCAACCCATTCTAATTTCTGCCCTTTCAGCGCTGTAACCGGTGGTCTACAACGCCGTTTGGGCCGAATTGCACAATCAGAGTTCGGGCCGAACCTTATGCGCTGCCGACAGACACACTATCTGCGCGCCCTTCGTTTGCTTTGCACGTGGGCGCGCCCTCGTGATACGGTGCCGTATCAATCCAAGTTCTTCAGTGCCCGGAAGGGGAAGCTGCCATGACAATGCTGGCGCGCGCCGGATGGATCGCTTTTGCGTCTCTGCTGCTGCTGACCGGTAACGCGGCAGCCCAGCCGGCAAGGTCAGGCTGCACATCCGCGCCGACGGCGCAAGGGACGCAGACCCTTCAGTGTCCGACGGAGATCACGATCGTCGCCGAAAGCGGCGCGAAATTCGAGCTCAAGGATCGCAATCGCGACGGCCAGATCGATTCCGTCGAGCTCAGCAACAAGGCCCTGCTGCTCGAAGTGCCGAAAAAGCAGGGGCGCACCCGGTTCGACGTGGTAACGCCGCAGGCGATCGCCGCGGTGCGCGGCACCAAATGGGCGGTGGACGCCGAAGGTGCCAAGACTTCCGTCTTCGTCGTCAACGGCAGCGTGCGCGTTGCACGCCCGCGCGGCCGCGGCAGCGTCGTGCTTGGCGCCGGTGACGGCGTCGACGTCGAGCCGACAGGCGAACTGATCGTCAAGCGCTGGCCGGCGCCGCGCGTTTCGGCCCTGATGGCGAGGCTGGGACAATAGAAGACACGCGAATGAACCGCAGACGTCTTCATATTCTGATTGCGTTGCTCTGCACGGGGCTCTGGGCAGGCGCGATATGGCTCGGCCATGCCAGTGGCCATTTGCGTTTTCTCGACCGGCTCGAGTCGGCATTATCAGATGTGCGAACGTTGGCGCGCGGCATACAGGCGCCGCCCGACCTCGTCACGATCGTTGCGATCGACGATACCATCGTCAAGCTCGGCGGCACGTATCCGCTGCCGCGCGCGGAGATCGCCAAGATCATCGATGCGATTGCCCGGCTGGAGCCAAAGATGATCGCGATCGATCTCCTGCTGATCGACAAGGGACCGGCCGAAGGCGATGCGGCGCTGGCGAAATCGCTTGCGGCGAGTCCGACCGTGCTTGCGGCGGCTGCGGTATTTTCCAACACCGTGCAGCCTTCGACGGAGAATGATGGTCCGCTGGCCCGCCTGCCGAAGGCCGACCGCTTCCTGCTGCCGCTTCCGGCATTTGCAGATCGTGCAGAAGTCGGCATCGCCAATGTGGCCACTGGCCAGACCGGAACACCACAGTCGGTGCCGATGCTGTTCCGGACCGACGACAAGATCGAACTGTCGTTTCCGCTCCGTGTTGCGTCGATCGCGATCGGGCAGAAGCTGACGATCGAGCCCGGGCGGCTGCTGTTCGGCGAGCGGCCGATTCCCACCTCCTCGGATTACGCGCTGCCGATTTCCTATTACGGCCCGCGCCAGACCATTCGCACCGTCAGCGCCGCAAATCTGATCGATGGCCAGGTCGACAAGGAGGCCATTCGAGGCCGCATCGTCGTCCTCGGCGCGACCGCGACCGGCGCCGGCGACTTCTTTCCGACGCCGTTCGATTCATTGATGCCGGGGGTGGAAATCATTTCGACCGCGATTTCGCATCTGGTGGCGGCGGACGGCGTCGTGCGCGACCGGCTGATTCGCATCCTCGAGGCCATCACGACGATCCTGCTGCCAGTGTTGCTGGTCGGCTTGCTGGCCTGGCGGCGAAACGCGATCGGTCTCCTGACGATTAGCGTGGTCGTAGTGGCGTGGGCGGCTGCGAATACGATTGCTTTCGCGCACGGCATATGGCTCGACGCCGCGACGACAATTGCCGCCGCAGTGCCGCCGGTCATCCTGTTCGGTACGTTGCAATTATGGTCGGGCCGGAGCAGCGCCCAGCGCTTTGCCGCGCAGAACAGGTTGCTTGAACAATTCCAGACACCGGGCCTGCAGCAATGGCTGGCGCGCGATCCCGACTTCCTGCTGGCGCCGGTCCGGCAGAATGCCGCCGTCGTGTTCGTCGATCTGTCCGGATTTACCTCGCTCAGCGAGACGCTCGATCCGGATGCCACGCGGGCACTCTTGAAAGAGTTTCACGCGCTGGTCGACAAGGAAGCGACGCGGTGCGGCGGCATGATCACGAGCTTCCTCGGTGATGGCGCCATGATCCTGTTCGGCCTGCCGGAGGCGGTGCCGGACGACCCGGCGCGCGCGGCGCAATGTTCGATCGCGCTCTGCGTCAAGACCGAACGCTGGATCGAGGCCCTGCCACCACCGATCGGGACGCGCATCGGCTTCAAGATCGGCGCGCATTTCGGACCGATCGTCGCTTCCCGGCTCGGCGGACGAAACCATCAGCACATCACCGCGACCGGCGACACCGTGAACGTGGCGAGCCGCCTGATGGAAGTGGCGGCCAGCCACGATGTCAGGCTGGTGATGAGCGATACGCTGCGCGTCGCAGCGGAGGACACCGGCGCTCGACTGAAAACCGGAAGCCTCTCCGGCCCCGTCGAGGCGCAAATTCGCGGCCGATCAGGCTCGCTCGCGGTCTGGCTATGGCGGCACGAGCAACCGACGCTGGATCAACGCACGCATCCCGACGCCGCCGAGTGACCGACTGCGTTCTTTATTGCAATTCCGGCGGCGGAGTGCGGTCGAGCACCTCGCCCTTCGGTCCTCGCATCAGATGGAGCGCATAGGTCTCGATCACGAGCGGCCCGCGCCTGCGCTCGACCTCCCCGACCTTTTCCACGCTGGCGAACATCTCCTCCAGGGGCGCGTCGCCGGGCGCGACCTCGCGGACGTAAAGCAAGGGACCTGCAAGTTGCGCCGCGTCGGGCTCGGGCATGTTGATCCAGCGGATGCGCTGGCTCTGCTGCGCCACGCAGGTGCCCTTCGGCAGATAGAAGGCAAGCCAGCCGGTGGTGCCGTAATCCGAAGCCAGTATGCATGTGGCGCCCGTTCGCGCTCTCGCTGCCTCGATTGCGTCGGCCGTTTCGCGCCAGCCCACGCCCACGCTGCGCACGGTGGCATCGCGGCGATAGCCTGAGAGCGCTCCGGTGTCGGCCTGCACGACCAGCAGCACGAACATCAGGACACCGCCCGGCGCCGCCCAGCGCCGGCAGAAATCGGCCAGGCGCTGCCAGCGCGGCTCCCAGTCGACCAGATATGCGGCGACGGCGGCTGCGATCGCAAACGCCGGGTAGACCGGCGCAAACCAGTTGGCCTCGACACGGGCGTGGAGCGAGTGCCAGACGAAATAGGCGGCGATGACCCAGAACATGGTGTTGACGAGCGCGCGCGCGGGCAGCGCGCCGGCGCGGCGGCGGAACAGCGCGTAAAGCCCCATCACGCCGAGCATCCACACCAGCGGCGTGGCGAACGCGATCTGCGTCGGGATCAGTTCGGCAATGAATACCGGGCGGAAATCCTCGATCCTCGCCCGCCCCATCTGCTTGATGAAGGAAACCCAGTGATGCTCGGCATTCCAGAGCATGACCGGCGCGAACAGAATCAGCGCAACGAGGCCGCCGAGATAGAGCCAGGGCGAGATCAGCCAGTGCCGCAGCTTTGGAACGGTGACCAGCCAGATCAGGATCGCCGGCCCGAAGAACAGCGCGGTGTATTTCGACAGCAGCGCACAGCCGGCGGCGGCGCCGACCGCCAGCCACCACACGCCGCGGCCGGTGTGCAGCACTTTGGCGAGCGCAAACAGCAGCAGACTGGAGGCCACCAGAAGCGGCGCGTCCGGCGTGACGATCATGGTACCGACCGCGGCCATCAGTGTGACGTTCAGGAGGATCGCCGACGACGCGGCCACCCGCCGGCTGCCGAACAGCATGGCGGCGGCCTGATAGATCGCCCAGCTCATCGGCAGCGCCAGCAGGATCGAGACCAGCCGTACGCCCAGTTCGGTATCGCCGGCAATCATCGTGCCGAGCCGGATCACCACCGCGACCATTGGCGGATGATCGTAATAGCCGCCGGCCAGATGCTTCGACCACATCCAGTAGTAGGCTTCGTCGAAGGTGATCGGCGTAAATGCCGCGGCGATCAGGCGCAAGCCGACCAGCGCCAGGATCGCGAGACCCGTGTTGAGGGCAACCCGCGCCTCGTTGGGACTCATTTTGGAGCCCGCCCACTACCCGTCATCCCCGCGAAAGCGGGGATCCAGTACGCCGGGAAGCCGGCGATAAAATCGAAACGTCGCGGCGTACTGGATCGCCCGGTCGAGCCGGGCGACGACAGCGGAGCGAAAGGCGCGCGCGTCATCCCATATCCTTCACGCGAACCGGCATCCACTTCGCTCGAAAGCGCGGTCGATCATCGCTTGCGCCAGACGAACAGTCCGGACATGGCGTAGTTCCAGACCACGCCCATCAGGGCGCCGGCGGCGCCTGCCAGCCACCAGATCGGTTCCTGGTCGAAGACCGCGAACGCGACGCCGACATTGGCGAGCAGTCCGACGCCACAGACGAGATAGAACAGCAACAGGCCGCGCAGGATCGCAAAGCCCTTCAGCCGCTGGTCGCGATAGGTGAGAAAATTGTTCAGGATGAAGTTGCTGGTCATCGCGACCAGCGCGCCGGCGGCCTGCGCTTCCGCAAACGGCGTTTGCAGGATTTCATGCGCGATGAACAGCACGGTGAGATGCACGACGAGGCCGGTGCCGCCGACCATCGCGAACAGCAGGAAGCGCAGCGAGACCACGTCGTTGGTCAGCTTCGCCAGCACCAGGCCGAGAAAGTCCAACGCAACCATGGAATCGAGCTTGCTCTCGCCATGCTGGCGTGAACCGAAAGTGTAGGGAATTTCGACGGTGCGCAGCTTGCCTTGCGCAGTCGCGATGACGTCGAGCAGGATCTTGAAGCCCTGGGTCGAGAGTTCCGGCGCAAGTTGCTCGAAACGGTCGCGGCGGATCATGAAGAAGCCGCTCATGGGATCGGCGACCTCGACCTTCAGGGCCCGTCTGGCGACTTCGGTCGCAAGCTGACTGGCCCCTGCCCGCTGCTTGTTGAAACTGTCGGCGCTGCCGCCCTCGATATAGCGGCTGCCAACCACGAGTTCGGCCTCGCCGCTCTGCAGCAGCGCAACCATCTTCGGCAGTTGCGTTTCGTCGTGCTGCAGATCGGCGTCAATGACCGCCGCATAGGGCGCGCTCGAGGCCAGAATGCCCTCGATACAGGCACCCGACAGTCCACGGCGCCCGATCCTGCGTATGCAGCGGACGCGGGAGTCCTTCCGCGCCAGCCCGCGCACCACTTCCCAGGTCCCGTCAGGGGAATTGTCGTCGACGAAGACCACTTCCCAGGCGATGTCTGTCAGCGTGGCCGCCAACCGCCGGTACAGCACGGTGACGTTGTCGCGCTCGTTGAAGGTCGGCACAACGACCGAAAGCTCAGGCAAACCGGCCTGCGACGGGGTTTCGGGGCGCGGGTTGATGGCGTCATTCATGGCCGCCAGCGTATATCCGCAGCCGCCCGACCTGCCAAGGCGAGCTTGGGGAATGCGGTGACTGGACAGTGAAGACCGGGGATGGAATCCGACCCGCGCCCACTTGGCACAGACGAATCGGCGGTCGCCGCCGGATCGGCTCCGGGGCCAGTTTCGCTTGAAAATGCTCTGAAAATGCCAACGACCAACGAACAGATGGCG
>Ga0268266_10003955_pt1 | contig 14385 bp, 14 predicted proteins | sample KBSS13metaG_FD_190356 | JGI IMG/M metagenome (GOLD analysis project Ga0268266, IMG submission 190356) | Switchgrass rhizosphere microbial communities from Kellogg Biological Station, Michigan, USA - KBS S1-3 metaG (SPAdes) (version 2) | ecosystem: Host-associated > Plants > Roots > Rhizosphere...
CATCTCGACATCGCCTATCTCGGACCGTTCTCCTACGTGCTGGCCACCACCGTGACGCCAGTCGAGGCCTTCGTCATCGCCGAGACGGCCAAATCGGGCCGCACCTTCTATCACAGCCAGATCATCGCGCTGAAGACGAGCGGCATCACCGATCTCAACGGCTTGAAGGGCAAGAACTTCGCCTTCGTCGATCCCGCCTCGACCTCCGGCTACGCCTTTCCACTCGCCGGCCTGATCAAGGCAGGCATCGATCCCAAGCGCGACTTCAAGACTGTGATCTTCACCGGCGCGCACGACGCCAATGCGCTGGCGGTCGCCAACGGCAAGGTCGATGCCGCGACCATCGCCGACCGCATCCTCGATGCCGCCATCGCCAAGGGCCACATCAAGGCCGATGCGATCCAGATCGTGTGGCGTTCCGCTCCGATCCCCGAATCGCCGATGGTGTGGCGCAAGGACCTGTCGCCCGAGCTCAAGGCCAAGGTCAAGACCGCCTTCCTCGCCATCAAGGACATGAACTGGTCCGACCAGGGCAAGCTCAACGGCTTCAAGGAAACCAACGACGCTGCCTACGACGTCGTGCGCGAGACGGCCAAGCTCGCCAACATCGACCTGAAGAAGCAGAAGTAGGGCCGGGCCATGATCGAAATCCGGGGTCTGGCGAAAACCTACGCCGGGCACGTCGCGCTGAAGAACGTCACCCTGTCGATCCGGCCCGGCGAGTTCGTCGTCGTGCTGGGCCCCTCGGGCGCCGGCAAGTCGACGCTCTTGCGCTGCATCAACCGGCTGACCGCGCCCAGCGGCGGCGAGATCGTCGTCGACGGCACGCCTTTCTCCTCGAGCGGCCGCGACCTGCGGCTGCTCCGGCGCAACGTCGCCATGATCTTCCAGCAGCATAATCTGGTGAAGCGCCTCTCCGTGCTGAAGAACGTGCTGGTCGGACGCATGGCCGACCTCTCGCCGGTCCTGAGCGCGCTGCAGCTCTTCCCCGAAGCCGATGTGCGCATCGCGCTCCATTGCCTCGAGCAGGTGGCGATGAGCCACAAGGCCGCGAACCGCGCCGACGCCCTGTCCGGCGGCGAGCAGCAGAGGGTCGGCATTGCCCGCGCTCTTGCCCAGCAGCCGAAGTTCATGCTGGCCGACGAGCCCGTCGCCAGCCTCGACCCCAAGACCTCACGCACGGTGCTCACCTATCTCAAGAAGAGCTGCAAGGACTCCAACATCGCCGTGCTCTGCAATCTGCACCAGATCGACTACGCGCTGGAGTTCGGCGAACGCATCGTCGGCCTGTCGGCCGGCGAGGTCGTCTATGACGGTCCGCCCGCCGGCGTTTCCGGTGACGTCATCCGCCAGATCTATCCCGGCCTCGACGATCCCAACGTGCTCGACGCCGCGCAGCGCCTGACCGAGCGCCGCCGCGCGTCGGCCGAGGCGGTCATCGCCGCCGCGGCCGAAGAGAGGGCCTGACCATGTCCCTGCAATTCGTCGTCACCAGGCCGCGCGGCCCGCTCGGCTGGTGGATCGTCGTGCCCGTCGTGGCCGCCGCCGTCGGGGTCCTCTGGTGGTCGGCCGTCGGCACCCATCTCAGCCTGTCGGGACTGATCGACGGCCTGCCGTGGATCGGCGATTTCCTCGGCCGCATGCTGCCGCCGAACATCGCCTTCATGGCAAAGCTGGTACAGCCCGCCATCGAGACGGTGCAGATCGCGCTGTGGGGCACCCTGCACGGCGCCGTGTTCCACGGGCTGCGCCAGGTGCTGAACGTCATGCGCGGGATCAACGAGATCATCCTCGCCCTGATCTTCGTCGCGGCCGTCGGCCTCGGGCCCTTCGCCGGCGTGCTGGCGATCGCCTTCCACGGCGCCGGCATGCTCGGCAAGTTCTTCGCCGAGGCCATCGAGGAGATCGACGAGGGTCCGCTCGACGCGTTGCGGGCCGCCGGTGCGGGGACCCTGCAGCGCATCGTGTTCGGCGTACTGCCCCAGGTCCTGCCGGCCTGGATCGGCGTGGTGCTCTACCGCTTCGAGACCAATATCCGCGTTTCGACCGTGCTCGGCATGGTGGGCGCGGGCGGCATCGGCTTCGAGCTGATCAGCAGCATGAAGCTCTTCGCCTACGAGGACACCGCCGCCTGCGTGATCGTGATCCTCATCCTGGTCCTGGCTGCCGACCTGATGTCCTCCAAGCTGCGTGCGATGATTCGGTAGTCGCGTTCATCGCTGGGGGCGCGTCACTCCAGTGACGCGTCTTCCTCGGTGTTGCCGCACCGCATGACGCGTCACTGGAGTGACGCGCCCCCAGCGAAGACCCTTCGCTCTGCGAAGGTGACGAAAGTGACGCTCTGGCAAAAGAGCAGTCGTCGCGTCATCTTGCCGGCAATCAGACCGGAGGGAATTGAATGCGAGTATTGGCGGCAGTGTTGGCCGGCGCGTTGGCGCTCGGTGCCGCAACGGGCGCGCAGGCCCAGAAAAGTGGCGGAATCCTGCGCATGTATTTCCAGGACAGCCCACCCAGCGCCTCGATCCACGAGGAGGCGACGACCTCGACCGTGGTGCCCTTCATGGGCCTCTACAACAACCTCGTGATGTTCGACCAGCAGAAGCCGCAGAACAGCCTCGAGACGATCAAGCCCGACCTGGCCGAGAGCTGGACGGTGAGCGATGACGGCACCCGGATCACCTTCACGCTGCGCCAGGGCGTGAAGTGGCACGACGGCCAGCCCTTCACCTCGAAGGACGTCAAGTACACCTGGGACATGCTGAAGGGCGAAGGCGAGGCCAAGCTGCGCCGCAACCCGCGCACCTCGTGGTACGGCAATCTCGACAAGGTCACGACCAACGGCGACTTCGAGGTCACCTTCCATCTCAAGGAGCGGCAGCCCTCGTTCCTGGTCCTGCTCGCTTCGGGCTACAGCCCGGTCTATCCGAGCCACATTCCGCCCGACCAGATGCGCACCAGGCCGATCGGCACCGGGCCGTACAAGCTCGCCGAGCTCAAGGCCAAGGAGCACGTCAAGCTGCGGCGGAACGCCGACTACTGGAAGAAGGGCCAGCCCTATCTCGACGGCATCGACTTCACGATCGTGCCGTCCCGCTCGACCGCCATCCTGGGCTTCGTCAGCAACCGCTTCGACATGACCGCGCCCTATGCCGTCACTATACCGCTGCTCAAGGACGTCCAGGCGCAGGCGCCGAAGGCGATCTGCGAGACGGCGGCGATGAACAACAGCACCAACCTGATTCTCAACCGCGACGCGCCGCCGTTCGACAATCCCGAGATCCGCAAGGCCATGGCGCTGGGCATCGACCGCAAGGCGTTCATCGACATCATCAACCAGGGCCAGGCCGATGCCGGCGGCACCATGCAGCCCTTGCCCAACGGCGTCTGGGGCCTGCCCAGGGAAATCCTAGAATCGGTGCCGGGCTACGGTTCCGACGTCGAGAAGAACCGCGCCGAGGGCCGCGCGATCATGAAGAAGCTGGGCTACGGGCCGGACAAGCCGCTCAAGCTCAAGGTCTCGACCCGCAACCACCTGCTCTACCGCGAGCCGGCCGTGCTGCTGATCGGCCAGCTCAAGGAGGTCTATTTCGAAGGCGAGCTCGAGCTGGTCGACACCGCGGTCTGGTTCACCAAGATCGCGCGCAAGGACTACGCGATCGGGCTCAACACGACCGGCAACGGCGTCGACGATCCCGACCAGACCTATTTCGAGCACTTCGCCTGCAAGTCGGAGCGCAACTACACCGGCTACTGCAATCCCGAGATCGAGAACCTGTTCCCGGTTCAATCGCGCGAGACCGATCTCGAGAAGCGCAAGAAGATCGTGTGGGAGATCGACCGCCAGCTCCTTGCCGACGGCGCGAAGCCGGTGATCATGTGGAACGCCTCGGCAAGCTGCTGGCAGCCCTATGTCAAGGGCTTCACGCCCATGGTGAACAGCCTCTACAACGGCAGCCGCTTCGAGGACATCTGGCTCGACAAATAGATGTGATTGCCAGATGTCATTGCTATGGGCGATCCGCCCGGGCGACAGTGCGCGCAGAATGGCAGTCGTCGCTCGGGGGAGCCCATGAACGCCTTCGTCACCGTTTTCTACGACTGGTCGCGCATCGTCGCCGGCTGGTTCGGCTGGGCCGCGCCGCTGGCCGTGCGCATCACCGTCGGCGTGGTGTTCATGGGCACCGGCTGGACCAAGCTGCACAACCTGCCCGCCATCACGAAGAACTTCACGGCGCTCGGCATTCCGGCGCCCGAGATCCTGACGCCCTTCGTATCGGGCGTGGAGTTCGTCGGCGGCATCCTGCTGCTGATCGGCCTGCTGACGCGCTTCGCCGCCGTGCCGCTGATGATCGTCATGGTCGTCGCCATCATCTCCGCCAAGGCGGGCGACATCGATTCGCTCGAGACGTTCCTCGGCTTCGAGGAAGTCTCCTACTTCGTGATGTTCGCCTGGCTCGCGATCGCCGGCCCGGGCCCCGTGTCGCTCGACCATCTCGTCCTGAAGGCAAGCGGACGGGACCCGAAGCAGCATGGCGCATAGGCTACCGCACCTTGCGGTCGCATCATTCCGCCGATGCTTCGATGATACAATATCGGCCCGCGGGAACGACGCATTCCACGCGGAATCCGCCCTTTACAAGCAGGTCACGGAACTCCCCCTCCGTTCGTTCACATCCCCCTACGCCGCTCAACATATTCAGGTCCGACATTACGACGGAGAGATTGCTGGCGTTGGGCTCAGGCTTCTCGGGCATCACCCTGTCGATCACGATCAAGCGTGCGCCGCGCGGCAGGACGCGACGACAGTTGTGCAGGATTCGGACGCAGCGTTCATCGTTCCAATCGTGGATGATGCTCTTCATAATGATTGCCTCGCTACCGAGCGGCAGCGAATCGAAGAAGCTTCCAGCAATGAATTCGCAGCGATCTGAAACGCCCGCATCGGACAGATGCTTCCTCGCGGCCTCCGCGCAATGGGGCAGATCGAAAACGATGCCGCGCATGGCGGGGCATTTCTTCAGGACCGCGCCGATCAGCTCACCCAATCCGCCGCCCACATCCATCAGCACTCGAATGTCTCTGAAAGCGTACGCGGCAAGCAATTCCGGAATCGCCGAGCGTGTCATGGAAGCCATGGCCTCGTTGACCAGGCCGGCATCCTTCGTTTTCGCGATCACCTCGAAGCGTTCCTGACCGAGCCCCGCGACTTCGTCGGCCGTCTTGCCCGTGCGGATCGACTCGATGAGCTCACCCCATCTGGCCCTTAGCATTCCACCTTCGAACAGCACCCATCCCTTGAGTGGCCGCTCCGAGCTGGCAGCCAGATGGCTTCCCATTTCCGTAAGGGCAAAAGTGCCATCGGCCGTCTCCGTACAAATCGCCAAGACGACCAATCCCCGCAGAAGACGGAGAAGCGAGGGTTCATGCGTGTTGGTCAGATGCGACAGCCGCGCAGCGGTCTTTGGCCCTTCGAAGAGGAGATCGGCGATCGCGAGCTTCGCCGCAGCATGGATCACCGCCGTCGTGCGATGTCCCTCGACGAGATTGAGCAAGGCACTTGCAGACGAGTCGGCACGTTCAGGTGACATTGGTCGGCTCCCGTTCCTTCGCAGCCCGTTTCGAGAGTTCGTTTCGGTGCGACGCGCGTCGGGGCGGTCGCCGGCCATTGCCCGGCCGGGCATAGCTTTCATTGCCTTCGACCACGCGCGTCAGGAAATCGAGGAAAAGCCGGCGTTCTCGGACGGTGAGCGGGGCCAGGAGCCGTTCCTGGACGGCCAGGACGGGAGGCTTCAGTTTCTGGCGCAACTTCTCGCCGGAACGCGTGGCGCTCAACAATCTTGCCCGACGGTCTTCCGGATGCACGCGACGCTCGAGCAAGCCTGCCGACTCAAGCCGGTCGATCATTTGGCCAGCGCTCGCGGGGTCGATGCCAAGCCGCTCGGCCAGCCTGCGTTGATCGAGCCCTGGCAGATCAATGACCGCGGCCAGGATGCCGTATTCGCCCGGGCTTAGGCCGGCGGGGACAGTGACCTCGGCCATGGCACCAAGGCAGATCTGGTGAAAGCGCCGGCCCAGATGCCCTGGAACGCGATGCGCTGGTGCAACTGGATTCCTGGCGTCACTGCGCGTCAAGCCGACTGCCACGGGAGCCTCCTGATCGCCAGCCTGGTCCTATACTAAGAATCCTATTGATATAGATACTTATCAAATCGACCGACGTCAAGCCGGTGTCTCCGACGCGCGCTCGACATCACAAAGCCGGTCTTGCGGATGAAGGAGATGGCCCGTCGATAGGAGCTGGCATCGCGCTTTCCAATCCCGTGGCTGCATGCCTGCTACGGGTCATTCGCTACCGATTCCAACGGCGACTTGGCACCGATTCCCTCCCTGCGGGCAGGTCAATGACGACGCGGACGAATGCCTCGCACTGGCCTGGATGCCCACCGCGGCAGTTGCCTGGATGCGTAGACATGCGCTCGCCGACGCCGTGGCCAAGCCGTCAGCCGTTCTTCGCCCGCGAATCGGCGGGCGCTTCAGCGCGTTCGGTCATGCCGTAGTCGCGCACGACGGTGGCGACGCGCAGGTGATAGTCGCGCAGCACGCCGCCGCGTCCGGCGGCCTGAGCCTGGCGATGATGCTCGACATTGCGCCACGCCTTCACCGCTTCCTCGTCACGCCAGAAGGAGAGCGAGAGCAGCTTCCTGTCGTCGACCAGGCTCTGGAAGCGCTCGATACTGATGAATCCGTCGATCCGCTCCAGCTCGGGCTTCAGGCTGGCGGCGATGTCGAGATAGGTCTGCTTGCGGCCGTCGGCGGGCCACACTTCGAAGATCACGGCGATCATGACGAGTCTCCTTTCCCGCAAGAGATAAGCGTTCGCGCGCCGCCGTCATTTCGGCCTACGTCGAAGGATGATAGGATTCCGGCGCGTCGTGCTGCACTTCCCGGCAAAAGAGGCGCCTCATGATTTCAAGCGCGGAAGATCCAACCATGGTCTATGCCCTCGCCGGACTGGCATCGCTGGTCGCGGCGCTGCTCGCATGGCGTGCCTATCGGCAGGCGGCGGAAGAACATCGCCGGCGACAGGATGAGACAAAGCGGCGTCAAGACCAGTAGTGCTTCCGCTGCTTACAGCGCAGGAGGCACCGTGACCAATGGCGACGACCGGCGATCAATCCAGCCCGCTGCCGCCATAGAGCCAGTCGAGCACCGCGTACCATTCGGGCTGGCTCTTGGCGCTCATGACCGCGTTGCGCAGCGCCGCGTGCGGGCCGGCAGGATGATAGACGTGGTCGCCCATCGCCCGCGACATGAGCTGCACCCGCGTCGTGCGCAGCACGCGGCGCGCACGATAGGTCTCGAGCCCCGACTCGAGGGTATCGGTCTTCGCCAGAGAATCGGCGAGGCAGACCGCATCCTCCATCGCCATGCAAGCGCCCTGCGCCATGTATTGCAGCATCGGATGCGCCGCGTCGCCCAGCAGCGCGACCCGTCCATCGACCCACGCGTCGACTGGATCGCGGTCGCACAGCACCCACATGCGCCAATCCCTGCCGTGGCGGATGATGTTCTGCGCCCGCTCGCAGACGTGGGCGAAGCCGCGCCGCACCTCTTCCTCCGGCACCGGCTTGCCGGCGACCGGCTCGGGCGCATCGTTGTGGTAGGTAACGACGAGGTTGAACACCTTCCAGCCCGACAGCGGATAGTGGACGATGTGGCACTTCGGCCCCGCCCACAGCGTCGCCGCATTCCAGCGAAGGTTCTCCGGCATCTGATCGGTCGGTATCACCGAGCGGTAGGTCGTATGACCGGACACACGTGGCGTTCCGTCACCCACCACCTGGCGGCGGATGTTGGACCACAGGCCGTCGGCGCCGATCAACGCAGCACCGGTCACTCTCGCCCCGGTGCCGAGACGCGCACTGACGGTCGTGCCGTCCTGGTCGTAGCCGGTGACTTCGCTCGAGACCCTGAGCTCGATCAGCGGATGCTCGCGACAGGCCGTCAGCAGCACGCCATGCAGGTCGCCGCGATGCACCACGGCATAGGGATTGCCGTAGCGCGCGCGGAACGCCTCGCCGAGATCGATATGGCAGATCTCGCCGTCGGCCAGCGAATCCATCAACCGGAGCTGGTCGATATAGACCGCCATCCGGCGCGCGGTCTCGCCGACGCCCAGCCGATCGAAGCAGTGGAAGGCGTTGGGGCCGAGCTGGATGCCGGCGCCGATCTCGCCGAGCTGCGCGGCTTTTTCCAGCACCAGCGACGGGATGTTCTGCTGGGCGAGCGCCAGTGCAGTCGCGAGGCCGCCGATGCCGCCGCCGGCAATGAGGATTCTGTCGCTCATCTGTGTCCCCGTAGCAGGGAAACCTCGTCATCCTGAGCGCAGCGAAGGATCTCGCCGAACGATCGAACACGGGCCGCGGGGCGGGCGCGAGGTCCTTCGCTGCGCTCAGGACGACGGGAAGGTTCGCCGACCCGAGCGGCGCCAGCCCGGACCACCTACGACTTTCTCGTCGTGCAGCCGGGCGATCTCGTGGGCCGGCAGGCCGAGGATACCGGACAGGATCTCGTCCGTATGCTGACCGAGCACAGGCGCGGGCCTGGGCATCTCGCGCGGGAGAGCCCCGAACTGAAGCGGCGTGGCGGCGACCGGGTACCGGCCGATGCCCGGCTGGTCGAGCACCGTGAACATCGGGTTGTCGAGCACCGCCTCGCGGTCGTGGCTCAGCTCGCGGAAGGTCTTGTAGGGTGCCCACAGCGCGCCAGCCTTCTTCAGCGCGGCGCTCACCTCGTCGGTCGTGTGCGCCGCCACCCACGGCTCGATCACGACGCACAGCTCGGCGCGCGCATTCCAGCGGCCAGCGTCGGTCTTGAGATCCTGCCCGGTCTTCTTCTCGATCGCGGCGAAGGCGTCGGCGAATCCGCCCGCCGCCGCCAACGCATCGACATGGCGGTTGGAGAAGATGCAGATCATCACCGCACGGCCGTCCTTCGTCCTGAAGTCGCGGCCGAAGGTGCCGAAGATCTCGTTGCCGAAGCGCGGCCGGTCGACGTCGTTGACCACCGCCTCGCCGATGTAGCCCAGCGCCGACGTCGCCGCGAGCGCCATGTCCTGCAGCGGCAGCACGATGCGCTGCCCCTGCCCGGTCATGCGGCGGTGCCGCTCGGCGGCGAGGATCGCCATCGCGCCGGCGTAGGCAGTGGCGAGATCCCACGGCGGCGCCACGGCGTTCACCGGCCCGCCATGGCCGACCGGGCCGGTCACCATCGGAAAGCCGGTGATGGCATTGACCGTGTAGTCGACATGCGCCGAGCCGTCGCGCGCACCGATGATGTTGAGCGCGATCAGGTCGGCGCGCTTCTTCGACAGCTCTTCGTAGGCGAGCCAGCCGCGCGCCGGCATGTTGGTGCTGAAGATGCCCGCGCCCTCGCCCGGCACGGTGATCAACGCGGTCAACAGCTCGCGGCCTTTCGGGTTGCGCAGGTCGACGGCGATCGAGCGCTTGCCCTTGTTGAGCCCCGCCCAGTAGATCGAGCGGCCGTCCTGCGTGACCGGCCAGCGGTCGCTGTCCAGACCGCCCTTGATGTCGTCGAAGCGGATCACGTCGGCGCCGAGCTGCGCGAGCGTCATGCCGCCCAGGGGCGCGGCGATGAAGGCCGAGCCCTCGACGATGCGCAGTCCTGCGAGGATGCCGGTCATTTGATTGCCTGTCCTGTCGCGGCGCGGTCGGCCGGGAGGTTGTTCTTGCGCTTGTCGAGCCACCAGCCGTACTCGGGGTTCCACATCCCGAAGTCGATGTCGCAGCCCATCTCCTGCGCCGCATGCACCGGCCAGAACGGGTCGTAGAGCGCCTGCCGCCCGATCGCGATCAGGTCGGCATCACCGTCCTGCAGCACCTTCTCGGCCTGCGGCCCATCGAGAATCAAGCCGACGGCCATGGTCGGCACGCCGGCGCCGCGCTTCACCACCGCCGCGAACGGCACCTGGAAGCCGAGGGCGCGCTTGATGGGCGCCGCCGTCGACAGGCCGGTGAGACCGCCCGACGAGGTGTCGACCACGTCGATGCCCAGCGCCTTCAACTCATGCGCATAGGCGACCGTATCGTCGACGTCCCAGCCGCCCCCTCCGTCGACCGCCGACACGCGGATGAACATCGGCTTGTGCTCCGGCCAGTTCTCGCGCACCGCCTTCGCGGCAGCGAGCGGGAACTTCATGCGGCCGGCGCGATCCCCGCCATAGGCGTCGTTGCGCTTGTTGCTGATCGGCGAGAGGAATTGCGCCAGCAGATAGCCGTGGGCGCCGTGGATCTCGATGATGTCGTATCCGGCGGAGTCGGCGCGGCGCGCCGCCTCGCCGAATTTCTTCACGATCGCATCCATCTCCGGGACGTCCAGCGCGAGCGGCGACTCCGAGTAGCGTTCCCCGGCCGACAGCGCCGAGGGACCGACCACCTGCCAGCGTTCCCAGCCGCCGTCTTTGGGGCCGAACTCATCCGGCTTGTCGAACTGCCGCGGCGAGGAGGCCTTGCGGCCTGCATGGGTGATCTGGGTGGCGGCCAGCGACCCTTCCTGCTGCAGGAAGCGCGTCAGGCGTCTGTGACCCTCGATCTGGCTGTCGTCCCACATGCCGAGATCGCCCTGGGTGACGCGGCCGCGCGGCTCGACGGCGCAGTTCTCGGTGAAGACGATGCCGAACTTGCCCAGCGCGAACTTGCCGAGATGCACGATGTGGTAGTCGTTCACCAGCCCGTCGGTGGCCCGGTACTGCACCATCGGCGAGACCACCGTCCGGTTGGGCGCGATGACGCCGCGCATGGCGAACGGCGTAAACAAAAGCGGCTTCGACAACTCCGAAAACTCCCTCTCCTGCTTCCTGGCGGAACGGCCGAACATAGACCGGGCCGATGACCGGGCCTATCCTTTGCCCATGTTTGACCTCGTCATCCGAAACGGAACCGTTATCGATGGCTCCGGCGCCCCGCGCCGTGTGGCCGATGTCGCCGTCCAGGACGGCAAGATCGCCGCCGTCGGGCCGAAACTCGGCGCCGGCAGGCGCGAGATCGAGGCCGGCGGGTTGATCGTCGCGCCCGGCTTCGTCGACATCCACACCCATTACGACGGCCAGGCGACGTGGGATCCGTTCGTCACGCCCTCGTCGTGGCACGGCGTGACGACGACGGTTTTCGGCAACTGCGGCGTCGGCTTCGCGCCGGTGCGGCCGGGCCAGTCGGGTTACCTGATCAACCTGATGGAAGGCGTCGAGGACATTCCCGGCACCGTCCTCAGCGAGGGCGTCAAGTTCAACTGGGAAAGCTTCCCCGACTATCTCGACGCACTCGGCTCGATGACGCGCGCGGTCGACGTGGCGGCGCAGTTGCCGCACGGCGCGCTGCGCTTCTATGTCATGGGGGATCGCGGCGCGGACCATGCCGAAGTGCCGAACCAGGGCGAGCGCGAGGAGATGACGCGGCTCGTCGAGGAGGCGCTGCGCGCCGGCGCGCTCGGCGTCACCACCTCGCGCACCACCAAGCACAAGGCGCGCGACGGCCGCTTCACCCCGTCGCTCAGCGCCCGCGAGGTCGAGCTCTTCGCCCTGGCCGAGGGCATGAAGCGCGCCGGCAAGGGCGTGCTGCAGGTCAATTCGGATTTCGGCCCGGGCGAGTTCGAGGCGCTCGATGCGGCGGCGAATCTCGCCGGACGGCCGCTGTCCGTCCTGCTGGTCCAGGTCGACGCGCATCCGAACCTGTGGCGCGAGACGCTCGACCAGATCCACGGCGTGCGTGCGCAAGGCCGCGCCGCCAACGCGCAGGTCGGCTCGCGGCCGATCGGCGTGATCATGGGCTTCGAGACCACGGTGCATCCCTTCGCCGCTCATCCCGTGTGGCGCGAGCTGCGCAAGCTCTCGCCGTCGGAGCTGAACGCACGGCTCAAGAACGATGCCGAGTTGCGCCGCCGCCTGACCGCGCCGCGCGAGGCCGACGGTGCGGCCGCTTACATGGGCGAGTGGTTCCACAAGATGTTCCCGATCGGCGACCGGCCGGACTTCGAGCCCGCCGCCGCGAACTCGGTCGCCGCGGTCGCCCAGCGTACCGGCCGCACGCCACAGGACGTGGCGCTCGAGGCCCTGATGGCGCACGGCGGCAAGGGCCTGCTGATGCTGCCCTTCGAGAACTACGCCTATGGCAACCTCGAGGTGGTGCACGACATGATCACCGACCCCGCGACGGTGCTCGGCGTGGCCGACGGCGGCGCGCATGTCGGCGTGATCTGCGATGCCTCCTCGCCGACGTCGCTGATGACCCTGTGGGGCCGCGACCGCCAGCATGGGCCCAGGCTCGGACTCGAGTTCCTCATCGCCAAGCAGACACGCGGCACCGCCGAGGCCTACGGCCTGCTCGACCGCGGCCTGCTGGCGCCGGGGCACAAGGCCGACATCAACGTGATCGATTTCGACGCGCTGACCCTGAAACGCCCCGAGGTGGTCTACGACCTGCCGGCCGGCGGCCGCCGCCTGATCCAGCGCGCCTCGGGCTATCGCCACACCTTCAATGCCGGCGTCGAGACGCTGTGCAACGACGAGCTGACCGGTGCGACGCCGGGTGGTGTGGTGCGCGGCGCGCAATCCCCGATCTGACTTTCCTCAGAGGACCGCCTCAATGTCGGTCTTTGTAAAATCATCGCCGACATACAGCAGGCGGCAGGCATGTTCCTTCGCCACTTCATAGGCGAAGCAGTGCCCAAAATTCAGCGCCGCCGGATGCACGCCCTTCCCCCACATCTCGTAGGCGTGAGCGACGCGCCGGGCGGAAGCGGGCGTAAGACTCACTATTTCGAAGCCGAGTCCGTCGATCAGGCGCGCCATCTCCTCTCGAACATTCCGTCGGGCGGAGACGATGAGAGCCTCTGCCACCGTGCCTGCCGAGATGAGAAGGTCACCTTCGGATTCAAGCGCTCCGATACAGGAATTGCCTTCCGGCTCGCCGAGTACAATCGCCATCAGCGCCGACGTATCTACCGCGATCATTCCGGAAGGCCATCGGCACCGTAGAGAAAATCCTGGCTGCGCGCCGCGCTCGGTCCGGTGGTCGCCTTCGCGGACGCTGCAGCTCGGACGGCTTTGAGTAACGCCCGGCGAGATTTTCTATCCTGCGCAGCCTTCACAGGGACAAGGCGCACCGCCGCATGGCCGTGTCTGGTCAGGATAACCTCGTCTCCCGCTTCCGCACGCCGGACCAATTCAGTCAGTTGACCCTTCGCCTCAGTTACGGACACCTGCACCAGCCTCGCCCCCATTTTGGACCAGTCAAAAGTCCAATTCGCAAATGGCCCTAGACCATCTTATGGTCCAGATCAATGGCTCCTTGACCGAGGAGTCGGCAAAGCGGAGGAACGCTTTGTTCAAACGGTCATGTGCCGGCGCACGGCTTCCTGGTCGAACGTCTCGCGAGTGCCGGACATCACGACCTCGCCGCGGTCCATGACCGCGAAATCGTCGGCCAGCTCGTGGGCGAACTCGAGATACTGCTCGACCAGCAGGATCGCCATGTCGCCGCGCTGGCGCAAATAGATGATGGCGCGGCCGATGTCCTTGATCACCGACGGCTGGATGCCTTCGGTCGGCTCATCGAGCACCAGCAGCTTGGGGCGCATGGTGAGCGCGCGGCCGATCGCGAGTTGCTGCTGCTGGCCGCCCGACAGATCGCCGCCGCGCCGGCGCAGCATCGACTGCAGCACCGGGAAAAGCTCGAACACCTCGTCAGGCACTTTCTTGTGCTCGCGCTTCACCGGCGCGAAGCCGGTCTCGAGATTCTCCTTCACCGTCAGCAGCGGGAAGATCTCGCGGCCCTGCGGGACCAGCGCCACGCCACGCCGGGCGCGCTCGTAGGGCGGCAGTCTGGAGACATCCTGGCCGTCGACCTGGATCGAGCCCGACGCGATCGGCTGCAGTCCGGAGATCGCGCGCAGGAGGCTGGTCTTGCCGACACCATTGCGGCCGAGCAGGCAGGTCACGCGGCCGATCGACGCCGACAGCGACACGCCGCGCAACGCCTGGGCGGCGCCGTAGTAGAGATTGACGTTCTGGACAGAAAGCATGGATCAGCGCCCGAGATAGACTTCGACGACGCGCGGATCGGCGCTGACCTGGTCGAGCGAACCCTCGGCCAGGGTCGAGCCCTCGTGCAGCACCGTCACCTTCACGCCGAGGGCGCGCACGAAGCTCATGTCGTGCTCGACCACGACCACCGAATGCGACTTGTTGACCTCACGCAGCACTTGCGCCGTGGTCTCGGTCTCGACATCGGTCATGCCCGCGACCGGCTCGTCGACCAGCATCAGCTTGGGATTCTGCGCCAGCAGCATGCCGATCTCGAGCCATTGCTT
>Ga0268266_10003956_pt1 | contig 14381 bp, 13 predicted proteins | sample KBSS13metaG_FD_190356 | JGI IMG/M metagenome (GOLD analysis project Ga0268266, IMG submission 190356) | Switchgrass rhizosphere microbial communities from Kellogg Biological Station, Michigan, USA - KBS S1-3 metaG (SPAdes) (version 2) | ecosystem: Host-associated > Plants > Roots > Rhizosphere...
CTCAACACCGCCAGCATCAGCACTGCCACTAACGCACCGATGCGGCGCACGCGCGGTCACCCCTTCCGAACCCTCGCCCGGCAGCAGTGTGCTGACGAGTACACAGCAAACAATGCGGCGGCGCGACGGCGGGACAAAGCGTCACGTCAAGGCCGTCGGCTCCATGCATCGAAGCAATCTTAAGGGGCCGCCAGCGGGGTGTTGTTCGCTAACTCTTGGAAGGGCTAGGCGTCGAGGTCTTGCTGGACGAGGTCAGCGACCGTCTTGAGCGCCGCCTCGTCGTCGGAGGCTACGGTCACCTCTGCGCCGTTGCCCGCGCCCAGCGTCATGATCATCAGCGCTGAGCCCGCGTCGACCGGTTCACCGCCGTCCATCGACAGCGTGACCGGGACGCCCGCGTTGACGACGGCTTCGGCGATGATCGCGGCGGGGCGGGCGTGCAGGCCGATGGCCGAGCCGACGATGACGGTCTTGGTTGGCATGCGGTTCTCCTTCTCTGTTCGTCGAAATCGACGTAATGGTGTGAACTACTCGATCTTTTGCGCCGAAACGTCCGTTTGGGCGTCTGGGTGCGCGGGTGTGGATTAAGCGGTGGCGAGGGCCGGGGTGTCCTCGGCCTTGGCGCTGGGCTTGATGAACTCCTTGGCGGCGATGACGGCCAACGCGCCTGCGACGGTCCCGACCGCGAGGGCGACGAGGAACCACAGCAGATGGCCGATGGCGAAGAACACGAAGATGCCGCCGTGCGGAGCCTTCAGCGTGACGTCGAACGCCATGATCAGCGCGCCGGTGATGGCTCCGCCGAACATCATCGAGGGGATGACGCGCAACGGGTCGGCGGCCGCGAACGGGATCGCCCCCTCGGAGATGAACGATGCGCCCAGAAGCCAAGCCGCCCTGCCGTTTTCCCGCTCCGGCTCGGTGAACAGGCCGGGGCGGATCGTGGAGGCCAGCGCCATCGCCAGCGGCGGGACCATGCCGGCGGCCATCACCGCGGCCATGATTCGCAACGACGAGGGATCGGCGACGTTGAGACCGGCGGTCGCAAACGCGTAGGCCGCCTTGTTCACCGGGCCACCCAGGTCGAAGCACATCATCAGGCCGAGCACGATGCCGAGAATGATCACCGACGTGCCGGTCATGCTGCCCAGCCAGTGGGTCAGACCCGAGGTGATGGCGGCCAGGGGACGGCCGAGCAACATGAACATCAACAGGCCGACGATCAGCGACGCGAACAACGGAATCACGACCACGGGCATCAACCCCCTGCCCCATTGCGGCACGGCGATGCGACTGATCCACAGCGCTGCGAACCCGGCGATCAGGCCGCCGACGATGCCACCGATGAAGCCGCCGCCGACCATCACCGCGACTGCGCCCGCGGTGAACCCCGGTGCAATGCCGGGACGGTCCGCGATCGCGAACGAGATGTAGCCGGCCAGTGCCGGCACCAGGAATGAAAATGCAAGTCCGCCAAGGGAGAACAGCACGGCGCCGAGATACTGCGTGAAACCGCCCGAGGGCAGGTTGGTCAGCGAGTTGCTTGTCGCGATGATGTTGCCGAGCGACTGTGTCGCACCGTCGGGTTTGTTGGCGATGTCGTAGCCGGCGAACAGGAAACCGAGCGCGATCAGCAGGCCGCCCGCGGCGACGAACGGGATCATGTAGCTCACGCCGGTCAGCAGGATCTGGCGCAACCGGGTGCCCCAGCCGACACCGCCCGCAGGGGCAGCAGCGGCGGCGGGGGAGCCGGCGTCGCCTTGCACGCGTGCCGCACTCGGATTGTCCGCAGCAGCAAGGGCTTCGGCCACCATCTTGTCGGGCTCGTTGATGGCGCGTTTGACGCCGGAAGCGACGACCGGCTTGCCGGCGAACCGCTGCCTGTCCTTGACGCCGACATCGGTGGCGAAGATGACCGCGTCGGCCTCGGCGATCGTCGACGGCGACAGCGGTGTGCTGCCCGACGACCCCTGCGTCTCCACGTGCAGCGTCGCACCCGCCTTCTTCGCGGCGGCGACCAATGAGTCGGCGGCCATGTAGGTGTGCGCGATGCCGGTCGGGCATGCGGTGACGGCGACCAACGTCTTCGCGGCCGCCTTTTCGGGTTCGGCTGCGGGCTTGGGCTTTTCGGGTGTCGCGTTGACCACGCCGTCGACCAGTTCGACGATCTCGCCGGGTGTCGTCGCGTTGCGCAGCGACTCGACGAAGTCCTTGCGCACCAAGGCGCGGGCCAGGCTGGACAGCAGCTTCATGTGCTCGGCCCCGCCTGCTTCCGGCGCGGCGATCAGGAACGCCAGGTCGGCGGGACCGTCGGGTGCGCCGAAGTCGACCGCCGGGCTCAGCCGCGCGAAGCCGATCGAGGCGGTCTCGACGTACGGCGATCGGCAGTGCGGGATCGCGATACCGCCGGGCAGCCCGGTCGCCGACTGCTCCTCACGCGCCATCGCCGCGGCGATCAGCCCGTCGGTGTCGTGCGTCCGGCCCGCGTCGGCGAGCCGGCTGACCAGCCGCCCGATGACCGCCTGCTTGTCTCCGCCCGCATCGATATCGAGCAGGACCAGATCGGTGTTGATGATCGGCAATGTGGTTGTCATGGCGATACTTTCGTGTTGGGAGCGATAGGTGTCACTCGGACGGAGTTGAGGTCGATCTGCGCGGGCCTTGGCAGCGCGGATCCGGGTAGGGCGGCGGCAGCGCCGCCGTATGCGACAGCCATCTGCAGCCGCTCGGGCGGCACGGCACCGCCCGCTTCTGCGCGGAGGTAGCCGGCCAGTGACGCGTCACCGGCGCCGACTGTGCTGCGCGCGACCAGGGGAGGTGGCGTCGCCATCCAACTGCCGGTCTCGTCGACCAGCACCGCTCCGGCGGCCCCGAGAGTGGCAAGCACGGCACCAACCCCGCGGTCGGCGAGCTGTTGGGCCGCGCTGACGACGGGCTCTGGATCACCTTGGGCCACTGCGGCTTCCAGTGCGCGCGGTGAGTATCCGAGTACTCCGGCGAGCTCCTCGGCGTTCGGTTTGATCAGGTCGGGGGCGGCCCGGTCGAGGTCACCGATCAGCGAGGTGAGCGGACCATCCGAGGTGTCGACGGCGACCCGGCACGGATACGGCGCGAGCAGCGCGGTCATGTGGGCATACCAGTGGTCGGGCACGCCGGGTGGCAGCGAACCAGACAGCACCACCCATGACGCGGACTCTGCGGCGGCGAGCACCGCCTTGGTCAACGCATCGAGGGCGGCGGCGTCGAGAGGGGCGCCCGGCTCGTTGAGTTTGGTTGTGGTGCCGTCGTGTTCGGTGATGGCGAGATTGGTGCGTACCGCGCCCTCGGTCGGTACACAGCTGAACGGCAACGCGCTGGCGGTGAGCGCACTGATCAGTGGGTCGTTGGCGGGAGCGGGCAGCACCGCGACGGCGTCGAGCCCGGCCAGCGTCAGGGCCCGTGCGACGTTGACCCCCTTGCCGCCAGGCTCGGAGGTCACCGACGAAACTCGGTGTACCGCACCGCGAGTGAGGGGACCGGTCAGGGTGACCGTGCGGTCGATGCTCGGGTTGGGGGTGACGGTGACGATCACGCGACCACCACTTCCACGCCGCTGTTGGTCAGTTCGTCGCGATCGGCCGCGCTGATCTCAGAGTCGGTGATCAGGGTGTCGACGCTGGAGATCGGGGCGAAGCTGACGAAGTCCTCGCGGCCGACCTTCGACGAATCGGCCGCTACCACTACATAATTGGCTGCCCGGACCATGGCACGCTTGACCGCGGCCTCGTCGCTGTCGGGCGTGGAGAGCCCGTGCCGGACACTGAGCGCATTGGTGCCGATGAACGCGAGGTCGACCCGCAGGGTGTCGAGGACGCGCAGGGTCTGCTCGCCGACCGCCGCCTGGGTCAGACCGCGCACGCGGCCGCCGAGCAGCTGCAGGGATACCGAGGGCATGGCCGCGAGCCGGGCGGCGATGGGCACGGAGTTGGTCACGACGACCAGATCGCGGTCGGCAGGCAGGAGCGCCGCGATGCGCGCCGTCGTGGTGCCCGCATCCAGCAGCACGCTGGCCCCGCCGAGCGGGAAGAAGTCGGTGGCGGCCGCGGCGATGGCGTCCTTGTGTTCGGCGCGGGTGGTCTCGCGCTCACCGACGCCTGGCTCGACGAGATGTAGTGCACGCACGGGCACGGCGCCCCCGTGCACGCGCCGCAGCACGCCCGCCTTGTCCAGGACGGCGAGATCGCGGCGCACCGTTTCGGTGGTGACGTCGTAGGCCTGCGCCAGCTCGGTCACCGAGGCGCGGCCGCGCGAGATCACCAGTGCGGCGATCGCTTGCTGACGCTCTTCGGCGTACATGGGGCTCCGTATCGGTGATTGCCGGATGTGTGGTTTTGAGTCCGTATTGATGTGGATATAGTTGGTTTTACTACTGTTCGTGTTGACTTGTCAAGATATTCTTGTAACCTGGTTCACATGACCGCTTCTTCCCCGCCTACCTCACTCCCGGCAGTGGGCACCGTTCTGCGTGGCGTTCCGGTGGTTCCTGGTGTTCAATACGCCCCGGTGATCCGGCCTGGCCGGTTGCCCGCGGTCGACGTCGGGAGCCACGCGGAGATAGCGGAAGCCGACCGCCCCGCCGAAGCCGCACGGTTCGCGGCGGCAGCCACCGCGGTGGCCAACCGATTGCGCGACCGCGCCGGCCACGCGACCGGTGCCGCGTCGGAGGTGCTCGCCGCCACCGCAGCCCTGGCACAGGACCGCGCATGGCTGAGCGCCGCGGAGAAGCGAATCAAGGAGGGCACGCCTGCGGTCTCGGCGGTGGTCGCAGCGGTCGAGCAGTTCGTCGACATGTTCACCCAACTCGGCGGCCTGATGGCTGAGCGCGTCACCGATCTGCGCGACATCCGCGACCGGGTCATCGCCGAACTGTCCGGCCTGCCGGAGCCCGGCGTGCCCCTGCCCGACCTTCCGTCGATCTTGTGCGCGGAGGACCTCGCGCCCGCCGACACCGCGGGTCTCGATCCGAATCTTGTTGTCGCCCTTGCCACGACGCTGGGCGGACCGACGAGCCACACCGCGATCATCGCCCGGCAGCTTGGCATCCCGTGTGTCGTCGCCGTCGACGGTCTCGACGACGTCACGGCGGGAACCATGCTCCTCGTCGACGGCACCCGTGGCACGGTGACGGTGTCACCGGATCACGCCGCCGCCAGCGAGGCCGTCGGCGCGGCGCAGCGCGAGGCCGAACGCGCGGCGTACTGGTCGGGTCCCGGCGCCACCGCCGATGGGCACGCCGTCACGGTTCTGGCCAACGTGCAAGACGGCGCCGCGGCCCGCGCCGCGACGCAGACGCCGGCCGAGGGCGTTGGGCTGTTCCGCACCGAACTGTGCTTTCTCAATCGGGACACCGAGCCCACCGTCGACGAGCAGGCCGAGATCTATACCGAAGTGTTACGGGCGTTTTCGGGTCGCAAGGTGGTGATCCGCACGCTGGACGCCGGGTCGGACAAGCCGTTGAAATTCGTTGGCCATCCCGACGAGGCCAACCCCGCGCTCGGGGTGCGCGGCATCCGAATCGCCGAACGCAACCCGGGACTGCTCGACCGCCAACTGCAGGCCATCGCGGCGGCGGCACAGCGCACCGGTAACCAGCCGTGGGTGATGGCCCCGATGATCGCCACCGCGCAGGAAGCGGAAAGCTTTGCCGCCAAGGCACGTTCGCACGGCTTGACGGCCGGGGTGATGATCGAGGTGCCTGCCGCCGCCCTGTTGGCCGACCGGATCCTCGACCACGTTGACTTCCTGTCGATCGGGACCAACGACCTGGCCCAGTACACGATGGCCGCCGACCGGATGTCGGCCGACCTCGCCACGCTGACCGATCCGTGGCAGCCGGCGGTGCTGGCGCTGGTCGCCATGGCGGTGCGGGCAGGCGCCAAGGCGGGCAAGCCCGTAGGGGTCTGCGGTGAGGCGGCCGCGGACCCGCTGTTGGCATGCGTGCTGACCGGGCTCGGCGTGACCTCGTTGTCTGCCGCCGCCGCGGCGATCCAGGGTGTGGGCGCGAAGCTCGCCCAGGTCACGCTGCAGCAATGCCGGAACGCGGCCGACGCGGTGCTCGGCGCCGCAAGCGCGGCCGACGCCAGGGCCGCCGCGCTGGCCGCCCTCGGGAATTAATCGGACTGCGGTCCGGTTAATCGAGGCATGCCTGCTATCACCGCTGACACGCTCACACTTCCGCGCATCTCGACGCCTGTGCCGAGCGATACCGAGCGTCCGGTGCGCTCCATCACCACCGGCCCCCACGGCTACGAGGGCGAAGGCTTCCCCGTCGTGCGCGCGTTCGCCGGAGTGAGCTCCGCCGACCTCGACCCGTTCGTCCACATGGACCAGATGGGCGAGATCGAGTACCAGCCGGGCGAGCCCAGGGGCACCGACTGGCACCCGCACCGCGGCTTCGAGACCGTCACCTACATGATCGACGGCCGTTTCGCGCATCAGGACTCGCATGGCGGCGGCGGCCTGATCACCGACGGTGCCACCCAGTGGATGACGGCCGGGTCGGGCATCCTGCACATCGAAACCCCGCCCGTCGAACTGGTCGAGACCGGCGGCGTGTTCCACGGCATCCAGCTGTGGGTGAACCTGCCGCGCAAGGACAAGTTCGCTGCGCCGAAGTACCAGGCCATCGAGGGCAACGAGGTCAAGCTGTTGTCGTCGGACGACGGCGGCGCGCTGGTCCGCATCATCGCCGGTAACGTCGACGGCAATCAGGGTCCGGGTGCCACTCACACGCCAATCACCTTGGCGCACGCGACGATTGAACCTGGCGCACGGCTGAGCCTGCCGTGGAACCGGGACTTCAACGCGTTGGTCTACGTGTTGTCGGGCCGCGGCACGGTCGGCCCCGTCGGCCATCCGATCAATCAAGGTCAGCTGGCCGTGTTCGGCCCTGGCGACCGGATCAGCGTCACCGCTGACCAAACCCAGGAGTCGCGCAGGCCGGCGCTCGAGGTTCTGATCTTGGGCGGCAGGCCGATTCGCGAGCCCGTCGTCCAGTACGGCCCGTTCGTGATGAACTCCAAGGCCGAACTGATCCAGGCGATGGACGACTTTCAGGCGGGCAAGTTCGGCGCGATCCCGCCGAATGCGCTGATGCCGCACCGGCCGCTGGGCTAGTTGTCGCCCGAAATGGGTAACCACCGGTTATGAGTGGTGCCGATAAAGCCAGGAACAAGTTGGATCAACTGCGGGGCAAGGCCAAGGCGGCAATGGGCCGCGCTACCAACGACCCCGAGTTGGAAGCCCAGGGGAGGTTCGACGAACGGGCGTCGCACGTCAAGGGCGCGGGCGAGAAGGTCAAGGACGCGTTTCGCCCCCGCCGACGCCGCATGTAGCCCCGGGATCTGACCGTCCGTGGCACACGCCGCCCGCCCGGCGGATGTCGTTCGCTCCGCCGTCGATCACCCCTTCGCGCATGTCGCCGCCCGCGTTGGTTATGTGATCAGTGGGCTGATGCATCTGTTGATCGCCTACCTCATCGTCCGGATCGCGTTGGGCTCCGGCGGCGACGCCGACCAGACGGGCGCGCTGCGGACCGTCGCGATGACCGCCGGAGGCAACGTCGCGTTGTGGGCTACCACAGTCGCCTTGATTCCGTTGACGTTGTGGCGCATCGCCGAAACCATCCTGGGCTTACACCCCGGCGAGCACCGCGGCCGTCGGGCCGATCCGAAAGACTTCCGATGGCCGAATCGGCTCAAGGCGCTCGGCCTCGCCGTCGTGTACACCGCCGTGGGCGTCACCGCCGTGCAATTCGCGCTGGGCAGGCGCAAGTCCGGTGCGGCCGAGAACGCGGGACTCAGCGCACGACTGATGCGATCGACAGAAGGCAAGGCCATGCTCGTGGCTGTCGGCGTCGTCATCCTCGCAATCGGGTGTTACTTCGCGTTCAAGGGCGCATCGCGCAGGTTCTGCGATGACCTCAAGGTCTCACCGGGCACTGTCGTCACCGCGCTCGGCGTGTTCGGCTATGTCGCTGAAGGTCTTGTGCTCGCCGGTGCTGGCGCTCTGGTCATCGTCGCGGCGGTGCGAGCCGACCCGTCAAAAGCGACCGGACTCGACGGTGCGGTGAAGACACTCGGGCACGGGCCCAACGGCACCGTGCTGGTTCTGTGCGCGGCGTTGGGATTTGCCGCATATGGCTGCTACAGCTTTGCGCTGAGCCGCTATTCGCGGATGTGAGCCCGGCTAGCCCTCGGCGCTTGGCCGCGTCTGCAGTGTTGGCGCGGCGGCGGCCAGGATCGCGTCACGGTCGCCGTTGAGCGGCGGATAGATTCGCCGACCGTTGATGGTCATCTTGGTGGCCTTGGCTTCGGCCCCGCTGGCGACGACGTGGCGATCCCAGCCCTCGGTGTACACGGCACCGGCGGGCCCCAGGTCCAAAACTGTTACATACCAAGGGATTCGAAGTGAGAGCAGCGGTTCGTCGAGCAGATCGCTGACCACGTTGTAGCCGGCGTACCGGCCCATCGGCCTGCCGTGCTGGCAGGACATCACCGACAGGTGCGCGTCGTCCATTCGCGCGGAGGCGACGTCACCTGCGGCGAATATGTCCGCCACGCCGATGACGCGCAGATAGTCGTCGACCGGGAGGCGGCCGAGCCGATCACGTGGCACACCGAGGTCGGCGGTCAACGGATTGGCCCGCATGCCCGCACACCACACCACGGTAGACGTGGGCAGCACTTCGCCGGTCGACAGTGTCACCCCGTCCGCGTCGACCGCGGTGACGCCGACTCCGAGCCGGGTCTGCACCCCGAGCGTGTCGAGCGCCGCCTCGATCACCGGTCGGGCCGATGCGCCCATGTCTGACCCGACGTGCGGGTTGCGGTCGACGAGGACGACCCGCGGCGCGGTGTCGGGGAACAGCGACGCCAGCCGTGACGGCAGTTCGCAGGCGGTCTCGATGCCTGTCAATCCGGCGCCGACGACGACCGCGGTGCTTGCGGAAGTCGTTGCGGCACTGCGGGCGAGCCCGGCCAGATGCCGCTGCAGCCGCAGCGCGCCGTCGTAGGTGTCCACATCGAAGCCGAATTCCTTCAGTCCAGGGATGTCGGGCTTTACCACTTGGCTACCCAGCGCGACCACGAGGCGGTCGTAGGTGTGAGGGCCGGCAGAACTCGTCACGGTGTGCGACGCCGGGTCGATGGCCGTCACGTCTGCGGCGAGATATTCGATGCCGACGGGATCGAGTACCTCGGTCAGGGGAATGCGGCACGGCGTCAGGTCAGCCTCGTAGTTGCGCACCCGGATGTCGTGGTACGGCTGCGAACTCAACACGGTGATCGCAATGTCGGTGGCACCGAGTTCGTCGACTCGCCGCGCGGCACCGAGCGCCGCCCACAGGCCGGCGAAACCCGAGCCGAGCACGACGACGTCGCTCATCCGGCTGACGCTACCGGTTGCGCGTAGAGCAGTTCGAGCTCGCCGAGGTGCGCGGCCACGGCGGTCAACGGCAACGCCGCAGAAATCGCGAGTTCGTCTCCGGTGGCGTCGGCGCGCAACGCGAGCACGAAGTCGTCGCTGATCGACTCGAGCTTGCGGCGCGGATCGCCGGTCAGACGCGCACAGATCGCTGAGGTGTGGGCCTCGAGTACCTCGCGGGTCCGGGGGTACGGCCCAAGCGGCGGTGGCACGACGTCGGCGATCAGTTCTGCCGCGGCGCGCACGCGAACCGCCCGGTTGGCAGCCCTGACCACCGGCCCGCGCAGCTCGGTCGTCCCGCCGTTCTCCGAAAGGTATTGCCGCACAGCATCATCCACGGTGCGAGACGCCTGCAGCCCTTGATGGCTGAGCGCGATCACCCGATCGGTCGCGTCTTCGGAGGCGCCGCGGGTCACCCGTAACACAGCCTCCTTCAAGAACTTTGCGCCGACCGCGCGAGCCTCCTCAACCGCCTTCGACACCGCGGACGAGGCGCCTCGCGGCCACAGCAACACCGAAACCACGATGCCCACCAATGCGCCGACGACGACATCCTCGACCCGGATCAGCCCCACCTTCCAGCCCGTCGGAACGATCAGGTTGAAGTTGATCAGCACCATCATCGTGAACGCGGCCTGCCCTGCGACGAACGAGTACACCTCCGGCACGTAGGCCGAGCCGAACGCGACGATCGGCAGAAGCATCCACAGCACAACGGGGTCCAGGCCGAGCAACTCGATGACCACCGCGCCCAGTACGAACCCGACCGCCGTGCCCGCCACCGCCCTCACCACCCGCGTTCCCGTCGTCAGCGCACTGCTGCGCAATACGGACATCGCGCCGAGCACCACCCAGAACCCGTGTTCCACCGGGAAGATGTGGGTCACCGCAACGGCGAGCGCCAACCCGAGTCCGGTGCGCAGGCTGTTGCGCAGCACGACCGCCTTGGTGGCCAGGAAGCCTTTGGTGATGGCGGTGACCGCAACGGTTTCGGGCATCACCCAATCGGCGGCGCCGGTCTCGGGCAGTCGACGGCCAAGCACGCGCGCCCACACCGGTCGCGCGTCTGCGGCCGCGGCATTGCGGATGATCCGCCCGGTCACCGCGACCGTGGCCGCAATTGTGCGGCGGTTCAACAGATTACGGCCGACCTCAACGGCGGCTGCATCGCTGGATTCGCCGAGCAGTTCGGTGAGGTCCTCGCGCCAGTGGCCTTGTGCGACCGACCGCAGCTCGGTCAGCGCATCGCGAAGGTCGGCGCTGCGCTCCACCCGGGCGGACACACTGCGTAGCCGCAGCACCGCAGCGGAATCCCGCAGCACCCGCACCGCGGGCTGCTTGACCGCCCCCATCAGCCGACCGGTGTCGTCGGTGATCCGGTCGGACAGCCAACCGAGGTCGTCGACCACCCGGACGAGTGCGCGACTGCCCGCGGTCAACGCGACCGGCCGGTAGTCGGCGCCGAGGAAGGCGGCGTCGAGCGCGTTCATCGCCTTGGTGACTTCGCGCCCCGACCCGGTGCCCTCGAGTCGATCGGCGAGCCGGTTGCAGACGCGGGCCGCGTAGGCGCGCAACTCGTCGTGATGTCGTGGGGGGAAGAGAAACAGCGCAGCGGGGACGCACAGCGCAAGCGCGATCAGCCAGCCCAGCAGTCGCTCCGGCAGCGGCCCGACCGGGGTGCAGGCAGGCAGCACGAACATCAGCAGCGTGGCACGTTGACCAGCCGCGACGATTTCGCTGAGCACTCCGGCGAAGATGACGGCAACGCCGAGCACGAACATCAGCGCCACGCTCAGCCACGGGTACGGCGCGACGAGCGTGCCCAGCGTGATCAGCACCGCGCCGTTGAAACCCAACCCGCAGTAGGCCAGCGCTCGGGCGGGCCGGTTGCCGGGGAAGTCGACGAGGATCAGCAGCGCCACCGACCCGAAGATGGTGAACAGCGGTGTCTGCGACCCGCCGCCGACCGCGAAGCTCACCGCCGCCGCGGTGGGCACGACGACCGCGGCCCGCAAGGCGCGGCGCAGTGCGTCGAACTCCGGGTCGCGTGCGCGAAGACGGTCAAGCACGTGTCGCAGCACAGCGGCCGTTTCAGAGGGCAATCGCGCTACTCACCGTCCGGCACCGACGCGAACCGGCCGGAGTCGAGTGCGTCGGTGAGCTGGCCCGCGATCCACTCCAGCGCGGCGGCGTCCCGCGGCAGCGCCGCCTGCTCGTAACCGACCAGCAGGTACACCCCCCACGCCGCGAAGATTTGTGCCTGTCGCTTGTTGTGCAGGATCTCGAAGGCCGACTCGTACATGATGTCGAAGCGCTGCTGGTCCACCGCGGCCTGGATTGAGTACACCTCCGGATCGACCGAACTCCACACGCGGATGGCGGCTTCGGCGCCGTGCGGAAGCGACAACCCCTCTGCGATGAGCGTGTCGATCCGGCGGCGCGGATCCTTCTCAGCGCGCACCCTCTCGATGATCTGCACGGTCTGCCGCTGCATCCAGTGCGCAACGAGTTCCTTGGTGTAAGCGGGCCAGCCGGGAAAGTAGTGATAAAAGGATCCGGTCGTGACGCCGAGCCGTTTGCAGACCTCGGCGAGTTTCAGTCCGCCGTAGCCCAGATCGGACAGCACTTCGAGGCCGACTTCGAAGTACGACTCCCGCGATACGACGCTCGCCACCCCAGCACCATAGTTCGACGGGGTGTCTCCGGTTGAGGGCTATCGCCAAGGTCGGGGTCGAAGGCTTGGCTTGCCGGGCGCTGCGAATTTGCTGGGCCGACATGCCAATCAGGCCGGAATTGGGTGCAAGGGTAAATAGACAAGTGAGCTGTGGCACAATTTGACCGTGCCGCAACATACCGCGAGTCGAGGACCCGGCCGCCCGCCGGCAGCGAAGGCTGCTGAAACGCGAGAGCGCATCGTACAAGCGGCTCGTGAGGTCTTCAGCGAACTTGGCTACGATGCCGCCACCTTCCAGGCGATCGCCATCCGCGCCGATCTCACGCGTCCCGCCATTAACCATTATTTCGCCAGTAAACGGGTGCTGTGGAGCGAAGTCGTCGAGCAAACGAACGCATTGGTAGTTAGCGCGGGGATGTCGCGGGCCCAAGCGGAGACCAGTCTGCTGGCCCGACTGTCCGCGTTCTTCTCGGTCGTGATGCAGGCGGAGTCCGAAGAGCGTTCTGCGGCAGCATTTCTCGTCACCTCCGTGCTGGAGTCGCAACGTCATCCGGAGTTGAGCAACGACGAGCACGACTCCATGCGGGCGTCACGCGAGTTCATGACGTGGGCCGTCGACGACGCAATCAAGCGAGGTGAGCTCACTACCGACACCGACGTCAACCACCTGGTCGAAATGCTGGTGGCGGTGATGTGGGGCATGGGCTTCTACGCCGGCTTCGTCGGCAGCCACGAGGACCTGTCCTCGGTGGTGCACAAGTTCGAGCTGTTGATGGCCAACAAGCTTTGGCATCTGCACGAATAATGATTTACCTGCGGTGATGTAGCCCACATTTCGTATAGCTCTGCTAACATTTTAGATAGCATTGCTTACGATATGACTGATTTGAGCGAACACAGCATCCGCACCGACGGCGACAGCTGGGACATCACCGAGAGTGTCGGGGCAACCGCGTTGGGCGTTGCTGCGGCGCGGGCAGCGGAAACCGCTCGCCCTGACGCATTGATCCGCGACGACTATGCCTATCTGCTGACCTCATCGGCTGGGCCCGCGTGGGCGCAGATGGCCAGCGCCGACGACAGCTGGCTGCGCGACGACGAGCACGCCCTGCGGCTGCACGAGATGGCACGCAACTACCAGGCGGTGCGCACGCACTACTTCGACGGTTACTTCACCGCCGCGGTCCGCACCGGTATCCGCCAGGTCGTGATCCTGGCCGCCGGGCTGGACTCGCGCGCGTATCGCCTTGATTGGCCCGCAGGCACGACGGTGTACGAGATCGACCAGCCAAAGGTGCTCGGTTACAAGACCTCGACCCTGGATGCCCACGGCGCGGTGGCCAAGTCGCGACGGGTTCCGGTCGCGGTCGATCTACGTGACGACTGGCTCGCTGCGCTGATCGCCGCCGGTTTCGACCCCACGCGGCCGACCGCGTGGCTGGCCGAGGGCCTGCTGCCGTATCTGCCCGGCGACGCTCAGGACCGGTTGTTCGACCTGGTCACCGAGCACAGCGCCGCAGGCAGCGAGATCGCCGTCGAGGCCTTCAACCTGCACCCGGCGCAGTACTCCCCGGAAAAGCGCGCAGCACGGCGCGAGCGGACCGCCCAGCTGCGTGAGCGCCTGGGTCTTGACCTCGATGTGGACACCCTGATGTACACCGACGACGCCCGCGCGGACGCCGCCGACTGGCTGGCCGACCACGGCTGGCGCGTCGACGCCGTGCCCAGTGCCGACGAGATGACCCGGCTGGGCCGACCGGCCACCGAAGACCTTGTCGAAGAAGCGATGGACAGCGTGTTCGTGCACGCCCGGCTTGAAGGAGACGCCCGATGAGCTCGCAGCGCACCGAGAACGACACCTGGGACATCGCCACCAGCGTCGGGGCGACCGCGGTCATGGTCGCCGCGGCCAGGGCCGCCGAGACCGACCGGGACAACCCGCTGATTCGCGACCCCTACGCCAAGGATCTTGTCGCAGGAGCGGGCACCGGCATCTGGGAATTCATGCTCGACGACCAGTTCGTCGCCAAGGTCGGCGACACCGACCCCGAGGTCGCGGCGATCGTCGAGCACATGAGCGCCTACCAAGCGGTCCGCACCCACTTCTTCGACGCGTACTTCACCGACGCCGCCGCGGCGGGCATCCGTCAGATCGTCATCCTGGCGTCCGGCCTCGACTCGCGCGCCTACCGGTTGCCGTGGCCGGCGGCCACCACCGTCTACGAGATCGACCAGCCCAAGGTGC
>Ga0268266_10003959_pt1 | contig 14376 bp, 7 predicted proteins | sample KBSS13metaG_FD_190356 | JGI IMG/M metagenome (GOLD analysis project Ga0268266, IMG submission 190356) | Switchgrass rhizosphere microbial communities from Kellogg Biological Station, Michigan, USA - KBS S1-3 metaG (SPAdes) (version 2) | ecosystem: Host-associated > Plants > Roots > Rhizosphere >...
CCCCCATAATGACAGCACCCTGAGGGTCCTTGATCGCGCCAACAAACGATCCGAATGTCGACTGGGCCACAGCAGGAAGGCTGCAGACCGTAGACGCTAAGAGAACGAAGAAACTCCAAATTGACAGACGGCTGCGCGTCCGCGTGAACGGGACTTGCATACAGAGACAGTGCATCGTCAACCCTTTCCCGAGAAAAGATAGAACCAATGAACGCTGTATTGCTCGATTGAAAATGCTTGGATTGAGGCGATTTGCTTGCGTAGGTGTGACAGACTACGACACGGTAGTTTCACGCTGGAGAAGCGTACGCACCTACTAGCTATTCCGAACGACCTGTAAGAAAGGACTCTCCTAAGAGGAAACGGGCTCTAAAGGAGCGTATCTGATTGTTGCGATATCGCGACGATATCAACGGATCTGTCCAATGTCAACAACTCTCAAGAATTCGCATGATATTTTGGCCATCTTTTCAATGGCTCGATGCAATCACATAGGTGCAAGCAGTTGTTTTGGGTCATCGAGATCGCCGATACGGTCGATTTTTCATGTGTGATCTATGGAGGTAAGCGCACTTGTGATGCCCAAAGCAGGAATCTCTAGCGTCGTTTCCTTTGGACCCAGGTCGTCATGCAGCGGTAGTCTTGCACGATCGTGGTCTTCAATGGGTCCACAAGTACGCCGTTCATCTCCTTCGTGAGTTCCATAAGCATTTGTTCATCCGCCAGGAACCACTCCGAACCGTCACCCACCAAAAACCGACCTCCCTGTACTCGCTCGAACTCCATGCCAATTCTCGAACCCAGTCGGCAGAACAGCATCCCTCCAGGCCTTAAAACTCGCCACAATTCTGCCAGCATCGCCCTGAAATGCTCCTCATGTCGAGCGAAGTGAAGTACCGAGTTACAAATCACAACATCGACAAAGGCATCTGGGAACGGCATCTGCTCAATGGAAGCAACTTGAAAATTCTCTGCTGGGAGTCCAGCCCCCAGCGAAACGGAAAGCCGTCGGACGTGTTCTACACTATCGCGGTCCGAGTCCAGTGCGTAGATTTCGCAGCCCTGGCGCAGTAGATGGACCAGATTACGGCCATATCCGCATCCCGCATCAAGAACACGCATTCCAGGTGCGATATTCCCTCGCAGAATTTGATCGAAAACGTAAATGTCAATATTTCCAAACTGTTCCTGAATATTCATTGCCATGCTTCAGATCTCAACTACCGGTTGTTTGCCTAGACTGCTTGAATCGGCACGCCCTAAAAAACGACTCCACATTTCAGGCCATGTAAATGAGAAGACAGACCATAGCAGACTTCATGGAGGCATCTTGTTCGGCGGCATTGCACTAAACGCCGAACTGTCGCAGATGATGATCAAGGTGTTTGTACATGAGAATGGCCCACTGCTGCGGGTTGAGTGGACCGAAGAAAGGGTGTGGGTATTGGGAGCAGCCTGCGGCTCCTTGAGTGGCGAAGCTGTCGATGGCTGTGAGGAGCTTAGAGCGTTCGCGCTGGAACTCGCATTGTGTGGGCTCCTCTGAAAAGAGTTCCGGTAAAGAAGGCGAGTTGCGGCGCATCGGCTTGTCATCCCTGAAGACAAGTGGCTTGATCAGCGGACCGATGATGTTGGCAGGAAATGGCGCACGTTTTGGATGGATCACACCCATCGCCATCTCTACGCCAGAGGTGCAGTGCGCGAGAGTTTGAGCGACAGTCATGCTGCCCCACTGCCGCTCGCTTTCAGAACGCAACTGCAGAATGCGCTGCTTTGTGTCTTCTACCAGAACAGGATCAAAAAGGTTCTTCATCGTAGCTGGTCTCCATCACAAGTGGCTCGAGCTGATCCGATGTAGGGGGAGGCTTAGTGGAACGCAATTGAACTCTGCCTCGTATCCTCCGGGCTATATATCTCGTATCCTCCGGGCTATATATTCTGACCGATCACTGCCTCTTGGGAGGCCACGCATCGGCCGGCGGCGTCGCCCATGTCGAAGCAGGGGGCACGCTCGGCTTCGAAGCCTTTTGGGACGCGGGCGCCAGTTTCGCATTGGCCTTTACAGTCACCTTACCGTTTGGCCCTACCTCATACGGCTGCCAACGCGGGGGAAACTTCGACATCCGCTCTGCCATCTGCGGAGTCATCGGCCGCTGCTGTCCTGTCGAAATCCGAAGCGAGGTCCACTTTTTCGCCTGCTTCGCCGCCATGCTTGGCGGCAGCTCCCATGGGTCCGCTGAACGTCCGTTCAGGTCATACACAAATTTGCCGTCCTTGATCGTCAGCTCGCACTCCAGCCGTTCGTGGCCGTTCATCTTTGCACCCGAGCCGTCGATAAACCCGAAGTCGCCGTGCCGCACATTAAGGACAGCCACGTCGGCGATTGCACCCTCCGACAACTGCCCGAGCTGAAGTTGCTGCACCTCCACCGCCGGGTGCCATGTCATCTCCGCGATGACTTCTTTCAGAGGCAGCCCCATCGCCAAGAACTTATCAGCCGTGGTCAGCTGATCTTTAAGCCCCTCATTCAAATTGTCCGAGTGAATATCGGTCGAGATCGAGTCTGGAATGAAACCCGCCTTCATCAGCGGCACCGCCGTGCTGAAGTTAAAGCTGCTCTGTCCGTGGCCCACGTCGAAGTAGATGCCGCGCTTTCGCCCCTCCCACATGCCCGCACCCGGACCACCCGTCGCCGAATCCTGCTCCCCACGCGCTCCACCGTACATATGCGTATAGATATCGCCCGGTCGCAGCTTGGACGTCAGCAGCTGCTCCAGCGGCCGCTCCAGACGCCGCGAACCATAGTCGATCATCACGGGGATATGCGCGATGGTTCCCGCCTTGATCGCCTGGTCGTATGGCAGCCATTCAGGCCCGGTAAAGTGCGCGCTCTTCACGCCAACAATGACCTTCGGATACTTTAGCGCCATCTCACCTGTCTTCTCGCCGTCCATATCCGCCTTGTTTTGCTCGATCGGTCCGCTTCCCATGCCCGCGCCTACAATATTCAGCATCGCAAGTACACGCGTCTGCGATCGATCAATTACGCGCGCCTTGAAAGTCTCAAAGTTGCGCCATCCAGAAGATCCTGCATCCACTACCGTCGTCACGCCATAACGCAGCGTCACGCCATCCGGCATCACTGCCCAGTCGCCACCTGCGTAGTCGTCCTTCGTCAGCCCCCAGAAGACGTGCACATGCATGTCGATCAAACCGGGCGTAACGTACAGCCCGGTCACATCTACAGTCTTGATCGCGGAACTCGCGGGGATTCCCAGTGCAACCTTCGCAATCTTGCCATCCTTAATCGCTACATCTCGTAAGGCATCGATCTTGTTCTTCGCATCGATCACGTGGCCGCCTTTCAGCAGCAGATCGTACTGCTTCTCCGGGATAGGAGAGCTAGCAGCATCCGAAGTCTGGGCGGAACGAGTTGTTCCCCCGGTTTGTGCTGTTAGCTGGGGCACCACGAATGTACAAGCTGCTGCGGAAAGCCCCACGACAATACGGATAATGCGATCACGATACATGCATACTCCTTTTCAAGAACGATCAAGAAGAACTTAGTGCGATTCGGTTTCGAAGCCAAACTTCATAGCGATGAGAACGTCTTTCCATAACCAACGGCGATCCCTCTTGAAGTGCTCATTGTCCTTTATACCGCGCTAGGCCAAGAACTTTCTCGATCTCTCGTCACCTTTCAGGTGATGCGACGATCTCTCGTAACAAATCCTCGAGCGAAGGGCAACTCGAAGGATGCGCAGGGCAATTTGCTGCGGCACTCAAGCATCACGAACGACAGGAAACGTCTACGTCCAAGTGGTGCACGATCCTGTTATTCGATCCGTCAACTCGCATACCATAAAGACTCTCGATGGATGGGTAATACTTCTTGAAGCGATGGGTTTAAAGGACGAAACCTCACGCTTCCTCGATGTGTATACCGAAGATGCAAATTTGTAGGAGTTTAGAAAGGGGAGAAAGCTGAGTGATCGAATTTTATGGCTCCGCAGGTAGGACTCGAACCTACAACCCTTCGGTTAACAGCCGAATGCTCTGCCATTGAGCTACTGCGGAATATTGGGAGCGCATCATGCAAAACCAAGAATGCACTCCCTTTGTTATAGCAAATGCAGCTACGACGGTCAAAGGAGATCTGTCTCCATTGACCGTCGTGGCTCATTTTCAGAGGTTGTACGCCTTCTTCACGAGGTTGACGGTTAGATCTTTGACCACCTCGAACGCCTCATCTTCATCCAGCCGATGCTCCGCCACCAATCGACCCAGAAACGCGCAGTCGATGCGGCGAGCTACGTCGTGTCGCGACGGAATCGAAAGGAAGGCGCGCGTGTCGTCATTGAAGCCTACGGTGTTGTAGAAACCTGCTGTCTCCGTAGCCAGTTCCCGGAACCGCATCATTCCCTCGGGAGAGTCATGGAACCACCACGGCGGACCAAGTCTGAGCGCCGGATAATGACCTGCCAGCGGAGCCAGTTCGCGAGAGAAGGTCGATTCATCCAGGGTAAACAGGATGAACGTCAGCCTCGTATCGTTGCCGTACTTACTCAACAGCGGGCGCAGATTTCGAACATACTCGGTCGGAGAAGGGATATCTGCTCCCTTATCGCGCCCGAACTTCTCATACACCTGCTTGTTATGGTTGCGAATACTTCCCGGATGCAGCTGCATAGTCAGGCCGTCCTCGACCGACATCCCCGCCATCTCTGTCAGCATCTGCGCCTGAAAGATCTGCTGCTCCTCTGGAACCGATTTGCCCGACAAGATCCGTTGATACAGCGACTCCGCGGTCGCAGGATCCAGATCGGCCGTCATCGCGGTGAGGTGTCCATGATCAGTGGCCGTTGCTCCCATCGACTTGAAGAACTCGCGGCGAGCCCGCAATGCATTCAGATAGCCCTTGAACGTGCCAACGTTCTCACCAGTGATCGCGCCAAGCTTCTCGATATTCTCCACAAAGCCGACATACTCGGCATCGATTACAGAATCCGGCCGGAAGGTAGGAAGCACTCTTCTCTTCCATCCCGACTCCCGAATGGCCTTGTGGTACTCAAGCGTATCGAGGGGAGAATCCGTGGTGGCCAGTACTTCGATGTTGAACTTCTCGAACAGAGCGCGAGGGCGAAACTCCGGCGTCTGAAGCTTGCGGGAGATGACCTCGTAGTACTCATCCGCATTCTTCTCGCTCAGCCGCTCCTTCAATCCAAAATTCACGCTCAGGGAGTAGTCGAACCAAAGCCGCGTCGGCGTTCCGCGAAACAGATAGTAGTGTTTGGCGAAGATGCGCCAGACTTCCCTGGGATCTGCCTGTTCCTTTCCATCCGCCTGTGGAATGCCAAGTGATTCCATCGAGACGCCCTGCGAGTAGAGCATGCGGAAGATGTAATGGTCCGGCTGGATAAATAACTTTGCAGGATCGGGAAAGGCCTCATCTTTAGCAAACCATGACGGATCCGTATGGCCATGCGGAGAGAGGATCGGAAGTTCACGAACCGTTTCATAGAGCTTTACCGCGACGGCACGAGCCGCAGGATCGGAGGGAAATAACCGCATTGGATCAAGCATTCAATAACACCTCAAAGTACCGGTAAGTCGTAAAGACAAGGGATGATAAGGGTCGGAAGTTCTAAATGCGCGAGTTCGAACAAAAACTCGACCACTGAAGCCTACCAAAAACTCAACAAAAGTGGTTGACCACTTGAGCTGCCCCTCATTCAAGCGTGGATCTTCACTATTTGAACAACTTAGACGTATTACTAGCTAGACAGGCCTTAAAACGAAACCGGCGAAGGCATCGCTGCCTTCGCCGGAGGTGGTTGAGATCCTTTCTTACGGAATGTAGTAGCGCATTCCGGTGAAGACCATATTGTTGGTGGCCTTAGGAGCGCCGCCAACGCCGGTCCATCCATTGCGGGTCAGGTAGCTGTACTGCACCTGATACTGCAGACGGCCGAACCGGGGATTGTTGTAGATACGATAGGTAAACCCAGCCGTGCCCTGAACCACATCGCGAGTTGCGCCGAGGCAGTTTGCAGGTGCGCCCGGATTGTAGGGTGCAGCACCCGCAAGCCCATTGCCCGAGCCACTGGGAATCGATTCGGTGTTGCAACCGGAGTTGTTTGCTGTCACTGGAGCGTATCCAACAAGTGTGCCAGCAGCATTCCGATAAGTCGTACGCTGGGCATACTCCGCGCCGGCATATCCGAAGATGTCGAGTTTCTTCATCGGATGTGCTTCAAGCGAGATCAGCCCTTGCTGCGACTTGATAGGCTCCAACGTGCCATCCGGATGAACCGTGATATCCGGCAGTGTGGAGGTACCGTATCGGCCTACGCCGGGTCCGGTCATGAGGTGGACACCCGCATCCAGATACTTTGTAACCGGAACGCGAACATTAGCAAAGAAGCCCCCGCCGGTCTTGGTGTCGTTGGTGGCGCTAGCGCTTGTGGTTCCCGCAGGATAGTAGCGGCTGCGGAACCAGCGAGCAACTCCGCCTGCCTCAAGGTGGCCCCACTTGGCGTCGTAAGTACCTTTGACGACGACATCAGGACCAACGTTATTGGAGTAGTTCGCTGTCAGGTTATACAGACCGCCACCCGTTCCTGGAGCGCCGATGAAGAAGTTCGCCGGAGCATTCGACGCCGAGTAAATGTACTCCGCCTGCTCCAGTGAGAACGCACCGGTAAACTTGCCATAGCTCTGCTGGAAACGTAGCGCCGGCTGACGAGCCCAGCTGAAACCGACGTGGTACTGAGCATCGATCGTCATCGGCAGGTTTTCGGTCCTGTTGTCGGTCGATGTCTTGGTCTCGGTGACGAGGGACCACATCTGACCGCCCGTTACTTTGAATCCCTTCTGAGTCGCTGCCTGACCCCAGATCTGCCGCTGGCGCAATGTATAGCTGTTGCTCTGGTTGTCATTCGAAGTCGCGCCCGCAGAGAGGAAGTCGGCTTCCACATATCCGGACAGAGCGAACGGCCCGGTGTTGCCGGTAAACAGTGCTCCCACTCGGCTCTGACGTCCGGAGAAGTTCAACTCGCTGACGTGCGCCAGACCAGCTCCCTGGTAGGGAGTCGAATTGAACGGCGTGTTGACGTCTGAAGCCATCGACCGCGAGCGCCACACTGTTTCAAACGCAAAGAACGCAACCGGCTGAATGGTTATGCCCTTGTAGTGGATTGTGGTCGGCGACTCCATAGCCGCGGTAACGTCCCTCTTCGTATCGCTGATCGTCTGCGCCAGACCTGTGTTCGCGACCTTCAGATCCGAAACTGAGCTGGAAAGCGTTTGCATCTCTTCGTGGTTGGACTGAATTGCTGTCAGAGCATTTTGGGCCTGTGTCGCAGCTGCATTCGCCGAAGCGTTGGCCGCCTGAACATCCTGCGATGCGGTGGTTAATTTCGCATCACGATCCGCCAATTGACGCTTCAGTTCGTCGATCTGCTGCTGCTGAGCCTGCATCTGCTCCCGTAGCTCGCGCAGCGTACGCTCCAGTGGGCTCTCTGTTTTCTTTCGAACTGCTCTCTTCGTCGTTTTAGACGACGAAGCTCCCGTTTGCGCTTGCATCGATGCCGTACTAAGGACCAGCACCGCCGCAAGGGCAGCTCGCATCTGTTTCGTCATGGACCCTCGCAAGTGATAAAGGCACCTAGGAGAAAGACAGAGATAGGGGGCCCGAACTGTAATGGAGTGCCGTTCTCAGCCGCTGATCTTCTCGTCGATTGCCGTTAGCCCCATCCTTGCAAAGCCATGTAAACAGGAGAATAATTCATCGTTTGTTAACGTAGGGAGCCACGAGTTCAACAAGCGTTATACCACGCTCGGGCGATGTTCGCACACTTGAGCCGCATTTCTGTCCCTGCCATGGGGACTGATTTACCGTTATTCCCATGCGATTTTTTCCCGTTGCTCTCCTGCTCGCTGCTTTCAGTGTGTCTGCCGCGGCCCAGTCACCGCTGAAGCTGATCCCCGTTCCCCGTGAGCTGAAAGAGAGCGCAACCCAGTCCCTGTCTCAGGGCATCCAGATCACCTGTTCCTCTCCCTGCGCCGCGGAGGACACCTTCGCCATCGACGACCTGAAGACCTACCTGACGTCTCAGGGAGTCACCGTCAACGCCACCGCCCCGGTCAACGTTCTGGTCACCCGCTATGGCTCGCCCATCTCGCGCTCGATCCTCTCTGACGCCACCACAGGAGCAAAGCCCGCTGACTTCCCTGCCGAGATGAAGGCCGAAGGTTACGTCATCATCCCTGACGGCAAGGGCCTCGCCCTCACTGCCGACAACGGTACCGGCATCTTCTATGCTCTTCAGACCGTCAAGCAGCTCATCACCGGCTACGGAGCCAACGCCGTTCTCCACACAGCTACCATCCGCGACTGGCCCGCGATGCGTTATCGCGGCCTCAGCGACGACCTCTCCCGCGGTCCCTTCCCCACTCTCGACTTCCAGAAGAAGCAGATCCGCGTTCTCGCCGCCTACAAGGTCAACATCTACTCGCCCTACTTCGAACACACCATGCAGTACACCGGCCATCCGCTGATGGCGCCTCCCGGCGGCAGCCTCACCCAGGCGCAGGCGCGCGAGCTGGTCGCCTTCGCCACGCAGTACCACATCACCATCATTCCCGAGCAGGAGGCCTTCGGCCACCTCCACTACCTCCTTAATTGGGAGAAGTACTCTCCCATCGCCGAAACCCCGCACGGCCAGGTCCTCGCCCCTGGCCAGGCCGAAGCCCAGAAACTGACCCACGACATGTTCGCCGAGCTGGCCCGAATCTATCCTGGCCCCTTTCTTCATCTCGGAGCCGACGAGACCGTGGAACTAGGCAAGGGCCAGACAAAATCCGAGGTCGACTCCAAGGGTCTTGGCACGGTCTACCTCGGCTTCCTGCAGCGCATCGTCACCGACCTTCAACCTCTCAACCGCAAGCTCCTCTTCTGGGGCGACATCGCCTACAAGGAACCTGACCTCCTTAAACAGCTTCCTGACTCCTTCAAGAAGGCCACGGTCGCCGTCCCGTGGGAGTACAACCCTCAACCCAAATTCGATCGCTACATCAAGCCCTTCACTGATGCAGGCTTCGAGACCTGGGTCGCACCTGGCATCAACAACTGGTCACGCGTCTATCCCAACTGGAACAACGGCCTCGCCAACATCCAGAGGTTCACCGCCGATGGTCAGCGTCTCGGAGCTATCGGCCAACTCAACACCATCTGGAACGACGATGGGGAAGCCCTCGCCAACGCCGATTGGTACGGCATCCTATTTGGCGCCGAGGCCGCCTGGCACAAGGGTGATGCCTCTATTCCCAACTTCCAATCCAGCTATGGGGAGACCTTCCACGGCGACGCCACCGGCAAGATCGATGACGCCCAGCGGGAGCTGATGGCGGCTCACCAGCTCCTTAAAGACTCTACCTACAAGGTCGACGCGCAGGACCTTCTCTTCTGGCAGGATCCCTGGAACGCCGACGGCCAGCGCATCGCCGGCCAACTCCGCCCCATCCTCTCCGGAATCCGCCTGCACGCGGAGCGGACCCTCGTTCTCGTCTCCGAAGCGCGCACCGCTAATCCCAACCTGAGAGAGACCGACGCGCTCGACGTGCTTGAGCTCGGAGCCCGCCGCATGGATCTCATCGGCCTCAAGTTCCAGATCTCCGATGAGATCGCCAACAGCTATGCCCACGCCTTCGCTCTACAGACCTCCAAAAACAAGGACGATCGCGAAGAGCTTGCGCGCGAGCTGAACTCAATCAATGCCGTCAACGGCAAGCTGCAGGATCTTCGCAATAACTACTCTCTTCTGCGCGATCTTTATGAGCAGGCATGGTTGAAGAGCAACCGCCCCTATTTCCTGCGAAATAATCTTGAGCGATACGACTACACGGTACAGATGTGGCTCAGCCGCATTGATCGTATGCGCACCGCGCAGCGCCAGTGGGCGAACTCACAAACTCTGCCCACGGCAGCCGAGCTGGGGATTCCCGCACCAGCTCTACCGGCGAATTAAGTTCTTTGTACGATAAACATCACAAGCGAGGTGGACGCACAAAAGCGTCTACCTTGCTCTTTCTGTGAGGTTATCTCTCACTCTTCATGCCATAACAGCCTTCCTCCCTTTCGCTTTCTATGTGGAGCGATCTAAACTAAACCCCGATGTCCCAAACTCTTTCAGCACGCCGGCTCGTCACCTCAACCGAGATCATCGAATTCCCCACCGTCACCATCGATAGCGACGGCCTGATCGCCAGCATCGAACCGAACTCCGCTCCCACCAGCGCAGATACCACCCTCACGACTACCTTCTTCGATATCCACACCCACGGCGGTGCAGGCCACGATGTGATGGAAGGCACCCCAGCGGTACTGGATAAGGTCAGCGGCTTCATGTCCAGCCACGGAGTCGGACACTATCTCCCGACAACCGTCACTGCGGCCGTCGAGAAAACGTTAACTTCGCTGGAAGGAATCGCCCGCACCGTCGAGCGCGCCTCAACCTCAGCCTGGAATCCTTCTCTCGCCCGTCCCATCGGCATTCACCTAGAAGGTCCTTTCATCTCGCACGCCAAACGCGGCGTTCATCCGGACGACAAGATCCTTCCGCCCGACATCGCGCTCTTCGATCGCTTTCAGCAAGCGGCGTCCGGCCACATTCGCCTCATCACCATCGCTCCCGAGGTTCCCGGCGCCATCGACCTCATCCGCCACTGTTCCGAACAAGGCGTTCGCGTCAGCATCGGCCACACCAACGCAACTGCACCCGAAGGCCGCACTGGCATCAAGGCAGGCGCACGCAGCGCCACCCATACCTACAACGCCATGCGTCCTCTCGACCACCGCGAACCCGGCGTGCTCGGCGTCGTGCTCGATGACAACGAGCTCTACGCAGAGCTGATCTGCGATGGCGTTCATGTCGAACCCGAGCTCGTGCGGCTCTGGCTCAAAGCCAAGGGACCCGAACGCGGCATTCTCGTCACCGACAGCATGGCCGCTGCCGGAATGCCCGACGGGCAATACACTCTCGGAACCTTCGCGGTTGAAGTCTCTAACGGCCGCGCCTATGCTGCAGGCGATCTCACTCAAGGCAAACATACCCTTGCAGGAAGCGTCCTGACCCTCGACCGTGCCGTCACCAACCTGCATCGCTTCACGGGAGCTTCTCTCGCGACCGCTGCTCGTCTCGCCTCACGGAACCCCGCCGCAATGCTCGACATTCACGCCTTCAGCGAAGTTGCGGTCGGAAGCCCGGCAAATCTCAACGTCTTCAATGCAGCTGGCGAACGCCAATGCACGTTCCTCTATGGGCGAACCGTCTAGCCGAGGCTAGGGCATCTCCCTATCGTCTGCCCGGAGCCGATATCGAGGAAGGCAACCTACCCGTGCGCGCGCGTCTCAAGATGCATTCCGTCCGATGACACTTGAGGTTCTTTCGTCAGCCAGTCCCCTCATTTTCCTTATAAACTCGCAATCATGCCCGCTGCTCCTGCATCGCACCTGCACCTCTTTGATCTTCTTCTGATCGTCGCCTATCTGGCTGGCATCACCCTCTTCGGTCTGAGCTTTCGCGAGAAGAAGGGCGGCACAGCGAAATCCCTGAAGAGTTACTTCCTCGCCGATCGCAGCGTGCCGTGGTGGGCCATCGCTCTGTCTATCGTCTCCGCCGAAACCAGCACCCTCACCATCATCAGCATTCCGGGCGTGGCCTTTACAGGCGACTTCGGATTCCTGCAGGTCGTCATCGGTTACATGGTTGGTCGCGTCGTCGTCGCCATGCTCTTTCTTCCGCGTTACTTTCAGGGCGAGATGCTCACCGCTTATCAGCTCATCGATCAGCGCTTTGGCCACACTCTGCACAAGACCACCGCAGGGCTCTTCCTCATCACCCGGGCCGCTGCAGAAGGCGTCCGCGTCTTCGCCGTCTCCATCGTCGTCGCCATCGCCATCGGCACCGGCGACATCCTCTCCATCGCCATCATCTCTGCTCTAACGTTGCTCTATACCTTCGAAGGCGGCATGACAGCTGTCATCTGGACCGATGTCGTGCAGATGATCCTTTACATCGCCGGAACGATCGTCGCCATCATCACTCTCGGAACCCACGTCCCCGGCGGATGGTCTCATATCCACGCCGCGGCTTCAGCAGCAGGCAAGTTCCACCTCTTCGACTTCGCCCTCAATCTCACCCAGACCTACACCTTCTGGGCTGGAGTTCTCGGTGGAACCTTCCTGACCATGGCATCGCACGGCACCGACCAGCTCATGGTCCAGCGCCTTCTCGCCGGAAAGAACCTCAGCGAATCCCGGCTGGCTCTGCTCTCCTCAGGAGCCGTCATCTTCCTCCAGTTCACCCTCTTCCTTCTCATCGGCGCCGGCCTCTGGGTCTTCTATGGCGGATCTCCCCTCAGCAACATCGCTCCCGACCGCCTCTTTCCGTCCTTCATCGTCTCTGAGATGCCCGTTGGCATCGCCGGCCTCCTCATCGCAGCCATTCTCGCTGCCGCGATGTCCAACCTCTCCGCCGCGCTCAATTCCCTCTCCTCCACGACAGTCGTAGACTTCTATATGCACTGGCGTCCCGAAGCCGACGAACGAGAACGCATGATGATCTCCCGCTCCTCCACTGTCGTCTGGGCCTTCGTCCTCTTCGCCATAGCCGTCTACAGCATCACGGCAGGTGGCAAAGGCCACGTCGTCGAGATCGGACTCTCCATCGCCTCGGTCGCCTATGGTGCTCTGTTAGGAGTCTTCCTCCTCGGCACTCTCACCCGCAAAGCCACTGAAGCAGGAGCCATCGTAGGCCTCATCGTAGGTTTCGCACTCAACATGGCGCTCTGGCTGCAGCCCGGTCCCATCCATCTCGCCAGCCTGCCGCTCCTCGGCGACACCACGCTGCCCCGCGTCGCCTGGACCTGGTATGTGTTCATCGGATCCATCGTGACTTTCGTCGTCGGCTACATCGCAAGCAAGCTTCTGCCAAAGCCGCGCACAACAGCGAAAACCGCAGCCACCGCAGCTCTCATCCTCGCCTCTCTCTCCCTCTTGTCTGTACGCAGCGAAGCGGAGGAATCTGCTTCTCCACAGTCTTCAACCGAAGCACAAAACCGGGTGCCCCATCTTCGCGACAGCTTCATCGGCGCTAAGGTGGGTTCGCAGCATTCGTCCGCAGTTCCCGATTTCACCCCCATCTCCACCCTCATTAATGACGCTCTCGCCGCCCACAAACTCCCGGGCGCAGTCGTCGTCGTAGGACACGACGGCAAGGTCGTCTTCCACCAGGCCTACGGCAATCGCAAGATCGCAGGCGAGCCCAGCCCAGACGGCTCTACCACCGCCGAACCCATGACTGAGGACACGATCTTCGACATGGCCTCGCTCACCAAGTGCCTCGCCACGGCGACGGCGATGATGCAGCTCTACGAGCAGGGCAAGTACCAGTTCGACGACCCTGTCGCCAAATACCTTCCCGAGTTCGCCGCCAACGGCAAGGACAAGGTCACCATCCGCGAGCTGCTCACCCACTACTCCGGCCTCGCCCCCGATGTCTCGCTCAAAGACCCCTGGGGCCTCTCTGCACCCGACAAAGCGGAAGGCATCAAGCGAGCGATGGAATCAAAGCCCGACAATCCTCCCGGTCTGAAGTTCGTCTACTCCGATATCAACTTCATCACTCTTGGCGCGCTTGTCGAAAAGTTAAGCGGGGAAGACCTCGACGTCTACACACAAAAACACATCTTCACTCCTTTGAAGATGACGCACACTCGTTACCACCCCTTCTCGAAGATATGCGGAGCCAATCAGACCATCGGCGCAGCTCATGAGCTTCATCTACCTGGTGGCGGTAAAGGTTTTGTTGTCGATGAGCTCTGTAATCCCGACCCCGGCTACTGGAGCATCTTCGATAGTTTGAACACCGCCCCCACCGCCCACGACGATGAGTCCAAAGAAAACCCGTCTCTCAACCCGGACTACGATCACCTTCTCCGTGGCACCGTCCACGACCCCACCACCCGCCGCATGGGCGGGGTAGCCGGGCACGCTGGAGTCTTCTCCACGGCGCACGACGTATCGCTCTACGCGGAGGCCCTGCTCGACAAGCTGACCAAGAACAAAGGTCCCTTTCCCCTCAAGCAGTCCACTCTCAAGCTGATGACCACACCTCAGCAGCCCGCGACCGCGCAAGACGGAGCCACCATCTTCACCCCCAACGGCCAGCCCACCAAGGGCATCGCTACAAGAGGCTTCGGCTGGGACATCAACACCGCCTTCTCCCGCCCACGCGGCTCCATCTTCCCCATCGGCAGCTTCGGCCACACCGGCTTCACCGGAACCACTCTCTGGATGGATCCGCAATCCGACACCTA
>Ga0268266_10003960_pt1 | contig 14370 bp, 8 predicted proteins | sample KBSS13metaG_FD_190356 | JGI IMG/M metagenome (GOLD analysis project Ga0268266, IMG submission 190356) | Switchgrass rhizosphere microbial communities from Kellogg Biological Station, Michigan, USA - KBS S1-3 metaG (SPAdes) (version 2) | ecosystem: Host-associated > Plants > Roots > Rhizosphere >...
ACCACCGCATCGGCTCACGCGACCGGGGCTTCGTCCGGTGCCACGACGTCAAACTCGCCTTCTATGCCGGGCACCGACATCGTGTTCGAGCTTCGCCCGACGGTTGGCGCAAGGGCGGTCCGCAACGCCGAGGGGTACACGCTCGATGTCGGCCCTCGCCGCATCGTGGTTGCCGCTAGCGACCCCCGTGGTTTGTTTTACGGCGCCGTCACGCTCTGGCAGCTCAGCACTTCCGGCTCTGCGACCGTCCCCGCCGTGCACATCGTGGACTCACCCCGCTTCGCGTGGCGCGGCCTCATGCTCGACTCCGCTCGCCACTACCAATCTCCCGATTTCATCCTGCAATTCATCGATTGGATGGCCCTCCACAAGCTCAACGTTTTCCACTGGCATCTGACGGACGATCAGGCCTGGCGGCTGGAAATCAAAAAATATCCTCGCCTGACTAGCGTCGGCGCCTGGCGCGTGCCAGCAGGAGCGGTCCCCGCGTCCGACATCGATCCCACCACCGGACGCCCTCGACTCTACGGCGGTTTCTATTCGCAAGAGACCGTCCGCAAAATCGTCGCGCATGCTGCGGAGCGCCACGTCACCGTCGTCCCGGAGATCGACATGCCGGGGCACGCGACGGCTGCTGTGGTCGCGTACCCACGTCTAGCGAGTATCGTTCCGGCGCCTGCGGTAGTGCCCTCAGACTGGGGCGTCTATTCCAATCTCTATAACGCTGACGAAGGCACATTTGAGTTTCTCGAGAATGTACTGGCCGAAGTCGTGCAACTGTTTCCGGGCCCGTTCGTCCATGTCGGCGGCGACGAGGCCGTCAAAGACCAATGGAAAGCCTCCCCGCACATCCAGGAACGCATCCGTGAATTGGGCGTTTCCAACGAAGAAGGCCTGCAGCGCTACTTCGTGGAACGCATTGGAAAATTCCTGACCGCGCACCACCGACGTTTGATCGGCTGGGACGAAATCCTCGAAGGCGGCATCCCGCACGACGCAACGATCATGTCGTGGCGCGGGGTGGACGGTGCGTATGCCGCCGCACGCGGAGGCCACGATGCCGTCCTGTCGCCATCCCCAACGTTGTATTTCGATAACCGCCAGAGCGCGAGCGACACTCAGCCCGGCCGGGGCCATGTCACCAGCCTCGAGGACGTGTATAAATTCGACCCCATGCCCGCGTCACTGGCTCCTGAACAACGACAGCACATCCTGGGTCTGCAAGCGAACATTTGGACCGAGCACATCCGGACTGAGGAGCGCGTGGAGTACATGACTTTCCCTCGCGCCGCCGCAGTGGCGGAAGTCGGTTGGTCGGCCGCAGGCAGCCTCAACTGGGACGACTTTCTGCGCCGGCTGCCTGCACAAATGCACAGGTACGAGCAGATGGGTATCGAGCCATACGTGGCTGCTGCCTCGGTCCCGCATGCGGGGCTGGTGAGTCAGGAGTTGAAAACCTGCACCGACAAAGTCGTGCTCTCATTGGAGGACGACCAGCTTCCGGGGCCGGCGTTTCAGGTGGACATCATGAATCCCTGCTGGATCTATCCTGCCGCGGACCTCAGCCGCGACCGGTCATTGGTGGCGGATGTGGGCCAGGTGCCGTTCAACTTTCAGCTCGGTGACGACATACACAAGATCAAGTTGAATCCACCTCACACGCCTTCCGGGGAGTTGGAAGTGAGGGTGGATGGGTGTGATGGCGATCCGGTGGCGGTGCTGTCGTTGCAGACTGCTGTGGGCAACAATGGCGTTACGGAGCTGCCCGCAGCGAAAATTGCGCGTCGTGACGGCAGGCACGACTTGTGTTTGAAGTTTACCCAACGATCCCTCGACCCGCTGTGGGTGATCGATCGAGTCCGTCTGGAGTAACTGTGGCCGTATCGAAGCTCATTCTGGTCTCACCGCTGCAGGGATGGAGCGCACCCCTCGAGGAAACACCGGATCCGGTGTTTGCCGGTCACATGATGGGGGATGGCTTGGCCATCGATCCCACGGGCACGACATTGCATGCGCCTTGCGATGGCACGTTGACTGTTGTTGCCGGGTCCAAACATGCGGTGACCATTCGCGCCGGGAATGGCGCTGAGATTTTGCTGCATGTTGGGATTGATACGGTGGGGTTGGCAGGCGAGGGGTTTGAGCTGCATGTGCAGCAGGGGCAGAAGGTCAGGGCAGGGGATCGGTTGATCAGCTTTGACCTGGATTTGCTGGCGCAGCGGGCCAAGAGCCTGGTGACGCCGGTGTTGGTCACCGACACCACCGGCTTTTGCGTGACCCGCCGGAGTGAGAATTGCTCGCTCCGTGTGGGTGATTTTTTGATGGAGGTGGTGGCGACAGCGGATACCGGTGGCGCGACTGTCGATACCCCGCGTGGCGCTGCGAGCCGCGATGGCGCGGATGCTGACGTACGGCTCAGTGCCGCGAGTCGCGATGGCGCGGCTACTGACGTACGGCTCAGTGCCGCGAGTCGCGATGGCGCGGGTAGCGACGCTCGGCCTGATGCTGTGGCCCCCGATGGCGGAGCGCAACTCCATGCGGTGGCATCGCGCGGCACCGTCGAGCGCCGACTGGTCGTGCTGTTGGAGCATGGCATTCACGCCCGCCCCGCGGCGACCCTGGCCGCTGCGGCCAAGAAGCTCGCTGCCGATATCAACATCGTGTTCGGTGACCGTAAGGCGAACGCCAAGAGCCCGGTTGCCTTGATGTCATTAGGCGTCCGCAAAGGCGACGAAATCATCATCCAGGCGTCCGGCGCCGACGCCGAGTCGGCTGCTGCGACTGTCGAACAAGCCATTGCCGGCGGAAAGGATGCCCACGCGGACGCGGCGACGCTGGCGGTGACGGGAGGAGCTGCCTCCGCCGCGTCCGCGCGCCGGCAAACGCCGCCCGCCACTGACGTGCCGTCAGCCCGCGCGGCGCCAAGTCCGCACGCGACCGGCGGGGAACCGACCAACAAACTTGCGACCTCGACGGGCGCCGCGCCTTCAGATGGCCGCGGTGCCAACGGTTCGCCGTCGGATGCGGGCGCGGCTGCAGCGTCCAACCGCGCCCTTAAGGGCGTCGTGGCTAGCCGAGGTTTGGGGGTAGGCGCTGCCTACCAATTCTCCCGCACCATCATCGACGTCCCCGAGCAGGGCTCAGGCGCCACGCTCGAATCCGAAGCGTTGGACCGCGCTCGCGCCACCGTCCGCGCCGACCTCGAGCGCACAGCCAACTCCGGCAACACCACCGCCCGCGAAATTGCCGAAGCTCACTTGGCCCTCATCGACGACCCCGAACTCGTCGACGGCGCCCGCATCCTCATCAACCAAGGCAAAAGCGCCGGCCACGCCTGGCGCGCGGTCCTCCGCGTGGGTATCGACCAACTGCGCGCCCTCAACGACCCCCGCATGGCTGAGCGCGCAGACGACCTGCTGGACCTCGAAACGCGCGTGCTATCAGCACTTACCGGCACCGTCGCAGCAGGCCCCAACTTCCCACCCGAAACCATCCTCATAGCCAACGAGCTACTGCCATCACAGTTGGTCGCTTTGGATAGCACCAAGCTCGCCGGCATCTGCCTGGCCGCAGGCGGCGCAACCTCCCACGTGTCAATCATCGCAGCCGCGATGGACATCCCAACAATGGTTGCAGCAGGCCCAGAAGCCCTCCGCGTCCCCACAGGCACCACCGTGATCCTGGACGCCGAAGCAGGCTGGCTATACATCGACCCCCCGCGGATGCACGTAGAGCTCGCCCGCAGTCAACTCGCCGAAAAACGCCAACGACGTGTCGCCGAGCAACTAGCCGCCCAACGCGAATGCCGCACCGCCGACGGCACCCGCATAGAAGTGTTCGCCAACGTCGGCTCCGAAGCAGAAGCTCATGCAGCCGTCCGCAACGGCGCCGAAGGCTCAGGCTTGCTGCGAACCGAATTCCTCTTCCTCGAACGCACCGCTCCTCCCGATGAGGCGGAGCAACTCGAGCAATACCAGCAGATCGCAACCGCACTGGAAGGCCGCCCACTAACCATCCGCACGCTCGACATCGGCGGCGACAAACCAATTCCATACCTTCCGCTACCGCACGAGGAAAACCCTGCACTGGGCTTGCGTGGTGTGCGCACGAGCCTATGGAGGCCCGACCTCCTACGCATCCAATTACGCGCAATCCTTCGCGTACAGCCACCAGGCCAATGCCGCATCCTCCTGCCGATGATCACGGATGCCGGCGAGATCCGCACAGTCCGCGCAATGATCGACGAACTACGTCGCGAAGCAGGCCGTACCGACCCCGTTGAAGTCGGCGCAATGATCGAAACACCCGCGTCCGCCGTAATTGCAGACCGCATCGCCCGCGAAGCAGATTTCCTGTCAGTAGGGACCAACGACCTCACGCAGTACACGCTGGCGATGGACCGCGGGCACCCTGAGTTGGCAGCGCGGCTGGACGCGCTTCACCCTGCCGTACTGCGGTTGATCTCGACGGTAGTCACCGCCGCCAAACTCAACGGCCGAATGGTCGCGATCTGCGGCGGACTTGCATCCGACCCAGTGGCCGTACCCATCCTCATCGGACTGGGCGTTCACGAACTGTCCATGGTGCCTGCGGTCATTCCGCAGCTCAAAGCGCTGATCTCCACCCTCAACATTGACGATTGCACCGCTCTCGCCAACCAAGCGTTGGATCGTGAAACCGCGGAAGACGTCCGCGCACTGACACTGCAATCTGTATCGGGTCTGGACGCCACGGGGCGCGCCCGCGAGTAACCACATGAAACAAATGCTTTCTGGTCTGCAGAGGATTGGCGGCGCACTGATGCTGCCGATCGCCGTATTACCGATCGCCGGGTTGCTGTTGCGCCTGGGTCAGCCCGACCTGTTGGACTATCCCTCGATGGCCGCTGCCGGCGATGCCATCTTCAACAACCTGGGACTGCTGTTCTCAATCGGCGTGGCGGTCGGTCTGGCTCGGGAAAACCACGGAGCGGCGGGGCTTGCCGCAGTGGTGGGTTATCTGGTCACCACCAAAGGGGCCGAAGTACTGATCAATGCTCCGCCGGACGCGGTCGCGGCCTTCACCGGCCCCGCGCGTGACCTGGCCATTGCGGCTTACAAGGCGAAGGAGCTGGGGAAGCTGAGCGTCCCGGCAGGCATCATCTCCGGCCTGATTGCCGGCGCCCTGTACAACCGTTTCTACAACATTCGGCTGCCCAGCTACCTCGCATTCTTCGGTGGCCGTCGCTTCGTGCCCATCGCCAGCGGATTTGCCGGACTGTTGGTTGCCACGGTGTTCGGTTTTGAATGGCAACGGCTCGAAATGGGCATGAACTCGCTGAGCGAGTCCATCCTGCATGCGGGGGCGTTTGGCTTGTTCGCCTATGGCGTGCTGAATCGCGTGCTCATCGTCACGGGTCTGCATCACATCATCAACAACATCGCCTGGTTCCTGTTAGGCGATTACAACGGCACAACTGGCGACCTGAAGCGGTTCTTCGCCGGGGACCCCAGCGCGGGTGCCTTCATGGCCGGGTTCTTCCCGGTGATGATGTTCGGCCTGCCTGCCGCGTGCCTTGCGATGTATCGGGCAGCGCTGCCGGAGCGGCGGAAGGCGGTCGCGGGTCTGTTCTGGTCAATCGCATTGACCTCCTTGCTGACGGGGGTCACTGAGCCCATCGAGTTCTCCTTTATGTTCCTGGCGCCCGCGTTGTTTGCGGTGCATGCGGTGTTGACCGGTCTGGCGTTTGTGATCATGAGCGCGCTGAATGTGAAGTTGGGTTTCGGCTTTTCGGCGGGGCTGTTCGACTATGTGCTGAATTTCAACAAGGCAACGCATCCGCTGCTGCTGATACCCGTCGGCCTCGCTTATTTCGCGCTTTACTACGGGCTGTTCCGCTTCGTTATTTCGTGGCTCAATCTGAAGACGCCCGGCCGCGAGGACGCTTCGGTTGCCGCGGAAGCAGCTGACGCCGAGCCAGCGCCGGCCGACCGGGCGCTGGCCTACATCAAAGCCCTCGGCGGCGCCTCCAACATCGCCTCCCTGGACGCCTGTACAACGAGACTGCGCATGGTGATGGTGGACCAAACGCGCGTCGACGAGGCCGCCCTCAAGCGCCTGGGCGCCCGCGGCGTGATCAAACCCTCCGCGACGGCTCTACAGGTCGTTGTGGGCGCCGAGGCCGATATAGTTGCAGGGGAGATGAGAGTCGCCCTCCGCTCCGCAGGCGCCACCACGGCTGCGACCAGCGCGCCAACCACTACAGCGACACCTGAGCCCGTCACCGCCTCGTCGGCTCCCCCCATGCCAACATCAACCCTCGCGGCCCTGCTGTCGGCCCTGGGCGGCCGCACCAACATCCGCGCAATCGAAACCGCCTCCACCCGTCTGCGCATCAACATCATAGACCCCAAAGCTGTGAACGAGTCCGCAATCACAGCCCTGGGACTGCGCGGCATCGCCAACGCAGCCCCGAACTGGCTGCATGTGATTGTCGGCCCCCAAGCCGCCTCCGCAGGCGTTACACTGCGCCAGTTACTCTGAGAAGCGCCTCGCATTATGCAGCGAGGGCAGTTCCGATTGGTTCAGGATGCGTGGGATTAAAGACAGTCTCGGTCGCGTCCCGCCACCCAATTTCCTCTGTCAATTCACACACTAACACCCCCTGACATAAAACTGGCGGCAAATGGCGACGGTTTTCGGGCCGTTGACGCCTTCGGGTGCTCCGCGCAATAACTGTCGCCGAATTGCAGCGGAGCATGTATATGTCCATGACGAGTTTGTTATCGATCACGCCGTGGCCCGCTTTGTCAGCAGTCATACTGCTGGCGCTGTTGGTTGTAGCCCTTTACTTCGCACGCCGTACCGCACACCAGGCGATTCGCGCCGTCACTGACGCGCTCGGTCGCGGCCTGCGTCTCGCCTCACACGCAGTCGCACGCGGTGAAGACCGCCTTGCAGCCCGCAACCGCGAAGTGTTGCTCTCGGCCGGCCGCGAGGCAAAAGAACGCATCGTAGAGCGAGAATTTGTCCGTGTTGGCGATTCGGTGCGCAAGGACCTCGCCAACTACCCAACCCTCCACCGCGCCCTGAGCGAATCGATCGTCCGTATCGAGGAGGATCAGGCCAAGGCCGTGGAAGTACCGCCGGAAGCCCCGGGCTGGGTCCAGGCCGTCAAGGTCATTGCCAACCTCGAAGCCAAGAACGGCGGCACTGAAATCCTCGAGGACATTCACAAGTCCATGATCCGCGCCCACGAAGAGGCGATGGACGACTATCGCAAGGCCAGCGGCGAGCGTCACGCACTGTTGCGTAAGATGATGCCTGACTGGCGCCAGATTCAGGAAACGCTAGGGCGAGTCAACAAGAACGTAGAGAGCGTGTTGGAACGGGCGCTGGCTATCGACCGGCACATGCAGGAGTACGACGATATAGTGAAGGGAGAGGATCGAGCGGTTTCCATCCTGTCATCTTCCTCGCTCGTGTACTTCTTCGTGTCTGCGCTCGTTCTGTCGGTGGCGGCTGCCGGTGCCGCCATCAACTTCACGCTGATCGCACGTCCCATGGCCGAGATGGTGGGTGGCACCAGCTACATCGGCGACTTCCGCACGGCCGATATCGCAGCACTCGTTATTATCATGGTTGAAATCTCCATGGGCCTGTTCCTCATGGAGTCCCTGCGCATCACCCGTCTGTTTCCGGTGATCAGTGCGCTGTCCGACAAGATGCGCCGCCGCATGATGTTCGTCACTTTCGTCATTCTCCTGTTGATGGCCAGCATCGAAGCGGGTCTTGCGTACATGCGTGAAATGCTGTTGCAGGACGAGCTCGCGACGAGTGCGCTGCTGCGTGGCGACGCAGGTGCGGTGAGCATCAACGAGCACCTGTGGATTACGACTGCAGCTCAGATGGGCATGGGCTTCATCCTGCCGTTCGCTCTGACCTTCGTGGCAATTCCACTGGAGACTTTCATCCACTCGCTGCGTACTGTGTTGGGCCTGATCGGAATCGGCATCATGCGTGCCATCGCGCTGCTGCTCCGGGTTCTTGGCAACGGCATGCGCCACATCGGCACGCTCCTGGAGCGCCTGTACGACCTTCCTTTGTTTGTCCCGCTGTGGATCGAATCGCGGGTGGCCGCCAACCAGAGTCCTGTGCAGGGTGCAACCCGGCCAGCCGTTCCGGAGGAGCCGCGTTCGTCCGCGTGGCGAGAACAGGAGGCCCAGTCGTGAATCGAACTACCCGATACCGCCGTTGCGCTGCAGCGGGGCTCGTTCTAATGCTCGCCGCGTGCAGCGGCGGCCAGGTGCACGTACCCCGCAACACCGGGCTGTATCTGTTGATCGATACCTCAGGTACCTACAACAGGCAGGTCACAAAGGCTGAACAGATCATCCTGGTGGCGCTGTCCAAGCTGCAACCCACGGACTCGTTCGCGGTCGCGCGCATCGACACGGCGAGCTTCACGGAGAAAAACATCATTGCGAAGGCGACCTTCGACGATCGCCCGAGCACCTGCAATCAGCAGAAGCGGGCGTTTGCCAGCCGGGTCGAGAAGTTCATCGACGACTCGACCCCGGCACCCTACACCGACATCACGGGCGGCCTGCTGCAGGCCATCGAGTTCCTGAAGGAGAAGAACCCCGGTCACAAGGAGATCCTGATTTTCTCCGACATGAAGGAAGACCTGGCCAAAGGCTACGTACGCAACATCCCCCTTGATCTCAAGGGCTTCGACGTCGTCGCCCTCAATGTCACCAAACTCCGCTCGGACAATTTCGATCCGCGCGAGTACATGGCGCGCCTGGACACCTGGAAGTCCAAAGTGGAAGCCGGTGGCGGCCATTTTCGGGTTATCAACGACATAGACCGTCTCGACGGACTACTGTAGGCGCCGCTATGCTTCGGCGATGCATGCAGCATCTCGCGCCGATCAGATACTCCGAGACACTTTCGGTTACCCCGCCTTCCGGGGACAGCAACGAGAGATCGTTGAGCACGTAGCGGAGGGCGGGGATGCGCTCGTGCTGATGCCGACGGGCGGGGGCAAGTCTCTCTGCTATCAGATTCCGGCGCTCGTTCGTGAAGGGATGGGCGTCGTCGTGTCGCCATTGATTGCGCTGATGCAGGATCAGGTGGCAGCGCTGGAAGAAGCGGGCGTACGGGCGGCCGCTCTCAATTCGAGTATGAGCTGGCCCGATGTGCAGGCCGTTGAGCGGCGTGCTCGGCAGGGCGATCTCGATCTCTTGTATGTTGCGCCGGAGCGGCTGCTGACCGATCGCTGCTTGGAGTTGCTCGCAGCATCGAAGCTGGCGCTGTTCGCAATCGATGAAGCCCACTGCGTCTCGCAATGGGGTCACGATTTCCGTCCGGAGTACATCCGTCTCGCTGTGCTCGCCGAGCGTTTCTCGGGCGTACCGAGGATCGCACTCACTGCCACCGCGGATGCTCTGACGCGAAAAGAGATCATCCAGCGATTGCATCTGCAGAACGCCCGAGAGTTCGTCTCCAGCTTCGATCGTCCGAACATCCGCTATCGGATCAACGAGAAGATCAGCGCACGTAAGCAACTCCTGGGGTTCATCAAGACTGAGCATCCAGGTGATGCAGGCATCGTCTACTGTTTATCGCGGAATACCGTCGACGAGACGGCCGAGTTTCTAGCCGGAAACGGCATCAATGCGCTTCCGTACCACGCCGGATTGGACAGTGCCACGCGCGAGGCCAACCAGAACCGCTTCATTCGCGAGGACGGTGTGGTCATGGTGGCCACCATCGCATTCGGCATGGGCATCGACAAACCCGACGTCCGATTTGTCGCGCACATCGATCTTCCGAAAAGCATCGAAGGCTACTACCAGGAGACCGGCCGTGCAGGCCGTGACGGGTTGCCAGCCGACGCTTGGATGGTCTATGGACTCTCGGACGTAGTTCAGCAGCGGTGGATGATCGATCAGTCCGAAGGCGATGTCTCTTACAAGCGGATCGTCACCGCCAAGCTGGATGCGATCCTCGGCCTCTGCGAAACGACGTCCTGTCGTCGCGTCGCCTTGCTCGATTATTTTGGCGAGGCCAGTAAGTCGTGCGACAACTGCGATAACTGCATCACGCCGCCTGAAGTATGGGACGGCACCGACGCCGCCCGCAAAATGATGTCCTGCATTTTCCGCTGCGAGCAGGCGAGTGGGTTTTCCTTTGGCGCCGTGCAAATCATTGACGTGCTTCTGGGAAAGAGCACGGCAAAGGTGCAGCAATTTGGACACGAAAAGCTGAGCACCTTCGGCATCGGTGCCGACCTCGACGCAAACCAGTGGCGCTCTGTCCTCCGTCAACTCGTCATGCACGGTCTAGTTAAAGTCGACCACGAGCGTTTCAACACGCTGCGACTGACAGAAGCCAGTCGGGAAGTGCTCCGCGGAGAGCGCCGCCTCAGTTTGCGTCGTCAGGTGGCAAAGCCGGCATCTAGACGCGGCGAGCGCCGAGCGGTCGACAAGGCGCGCATCACTGCCACACCCGACAGCGCGAACGCCATCGTATTCGAGGCCCTACGGGGCTGGCGCCGCGACATGGCTAAAGAACACGGCGTCCCCGCCTACACAATCTTCCACGACAGCACGCTCCTCGAACTCGCCGAACGTCTCCCGAGCTCGCTCGATGACCTGCGCGACATCTCAGGCATCGGCGCTACGAAGCTCGAGCGCTATGGCGAGTCACTCCTGGAAGTGATGCAAAGCGCCGGCACCTGAGAGTCACATTCGACACGAATACGCTCGACCCGGTCACTCAGCCGGAGTTGGCGGGCCACATGCGCGCCGAGTGCATGACGATTCATGAATCCCTGCGAGCGAAGCGACTCGAGGGATTCTTTTGCGAAACCCTTCTCACAGTCGAAGGTCAGCCGCCCCGCGACGACACAGCCGCAAGGGTCCGGCGGGCCCTGGACCTCGGCATGCGGATTCTCAGTGCGCCGCGCGCTGGTAGTACTCGGATTCTCTCCCCCGATGTCTATGCCAGCGACGCCGATGAATCGACACGCCTGGAACGATACGCAGCCATCTGCGCCGCAATCGAAGCCCGGGGCTTGGGCTATGCCCGCATGGAGAAAGTAGCCAAAAGCGATTCGAAGCAGTTCGCGCGGGCCGTCGCGGAATGGGCCGACGGTGACAGCGTGGCCGCTCATCATGGCTACGCGAATGATTTATTCTGTACGCAGGACCGGGCCGTAAAGGCAGGGCGCCAGTCGGTCCTGCATCCGGCCCACCGCGGCTGGTTCCGGCGCGTTTACGGAGTTGAATTCGTCACCCTCGCGGAGTTGGCGAAACGAATCGAGAGGTTGGATTGATGCGGGCAGTGGGATTGGATTTCGGCACCTCCAACAGTGCAGTCACCTGTGTAGACGCAGCAGGAGTAGCGCAACTCGCCCGGTTCTCCGGCCCCTCGGGCCTGACCGACACCTTTCCATCTGTACTCCATTTCGAGCGCGAGCTCGAGAACGGCGTGCCCGTCCTGCGCGCCTTTGCAGGCGCAACCGCAATCGAGCGCTATCTGAGTCACGATTCACCTGGTCGCCTGATGCGCTCGCTGAAGGCTTATCTCGCTGACAGGTCATTCGACGGCACCAGCCTCCACGGCCGGCGCCTGACGCTGTCCGACCTGATCGCGGCGTTTCTGCGGAAACTATTGGAAGCGGCTGCTGCAACCCTGGGGCCGATTCCTTCCCACGTCGTGGTAGGGCGGCCCGTCAATTTTTCCAACGAGCGCGCCGAGGCCGCCAATGAATTCGCGTTGGCACAGCTGCAAAAGGCCGTGCAGGCGGCCGGGTTTGAAGACATCGCCTTCGAGTACGAGCCGGTCGCGGCGGCCTACACCTATGAACAAACATTGCAACGCGACGAGTTGATTCTCGTCGGCGACTTCGGGGGCGGCACCAGCGATTTCTCGATCCTCCCGGTGGGCCCCGGATTGCGTGGCGCGTCTGAAAAGCGAACGATCCTGGGCAATGATGGCGTCGCCATCGCCGGCGACGCATTCGACCGCCAGATTGTCAGGCACCTCGTAGCACCCGCCCTTGGATTCGGCACTGAATATCAGGCCGCTCCCGACAAGCGGTTGCCGATTCCGAACTGGCCGTACGCGGTCCTCGAGCAATGGCACGCTTTGTCACTGGTGAATCGTCCCAAAGTCGAGCAATTGTTCGAGCGCCTGCGCCCACTTGCCCTGGACCCTGCCGGTGTTGACGCTTTCGCGTACTTCATCAGCGCCGACCTCGGATTGCAGCTGCACGAGTCGGTCAAAGCGCTCAAGATCGCACTATCGCACGCACCTGTCGCAACATTCGAATTCAACTGTGGCCCGACGACAATTCATCGAACCGTCGCCCGCTGCGAGTTTGAAGGCTGGATCCAGAACGAGCTCACAGCAATCGGCGCGTCAGTCGACCGCCTGCTGACAACAACAGGTACTCGCCCAGACGAAATCGATCACGTCTTCCTGACCGGCGGATCGGCGTTCGTACCCGCCGTCCGCCAGCTGTTCGTAGATCGATTCGGCGCCGGCAAGATCGCCGGCGGCGGTGAGTTCACGTCGGTTGCTACTGGGCTTGCGCTCCGGGCTGCGAAGCCGTGGACGGCCGCCTGACGGGGATCTTCTCGATTCGGGCCTGCCATTCCTTCGGGCCGCTTTGATGCACACTGGCTCCCTGCGAATCCACTGCAACGGTCACCGGCATGTCCCGCACATCAAACTCGTAAATAGCCTCCATCCCCAGATCCGCGAATCCCACCACCCGGGCGGCCTTGATTGCCTTGGACACCAGGTAGGCCGCGCCGCCCACCGCCATCAAATAGGCACTCTTGTGCTTGCGAATCGCTTCGATCGCGACGGGTCCACGCTCAGCCTTACCTACCATCGCTATCAGACCGGTGCGACTGAGCATCATGTCGGTGAACTTGTCCATGCGGGTCGCAGTGGTCGGTCCTGCCGGACCCACGACTTCATCGCGTACGGGATCCACCGGGCCCACGTAGTAGATCACCCGATTGCGGAAGTCCACCGGCAGCGGTTCACCGCGTGACAGCAGTTCTTCAATGCGTTTGTGGGCGGCGTCACGACCGGTCAACATGCGGCCATTGAGCAGCAATGTCTGTCCAGGCTTCCAGCTCGCGACTTCCTCCGCTGTCAGCTTGTCGAGATCGACACGTCGGCTGGTGTTGTAGTCAGGCGCCCAGTGCACGTTGGGCCACAGCTCCAGGCTCGGCGGCTCCAGGTAAACCGGTCCCGAACCGTTCAAAACAAAATGGGCATGGCGAGTAGCGGCACAGTTTGGAATCATGGCAACGGGTTTGGAGGCCGCGTGCGTGGGCCACGTGCGGATTTTGACATCGAGCACGGTCGTCAGGCCGCCCAACCCCTGCGCGCCGATTCCGAGCGCGTTCACCTTTTCAAACAGTTCGATGCGCAGCTCCTCGAGCTTCGTTTGCGGCCCGCGCTGCAGCAGCTCGTACATGTCGATGTCTTCCATCAACACTTCCTTCGCCATCTGCACGGCCTTTTCGGCCGTCCCGCCCACGCCGATCCCGAGCATGCCGGGCGGACACCAACCTGCGCCCATGGTTGGCACTGTCTTCAGAACCCAATCGACCAGGCTGTCGCTCGGATTCATCATGACAAACTTTGATTTGTTCTCGCTGCCGCCACCTTTGGCAGCAACAGTGACTTCAACTTCCGAACCGGGTACGAGCTCCGTATGTATGACTGCCGGCGTGTTGTCACGGGTGTTGCGCCTGCCGAACAGCGGATCATCGAGTACGGAAGCACGCAGGACGTTGTCCGGGTTGAGATAAGCCTTGCGCACGCCTTCATTGACGGCATCCGCTACGGTGCTGTTCTCGAAACCCTCCCAGCGGACATCCATTCCGACCTTCAGAAAGACATTCACAATGCCAGTGTCCTGGCAGATCGGCCTGCGTCCCTCGGCGCACATCCGTGAGTTCGTCAGGATCTGCGCAATGGCATCCTTGGCAGCGGGGCTTTCTTCGCGTTCATAGGCGCGCGCGAGATGTTTTATGTAATCCGGCGGATGGTAATAGCTGATGTACTGAAGGGCGGCAGCAACGCTGTCGATGAGGTCGTTTCGGCGAATGGCGGTGTTCATGGCTGCGATTCTATTGCATCCTGCAGTTGCTCGTCCCACCGCCAGTCAATGTTGCCCGAGGCGATCTCCGCGCCGCCGACCCAGCGCGGAGGGGGATTCAGGGATCGAAAATCCACCTCGCCACGAAGGACAGCGCGTCCGAGGTCGGTGATGGCAAATACGTCGGTCCAAGGGGCCCTGCCTTTGCCTTCGCCGTCCAGACCGGGCGAGCGCGTAAATACGCGGGTCGCTTCCATGTC
>Ga0268266_10003965_pt1 | contig 14360 bp, 18 predicted proteins | sample KBSS13metaG_FD_190356 | JGI IMG/M metagenome (GOLD analysis project Ga0268266, IMG submission 190356) | Switchgrass rhizosphere microbial communities from Kellogg Biological Station, Michigan, USA - KBS S1-3 metaG (SPAdes) (version 2) | ecosystem: Host-associated > Plants > Roots > Rhizosphere...
GGGCCGTAAAGGAGGAGGCGGCGTGGTTCTCGTGCAGGACCCTCGCGAAGCATTGCATGAGGGCCGCTACGAAGAGCAGGGTGTCATCGAATGGCTCGGCACATCGACTGACATCGATGAGCTGCGCCAGGCTCGCGAGCGGCAGCAGCTGTTGGTGGCCGAGCTGCAGCATCGGACCCGAAACCTCATTGGCGTGGTCAAAGCCCTGGCTACGATGACCGCGCGCGGCTGCACCGACGTGCGCAGCTTTCAGGCGAGCTTTGGCGAGCGCCTGGAAGCACTGTCGCGTAGTCAAGGACTGTTGTCGCGCTCCGAGGAAGAGCCGATTACCCTCGAGCGGCTGCTGCGTATGGAGTTGGCGGCGCTGGGACAGATCGATTGGGAAGATCGCGTCCGCATCGAAGGACCGCCGGTCCGGATGCAGAAGGCGGATGCAGCCGTACGTTCTCGATGCGAAGACACAGTTCGAGATCACCTCGGCCGGCGCTCGATGCACAATCGAGTTGCCGGTGAGCCTCGATAACGGCGAGGGCACCGTGAAGATCGTTGCCGGGCAGTGAATTACCGCCTCTAGCCCGCGGCGGGTGTCGGCTCGACGGCGCCACAATCGCTTGCGAGGCGGTATAACTCAATGTCGGTGCTGATGCCGAGTTTCTGGCGAATGAGAGAATGGTTATTGGCCACGGTCTTTATACTGACATTGAGGAGACCTGCGACCTCCTCATGCGTCTTGCCGCTCGCGACCAGGCGGAAGATCTCGAACTCACGCGCTGACAAACCCAACGTAGGTTGCGACATGGCGGACGTCGCGGCCAATTCCATCTTCTGCGCCACATCCGGGCTCAACGTCTGCATGCCGGAGACGACGCTGCGAACCGCCTTCACCATCGATTCCGGCTCACTGCTCTTGGTGATATAGCCGTTGGCACCGGCTCGCATGGCCTGGACCACGAACGGCAGGTTGTCATGCATGCTGAACACGAGCACCGGCAACAGCGGCCAGCGCAACTTCATCCGACGCAACACCGAAAGGCCGCCCTGCCCCGGCATGCTCAGATCGAGGATCACGATATCGGGCTCGATCGTCTGCAACACCTGGTACGCCTCTTCGCCGGAAGCGGCTTCCGCGATGACCTGACAATCGGGCTCCTGCTCGAGGAAACGTCGATAACCTGCACGAACAACGATGTGATCGTCGACGAGGAGAATGCGGATCCGGCTGGAGTTACGCATGGGCAGGCATCCAGGCGCGAAGTGATAACGCGGGATCGAGATCCAGAGTCAGCTCCCCGCCGTGAGCTTCCACCCGTTCGCGCATGCCGAGCAGCCCTGTACCGCTGGCCTTCGTGGCCGCGGCATTGCCGGTCGTCTGCGACTCCGTCACTTCGAGCACCACCCGGTTCTCCCGCAACGACAACTGAAAATGGATCTTGCGTGCCCGCGAGTGTTTCACCGCGTTGGTGAGACATTCCTGGATCAAACGATACAGAGTCATGTTGAGATCGGCAGCCAGGCCATCCACATTGCCGCTGATCTCGAGCGAGCATTGAAACCGGTCCGCGACCCGAACCTGCCACCCGTTCACGAGATCCTGGAGCGTCTCGCGCAGCCCCACTGTCTCGAGCCCATAGGGCCGCAAGCGCGCCAGCATGCTGCGGATCAGCTCCATGATGTTGGTGCTCAGTTTCTCGATGGAGAGTGCGCTGTCGAGGATCTTCGGCGAGCTGTGGGCCGCTTCGCGCACGATATACGCGGCATCGACCTTGATCGCCGTCAGGCTCTGACCGAGCTCATCGTGCAGCTCGCGGGCGAGCCGTTTGCGCTCCTCCTCCTCCGCCTCGATCACCCGCCGGGTCAGATCGCGGCGCTGTGCAGCCGCCTCTTCCATCGCGGTCGCACATTGGTTGAAGCGCAGCGAGATATCATCCACATCCTTCAGCTTGAAGCGCGGCAGGCGCGTCTCCAGGTGTCCGGCCTGCAGGTTAGCCAGCGCGGCTTGCACATGGGCGATCGGTTGCAGCCCGCGCCGCACCATCCAGTAAATGGCTGCGCTCAACGCCAGCAGCGTCAGCGCCAACAAGGCCAGATCTTCGCCGACCCGCTGTTCGATCTCGGCGAATTCCGACAGGGGGTTGGACGACACCCGCAGCTCGCCCAGCGGCACAGCATGATATGAAACCGGATACACGAGAGTGGCCGGCGCTCCGGAGGACAAGAGTGCCCTGGTGATAAAGCCAACCTGCGGCTCCGCCGCCGGACTCGTCGCCAGCAACGCTCCCGTGTCATCGACGAGCGAAACACGCACGTGGCGCAGGTCGCCGGCACGGTGAATTTCATCGGTCGCCGCGAACCTGGCCGCGGCGCTGCCCTTTGCGTTTCCAATCGCATGCTGGACGTCGAGCAGCAGTTGCGCCAACTGCATGGAGGCATCCGTTTCGCGAGCAACATCGCCGCGGATCGACTCGAGCGGCACGAGCAGGCTCACGAGCAGCGCCACCAGCGTGACTGTTCCGATACCGAACAACAGCCGCGTGTGCAGATACATTGACGCAGTCCCCGTTTGTGTGGCGAAGCAACAGCTTACACCGCTGCCACGCTTCGTAGGAGCCTGCCGACAGGAATCGCCGGGCGACGACGATCCCGCGACGCAGCCTCCGGGCGCATGCTGGGTCCTCGATTCCCGGTCCTCAAAGGAGGCACGAATGAAACGTACTATGCTTTGCGGTACCGCCGCTTCGCTCCTCTGTGTTGGCTTGTTGACTACGGCCGGCGCGGCAGTTGCGCAGGAAACGCGCAGCCAGACTCAGGATGAGTACTCTTCATCATCGAGCACGCCATCCGATCAGTCGACCAGCACATCGACCACGACTACCACCTCGAGCAGCCGGTCATCATCCGACCAACACGCGATGATGAAGGAGTGCGTCGAGCGTGAGCGCGCGGGCGACAGCACGATGTCGGAATCGGAGGCCAAGAAGGCTTGCCATGATGCCCTGCGCGCCCAGCGGGACAACCACGACAACGAGCCGAGGCCGCCGCACCAACAGTAATCCCTGGTTGATTGCGCTCTGAGCCGGAGCGGACGGGTGGTCCCCTGTCCCTCCGGCTCTCTTTTATCCGATGCGCACGAACCGTCCCGCGTCGCGATCCTTGCGCACCGCTCCCGCCGGAAACACTTCGCCGTTCATGACAATGTAGACACCGGGAGCCGCCACCTGCGTGGTGGCGAAAGCCATTCCCAGGTTGAATGAGGCATCACTTTCGCTGAAGCGCGCAGGAGACAATGCGCCCGTCAGGACGATGGTCTTGCCGGGAATCGAGGCGAGGCGCGCCGCGGTGACGGCCATCGTGTCCGTCCCATGGGTCATTACAACTCGTGAGGTCTTCAGACCTGCGACGACGCGGACCAGCTCATCGCGATCCTGATCGGTCAGCTCGAGGCTGTCCTTGCGCAGGGCCTCGACGATTTCGAAGGGGTATTTGACGTTGCCGATGGTGAGCAGCTTGCGCACCACCGACTCACCGACTTGGTATTCGCTCAGGGAGTCGAAATAGAGCTTGTCGATGGTGCCGCCGGTGGTGACGACAGTAATGGCGGGGGGCGCCGTGATCTCGTGTGTATCCATGGTGAAATGATACTTCGGATACAGCGCCCCGCCATATCATGTCAACCGTGCTCCCAGTGACCCGGCACGAAATGATAGCGGCCGTGCCGCTCGTCCCAGTGCTCCGGCACCCAGTGCGAGCCCCGGCGCTCGCGCAGCCAACGCCCGTCCACCCAGATGTGCCGGTGGCCATCCCAACGGTAATAGCCAGGAGCCCAGACGAATCCGGGTCGCGGCGGCGGCGCTTCGACCACGCGCGGTGCCGGCGGCGCAATGTTGATGTCGATGCCGACAGCCGCGAAAGCCGGCGCCACCGAGCCAACCAGCATGGCACCCGCCAGCGCGGTGGCCACGATGCGGGCGCGTCGATTCTTGAATGTATTCACTCGAGTCAACCTCCATAAATGAGTGTGCCCATGGTCCTGTTAACGCCTACGCCTCGACACCGGTTCCGGCGCCGCAGCACCACTGGGCTCACACCAAGAGAAACGGCCGCCGTCCTGCCACGTTGACCCTCGGGTGTCGCCTCGCAAATGAGAATCATTTGCAATTAGACACCCGATTCGCTAAGTTGCGGTCGGGTTGGACAGGAAATCAAAAGATGCTCGAGCCGCGCCGCTCCGGTGATCTGCTGTTTCACACCGTCGCGCGCGTGCTGACTTATGTAGCCTTCGCGACGATCGGCGCCGCCGCGGTCTTCATCTTCGTCATGGTGTTGGAACACCCCTGAGCGTCGTTCTCACGCCCACAGCGGCGCGCACAGGAAGGCCGCCGCGAGCAAGCCACCGGCGAAAACAAACAACCGCTCGCCGATATGATTCCAGCCGAGCAGGTAGCTGATGCGAAAGCTGAGAGTCCCGAAGGACAGGCCCGCAAGTGTGGTCAACGCATATTTCACGGCAGTGCTCTCCCAGTCATCGACGGGCCGCATTCTACGAACCGCGGACCGTGCCACCAGCACTACCTGAATGAATCGTGAACAGCGCAGCAGATTCGAAATTTCATTCACTAGACATAAATTTCAAAGTGTTGCCGTTCGCCAACGCGAGCGCGTAATTTAACCGCGGCAGCCAAACCAACATCGCCAAAGGTCTCATCACTCGCCGGCGGGTGAGCCGAAATCCTCCATCGGTGGCAGGTGCACCTGCGTCTGCGCGCAGATCTGCCGCAGCGCCGGCTTCAACCCTTCCTCGAGTGTTGGATGGTAGAAAGGCTGGCCCAACACTCGCTCGGCGCTCGCGTGCGCATTGATCTGCCAGGCCAACAGGTGACCCAGGTGATCGGCGCCCGGACAGAAGAGCGCCGCGCCCGTCAGCACCGCCCCCTGCTCTGATGCGTAGAGCTTTACGAGACCACGGGCTCGCGCTTCCACCTTGGCGCGGCCCTGGTCGCGGTAATCAGTCTTGCCACACACGCCGGAGCGTTGGCCGATCAGTGCCAACGGTGGGTCGGTAAACATGATGGAGAACGGCACCGAGCGTCGCCGCTGAGTCGCGTGCGGAAACATCGCCGCGTTGAATCCCGCCGTCGAGCCTTCGACCATCGCCTCGTGAAGCACGGCCCGATCCGCATTGGCGTCTCCGGCAATAAAGATCGCGCTCTTCCCACACTGCATCGTTTCGCAATCGAATCGAGGGACACCGCGCTCATCGAGCTCGAGACCGGTGGCCCGAAGATTCAGCTCCGCGAGATTCGGCGGACGGCCGACCGCCAGCAACACGCGATCAAACAACTTCTCCCCGGCGGCCCACCGCAGGAGCGCGCGGCCATCCCTCGTATCGGCCCGTAACGCGACTCCGAGGTGCAGGTCGAACTCATCCTTGAATACATCCTGCATGCAAGAGGCGAGCTCGGCGTCATCCACGCCGCCCAGGGTTGGTTTCTCATCAAACACCGAAACTTGGACACCGAGCCGCGCCATGGCCTGCGCGAGCTCCAGACCGAGCGGGCCGGCTCCCACCACGGCCAGAGACTCAGGCAGGAGCGCCAGATCAAAGAGGCTTTCGTTGGTGAGGATCAGGTCGTGGATGGCGGAGAATCCATCGGGTATCGAGGGATGGGCGCCGGTGGCGATCACGACGGCACGCGCGTGGACGCGGTCTCCATCCTCGAGCTCGAGCGTGGTCGCATCGATGAACTTCGCCCGGCCGCGAAGCGCGACACCCTCCGGCAACTTCGCAATCTGGCCGCGCGTGCCGGCGGCGAAGGCGTCCCGCTCCTGCCTGACCCGCGCCATCACCGCGGCAGCGTCGATCCGGTGGGTTGCGAAGACTCCGAAGGTCGAGGCTCTGCGCACGGCATGTGCGGCTGCACCGGCAGCGATGAGCAGCTTGGAAGGCATGCACCCGACTGTGGCGCACGTAGTGCCCTTGAAGCCGTCATCCACGAGTGCGGTCGAAGCGCCGGCTCCGCGAGCCACCCGTTCCGCTGACAACCCCGCGGTTCCTGCGCCTATGATCGCGACATCGACGACCTTCATGCTCAAAGCAGGGCGCAACCCCCGTGCCTAGGTCGCGTCAGATAAAAATTCAAACCCCCGACCCCAACGTTTCCTGGTTTCATCGGAAACTTCACCTCAGGCACGCTGGAGTGCGCTGGAGCTGGTCCTTCATGGCCTCAGCGGGCAGTCGAGTCGCGGCCAAGCTGTTCGCCATCCGGCTGCTCATCTTCCGCGATCACCTGCCGCACGGTGGCTATTGATATCTCGAAAACGTGTCAATGACGTCCTCGTCCGCAAGCAGCTTGCGATCAATGAGCATCATCGACAAAGACTCGAGCAGCATTCAATCTAACAAAGTAGCGTGGCGGCCCCGACACGAATCGTCGGAACTTTCCCTGCCGCCAAGCATTACCTGTAGGATGTCCGTCGGGATATCTCTACCCGATTCAGCGCATCCGCCGCGCCCCCAGGAGCTCAGCATGACCCTGCCCGACCCGATCAACAACAGACGCCTGAGACATTTGCGTGGCAGTGACGAATCGCTGATCGACTATCAGCGGCGCCGGGAGATCGAGGCAGAGGAGCGTGCCGAACGCAAACGCCTCGAGGCGGCTGAACAGACTCTGGAACAGAACGTCGCCGGAGCTCGAATCAGGGCGTGGGAGAAGGTCCATGCTTTGCGAATGCCGGTAGATCCGCGACATCCCATTCTCGGCCAGATTGCGGTCACTACCCAATTGTCGTTGGCGGATGTCCATGAAGAACAACGGGTTCGCCTCGGAGTTGCCGCTCTCTGAGGCAGGCGCACACAAACAGCGCTTGCCGGTTATGGGCAGCCGCCGTGCTTCGCTCAGGACTCACGCTGGATTCAAATACAGTCACCCAATCGGGAGCGGTTCAGCCGAAGCGCGCGCGCTCGGGACCGCGATGAGACCTGCCGGTCAGAACTGACTCGAGAGCAATCTGTTGCAACGGAAGAGTCAGGAACTGCTCAAATCCCGCAGTGAGCGCAGCTCGACGGTCAATGGAAGTAATATCAGTGGTCAGGGCAATCAGCCTGGAATCGCACAGTACGGCACTCTGATGCAACAGGGTCGCCAGACGATAACATCCCAAGTCAGTAACATCCGTATTTAACAGGACAAAACCCGGGAGGCACTCGGCGGCGATCGTCAGCGCATCGTGACTGGAATGGGCAACCAACGCCTCGAGCTGACCGATCGTCTGGATCATCGCTGCAATGTCATGACATCTCGAGCTGTCCGTATCGACAATCAAGATCTGAGTCGCGTCCACGCTCTGGCGGCCATCGAAGCTGAGGTCACGGCAGCGCCCGGGAGCTGGCATGTCTGGCGAAAGGCGCGCATCCACTTTCACGTGGTCCATCACTTTCGCGTAGGGAACGACGAACTCGGGGCCGATGTGCAAGTGATTGTTCTCCGGACCGACAGGGTGGCGTGCACGAGACAAATAGGTCAACAGCTGCGGAAGCAGCCTGATGGCGGGCAAATCGACAGATCCAGCCAAGGGGAGTATACACGAATGAACGCCTTGCTGCTGGGTCATTCGCTTCAGTAGCCAGGAGCTCACCGGCGCCATAGAAGATCCAGGTACCACAGCAAGCGAGCCTGACATGAGCGCGTACGAGTTCACGATCTCACTGCGTATCCGCCATCCAGAAATCGAACCGGCAAAAATCACCGAAGCTCTCGGCTTGCAGCCCCAACACAGTTGGAAAGCCGGCACCTCGCGTCAAACATCCACAGGGGGCACGGGCGAGCATCACGACAGCTATTGGATGACCAAACTGATGGACGAACCACAGTTATCGACGCCTGAGATGTCCGTCGAGAGCGTCCTGGTGCAAACCATCACGCAATTGCGCCGCGCGCAGGCGTTCCTCGAAAAGTTACATGGTGACGGCGGCGTGTCGGAATTATCAATCAGCCTGTTCGCGCGGGAGAACTTCCGGCTCGAACTATCGCCGGATACCATGACTCTGATGGGCCGCATGGGACTCGGGGTGGTGCTCGAAATACAGCCCTACGCAAACTTCGAGGCGACAACCCGCAGCAACTGAGCCGGCGGTCGGATTGAGACGAGGAAACAAGGCTGCACCCCCAGCCGGTGAGTCGACTACGGCCTTCACCTATATAGACGCAGGCTCGTCAGGGTAGCAAACCCGTGCCCGCTCTTGTGCGGGCGGATGGTCAGGCGGAATCGCCTCACATCGCTCAGGGTCATTGCGATAGATTCGTTCTGATAGATGGCTCCGCTCGGGCTGAAGTTGAACTCCTGGATGAACGCTCGACGGTAACTGGTGGCATCGCCCGCCAGGTACTCCGCACAAACTTCCTGAGTGCGCTCGAAATCGCGATCTTCGGCTTCAAATGCACAACGCGAGATGTTCATCGGTTCGTCAAAAACCAACAAGATTGTTTCCGGAGTATTGCGTCGCGCACTCAGCCACTTGCTTGCTCCGGGCCCTGCGTCTGCGTCAAACAGATGGTCGATGGGATGGTCCGGGTGCTCGGAGGAGAAATGCACGACTGCGCAAGCTTGCAGATCGAGCTCGTTTCGGGGTGCGCCATCTCCGGGATTCGAGACGGTCGAATTGACTATCAGATGCTTCCGGAGCCTGCACGGCTGTTCGATATCCATCAATTTTGTGTTCATGCCACAGCCTATCGGGCTTCGCGCTCGACGTCCGTTCGCCGCCGCACATTGAGCGGTGTTGCGCTGAGTTTGCTAACGCACAGACTCGAGCTCTCCTATCCGCTACCTTGACGCTTCGCCAAGGAGAATCTCGTGAATATCGACTGCACTGCGGCTGAACGGCTATCTTGGGACAACCTCGGATGGGACGATACAAACACACTGTGCTTGGACCAGGCTCGCGTCCGCATTCTGGTTGTCAATGACGACATGCGCTCCGCGGACACATTGAGGCACATCCTTGCTCAATTGGGATATTCAGAAACGCTCGTAGCCTACTCCGGGAAACGTGCCGTCAGCGCTGTCGCCAACTATTCACCTTCAGTCGCCATCGTGGACCTACACATCGCGGATATGACCGGGTACCGGCTCGCGGGGCTGCTGAAAGGTCATGCGCTGCGACAAGTGCGCAGTATTCCGCTCATCGCGGTGGCGGACGAGGCCTCTCCGGTTATTGTCGCGCTCGCCCGGGCGGCGGGATTCGCTGCTGTCGTTGCAAAGCCTGTCTGTCCCTCGATTCTCCGCGGGGCGCTCACACGAAACCTGCCGTGAAGCTGCACGAGTACGGCTCGTATTTATCGTCCGGGCCCGTCGCGAACCGATAGTATCTGCCGCGACCCAAGATCATTCGATCCTCGGTCAGCAATTCGATGAAGGCTGGCGATCCCCCGCAACCCGAGCCGCGGCGCCACGTACGCTGACTCCCTCACGCACGGTGGTCCCGGGTCGAGGCGAATTGCGAAACGTTGAACGGCTTTACACACATTCCACGTAGTGGATCATAATGCGCTCAGTGGGCTCGTTCCTCCGTTCGCCACCGCACACATGGAACCGATCTCGTGCGGCTCTGGAACGCCTCCGACCCGTGGAGGGGTGCGATTGCCCCCCGCACGCCGTTGAACTGACGCCGGCACGCTGCCGTGCTGGCAGCCCTGCCGGGCTATACTGGTTCAATTGTCGAGCCGGTTCAGGAGACTTTTTGATTTCTCCGGAGAAGAATCAGCTTCTGGGTGCCCTGCCCTCCGCGGACCGCGCACGGATCTATCCCCACCTCACACTCGTATCTTTGCCGTTCGAGTCGGTTCTTTATGAGGCGGGCGATACTCAGCGCTATATCTACTTTCCGGTGGATGCGATCGTTTCGCTGCTGTACGTGCTCAAGGACGGAGCATCGGCGGAAATTGCTGTTGTCGGCAATGACGGCGCGATCGGCATCGCTCTGTTCATGGGGGGCGTGACGACCACCAATCGGGCGATCGTGCAAAGCGCAGGCTCCGCATATCGCCTGACTCGGCCGCGCATAGAGCAGGAGTTCGCCCGGCACGGCGAGATGCTGCATATTCTCCTTCGCTACACCCAGGCATTGATTACTCAGATGACACAGACTGCCGTGTGTAATCGCCATCACTCGGTCGATCAGCAGTTGTGTCGATGGCTGCTGCTGTCGCTGGACCGGCTCGAGACAAACGAGCTGCTCGTGACGCAGGAGCTCATTTCCAACATGCTGGGTGTTCGACGCGAAGGCGTGACGGAAGCCGCTGGCAAGCTGCAGAAGGCGGGGGTCATAGAATACCGTCGCGGTCGCATTACCGTCCTGGACCGATCCCGGCTCGAATCGATGACCTGCGAATGTTACGAAGCAGTGAGGAAAGAGAGCGAACGGCTCTTTGCACCACGGTGCGACCCGAACCGCTGAGAAAAGGACGGCGCCGACAATCCCGAGGACAATATCGAGCAGGACGCCAGGCAAGCTAATTGAGCGCAAGCGCCTCTTCCTGTGTTCGCCTCCGCACCGAGACAGGGTGAGCGGCGGCGTAGCATGGGTACCAGACGAACATCCTACGGCGGCCCCATCACCCCTCCCCACTGCCTTAGCTCAGTAAAACCCGTCGAACGAGGCAAAAACCTGACATGAAAACAATTTTTGCATCAAACGCCGGATCAGCCGCGTTCTCCGGGGTCATTTTCGCATTCCTGCTGACCGGATCCGGTGTTGCCGCCGCGCAGACCGTGCCACGCGTGGTGCCGGCTCATGCGCAGCCGAGTCGATACGGCAACGGCTGGGATTGCGTCCCCGGCTATACGCAAAGCGCGCAGACGTGTGTACCGATCGTCGTCCCGCAGAATGGCTATCTGGACGCTTCCCGCAACCAGTGGGAGTGCAGTCGGGGCTATGTTAAGGCTGAGACTTCCTGCAGAGCGATCAAAGTCCCGGATAATGCGTATGCAGAAGATTACGCGTTCAGCAGCGGATGGCGATGCAAACGGGGTTATCAACAGAACGATCACGGCTGCAGGCGGATTGTGGTTCCGGAAAATGCCTATTCGCTGGAGCTTGCCTCAGGTGGCCGCGGATGGGAGTGCAACCGGGGTTTCCGACTCGCGGGTAACACGTGCGCCGCAGTCAAAATTCCCGTGAATGGCTTCCTGGGACGCAACGGCGACGATTGGCAATGTGAACGCGGCTTCACCAAGAAGGGCGAGTCCTGTAACCCAGTGGCTGTGCCGGAGAATGCCTATCTGGATGCCAGCGGAAGTGACTGGCAATGCGAGCGCGGCTTCAGCCGCAAGCAGACTGCGTGTATCGCCCTGATTGTACCCGTCAACGCCTACATAGGCCGCTCCGGCAATGAGTGGAGTTGCGCCAACGGCTTCCGAAGGCGCAACGAGGCATGTATTCCTGAGTGATCCCGCCCGGTATCGCGAGCTCGATTCCCATGGATATATTTGGCGCCTTCGGGTTCAGCCGCGAAGATTGTTGAGAAGCGCGGCGATCTTCATCGTTGCAAACGTGCAGAAGGTGTCTGAGATCGCGTATGGCAGAACGATTCGTTCGCCGTGGCGCATTGCGCCGCACGTGTAGACCACGTTGGGCACGTAGCCTTCCCGATCGGAAGCTTCCGGCCTGACCAATGGCTCGCTGGAGCGTGCAAGCACTTTGCTGGGATCAGCCTTGTCGAGCAACACTGCGCCAATAGAGTAGCGGCGTACAGGCCCCACGCCGTGCGTGAACAACAACCATCCCTCATCGAGCTCGATCGGAGCCCCGCAATTTCCGATCTGGACAAATTCCCAGGGAAAACGCGGCCGCAACAGCGTTTGTCCGCCATTCCACGTGAGCAGATCGTCCGAGTAGACCAGGTAAAGATTTTCATTGTCCTGGCGTGCGATCATGGCGTACTGGCCGTTGATCCGCCGCGGGAACAGGCCCATTCCCTTGTTGCGGGCCGCGTTGCCTCGAAGTGCCGTCATCCTGAAGGTTTCGAAGTCCCGGGTTTCAATCAACTCCGAGCGGATCGCTCTGCCGGTGTACGCGGTGTAGGTCGCGTAGAATATTTTCTCGCCACCCTCGTTGAATTCCAGGAAGCGCGCATCCTCGATGCCGTTCGACTGCGATGCCAATACGGGAAAAATCACCCGTTCACTCAGATCACCGCCCGACTCGAATGCAAGCTCGACGCGCTCCGCATCTGGAAGCGGTGCGGGACCGACGATGTCCGGGACACCGGCCAGGCGAGCAGGCACATCCACACTGACGTTACCTTCCGCCGTGATCAGACCGGTCCGGAAAGTCAGCGAGGAAATATGGCCTTCACCCACGGCGCGAAGGCTGAGCACGAAGCGCCGGCTGCCAGCAGGAATGCCTGTCTGATCGGGATGGCTGACAATGCTCGGATTGAACAGAGCCGCTGCTTCGAATGAATATTCGTGCAGAAAATAGGCACCTATCAGTCGCCGTTGATCCAACGTAAAGGGCACGTGGCCCTCCAGGGCTGCCTCCATCTCGAGTGCGCGGGTCTCGAATATATCCAGGAGATTGCGATGCCGTCCAAGGAAGCTCTCCAGCACATCGGCCAACTGCGTCGCCACGGCTGCGCAGTCCATCGCAAGCACGCGCTCGACAATATGATTCGCGCGAGACTTGTCTGTTGGATTGAAATCCCGCGGCTCGGTGGCCGGTTTAAAGGGGCGAACCACTACTCGTGCAGGGTCGGGACGCAGGTGCAAAGCCTGTCTGTTGAAAAAAACGCTTTTTGACAAGTACCACTTCCGGATTGGCAATGAGGGTCAATGGATCCGCGCAGCTGCAGGTTTCAACCGGGGGCGTTTTACTACTGTTCCTGTGGCTCGCGCCAGGCTGCGCGCATCCACGAGCGCAAGCAGATAGGACACAACGGATTCTCCGCCGTTGTTCTCATTGGCACGATCAGGATGAAGACCGTCGCGACAGCTTCCAGTCCGCGTGTCAATCAATGCGACACCCAGGTCATTGGTGCCAAAAAACCACTCCAGCGCGGATGCCGCTGCGGCCCGCCATTGCAGATCGCCGTCAGCCCGCCAGGCCGCCAGAGCGGCCGCGATTGCCGCGGTTGCCTCGAGCGGCTGCTGATCGAACGGCCGGGGCCGTTCACGCCGAGCACCAAAACTCTGCGAACCAACAGGACGGAAATAGCCGGCTTCGCTCGTCTGCATGGATGTGAGCCAGCGCAGCGCGCGCAACCCGGCCTCGGTATAGGCCCGCAAAGAAGTCGATTCTCCGGTTACGATCAAGGCCTGCGGCAACCGCGCGTTATCATAGGCGAGCTCGTTCTCAAACCACTGCCAATCAGGCGTCGCCACCGTCGACAACATTGAAAGCAACCTGTCGGCGAGCAGATGTTGAATCTCCACGGCCTGCCAGTCGCGATCCGCTGAGCTCAGAAAGGCTTCCAGGCCGAGCAGCGTAAAGGCCCAGGCGCGCGGCGATGTGAAGTCGCGTACGCTCGGCAGCGCTTGCTCGAAAAGGGTGCTCGCCCAACAGCGCCGTGATGGGTTGGCATCGTTCCGGGAACATACACCCAGAGCCCATAGCGCGCGACCGTGGCTGTCTTCCGAGCCCTGGTCCTCGAGCCAGCGGCGATCAAACCCCAGAAAGTTGCGAAACCGACGGGTTTGCGGATTCCAGGCATGCTGTATGAATGCCGCGAAGCGGGCTGTAACGTTTTCAGACAGACGCTCATGGCCTGACACAGTGAGCTCGCACGCCAACAGCAGCGCGCGGGCGTTGTCGTCGATGCAGTATCCGTGGGCACGGTCGGGCACCGAGTGGACCGCATGTTGAAACAAGCCTGTATCGTCACACATTGCCAGAAAATGACCGAGATTGATCTGCGGAGAAACCTGACCGCCGGCGCGCGGCACTCCTTCACCATGCAGAACCAAAAGCTTGTCGTGACTGCTTCGGCCGGCCCGGGCGAAGGTCGCCAGATACCTCTCGGCACAGCGCTGCCAGGTCATGGAGCGACTGTGAGAATACGCTTCCCGGCGCAGAGCGTTGCGCCGCACGTCATCGGTCAACAATGATGCAATTGAGCTTCCGAGTGCCTCGGAATCGGCAAATGGAACCAGGATCCCGCGGCCATCCGCAAGCAACTCGCGTGCGTGCCAATATGGGGTCGAGACGACGGCTTTACCAACCCCGAAGCTGTACGCCAATGTGCCTGAGGTCATCTGAGATTCGTTGAGATAGGGGGTGACGTAAACGTCGCACATCGATATATAGTCCACGAGTGTGGCCTGGTCGACGAAGCGGTCCAGAAAGACTACGTGCTCTTCAACTC
>Ga0268266_10003966_pt1 | contig 14358 bp, 16 predicted proteins | sample KBSS13metaG_FD_190356 | JGI IMG/M metagenome (GOLD analysis project Ga0268266, IMG submission 190356) | Switchgrass rhizosphere microbial communities from Kellogg Biological Station, Michigan, USA - KBS S1-3 metaG (SPAdes) (version 2) | ecosystem: Host-associated > Plants > Roots > Rhizosphere...
GACGCGCACCGCTTCCGTCATCGCTTCCAGCATGCCGTCCACCGCGTCGAGGCCGCGGCGGCAATCGGCGAAGGCGCCGACGCCGGGCAGCACGATGCGATCGGCGCGATACACCGCCTCGGGATCGCGCGTCACCGTCACCTTCTGCGGATCTTGCATGCTCCGCGAGGCGCGCTCGAAAGCCTTTGCCGCCGAGTGAAGATTGCCGGAGCCGTAATCGACGATCGCAACGGTCATCGCGGCCCTCCCGGTTCCGGAAACAGGCCGATGATCCCGCCCTGCGGCAAAGGCGGCGGCGGTTTGGAGAACGATTGACCCGGTACGTTGCGGGTCGGCGGCGGTCCGCCGCGATCGACCGTATAGTGATCGTTGCTGAGCCCGCGCTGCCGGCCGGTCCAGCGATCGAAGAAGCGGCGTTCGGCCAGTTCCTCATCGTCGGCGACCACGACATCGAGCTGACGCCATTTGCGCCGCGATAGCGTCCAGCGTCGCAGGCTGGCCGCCTCGAATCCCATCAGGATGGCAATCAGGACGTCGACGATGAAGATCGTGCCGCGGCTCGCGCCCAGCGCCGACATCCCGAAGTGGACGGCGATCATCAGAACGATCCAGCCGATCAGCGCCAGCCACAGCCGATGCCACAACAGCCAGATCACGCTCGCGACCGCCGCCCAGAAATGGAAGCCGTCACGGACAAAGACGAATTTGTCGGTCGCCGGGAGATCGGCGCCGTTGGCTACGGGAGCATGCACTGTGTAGACCGGCATCGAACCTCTCCGCCGCGAACGAAAAACGCGAACAAGAAATCAGCCGCCGAGCTGACCCTTGGTGGAAGGCACTTCACCGGCCGCGCGCGGATCGATCGCAACCGCGGCACGAAGCGCCCTCGCCAGACCCTTGAAACAGGATTCGGCGATATGATGGCTGTTCTCGCCATATAGGGTCTCGACGTGCAAAGTCACGCCGGCGTTGATGGTGAAGGCGTTGAACCATTCGCGCACCAGCTCGGTGTCGAACTGCCCGACCTTGTCGCGCGGGAATTCGACCTTGAACACCAGGACGGGCCGGCCCGAAATGTCGATCACGACGCGCGAGAGCGTCTCGTCCATCGGCATGTGGATCGAGGCATAGCGGGTGATGCCGGCCATGGTGCCGAGCGCCTGCTTCACGGCCTGCCCGAGCGCGATGCCGACGTCCTCGGTGGTGTGGTGGTGATCGACATGAAGGTCGCCATCGGCCTTCACGGTGATGTCGATGCGGGAATGCCGGGCCAGCAGATCGAGCATATGGTCGAAAAAGCCGATACCGGTCGAAACCTTGGACACGCCCGTGCCATCGAGATTTACCGCAACCTCGATGTCGGTTTCCTTGGTCTTGCGCTTGATGGACGCCGTGCGCATGAAAACTGCTTCCTTTGGGCCGCCTGGGGCCGAAAACGCGGCTCTTTTAACAGGCCGATGTCCCCTTCGCTACTGCGGGATGACGCTGAAAGAGCCGAACTTGGGCCTATGGTGAGCGAAATCGCCGCTGGATCCCGCGATTGTAACCCTCCCTGCCAGCGCCTAAATCTGACGGGAACGAGGACAATCCATGCAAGCATCTGAAAACAGCCTGCCGATCTGGCACGGCACCACGATTTTGACGGTCCGCAAGGGCGGCAAGGTGGTGATCGGTGGCGACGGCCAGGTCTCGATCGGCCAGACCGTCATCAAGGCCAACGCCAAAAAGGTCCGCAAAATCGGCAAGGGCGACGTCATCGGCGGCTTTGCCGGGGCCACCGCCGACGCCTTTACCCTGTTCGAGCGGCTGGAGAGCAAGCTCGAGCAATATCCGGGGCAATTGACCCGCGCAGCCGTCGAACTCGCCAAGGACTGGCGGACCGACCGCTATCTGCGCCGGCTGGAAGCGATGATGATCGTCGCCGACAAGGACGTCTCGCTGGTCCTGACCGGCACCGGCGACGTGCTGGAGCCGGAATCGGGTGTGATGGCGATCGGCTCCGGTGGCAATTACGCGCTGGCCGCCGCCCGCGCCCTGGTCGACACCGACAAGGACGCCGAGACCATCGTGCGCCGCGCGCTCGATATCGCCGCCGACATCTGCGTCTACACCAACCGCAACGTCACGATCGAATCGCTCTGATGGAGCTACCGGTCATGGCGCCGGACTACGTCTTCCGCCCGATGACATCTGCGGACTTGCCGCTGGTCCGGCGCTGGCTGGCGGAGCCGCACGTTGTGCAATGGTGGGGCGATCCGTCCGAGCAATATGATCTGGTCAGCGGCGACCTCGCCGAGCCTGCGATGGACCAGTTCATCGTCTCGGCCGGAAGCAGCGATTTCGCCTATCTGCAGTGCTACGACCTGACCGCGTGGAATTCGGGCTTTGGCGAACACCCGCGCGGCACAAGCGGCATCGACCAGTTCATCGGCGAACCCGGCATGATCGAGCGCGGCCATGGTTCGGCGTTCATCCGCACCTTTGTCGATGCGCGCTTGAGGAAAGGCGCGCCGCGCATCGTCACCGATCCCGATCCGGCCAACACCCGGGCCGTTCGTGCCTACGAGAAAGCAGGCTTTGAAAAAGCTGGTATGGTCGATACACCTGATGGCCCCGCTTTATTAATGGTCCGCAACGCATGACCTCGACCAGCAGCATCGCCAAAACTCCGACGTTCGGCACACTTTCGACCTGGCACTGGACACTGATCGCAGCCGGTATCCTCGCAGCTCAAGCCTTGATCCTGTACGGGATGGGCCGCCTGCCGATCTGCGCCTGCGGCTATGTAAAACTCTGGCACGGCGTGGTGCAGAGTTCGGAAAACTCGCAGCACATCGCCGACTGGTACACGCTGTCCCACATCCTGCACGGCATCCTGTTCTATGGCGCGGCATTCCTTGCCTTCCCGCGCCTCGCCTGGCAGGGCCGCCTGATCCTCGCCATGCTGGTGGAGGGCGGCTGGGAACTGGTCGAGAATTCCGACTGGATCATCAACCGCTACCGCGCCGGAACGATCTCGCTGGATTATTTCGGCGATAGCATCGTCAATTCGATCTCCGATAATTTTGCGATGATCGGCGGCTTCCTGTTGGCGAAACGGCTTCCGATTGCCGTCACTGTCGCGATCGTGTTCCTGTTCGAACTCATATTGGCGCTTCATATTCGCGACAATCTGACGCTGAACATCATCATGCTGATTCACCCGTTTGAGGCGATCAAGGTCTGGCAGAGTGGGCCACCGATCATTTGAGTTGCCCTCCTGCCCGGCTTGCTCTCGCAACATTTGAGAACTACCTAGGAAACATGACCGACTTTTCTCCCCGTGAAATCGTCTCCGAACTCGACCGCTTCATTGTCGGCCAGGCCGACGCCAAGCGCGCGGTATCGATCGCGCTGCGCAACCGCTGGCGGCGGCTGCAGCTCACCGGCAGCTTGCGCGAAGAGGTGCTGCCGAAAAACATCCTGATGATCGGGCCGACCGGCGTCGGCAAGACTGAGATCGCGCGGCGGCTGGCGAAGCTCGCCAACGCGCCCTTCATCAAGGTCGAGGCCACCAAGTTTACCGAGGTCGGCTATGTCGGCCGCGATGTCGAGCAGATCATCCGCGACCTCGTCGAGGTCGCGATCGTGCAGGTGCGCGAGCGCAAGCGCAAGGACGTGGAAGCCCGCGCGCAGCAGGCCGCCGAAGAGCGCGTGCTGGATGCGCTGGTCGGACCGGCGTCGAGCCCCGCTACCCGCGATTCCTTCCGCAAGAAGCTGCGCGCCGGCGAACTCAACGACAAGGAAATCGAGATCGAGACGCAATCCTCCGGCGGCATGCCGATGTTCGAAATCCCGGGCATGCCCGGCGCGCAGATGGGCGCGATTTCGATCGGCGATATCTTCGGGAAAATGGGCGGACGAACCAAAACCCGCCGCCTGACGGTCGAAGGCTCACACGAGATTCTCGTCAACGAGGAATCCGACAAATTGCTGGACAGCGACCAACTGGTGCTGGAAGCCATCAACGCGGTCGAGAACAACGGCATCGTGTTCCTCGACGAGATCGACAAGATCTGCGTGCGCGACGGCCGTACTGGCGGCGACGTCTCGCGCGAAGGCGTGCAGCGCGACCTGCTGCCCCTGATCGAAGGCACCACGGTCTCGACCAAGCATGGCGCGGTCAAGACCGACCATATCCTGTTCATCGCCTCGGGCGCGTTCCATATTGCAAAGCCTTCGGACCTGTTGCCGGAACTGCAGGGACGGCTGCCGATCCGCGTTGAGCTGTCGGCACTGACGCGTGACGACATGCGCCGCATCCTGACCGAACCGGAAGCATCGCTGATCAAGCAATATGTCGCGCTGCTGCAGACCGAAGGCGTCACCCTCGAGATCACTGACGATGCCATCGACGCGCTGGCGGACGTCGCGGTCGCCGTCAATTCGACGGTGGAGAATATCGGTGCCCGCCGCCTGCAGACCGTGATGGAACGGGTGCTCGACGAGATTTCGTTCGCCGCGCCGGACCGGCATGGCGAGACCATCAAGGTCGACGCCGATTATGTGCAGAAGCACGTCGGCGACCTCGCCAAGAACGCCGATCTGAGCCGGTTTATTTTGTAGGCACTTCGTAGCCCGGATGGAGCGCAGCGCAATCCGGGAGCGGTGAATCCGCTTGCGATAAGGCCCCGGATTGCGCTGCGCTCCATCCGGGCTACGCGCTCAATTCTCCATTGTGCGGTTTCGCCCGGGCGGCTATCCCGTCTGCAACGCCGGCCTGTGGTTATGGGTCCCGGCTCGCGCTATCGCTTGGCCGGGACGACGGTGAGAGTGATCAATGAATTGGCGGCTATGGGAAAACCCCTGGCGCTTGATGCTGGCCGTCAATGCCGCCGTGCTGATCGGGGTGTTCTGGCACAAGATCGCGCTGCCGCCTTACGTCCCCTACATCCACCTGCTGGTCGATTATCATTTCGGCTTCACCAAGCGCGCCCTGATCGGCGCGATCGTCTCGCTGTTTACGGCCAAGGTGCCGGTGTGGCTGGTGTTCGCGCTGGCGGGCGCGGCGTGGCTGGTGACGGCCGGGCTGTTCGTCCGGCTGTTCCGGCGGACGTTCGGTTTTGACGAAAAGCACCTGCCGCTGTTTGTTTTCATGGCAGGCTCGCCGTTCTTCCTGAAGAATTTCATGCACGCGCTCGGGCATTTCGACATCTACGGATGTTTGTTTGCGATCTGCCTGCTGCTGATTCCAGCGCGCTCGCTTGCCTATGTGGTGCTTGCCGCGATGTTCTCGATCGTGCTCGTTCTGATCCACCACATTCATCTCTTGATGTATGTGCCGACGATGGCCGCCATCGTGGTGCTGCGTCATTATCTCATGCACGGAACCGGCCGGCAGAACGTCGCCCTCGGCATCGCATCGCTTGCAACAATCGGTGTGCTGTTCATCGCCGCGCAATTCTACGGCACGATGACGGTGCCGGAGAGCGCGTTCGTCGCCTATCTGCAGGGCCGGATGGCCGACCCGTCGCAAACGAACCTGCTGAGCTTTGGATACATCTGGTACCAGCCGCTCTCGAAGGAGATTGGGGATACCTGGGCTCGCCTGCCGCACAACCTTCTCGGCGTGCCGGTGTTTGCACTCCTGATCTGGCTGCACACGCCGCTCTGGCGATATTTTCGCGATCTGATCGCAGCCCTTTCCATCGAAGCGCACCGCCACATCGTCACCGCCGCGATCGTGATGATCAGCCTTGGTTATCTCGTCATGTTCGCGATCGTGTTCGATTATTCCCGCTGGATTTCGAACTGGGCGGTGTGCCTGTTCCTGATCCTGCATGCGGTAAAAATGCTGCCGGCGTCAAAGGACGCGCCGCCGATATCGGCGAATGATCGCAGGACTATTTTGTTCGGCTGGATCAACACGCTGATCCCGCGGGTCGGGATCGTGCGGCCCTTCTAGCGCCTTGACCGCCGCACCCGGACGTACAGGGCGCCCTCCCCGCCATGGCCGATATGGGCTTCCTCGAAGCCAACCACCAGCGAGCGGAATTCCGGCAGGCCGAGCCATTGCGGCACCTGACGGCGCAACACGCCGCGCTCGGATTCGGCGCCCATCTTGCCCTTGCCCGTAATGATGAGCACGAAGGTCAGCCCGTCATGATGGGCGCGCTGCAGGAAACCGAACAGCGCGCGATGCGCCCGCGTCTGCGTCATGCCGTGCAGGTCGAGCCGGGCGTCGATCTCCTTCCGCCCGCGCGACAGATGCGACCGCTCGCGGCGGCCGATCGGCGCCAGCGGCGGCGGCGATGGTTTTGAGGGAGCGGCGATTCGTTGCGGCGTGAGATGCCTTGGCGAAGCCGCGGATTTTTGCACAACGTTGGTATTGGCTTCAGCCGGGGAAGCCGATGATTTCGAAGCGCGCCGCTTGCGCAGCGGCTTGACCTGCTTGGCGACGCTCTCCCACAGCGCGCGGTCCTCTTCGCTCAGGCCGCGCTTGCGTCGCTGCGGCTCCGGCAATTCGGGAATCGAATCAGGCCGCCGGCGTTTCATCGACGATGGCGGTATCGGCGCAGGTGACGCTGAACTGGCTTTGTCGAAACCGCTTCAACCTTCGGCCGCGGCTCGGGAAGCGGCACCGGCTTTGCCACAGGCGCCTGGATAGCAGCAGTTTGCGAAGGCCCCGGTGCTGGCGTCGGCGGTACTGCCTGCGCCGTCGGCTTGGTATAGGTCGCCGCCGTCACCTCGGGTGGTTTCGTCACCGGTGCGGTTTGAGGGAACAGTTTTGCGATGACCGCCGACGGCCGCGCGTCAGGCACCGGCAGCTTGCGGCTGCGCGCTATCGGATCAAGGCTTTTCGGCACCAGCATGACAAAGCGCGCATTGTGACGGAGTCGGCCCGCGACCTTGCCGGCATCGAGACCGGCGCCGAAATAGAGATCGGCGCGCGCGGGACCGATGATGGCGGAGCCGGTGTCCTGCGCGATCATCAGGCGGCGAAACGGCGTCTTTGATTGCGCCGATTCGATCGGCAGCTCGCCTTCGATGAAGAACGGCGTGCCATAGACATGCAGCGATTTGTCGACCGCGATCGAGCGGCCCGGCGTCAACGGCACGCCCTGGGCGCCGACCGCCTCATCCTTGTCGGAAAGCTGCACCTCGCGGAAGAAGACGTAGGACTTGTTCTGCCGCCGCAACTCGTCGGCCTCGTTGGGATTCGCCTCCATCCACTCACGGATCTTCTGCATCGACATCTGATCCTTGGGGATGATGTTGCGCTCGATCAGGATGCGGCCGACCGCCGTATAGGGATAGCCATTATGGGCGTCGTAATTGATGCGGACGGTCGAGCCGTCATCGAGGCTGACCCGCGCCGACCCCTGGATCTGCGAGAACAGCAGGTCGGTCTGTTCCTTCAGGTAGCAGATTTCGAGCCCGCGGCCGGCAATGGCGCCATCCTCGATCTCGCCGCGATCGTAATAGGGCACCAGCTTGCGGCGGCCGATCTTGCGAAACACCTGGCCCTTGTTGGGCAGGCCGGCCGAACTCTGCGTGGTGCCGCGGACGAACAGATTGGACGGCCGGCGATAGACCGGGACCTTGTAGACCTCGTTCTCGGTCCGCGAACCATCGACGATGGGCTCGTAGTAGCCGGTGACGAAGCCCTCGCCTTCGCCAAGCCGCGAAATACGAAGGGGAAGAAAATGGTCCTCGAAGAAAGCTTTTGCCTTCAGTCCGTCGGACAGTTCGAGACCTTTCGCGATCTGGCAGGGATCGCGTAGCGAGGTCCCGAGCGCCTTGGGATCCGCCGGCGGCGTTCGCTGCGCCGATATCGGCCTGCAACTGACGCGAAACGCGTTATAGGCGGCGAGATGATCGTCCTCGCTCCAGCCCACGATCTCGGCCCAGGCGACCGGCGCGTACTGGCCGCCGTTGATCTGAAACGGCAATTCAAGCTCTGGATATGGCAGGTGACGGACGGCGGGCGGATGCGACGGCTTTTGTGAACGCGCATAACGCGCTGCAAGGGCATCCACCGGAGCCAGCGAACACGCCAAAGCGATCACGCCAAACGCGAGCCTTAATAGGCGTCGCGTTTCAGGCCGCGCTTCCGGTGCCAACCAGCTTCCAGTTCGGATCGCGAGAGCTCGTGTCGCGGGCGAATGTCCAGACATCGGTGATATCGGCGACCTTATCGGGGTTGCCATCGACAATGGCGCCGGTCTTGTCGCGGGTGACCGAAATCATCTGCGACACGAAACGAACGGTCAGCTGCGCCGCGCGGTCGCGGGCTTCCGCGCTCACCAGCTCGGCCTTGTCGATCGAAACAAACCGCGTTTCGGTTTTCTGCTCGTGCTTCTCGCGATCCTTGATCACGGCCTCGAAGCTGTCATAGACCTCGCCGGACAACAGATCCTTCAGCGCGCGGCGGTCGCCATTGGCGAAGGCCAGCACGATCATCTCGTAGGCGCTGCGGGCGCCGGAGATGAAGTGCCGGGGATCGAACGAGGAGTCCTGCGCGACGATGGCGTCCAGGCCCGCGGCAAGCGGCGTGCCCGGCTCGGCAACGCCCTTCCAGCGGTCGGCCGGCGCGACATCGGCGCTCGGCGCCAGCGGCGCCTGATCGATCACCGCACCCGGCATCGGAACGACATTATTGTTGTCCTGCGTACGCTGCACGACATTGGGCGCGGCGCGATCGTAGGGCGGCCGTTCGCTTCCGGTGCGCTGTCCGAGGACGCTGCGCAGGCGCAGGAAAATAAAGACCGCCAACGCCAGGAAGATGATGGTGTAAATGTCCACGTCGTATTCGCTTTCTGGTTCTAACGCCGGCAACGGGCCCGGCGGTCGAGCGTTCCCTGGTGAGAAGCTCTCTTACGAGTTTTCCCTGAGAACGGCAGAGATTACATCATCGATTGAGACTGCAGCATGTAGGCATGAAACTACGCCCGGCCAATGGCGCGTTTTGGCGCGGGTGAATTGTAGCGCGTTTTGGGGTCGAGGGGAAACCCGATCGAGTCCGGAAATCACGCATATTCAATTATTTAGGGCAAGTATTGGGCGGTTGGTGGGACCGTATTAGGCATATCCGCCACATTTGCCCGAGGTCTAAAGGGTCAACCCGTCGTCCTTGTGGAACGAGGCGGGGCTATGATAGCCACTCGCCCGGAAAAGGCATCCCGCCGATCGAGCGAATTCAGACGAAAACGGGCACCGCTCGCCAGCTTCAGGAGAGAGTTTCATGACCAACGGCAACGGCGCACCTCCCGAGCAGGCCCCTCCCCAGCTCAACGTGCTGGCCCAATACACCAAGGACCTGTCGTTCGAGAATCCGAACGCCCCCTCCTCGCTGGCGCCGCAGCAGCAGCAGCCGGCGATCAACATCCAGATCAACGTTGCCGCGAACAACCTCTCGGAAAACGAGTTCGAGGTGACGCTTTCGATCGAGGGCAAGGCTGAAAACGCCGGCAAGGTGATGTTCAGCTTCGAGCTGGCCTATGCGGGCGTGTTCCGCATCGTCAATGTGCCGAAGGAAAACCTGCATCCGCTGGTCATGATCGAATGCCCGCGGTTATTGTTCCCGTTCGCGCGCGAGATCATCGCCACCGCAGTCCGCGACGGCGGCTTCCCGCCATTGATGCTCGATCCCGTCGATTTCGTCGGCCTTTACCGCCAAAATATGGAACGGCAGGCCGCGGCACAGGCCGCTTCCGGCGCAAAGCCGAGCTAACGCCGCATTCGAGCAGCCCAGCGGCTTTTCGCCGCTAGGCCGTTGCGGGCAGAAAATCGTTCCAGATCGGCTTGTCGCCCAAGGTGGCGACGAAAGCGCGATGCGCTTCGCGGTCCGCGTCGGTGATTCGCGGCGACAACGGCACTTCGCGCTGCCGGCGCGGCGTTTCGCCAACGCCGCTGGTAATGGTGACGCGGGTTTCCGACGCCAGAATCAGTTGCGACTGCCGCGCCCCGATCAGGTCGATATAGACTTCGGCCAATAGCTCGGCGTCGAGCAGCGCGCCGTGTTTGGTACGGCGGGAATTGTCGATCGCATAGCGTGAGCAGAGATCGTCCAGCCGGTTCGAGACGCCCGGATGCTTGCGTCGCGCCAGCAACAGCGTATCGACCAGGCGATCGCGCGAAATAGGCCCCCGCTTGAGGCGGTCGAGCTCCGCATTGATGAAGCCGATGTCGAACGAGGCGTTGTGGATGACGAGCGGCGCATCGCCGATGAATTCCAGGAACTCCTCGACCACTTCCGTGAACAGCGGCTTGCTGGAAAGGAACTCACTGGACAGGCCGTGTACGGCGAACGCTTCCGCCGGCATGTCGCGCTCGGGATTGATGTAGCGGTGGAAGGTCTGCCCCGTCGGCATGCGGTTGTAGATTTCGATGCAGCCGACCTCGACCAGCCGGTCGCCGCGCAGCGGGTCGAGGCCAGTGGTTTCGGTATCGAGAACGATTTCGCGCATGGATGTGAGACCGGAGATTCGGCGAATCAGGTTCGCCGCTGCGGCATCTTAACGACCTCTGCCAGAATGTCCTTGATTTGCGCACGCACCGGGTCGAGGCCGTGCGAGGTATCCACGACGAAATCGGCCCGCTCTCGTTTTTCGGCATCAGGCGTTTGCCGCGCAATGATGGAATCGAGTTTCGCGGCATCCATGGTACCCCGCGCCAGAACGCGCTCTCGCTGCAGTTCCGGTGACGTTGTCACCACCACCACCGCGTCGACGCGCTTTTCGCCACCGGTCTCATAGAGCAAGGGAACGTCGACCACGACGACAGCGGCCCCGGCGCGTTCGGCATCCTCGAAGAATTTTTGCCGGCCGGCGCCCAGCATGGGATGAACGATCTGCTCGAGCTGCTTCATCGCCGCAGGATCGTGCACCACGCGCTCGCTGAGCTTTAGCCGGTCTACCTTGCCGCTGGCCGTCGTTCCGGGAAAAGCCGCCTCAATCGCGGGGACCGCTTTCCCCTCGTAAAGTTTATGGACCTCTGCGTCGGCGTCGTAGAGCGGCACTCCAGCCTCCACGAACAGTTTTCCCGTCGTGGACTTGCCCATGCCGATCGAACCGGTAAGTCCAAGTATCAGCATCTTTGGATCAGCATCGTTTGCGTCGCTTCATTTCAAACACCGAGTAGCCCCTGCCCGCGCAGGTAAGCAAGCAACGGCAACAGCGGCAAGCCGAGAATCGTGAAATGATCGCCCTCGATACGCTCGAACAGGTGCACGCCCAGCCCTTCGAGCTGATAGGCGCCGACGCTGGTCGTGACCGCCTGCCCGGCCTGATCGAGATAGGCCTCGATCTCGCTTTCGTCCAAATGCCGCATCGTCATTCTGGCGGTGCTGACATCGGAAAACACTATCTTGCCGTCACGGGCAACCGCAACGGCGGAGTGCAGTTCATGGGTATGGCCGGCAAGCAGGCGCAATTGCTCTGCAGCCTGCAGGCGGCCGGTCGGCTTGCTGAACATGCGGTTTCCGAGAGCCAGCGTCTGGTCGGCGCCGACGACATGACGGCCGGGATTGTTTGACGATACGAAGCTCGCCTTTTCGCGCGCCAATAGCCCGGCGATTTCACCGGGTGCGGTAAGGCCGGAATTTTTCTGCACGGATCGTTCGTCGATATCGGCGGGAACGGCATCGAAAGAAATGCCGGCATTGGCGAGCAGCATTTTTCGCGCGCGGCTTTGCGACGCGAGGATGAGCGGCTGTGGTCCACGCCAGATGGTCATCGTATCCGCATCATTCGGAAAGCCGCTGCCGCTGGCGGTCAGTGAACAGCTTCAGCACGGCCGCGGCGGTTTCCTCAATCGAGCGTCGCGTCACGTCGAGCTGCGCCCAACTGAATTTGGCGCTCAGCTTCCGCGCATAGGCGACTTCATCCGTCACCGATTGACGATCGATGTACTCATCATTGGGAGTGTCGGAGCCCATGCTCAGCAACCGGTTTTGCCGGACCTGGATCAACCGCTCCGGCGTTGCGTGAAGGCTGACGACCAACGGCTTTTTCAGCGTCTCCAACTGGTGCGGCAGCGGAATGCCTGGCACCAGCGGCACGTTCGCGGTGCGGACGCCGCGGTTGGCGAGATAGATCGAGGTCGGCGTCTTCGATGTGCGGGACACGCCGACCAAAACGACGTCGGCATCCTCCAGCCCTTCGACATGCTGACCGTCGTCATGGATCATGGTGTAGTTCAAGGCGTCGATGCGCTTGAAATATTCCGCGTTAAGAACGTGCTGGGCCCCTACCCTGCCCGTCGTTGCCGCGCCGAGATACGCCTCGAACATTTGCATCACCGGGCCGATGATAGAGAGGCTCGGAATGTTGATGTCCCTGCACTTGGTCTCGAGCCGGCCAACCAGATCCTTTTCCAGCAACGTAAAGAGCACGATGCCTGGTGCCTCCTCGATCTCGTCGAGCACGCGGTCGAGCTGCTTCTGGCTGCGCACCAGCGGGTAGACATGTTCGACCGCGGTCACGTTGGCGTATTGCGCGGCCACCGCGCGCGCCACCGTGATCAGCGTCTCGCCGGTCGAATCGGAGACCAGATGGAGATGAAAATAATTGCCGGTCGTAGGCACCAAGACCCCTGTGTAATCCTGTGTATCCTGTGGATGCCTGTGGAGCTTAGCCGAGATATTTGGCCCTGGGTCGCGACGTCAGGGATAACCCGGACTTTTCTTCACAGGGCCCCATGTGAGGACAACTCCACGGGCTCATCACCATGATAGTGGGAAGGTGTGGACTTGTCTCTTCATAAGCTGACCGCGAAGCCGCGCAAGCGATTGATACGGAGGGCGTTATCAGGATGATGCAATGTCCATCCGAAATTGGGGAAGACTGTGAACAAGCCTCGCAAACATGCGGGATCATTTTGTGTGAGTCATAATCACGGTCACTTAGACTCAAACCTAAGATTCTAAAATTATTAGTTTAGAGAAGCGGTGCATTGCGGATATGTCTTGCGTCCCCTCTCTGGCAGAGCTTCTTCAGCAACGCTGAGATGGTCGGAACGTTCCGGGGACGAGCGAGGTCGGACGACTGCAATGTACGAGTGGATCACGATCACGGCGTACCCGTGGATCAAGGCGCTGCATGTGATTGCGGTCATCTCCTGGATGGCCGGCATGCTCTATCTGCCGCGGCTGTTCGTCTATCACTGCGAGGCCGAGGTCGGGTCGAAGCAGTCCGAGACCTTCAAGGTGATGGAATGGCGACTGCTGAAAGCGATCATCAACCCGGCGATGGCGGTCACCTGGCTGGCCGGGCTCTATCTGGCCTGGAGCGGGCACTGGTACATGTCCGGCTGGTTTCACGCGAAACTGACGCTGGTGTTGATCCTGTCGGGTGTCCACGGCTTTTTTTCACGTTTAGTCAAGGATTTCGCCGCCGACCGGAATACCAGAAGCCAGAAATTCTATCGTATTATCAATGAGGTGCCTACCGCCCTGATGATCTTCATCGTCATACTGGTGATCGTAAAACCGTTCTAGTCCCAGCTTTTCGTTCACCCAGCGGTTTCTCTCCGGCTTGCGAAGCGGCGGTTGATTTTCTATATTGCCGAAATCCCACCCCACGCAGGCGGATGTGGTTGCGTTTCGGCTCCTTTACTGGACCGGCCGCCGCATCAGGTTTGAAGCCTCACCGGCGCTTTCCTTGCTTAGACCTGCGGACCTTCCATTTTTCGCGTCCGCTTTTTCTTCAAGCCACCTCGCACCCCTTCCCTAAAGAAACACTCCACAGGACCACCCCAATGCGGGAAATGAAACTCCAGGACCTCAAATCAAAAACGCCGGCCGAGCTCGTCTCGTTCGCGGAAGAGAACGGGGTCGAAAATGCCAGCACCATGCGCAAGCAGGAGCTGATGTTCGCCATTCTCAAGCAGCTCGCGATCCAGGAAATCGACATTATCGGCGAAGGCGTCGTCGAGGTTCTCTCCGACGGCTTCGGCTTTCTGCGCTCGCCCGACGCCAACTACCTGCCCGGCCCCGACGACATCTATGTCTCGCCGTCGCAGATCCGCCGCTTCGGCCTTCGCACCGGCGACACGATCGAAGGCCATATCCGCAGCCCGAAAGAAGGCGAACGCTATTTTGCGCTGCTGAAGGTCAACACCCTCAATTTCGAAGATCCGGAAAAGTCCAAGCACAAGGTCAATTTTGACAATCTGACGCCGCTGTTTCCGGACCAGCGCTTCCGCCTCGAACTCGAAGACCCGACGCGAAAAGACCTTTCCGCAAGGGTGATCGACATCGTTGCTCCGATCGGCAAAGGCCAGCGCGCGCTGATCGTCGCGCCGCCGCGCACCGGCAAGACGGTGCTGATGCAGAACATCGCGCACTCCATCACCGCCAATCATCCGGAATGCTATCTG
>Ga0268266_10003967_pt1 | contig 14354 bp, 11 predicted proteins | sample KBSS13metaG_FD_190356 | JGI IMG/M metagenome (GOLD analysis project Ga0268266, IMG submission 190356) | Switchgrass rhizosphere microbial communities from Kellogg Biological Station, Michigan, USA - KBS S1-3 metaG (SPAdes) (version 2) | ecosystem: Host-associated > Plants > Roots > Rhizosphere...
CATTATTATATGAAAAAAAAGGATTAGAACTTCCCCCTAAAGACTATGAGTTATTACTTTTAGGAACTGTTGCAGATGTGGTACCTTTAATTGGTGAAAATAGATTTTGGGTGCGTCATGGATTGGCCTATATTAATAAAATAGAAAGTGTTTCTTTTAAGTTATTAAAAGCTAATGGTAAAGTCACTAAGCCAAAACTTTCTGCAACGGATATTGGTTTTTCTATTACGCCTCAAATTAATGCACTTGGTAGATTAGAAGATCCTCGTCAAGCGGTAAAGTTTTTAATAGGTTCTGATGTTGAAAATGCAGAAAATGTTGCACGTGTGCTTTTAGAGATGAATGAAGCACGTAAAACAATAGAAAAAGCAATTGTTGAAGAAATAGAAGAGCAAATTAGATTAAAACATATTGATATAGAAAAAGAAAACGTCATCATTGCTGCAAGCAAAACCTGGCCCGCAGGTGTTATTGGTCTTGTAGCCTCACGATTTGTTGCTGGGTATGGTAAGCCAACTTTGTTATTTCATATTACTAAGGATGGGATCGCAAAAGGTTCGTGTAGATCTATTGCAGAATTTAATATGTTTGATGCACTTACCGCTTCATCAGATTTGATCTTACAATTTGGAGGACATTCAGTTGCGGCTGGTTTATCATTAAGAGTGGAAGATTTATCTCAGCTTAAAATGAGGTTAGAAGCTTTAGTTGCAGAACAATTAACTCCTTTTGATTTACAGCCAAAAATTAAGGTTGATGCAGAAGTTAACTTATCTGATTTAAATAAGAAATTTATTGATGACTTAGAGCATCTGGAGCCATTTGGTAATAGTAATGATCAGCCAATTTTTTATGTGAATAATGTGGTACAAGTTCAAAAACCACAATTATTAAAAGGCGCGCACGTAAAATGTTTTATGTTTGCAGATGGCGTTATTAAACCAGTAATATTTTTTAATCGTCCTGAGTTATTTGAACTATTTAATGAACAGTATGAAAAAACATTTATTTTAGCTGCACGTGTATCGGAAAACCATTGGCAAGATCGGGTTAATATTGAGTTAATTGGTGTTGATATAGCAATTAAGGATAATGTATGATTATTACCATTGATGGGCCAAGCGCGAGTGGTAAGTCTACGGTGGCCAGAATGTTAGCACATAGACTAGGTTATTATTATTTAAGTACCGGTTTAATTTATAGATCAATTGCCTATAATTTGATTAATAAGTATGGCTATAGATTAGAAACGCTTTCTAATTTGCGACAAGAAGATATTAAAGAGTGTGCTGATTCTACGAGATTGCGTTATGAATATAATGAAGGTTCTCAGGAGCATATTTTTTTTGATAATCATGATATTACCCCCTATCTTAAAGATAAGCAGATTGATCAGGCTACTTCTTTAATCAGTGTTAATAAATATGTACGTAATGCGGTAACAACTATTCAGCATGCGATAGCCCACGATTATAATATTGTGATCGAGGGTCGTGACGTGGGCTCCGTGGTGTTTCCTCATGCGCAGGTAAAATTTTTTCTTACGGCATCTATTCAAGCTCGTGCAGAGCGATGGCGCAAAGATCAGGAAAAATATAATAACTATCTTTCTCAAGAAGAAGCAGTGAGATTTATTACTGAACGGGATGAACGGGATAAAAATAGAACAATAGCTCCTTTAATAGTACCTCAAGATGCTATTGTTGTAGATAATTCCTTTTTAGATATAGAGCAAACCGTTATCAAAATGATCAGTATTGTTAGCGTTTATTTATCCGAGCTTTAAGATCTCTTTCACGTTGTTTTTCTAATTTGCTTTTTTTTCTACAGCTGGTAAAAGGTAGAAGTAATAAGCAACATACTATAATTATTAGTTTTTTTTTCACTTTTTACTCCTTTTTATATTTGAAATCTTATTTTATTCTAAGTAATTATCAAGAATATTTACAACAATAAAAAAAGCTTTCCCCCAGGAAAGCTTTTTTTATTGTTATGTTATTATTTTAATCTTAAAACTTTTCGACTGAAATCTTAAGATTGTCATATTCTTCAGATTCTATAGTGGAAGTAGTTATCTCTATAGTTGTGTTAATGTCTTGTCGAGGGACAGTTTTTTTTCTACGTTTGCATGCAGGAGCAAGTGCGAGTACCATAATGCATATTAATAAAGCATATTTGTTGTTCATAATAACTTTCGTGAATACAATTTATGTTGTTTTTTCTTTTTTAATTGTTCGTTTTTTCGTAGATTTTGTGTTTTCATCCAGGCTTTTACGGGCAGGGGTTGTTTTTTTGTCAAAAGGATTTTTAACAAATGCTATGGCGATAACTTCATCCATATTAGTTACAAATTTAATAGTAAGATCATCAAGTGACATTTCTTTTTTGATTTCATCAAGATCTTCACTATTTTCTTTAGGTATAATCACGGTTGTACAATTATGTTGTTTTGCGGCCAGAAGTTTTTCTTTAAGTCCACCGATAGAAAGAATTCTTCCTTGTAAGGTAATTTCACCAGTCATAGCAAGATTTGGTTTTGTAGGTATATTAGTTAATGCAGACACTAGCGCAGTGCAAATAGTAATACCGGCAGAAGGGCCATCTTTAGGGGTAGCGCCTTCAGGAATATGTAAATGAATATCGTTTGCAGAATAAAAATTTGGTTTTAATCCTAAATCTTTTGCCCGGGCTCTAATATAACTCATAGCTGCTGATGCCGATTCTTGCATTACTTCACCAAGCTGTCCAGTAAGGGTAAGTCCACCTTTACCATTTAACACAGTTGTTTCAATTTCCAAAACATCACCGCCAACTTCAGTCCATGCAAGACCAGTAGTAAGACCAATACGTTCTTTCTTCTGGCTCATACTTGTTTTTTTGTGTGTTGAGTTACCAAGCCATTGTGTAACAATTTCCTTAGTAATAGTATGAGATTTCATTTTTTCATCTTTAAGAATAAGCTGTATAGTTTTGCGCATTAGCTTTGTAAGGACACGTTCAAGTTGACGTACGCCTGCTTCTTTGGTGTATTCGTCAATGATAAATAAGATAGTTTCATCAGTAATAGTAAATTGTTTTTTCGGAAGATTATATTCTTTTAAATTTGTTGGAATAAGAAATTGGTTTGCTATGGCAAGTTTTTCATATTCAGAGTACCCAGAAAGACTAACAATTTCTAAGCGGTCATAGAGTGGATAAGGAATTTGATCCATTACATTTGCTGTTGCGATAAACATTACTTTAGATAGATTGTATCCTGTATCAAGGAAATGATCGACAAAGTCTTTGTTTTGTTCAGGATCAAGCACTTCAAGAAGAGCTGCAGCAGGGTCCCCATGCATATCTCGTGACATTTTATCAATTTCATCTAAAAGAATGACAGGGTTAAGCACATTAGCTTTTTTCATTGCTTGAATTATTTTTCCTGGCATTGCGCCCACATATGTCCGTCTATGGCCACGAATTTCAGCTTCATCGCGAACGCCACCTAATGATATACGAATAAATTCGCGACCCATACTTTCAGCAATCGAGCGCGCTAAGGATGTTTTACCCACACCTGGAGGGCCAACAAGACAAATTACCGGAGAGCGATGTAAGTTTTTAGAAAACTTTTTGGCTGCAATAAATTCAATAATACGATCTTTTGCTTTTTTTAGACCAGCATGATTTTTATCTAAAATGGTTTCAGCGTCGGTGATATTAATGGTATCCTGACTTACATTTTGCCATGATAACGATAGAATCCAATCAATATAATTTCTGCTGACAACAGCTTCTGATGAGAGCGCTGGCATTTGTTCTAATCGTTTTAATTCATTTTCAACTTTTTGTTTGGCTTCTTTTGAAAGACCTATAGTTTTAATTTTTTGCTTAATAGAGGAAAGCTCTTCAGATTGATCTTCTTTTCCAAGCTCTTTTTGAATAGCCTTCATTTGTTCATGCAAATAATATTCACGTTGGTTTTTATCAACTTGAGTTTGAATTTGTCCTCGAATCCGTTGCTCTGTTTGCAAGATATCGATTTCTTTTTCTAAGAAATAGCAGAGTTTAAGCATACGGAGATTAAGATCAGACAGCTCAACAATTTCCTGTCTATTTTCAAGAGAAAGGCTTTCAATGTGAACAGCTATAGTATCAGCCATGTAGTCCATGTCTTGAACAGTTTTTACGTTGGCAATGAGATCAGAAGGGATTTTATCATTTAATCCTGCGTATATAGTGTATAAATTTACTGTTTCACGCCAAGTTGCTTCTAATTCAACAGAAAGTTCAGTATTTGGTGTTGGAAGGTCTTGACACATAACGCTGATAAAACCGTCTTCTTGGTCTTCAAATTTTATTGCTTTTGCTCGGCAAAGGCCTTCAGCAAGTATCTTTAGCGGCCCATTTGGCATGCGCATTACTTGTAAAATAGTTGAGCGAGTACCGTAAACAAAGACATCATCTTTTGTAGGCGTTTCAGTAGAAGCATGTTTTTGAGCAGAAATAAAAAGCATTCGATCCGTTTTAAGGGCATGCTCAACGGCTTTGATCGATATATCGCGGCCAACAATAACGGGTATAATGCTTTTTGGAAGCATAGCTACATTTTTTAGAGGCAAAAGAGGAAGAGAGACCTTTTGGGCCTTTGGTGATTGTTTTCTTAGAGATTTAACTTTTTCTTTTTGCATAGCATCTCCCCCTGTGAATGATAATTCTAGTGGTTAGATTATCAAAATATTAAATTTCATCTTTATGTTTTGGTAACACTACTTTTATTTAAGAGTAAATTATTGGTGTTTTTTGTCAATTAAATAATATGTTTCTAATTGTCAATTTTAAGGGAATGCGCTTGAAGAGCTGCTTTCTTTGGATGTTGAAAGTGTTTATAGGGAAAAAGCTAGAATATTTCTTGTAAAAAAACCGCTATTTAGATATATTTATAATAGAAATATTTTTATTTTAAATAAAAGGCTTGCAAAATACTATGAAGAAATATAAATGTCTTTTTTATGGCATTAAAATAGCTGCTTTTCTGCTTATTAGCATGAGTATAGTAGATATAAATAGCATGAGTAACACCACAATAGCTAATTCTACTCAAAAAAAAGAAGATGCTATTCGTAAAATTAATGAAGATAGTAAAAACTTTATTAAAAGATATGGCCCTACCAGGTATGGCTCTGCTTTTAAGGAAGAGGCATTTTTGGCGACAATGTTATCTTCTACTTTTTTAGGGGCTTTTATGGCAAAAGGAATGGTAGGAGACTATAATCCTAAATTAGCTGCTGCATTGGGATCGCTGGGAAAAGCGGCAGCGTTACCATTGTTGCTTCCAATTACTTCAGGTGTTATGCACTTAGTTTCAGAAAATTTATATCAGTATCCTGTATTAAGTAAAATTGCAGGTAGAATGGGTGATGTAATACATATAGCAACCCACATTGGTATGTATGCATTGACATTTCCTTTTAATAAATATGCCGAGAAGAAATATTTCCAAGGGCCTAAAGAATGGATAGAATTTTATCAAAAAATAATAGATTCACCTAAAACTTCTCATGAGGAAAAACAAAAGGCTAAAGAAGGGCAGGAGTGGTATCAAAAACAGTATGAATTATCTGAACAATAAAATATAAATTGCTTCAAACAAATTTATATTGTAACAAAGTATAAGCTACAGCAATTTGCGCAAGAATTGGAAATGCAAGAGAAATAAAGAAACTAAGAAAACCAATGATATGCTTATAGTAAATTTAAGGAAAGCTGTGAAAATGCATAATTATTCTTTTAATTTGATAAAAACAATAATTTTTATAGGTGCTGTAATCAATGTTTCATCTGCCCTTGGCTTAGATGGGGAAATACAGCGTTTTCCCATTGAGCAAACAAAAGAAGATCGTATGAGAGCAATTGATCAGGAAAGTTTCGATTTCATTTCAAAGTATGTATTTAAGAAGCTTGCTTTTGGGTCAGCGTTTTATAACTTGGACGATTTATATTATAATAATCTTGGTATGCAAATAACTCGAAGTTTATTTGGAGCTTTATCTCTGGCGTCTTTTGTGGCGAAAGGAGCTTTGGGTCCCCAAGATTCTAGGGTTGCTTCTGCGTTGAGTAAGATTGGTGCAGTAGCAGCTTTGCCGGTGATAGTTCCTATGATATCTAAAAAAATTCATTCAACATCGAGGGGTTTTTATCAATACCCCGTGTTGAGTAAGGTTTTTGGTAGAATTGCCGATGTAATAGATATTGCAAACATAAATGCAACTATGATGAGTTCTGCAATGCTTATGTACCCTTTTGTCGCATGGATGATTTATAATCAAAATAATCACCAACCTTCTCCAAAAGAAACAGAATAATATATTTTTTTTAATTGGATTAAAATCTCATTACTAAAAAGATATAGTAAGAAAAAATACCGGTAAACAATTAAAGTGCAGGTCTTTTTTATTTATAACATAGCTTTTTTCATGAATATATAAGATAATTTTTACAAATCATTAATCCTTTGCTAGATTTATGTGGTAAAGTAGGTTTTTATAGTAACAATATTATTTTTACTGGGAAGGATTGCTCGATGTTAAAACGTCTGGCTACAATGCTTTGGGGAAATTTTGAAAGTAAGGAAGAACTGAAAAAGTTTGGTATTCTTGCTCTTATTTTTTGTGGGATCATTGCAATTTATTGGGCGCTGCGTCCAATGAAAGATAGTATTTTTAATGCAATGGTTGGAATGGAATGGCAACCGTGGGCAAAAATTCTTTCTTTAGCGATTATTTTTCCTATAGTTATTCTTTATAGTAAATTGGTAGATACTTTTCCTCGTCATAAAGTATTTTATTTTTTAACCGGTTTATATGGCGCAATAGCGCTTATCATGTTTTTCTGTTTTTCTGACTCTTCAATTGGTTTGGCCAATACGGCTAAAAGTCCTATGCGTATTTTAGGCTGGGTTTGGTACGTTTGGGTTGAAAGTTTTGGATCTTTAATGGTGGCTCTTTTCTGGGCTATTGTTACTGATATTACCTCTCCAGAATCAGCAAAAAGAGGTTTTCCTCTTATAGCGCTTTTTGGTCAAGTAGGAAACATGGTTGGACCATGGCTTTTAAATGCTAAAATGTTAGGTTTTTCCAATAGTGCCCCGGTAGTTGGGATACTTGCAGGTCTTCTTTTTGTGATAGGGTTTATGTTCTGGGCCTTTATGCATGTGACTCCGGCGAGTCAGTTAAAAGGATATCATTCAGATGAGGAATCTGAAGTTGAGAGTGAACCAGGATTTTTTGAAGGGCTTAAATTATTAGTAACACGTGGGTATCTGCTTGGTTTATTTTTAATTATCACTATTTATGAAGTTATTGTAACCGTGCTCGATTATCATTTTAAAATGAGCGTATCTACCGCATATACTAATGAGCTTGAAGTGGGTGCTTATTTAGCATCATATGCAACAATGACTGGTGTTGTTTCAACGCTGTGTGTATTGTTTGGTATTAATAGCATTCAACGTATTTTAGGAATGAGAGCATCGTTATTAATGCTTCCTGTTTTAACTGCAGCTGCAGTAGTTTTGATTAAGCTTAATCCGCAATCTTTAGTTATTGGATTCTGGATTATGGTGTTTTCAAAAGCTGTTAACTATGCATTAAATCAACCAACTTTAAAACAACTTTATATTCCAACATCAAAAGATACAAAATATAAAGCACAAGCATGGATTGAAATGTTTGGTGGGCGTCTTTCAAAAGGAAGTGGATCTTATATTAATACCTTCCGAGCTCCGTTGGTAGCACATCATGGAGCTATTGATGGGGTTGCGCGCTTTTTGATGTTTAGTTCTATAATTTCTTTTGGATTGGTTGGAGTATGGCTTTTAGTTGCAATTTATGTAGCTAAAACATATGACAAAGCGATTAAAGAAAAACGTATAGTATGTTAATGTTTTTATAAAGTAACAGAATAAAAAAAGGTCTTCTAAGAAATATTTTTAGAAGACCTTTTTTAGAAACATCATAAAGATTTACAGAAAGGCTTTGGTTAGCAATGGGATCTAAAATTAAACAGATGGTGCGTGGACTGTTTGATATTGAACCGCAAGAGCGGATGAAGCTCTTTTTTTTATCATTACTTTATTTTCTTGTTGTTGGTGCTTATACAATGACACGAGATCTTAAAAGTGCGATTTTTTTGGGGACGGTTGGGAAAGAATATGTACCGTGGGTAAGAGTAATTTCTATGATCACGCTTGTGCCAGCTATTTTTTTCTATTCACGACTTGTTGATAGAATTCGTCGGTATCAGCTTTTGATTTTTTATAGTACTCTTTTTGGAATAATAAATTTGATTTTTGCCTACTACATAGGACATCCTACCATTGGTATTTTAAATACTGATGCACAGCCGACCCGTTTGTTTGGTTGGCTTTTTTATTGCTTTGTGGAAGGATATTCGCCTTTTGTGGTAAGTGTTTTTTGGGCATTGGCTAACTCAGTTAATAATCCTTCTGAAGCAAAAAGGAATTATGGATATATGGTTGCCGGCTCAAAATTTGGGGGCATGGTAGCGGCTGCGTTAGCATGGTATATTTTTGGATTAAGTGCACAATTAACTCATCCATTTTTAAATCATGTGGTAGCGCACCAAATCATTTTAGTTATATCCACGGCTTTTTTGGCGTTAGTACCTCTTGTATCTGTTTTATTTATTAGAACAGTACCCGGTTATTTGATGCATGGTTATGAAGCGGCTTATCAACTTGAAAAGCATAAAAGTGATGCGGAAGTTCCGTCTAAGCCAAGTATGTTTGCGGGGCTTGAAATGTTTGCAAAATATCCGTATGTATTGGGTATTTTTGGTATGATTTTTTTCTATGAAACAGTTTCTACGGTACTTGGATATTTGCGCCTGGGGGTTGCTGAGGCTGGAGCGGGCTCAATCTCTGATGTGTCTAAGGTGTTATTTGAAATAGCATTTAAAGCTCATCTTGTGGGATTTGTCATTTCATTGATAGGTACGCAATCATTACTTTCTCGTCTTGGAACACGAGTTTGTTTAATGTTAATACCTTTTTCTATGGGAGGTATTCTTTTTTATCTTATCTTTGAAACATCTCCAGAAGGTCTTAAAAATGCGTTTGTTATTTTTACGGCTTTGAATTACGCATTCCTTGCACCGGTAAGAGAAAGTTTATATTTGCCGACGATAAAAGAAATTAAATTTAAATCTAAATCATGGATAGATGCATTTGGCAGTAAATTTGCTAAAGTTTCAGGTTCTATGTTCAATGTGCTTGCAGAAAAGATAGGTACGGGCAGTATGCTGTCTGTTTATTCATTCTTTTTTGCAGGGGTTGTAGGATTATGGTTTATTGTAGCGTTTTTATTGGGTCGTCGATTTGAGCAAGCGATTACAAATAATGAAGTTATAGGCTCTGAAGAAGAAAATAAAAGAAAGAGTGTAGTATAAATTGCATTTTTCTTCTATTTTGTTACACTTTCTATGAATGAAATAAAAGTATAAAGGATGTTTGGATGAGAGATCTTAAAGAATTATTTGGGGAGTTAGTAAAAGCAGGCGTTCACTTTGGACACCAAAAATCTCGTTGGTGCCCTAAAATGAAGCAATATATTTGGGGTCAGAAGAATAAAGTTCATCTGATTAATATTGCTCAAACAGCAAAAGGTATCGAAACTGCGGAAAAGTTTTTGGAAAATGTGTCTTCAGAGGGGAAAACTGTTTTATGGGTTGGAACTAAAAAAGCTGCAGCAAAAACTATAGAAGCGATAGGTAATCGTTTGGGGCAACCATTCGTAAATCATAGATGGTTGGGTGGAACTTTGCTGAATTGGAGCCAAGTAAAAAAATCTCTTACTAGACTTCTTCATTATGAAGACATTTTGATAAAATCCGAGTCAAATCCTTTTTATACTAAAAAAGAATTAAATTTATATAGAAAAACTGCTGATAAGCTGGAAAAAACAGTTGGCGGCATTAGAAAACTTGTATTACCAGTTGGCGCTATTGTTATTGTTGATGTCAGCAAAGAGCAATCAGCGGTTAAAGAAGCGGCATTAATGGGTATTCCAGTGATTGGTATTGTTGATACTAATTCTGATCCATCAAATATTGATATTGTTATTCCTGCAAACGATGATTCTGTACAATCAATTAGTTTGATTGGCAATTTATTAGCTGATGCAGTTGCTCGTGGTAGAGAAAATACACGAACAAAAGATACTAATGAAGCTCAGGTTGTTAAAAAAGGTGCTAAGGATAAAGTAGTTACTGAAGAAGATGCGCCAAGTGATGTTGAAATAGCTTTGCAGCAATTAGCGGCTCAAGAATAGTTTTTTGATAAATTAAAAACAGTCATCTTTTTTGGAGAGGTGTCTGAGTGGTTGAAGGAGCATGATTGGAAATCATGTATGTTTCGAAAGAGGCATCGAGGGTTCGAATCCCTCTCTCTCCACCAACGTTTCCTGTTGTTAAGTAAAGGATTAGTTGGTTGGCCATTTTGATATCAAAAGTATGGGGAAAGTAGATAAAGAAATGAACTGCATAATCTGTCAGGTCTGAGAAGAAGCAGCAGGATGTAATTTTTTCTTGTAGATACTTTCCCCTTTTTTATAATGTATTTTTCAGGTAAAGACAAATAATGAGTGCTGTTGTATTAAATTTAAGCCGAAAGTGGCGATCTCAAGATTTTAATCAAATAGTTGGTCAAGATCTGGTTGTTCGCGTTCTAAAAAATAGTCTTTATTTGGGGCATTATTTTCCTGTTTATTTATATGCTGGTCAGCGTGGGTGTGGTAAGACATCAACGGCTCGTATTTTTGCGGCTGCTGTTAATTGTAGTGCGCTACCTTTGTTTGAAAAAAATCCAAAAAATTCATCTATTCCTTGTTTGGTATGCGAATCATGTATTGCTATGCGAGAAGGAAATCATCCCGATTTTATTGAAATAGATGCAGCTTCTCATACCGGTGTTGATAATATTCGTAATATTATTGAATCATCTTCTTTGTTGCCAACGATAGGGCGTAAGCGAGTTTATCTTATTGATGAAGCTCATATGTTAAGTAAAGCAGCTTTTAATGCAGCTTTAAAAATATTAGAGGAGCCTCCTGCAACGGCTTTATTTATTTTAGCAACAACTAATCCACATAAAATTATTGATACTGTGCGATCTCGTTGTTTTCAGTTGTTTTTTACCTCTATTTCTCATGAAGCACTTAAAAACCATTTAACCTTTATATGTAAGCAAGAAAAAATTATACATACTGATAATGCGTTAGATTTAATTGTAAGGCATACTGAAGGATCAGCTCGTGATGCATTAAATTTGCTTGAACAAGTTAGATTTTCAAGCTCTATGGTTAATGAAGAGGCTGTTCTTTGTTTGTTGGGTCATATTGATGATCAATATATTATAAAACTTATACATTTAACCATGCACGGTGAAGTTAAAGAATTAGTGCAATTGTTGCATTCCTTAAATATTGATAATAATAAAGCAGAGTTTATATGGCAGCGCATGATAATATTATTACGTTCATTGTTATGGATTAAATATGATGTGCAACCACAGGAAATTATTGCGTCAATTAAATTGCTTGAAAATGCTGCGCGCTGGTGTACATTAGCTGATTTACATCGAATGATAGAAGCTCTGTATATTAATGAAGAATTATTTTTAAGAACACCCAATCGCTATATTTTTTTAGAAATGGTTTTATTTGGACTTTGCTTTAAAGATAAAAAAAAAATTGATGATGGGAATGGATCGGCCCCACAAGTTTTAGATATTGTGATAAATAATGAGCATGATATCTCTAACCATACGATTGAAGATAAGGCCAGTGATAAGGATTATGTTATTAATTATGATCAACAATGGCAACAGTTTGTAAAGAATGTTGAGTCTCTTAATGATCCTTTGCTGTATTCCATATTTAAGCAAGCAAAATTTATTTCTTATGAGCTTGATAAGCGTCAAATTTTCGTTGAGTTATCTAAAGACTTTATTCTTTTTCAAGAATGGTTGGAAGGAAGTCGGGCAACGTGGCAATTGTTATTGAGGAAAGTTTTTGCAGTTGAAGTAATTTTAAATATACAGTTTACGGGAACACAAAAGGTAGAAGTAAGTAATAAGAAGCAAAAAAATGATAGTAATTCTCCGGCAGAATTGGTATCGGCGTCTATAGTACAACAATCTAAAGAAAAACAAGTCCCTTCAAAAACACCAGATTATTCCTATGCGAATCGTTATAATGCAAAGCCAGCAAACAATTTTGGTACTGCGTTATATAAAAGTGAATCGCGTGTTGATGTTTCTGATGCAAATGTATGGCAAAATGCTTCAGTTTTATTGAGACATTTTCCAGGGGTTATTACCGAAATGCGTGAAAAGTAATGAAAAAAATAAAACTTCCTCAAGTAGTTATTGTGGGTCGTACTAATGTGGGTAAGTCTACATTGTTTAATCGTTTATCTGAAAATGTAAAAGCGATAGCGATGGATCGTGAAGGTGTTACGCGTGACTTTATTAAAGACGTTATCTCTTGGCAGGATAAACAGTTTGAATTAGTTGATACGGGAGGTATTAGTTTACGAAGAACTCAAGATCCTCTGTTAAGTCAATCGCGCGCTGTGGCATTATCTATGATAGAATCAGCAGATATTATATTATTTGTGGTTGATGGAGAAAGTGGACTAGTTACTGAAGATCGCGAGATCGCTAAGTTGTTGCATAAGCATGGTAAAACGGTTTTTTTAGTAATTAATAAAGCCGATATTAAAGCAATTGCAGAAAACATATATGATTTTGAAGGTCTTGGTTTTTCAAAAAGTTGCTTTATTTCTGCTGCACACGGTAAAAATATTGTTGATTTACTTGAATTAATAGTAAGTCATTTATCTCCCGCTACCATGATTGATGTTGAAGAGCCAGCTTATAAAGTGATGTTGTTAGGTAAGCCTAATGTTGGTAAGTCTTCATTAATGAACTTATTATTACAAAAAGAGCGTGCAATAGTATCGCCAGAAGCCGGCACCACACGAGAAGCATTAACAGAACGTGTAACGTTTTATCAAGAAGATATACAACTGTCTGATACCCCTGGTGTTCGTAGAATGCGTTCTGTCACTGAACCCCTTGAAGGGATGATGGTACAAAGTACCATGCAAGCATTAAAAGGTAGTGATATTGTATTGCTTTTAGTTGATGCAAGTGCTGAAGCTGTTGTTGATCAGGAATTAAAATTAGCTTTTTATGCTTTTGATAGTCAGTATAAAGCTTTAATGATTTTATTTAATAAATCTGATTTAGTAGAAGAAGGAACTAAGGTTCGCTTTGACCAGGCATTATCAGAATATGATTTTCTTTTGAAAAAAATTGTAACGCTTAATATTTCCTGTAAAACTGGCAAAAATGTTGGTAGAATTTTACCAACTGTGCAGGAATTATGGGAGCGCCATTCACGTGAATTTAATCAAAATGAATTGACGCAGCTGTTTAAAGAAGCGTCTGTTAGAAGGCCTTTGTATCATAATAAAAATTTATTAATGTTTTATTCTGCGCATCAAATTGACAAAGCACCTATTACTATTGTATTACATGTAAATGTACCAATGTGGTTTGGGCAATCACAACTTGCGTATTATGAAAAGGTTTTGCGTCAAAAATATGATTTACGTGGAGCACCCATTAAATTTATTGTACGATCAAGATAAATATATTTTTTTGATATACAAAAAAAAGGAGTAGGCAATGCATAAGCGTATTGTTTTTCGTAATATGGAACATTCTGATGTGATGCAAGAGTATGCTAATGGTCAGCTAGAGAAGATAATTAATTTTTTGGAAAATGATCGTGGCCCGGTGTATATAGATTTATATCTTGAGCCGAGTAAAGTTCATGAGCATCATCGAGTTGAACTGCATGTTAAAGCTGCTGAATATAATTTAAATTCATCATATGAGCATGAAGGCATGGGTTTTTATGAAACACTGGATCGTGTGATTGATGTAATGTATCGTCAATTATGTGAACAGAAAAGAAAAAATCATGATCTAGAAAAAGAACGTGGACGTCATGATGAAGTGAAGCAAAATAAATGATTTTTTAAATAATGGATTGTTTTATAGCGCTCTTGATAGGGCGCTTTTTTTAATAGGATTTGGTAATGTTACATATATTTATTATGGTTTTAGCATTGTTAGGAATTTATTCAATGACTCTTTCATCACAGGCACCATTTTCTTCTCTAGGGTTGAGAGAATTTGTTTTTCAAGACGAACAAAGAATATTTGATCAACAAAAGAGGAAGTTGGAAGTTGCTGTATGGTATCCAACTAAAGAACAGTCTCC
>Ga0268266_10003975_pt1 | contig 14338 bp, 10 predicted proteins | sample KBSS13metaG_FD_190356 | JGI IMG/M metagenome (GOLD analysis project Ga0268266, IMG submission 190356) | Switchgrass rhizosphere microbial communities from Kellogg Biological Station, Michigan, USA - KBS S1-3 metaG (SPAdes) (version 2) | ecosystem: Host-associated > Plants > Roots > Rhizosphere...
GATCGACCCGCGAGCCGGCACACCCGGCCGGCCGGGTTCGCATAGGCCGATTCCCGCCGATGGGGAGGCGACCCATCGGCAAGATTCTGCTGATCGTGGTGCCCACACCCTTAGTTCATGCCCCCAACTTCCGCGCTGAGCCTTCCCGGCGTGGCATGGAGCTTGCACCTTCCGAGCCTTGCAAGCGGGGCACCAACGAACTGGATCCAGCCCGGGAAGGTTTAAGAAAACATGGCACAAAGTGAGCTGGCAGTCGGCGCTGATATTGTGGCGTCGATAAAAGCCGCGCCCCTCACCGCTGCGGACATGCGCCGGCGCGTCAGGCAGATTTTCGTCGGATCGATGGGCAACATGGTCGAGTGGTACGACTTTTATGCCTATGCGGCCTTCGCACTTTACTTCGCGCACCTGTTTTTCCCTGGCAACGACGTTGTGGTTCAGCAGTTGAGTGCCGCGCTGCTGTTCGCTCTCGGTTTTTTGGTCCGGCCGCTGGGCGGCCTGCTGTTCGGTCAGCTCGCCGACCGCCATGGCAGGCGCAAAGCGCTCACCTCGTCGGTGCTGCTCATGTGCTTTGGCTCGTTGATGATCGCCGTAACGCCTACCTATGCGTCGATCGGCATCGCAGCGCCGGCGTTACTGCTGGTGGCGCGTCTGATCCAGGGGCTCAGTCTCGGCGGCGAGTACGGCATCAGCGCCACCTACCTGAGCGAAGTTGCCGACGAGAAGCATCGCGGCTTCTTTTCCAGCTTTCAGTACGTGACATTGATCGGTGGCCAGTTGCTCGCCATCCTCGTGCTGTTGATGCTGCAGAAAGTCTTCCTGACGCATGAGCAGTTGACTGAATGGGGGTGGCGCATTCCCTTCCTCATCGGCGCCGGCCTCGCGATCGTTACTGCGCTCATGCTCCGCTTTTTGCACGAGACGGAGGCGTTCGAGGAGGCGAGGAAATCACCTCCCCGCGAAAATCCGACCCGGGCGCTGATGAAATACCCGCGCGAGGTCATGCTCGTCGTCGGCCTCACCATGGGGGGTACCGCGGCGTTCTACACGTACACCACGTACATGCAGAAATTCCTGAAACTCTCGGTGAAACTCACCGACGACCAGACGACCCTGGTGACCGCCGGGTCGCTGTTGTTCGCCATGCTGTTGCAACCGGTCTTCGGGGCGATTTCCGACAAGATCGGCCGCAAGTGGCTGCTGATTGCCTTCGGTGTGACCGGAACCTTGTTTACGATCCCGTTGCTGACGGCATTGCAGACTGCACAGGGGCCGCTGCAGGCGTTCTTCCTAGTTGCTCTCGCGTGGCTAATCGTGTCAGGGTACACGTCTATTAATGCGGTGGTGAAAGCAGAGCTGTTTCCCACCCGGGTCCGTGCAACTGGCGTGGGTCTTCCTTACGCAATCACGGTCTCCATTTTCGGGGGTACAGCCGAGTCCATTGCGCTGTGGTTCAAGTCAATCGGCCACGAGAATTGGTTTTATTATTACTTGACTGTGTGTATTGGAACATCTCTCGGAGTCATCCTGCTCATGCGCGACACCCGCACCGCCTCTGCCATGAGCCGGCACGACTGATTTCGATGCAACTGTGAAGTCCGCGGCAAAGACTTTGCAGTCCCTCACCGTCGGGCGCGCCGCAGTGGGCATGCTCGCCGCGGTCATCATCGGTACGGGCTTTCTCGCCTACGAGCTCGCGCTGCAGTCGGGCTTCGGCAACTTGCAGCGGGTCGCGAACCATCGGTTGTCGCTCCTTCAGCTCACGCTCGACGCCACGATCGAACGCTTTCGGTACCTGCCTACCACGCTGCCCCAGGCAGCACCGATCCTCGGCCTGTATGCGCAACCTGATTCGCCGCAGGCGCGGCAGGCGGCGAACGAGTACCTGAAGTCGGTCAATGATGCCGCCGGCTCATCCGACATCTACGTGCTCGATCACAGCGGAGTAGCGCTGGCGGCGAGCAACTATCTGGACAACAACAATTTCATCGGCAAGAACTACGCGTTCCGCCCGTACTTTACCGAGGCCCTCAAAAGCGCCGAAGGCCGTTACTACGCTGTTGGTGCAACCACGGGTAAGCCCGGCTACTTCCTCTGGCACTCGGCCAACGAGAATGCACGCTCGGGGGTGGGAGTTGCGGTGGTCAAGGTGGATCTGCATTCGTTGCAGAGCGAATGGGGCAGCACGGGCGATCCGGTGGCGATGTTCGATCCCAATGGCGTGATTTTCCTCACCAACCGCCCGAACTGGCAGTACCGGCCCATTTCGCACTTGTCGGAATCCCAGTTGCGATTGCTGCGCGATACGCGGCAGTACGGCCGAGGCATCGACGACCTGAACCCACTGTTCGATGGCGAGCGGATGGATCACGGCCTGAAGATCGTGCGCATCAGCGAACCCAAGGAGCGCACCAGCCGCGATTATGTCGTGTTCAGCCGGCTGTTGCCGAGGCATGCTTGGACGCTGGTAGTCCTGTTTCCTCTCGGAGCCGTGCAGCAGCAGGCCGCGGTGGTCGCCGCTGCTGTCATGTTGGCGGTACTTGCCGCTTTGCTCATCTACCTCGTCACGCATCAGCGGCGTCACATTGTGCGTGAAAAACTCAACGCGCATCACATCCTGGAACAGCGGGTGACTGAGCGAACAGCCGAGCTGGCTGCGATGAACTCACTGCTGTCGGCGCAGATCAATGAGCGAATCAAGACTGAGGGGGACCTGCGCCGCACACAGGACAACCTCGTGCACGCAACGAAGATGGCAAGCCTCGGGCAGGCCCTTGCGGGCGTGGCGCACGAGATCAACCAGTCGCTCGCCGCGATGACGACGTACATTGCGGGGGCGCGCATCCTTCTCGACAGAAACGACAAGGACGCGGCCCTCTCCAATCTGAACCTCGTTTCTGCAATTGTCACTCGCATGGGCGCGCTGACTCAACATCTCAAAACGTTCGCCCGCAAGGACACAGCATCCAGGCAGGCGACGGACCTCACCGCGGCGATTCGTTACGCGCTCAGCCTGGTCGAGTATCGCATCGGCGAGCTGGGCGTTACCTTGAAGGTCTCCGCGCCCGAGCAGCCGATTTACGTCATTGGCAATGCGGTTCGGCTGGAGCAGGTGATTGTCAACCTGATCTCCAATGCGCTCGATGCCATGCGCGAGCGGCCGCAGCGGCGGCTGACTATCAAACTGGAATGCAGCGAAGCTTCCGCGAGTCTCGCGGTCAGCGACACCGGTCTGGGGATTGCGCGCGAGCACCTGAGCAGTGTGTTCGATCCGTTCTACACAACCAAGGACGTCGGCCAGGGCTTAGGTCTGGGGCTTTCGATCTCCTACGGCATCATCCAGGACATGGGCGGCGAAATAACTCTCGAGAGCGTCCTGGATCGAGGCACGACGTTCCGTGTGGTCCTGCCGCTCGCCGATGCCCTGGCCCCTCAAACCGCGGTTGCAATGCAGACATGAATCCCACAGTCCTCGTTGTTGATGATGAAGAGCAGGTACGTCACTCGATTGCGCAATGGCTCGAGCTGGGCGGACTCTCCGTTGAGACAGCCGCGGATGCGGACGCGGCCCTGACGGCGATCCGGCGCAAGCCACCCATGGTTGTTTTGACGGACCTCAAGATGCCGCGCAAAACCGGGATGGAGCTGATGCGCGAGCTGCAGGGCTTCTATCCTGACATCCCGGTCGTTCTGCTCACCGCGCATGGCGATGTACCGCTCGCGGTCGCCGCGATGCGCGAGGGAGCCTACGATTTTCTGCAGAAGCCGTATGTGCCTGAGCACCTGTCGGCGGTCGTTGCAAGGGCGATCGAGCAACGCCGTTTGAAACAGGAGTTGCAGTTGCTGTCGGAACGCGTTGCAGCCCATGAGGGATTGCACGCTCACATCGTGGGCGCGTCGGCAGCCATCGCGCGCGTCCGCGAGATGGTGGGGGAGCTGTGCCTGCACGATCCCAACGTGATCATCACGGGGCAGACCGGAACCGGGAAGGAAGTGGTCGCCCGCGCCCTGCACGATTTCGGCCCGCGCGCGAAGTCGCCTTTTGTCGCAATCAACTGCGCGGCCGTGCCGGAAGAGCTGTTCGAGAGCGAACTGTTTGGCCACGAAGCAGGCGCGTTCACCGGAGCGCGCAGCGCGCGCATCGGCAAATTCGAATTCGCGCATGGCGGCACGCTGCTGCTCGATGAGATCGAGAGCATGCCGCTGGCGTTGCAGGCGAAGCTGTTAAGAGTTCTTCAGGAAAAGGTGATTGAGCGCGTCGGCTCGAACAAAAGCATTGCCATCAATGTGCGGATCATTGCGGCCACCAAGTATGATCTGGAAGAGCAGGGCCGGCTCGGGCGCTTCCGTCCCGATCTCTACTACCGGCTGGCGGGAGCCGAGATTCCCCTGCCCCCACTCAAAGCCCGCGATGGCGACATCCTGTTGTTGTTTGAGCATTTTGCCTCGCGCGCGGCCTCAATTGCGGGACAGCAACACCGGGCGCTGTCAGCGACCGATGTCGAGGCATTGCTCACGCACAGTTGGCCGGGTAATGTGCGGGAGTTGAAAAGCGTCGCCGAGCGCTATGCGCTGGGACTGAAAGCAATGGGGCGAACGGTGCCGGAGATCCTGGGCAAGGCGTCACAGAGCCCTGCGGTTGCCAGCTCCCCGTTGGCTGACCGGGTGGCAGCATACGAGCGGCAACTGATTGAGATGGCCCTGAAGGACCATGGCGGCTCCATCAGCGCCGTCATTGAGGTGCTGGGAATTCCACGACGCACTTTGAACGAAAAAATGGTCCGGTACGGACTGATCCGGCCGGGGCGCGACGCTGGCACGCATAGCCAAGCTTGATGTCGGCGGCTTTTGGCCGAGTGTCAAAACGCGAATCGGCGATTTCCTGCTGACCCGCATTGGCCGCGCCCTGTGGGCGGTCCTTACCGGCTTCGAAAAAACTCCCGGCAACAAGGCGTTACCCGGCAGGCGGGATGCGACGGAAAACTGGCATGGGGTTTGCTTTATCTGCGCTGGGCTCGGGCGCGTAGGCTCGGGGACGAGGGGGTTACATGCGTCTGTTGTTGGGTGAAGTGGGTGCACCGGCTGGAAGACGGTTTTCGCTCCTGGTGGGATCCGCGGCGGCATTGCTGGCTGCCATGGCATTGGCTGCTGCGGAGGGCGGGCCGGCCTCGGGCCCAGCTCCGACGGCACAGGCGCCACTGCAGGAACCGTCGGAAGCGGGGTCTTTGAATCGGCTGCGGTTGGTGACCGAGCAACAATATCTCAACACCGTGCGGTACGTGTTCGGGCCTGACATAGCGCCTGAGCCTCACTTTCCTCCCGCGCAGCGGCGCGACGGCCTGGTGGCGCTCGGGTCTTCGATTGTGGGCGTGACCACAACGCAGCTCGAGCTTTATCAGAAGTCCGCGGTGACCATCGCCGACACGGTGGTCAGCCCAAAACACCGGGCGTTTCTGTTCCCATGTCAGCCCCGGCATGAAGACGCGGCCGACAAAAAATGCGCAGCGCGGTTCCTCGCGGAGAAGGGACGCCTGTTGAACCGGCGCCCGTTGACTCGCGATGAGCTCGCCGTGTTTGTCGACCAGGCGAACCAGTCCGCCGATCAGCTCAAAGATTTCTATGCGGGCATCAGTATTGCGCTCGAGGCCATGCTGGTCAGCCCCAACGTGTTGTTCATCACCGAGGGCACCGAGCCGGATCCGGCGCATCCTGGCCACCAACGGCTGGACGCATTTTCACTGGCGACCCGGATGTCCCTGTTCCTGTGGGACTCGGCGCCGGACGACAATGTGTTGAAGGCGGCCGAGAGCGGCGAGATCCAGACGCCAAAAGGCAGGGCGCGTGTGGTTGAGATGATGCTTGCGAGCCGGCGTCTGGAGGCTGGTGTGCGCGCTTTCTTTGATGACATGTTTGGCTTCGATGACTTTGTTGCGCTGTCCAAGGACCCTTCGATCTACCCGCAATTTACCGGCCAGGTGGCGACGGATGCGCGCGAGCAGACTCTGCGCACGATCGTTGATCATCTCGTGACCAAGCGCGGGGATTACCGCGATCTGTACACAACACGGGATACATTCATTTCACCGGCCCTCGCTGTGATCTACGGCGAGCCGGCTCCCGCCGGCTGGACGCCCTACACCGAACCGCCCGACAGTCCGCGCGCCGGCCTCTTGAGCCAGATCAGCTTCCTTGCCCTGCATTCCCATCCCACGCGCTCTTCTCCAACCTTGCGTGGCAAGGCTCTGCGTGAGCTATTGCTGTGCCAACGGGTGCCGCCGCCGCCGCCCAATGTGGATTTTTCGGCTGTGGACAATCCGAACTCGCCCTTCAACACCCAACGCGAGCGCGTCGCATTTCACTTGAAGAATCCGGTCTGCGCCGGATGCCACAAGGTCATGGATCCAATGGGACTGGCGCTGGAAAACTTCGACAGCAGCGGCCATTACCGCGAGACAGAGCGGGGCGCCAAAATCGATGCGAGCGGCACGCTCGACGGTAAACCTTTCTCTGGTGTCGTGAGCCTCGGAAAGGTGCTCCATGACAACGCGGGCCTGACCTCCTGTCTGGTGCAGCGCGTATACAGTTATGGTACCGGCGGAGCGGTCCGTACGGATGACAAGAAGACGTTGGAATACTTCAATGCCCGCTTTTCTGAAGAAGGCTATCGCGTGCCGGACCTGCTGCGCACCATCGCGCTCAGTGAGTCATTTTCCGAAATTGTTGCACCGAAGCCGCAGGCGCCTCCCGTGAAGACCGCCAGCCTGTCGCCGGCCAACGCCCCGAAGTGAGGAGACATACAATGACGAAACTCACACGCCGCCATGTTCTGCGCGGATTGCTGCACGGCGGAGCGGTCACCGTTGGATTGCCACTTCTGAATTGCTTTCTGAACGACAATGGCACGGCCTTCGCGAACGGCACGCCGCTGCCGGTTCGCTACGGCACCTGGCTGTGGGGCCTGGGCATGAGCAAAAACGTGTTCGTGCCGAAAATCGTGGGCCCGGGCTACGACCTTCCCGAAGAGCTCATTGCGCTGAAAAACGTGCGCGACCACGTCAACCTCTACACCAACCTGACTGCCTTCCGTGACGGCGCGTTCTTTTGTCACTTCACAGGCTGGATGGTGTTCCGCTCAGGCACCTCACCCACAGTCGCCAATCAAGCGCCCGCGGAGACGCTCGATGTGATCGTGGCGAACCAGATTGGCCGCACCACGCGCTTCAAGAACCTGACCGCAACCGCGACCGGCGACGTGCGTACCGTTGTCTCCTACGAGAATCCCAACACGCCGAACTCCCCGGAGTTCTCGCCGCTGAACTTCTACAACCGGCTGTTTGGACCGGACTTCCAGGATCCCAATGCGCCCACGTTTGCACCCAGCCCACGCATCATGGCGCGCAAGAGTGCGCTCTCGGCGGTCTCCGATCAGATCAAGGGGCTGCAGCAGAAAGTGGGTGCCGAGGATCGGCAGCGGCTCGATCAGTACTTCACGGGACTGCGGCATCTCGAGCAGCAGTTCGATCATCAGTTGACGAAGCCCGAGCCGCGCGCGGCCTGTGTGCGGCCCAAGGCGCCGAAGGAGGATCCAAAAAACGGCAACGAAGCGGGCCTCGTGGCCGAGCGCCACAAGATGATGACCGACCTGCTGGTCATGGCGGTCGCCTGCGATCAGACCCGTGTGTTCAACATGGCCTACTCGAACGCCCAGGCCAACACCACCAAGCCCGGCTACGAGAAGCCGCATCATACGACGACCCACGAGGAGCCGACGGATCCCCAGCTCGGCTACCAGCCGAATGCATCCTGGTTCCTGCGCCGCTCCATGGAGTCGTGGGCCTATTTCGTCGAGGCCTTCAACAGCGTGAAGGAGGGCGATGGCACGCTGCTCGACAATTGTCTGATCATGGCCAACACCGACGTGGCCAATGCGCGCATTCACTCGCTCGAGGAAATGCCGGCGTTCACCGCCGGCCGCGCCGGAGGCAAGGTCAAGACCGGCTTGCACATCGATTGCAAGGGCGCACAAGGAACCCAGCTCGGCTTTACCACAATGAAAGTCATGGGCCTGGATATGCCGTCATGGGGAACCAAGAGCAACCAGGCGAGCAAAGTCATCAGCGAGATGTTGGTCTGACCCATGCGACAGATTGCAGCAGCCATGAGCGTTCTGACGGCGCTGTCGATGTCGGCCATGCTTCCGGCGGGAGCGAAGGATCAGCCGACCGAGAGCTACGTACACGAGCCGATGCCGCCCGGCTTCAAGGTCATCGTGGCCGAGTTTGAAGGGCCGGTCTTCGCCGACTCCAAAGGCCGGACCCTGTACAACTGGCCGCGCGCCTCCTTGCGCAACGGCGATGCCGGCGAGCAGAAGGGCAAGCCCACCTGCGATGATCACAAGTACACCGACAACGCCGGCCTGATGAGCCCGTACCCGGGTGGACTCGAGCTGCCGGAAGTCGCGACCCGGCCGAGCTGCAGCGATGTCTGGCCGCCGGTCCTGGCGCAAGCTAACGCCAAACCCGTCGGCAAGTGGACCCTCGTCGAGCGCAAAGACGGCCGCAAACAGTGGGCCTACGACGGCTATGCACTGTATACGTCCGTCCTGGATCATGGGCCTGGCGATGTAAACGGGGGCACTGCGAAGAAAGGCACTTCCGAAGGCGGCGCGCAGCGCGAGCCGGTGGGACCTCCGCCCAACATCCCGCCACAGTTCTCGGTCCATACGGTTGCAACCGGCCGGCTTCTGATCCTGAGCGATACCGGCCGCTCGGTCTACTGGTCGGATCATGACAAACCGGGCAAGTCGAACTGCGATCGGGAGTGTCTACACAATTGGACGCCCGTGCTGGCACCCGAGTCCGTCAATCCGCAGGCTGACTGGTCCATTGTGGAGAGCTCACCCGGTGTAAAGCAATGGGCTTTCCGCAAGATGCCTGTTTATACCTATGCGCTCGACTCGCATGGCAGCAGCCTGGAGGGCAGTGATGTGCCCGGCTGGCACAATGCCTACACCCAGATGGCGCCACCGCCGCCCGCCGGATTCACTGTGAATGACAATCAGTCCGGCCAGGTTCTCGGGGACGCGAAGGGCATGACCCTCTACGTCTACAACTGCAATGACGATGCCATTGATCAGTTGCCCTGCAACCATCCTGACACGCCGCAGGAATATCGGCTGGCCATCTGTGGCCGGGGCGATCCCGAGCTGTGTCTGAAGAACTTCCCGTATGTGATTGCGCCAAGGGGCGCCAGGAGCAAGAGTCACATCTGGAGCATCATTGACATCGATCCGCATACAGGCAAAAAGGCAGCTCGAAACGCCGCGGGCGCACTGCATGTATGGGCCTATCGCGATCGCCCGGTCTACTACTGCGGGCGCGACAAAAAGCCCGGGGACATCGACTGCGATACCTGGGGTGAGTTCAATGGGGCGCGCAACGGCTTCAAGGCATTCTGGTTGCGCGATGATTTTGGCGGCAATGCCGGCTCGTCGCGCGGACTTTGACGCGACAGGGGGAGTCTCCATGCAGTCTGATCGATTGTTGGAATGGGCCGGTGCGAGCCTGTTGGGTGGCGCGCTGTGTATAGCGACTGCACAGGCCGCGGATGGGCCTTTGCGCGGACATACGATCGGTTATGTTCTGACCGCCAAGAATGTTGCCATCTGGCAGTCGCCGGACGGCAAGGTCGAATGCCCTGAAGGCATGAATGATGGTCCGCGGGAGCAGTTCAAGACGCTGTATCCGGAGAAGCCCGGGGTTCACTACACGATTGTCGACACCCAGCTGGAGCGCGAAGGCCAGATCTGGAATCCGACCGCCGACCCCGAATCCGACCGGCTGCACTTCAAGGAAGCGCAAGGCACTACTGCCATCGGCCTGAACCTGGATGGCAAAGTCGGCCCCAATGATTTCACCAGTCCCGACGGCGAGCAGGGCATCGACAACCAGATGTACCGGGTACTGGGCTGTGTCAGCAACTATCGCGGCCCGGATGGTTCCTACCGGCATTTCATTGAAGACTACATGCGGAAGTTCAACTACAACCGCTTCCTGGTGGAACTGAGCAACGTCGATGACCTCACCAATGACGACAGCGTCGATGTCACGCTCTACAAGGGCAAAGATCCGCTGATGGTGGATGCGCAAGGCGGCTTCAGCTCCGGCGGCACCCAACACGTCGACTACCGCTGGGGCAAGAGCTTCATTTATCACCTGCACGGGAGTATCAAGGGCGGCGTCCTGACTACGGATCCGGCCGACGTTACTTTCCCCGAGTCACAGGCTCGTGGCGTACCTTATCTGTGGGTGCGTGCCTGGCGCTTGAAAATCAAGGTGAAGCCGGATGGCGCCCAGGGACTGATGGCGGGTTACACCGACATTGAGCGCTACTACAACTCGCTCGGCCAGAACTGGTCGACTCACCATCGCAGCTACGGCGCGGAGCCCATGGCATCGGAATATCGCGCCATGATGAAGAACGCGGACGGCTATCCGGACCCGGCGACCGGCAAGAACACGGCCATATCGATGGCCTGGGAAGTCAAGTTTGCGCAGGCCTTCATACAGCATGATGAGCCGGAGCAGCCGGCCACAAAAACCGCTTCGAGGTGACAGTGATCAGATTCAACCGAGTGCCCAGCCTCCTGTGGGCCGCGGCCGTGCTCGCGGGCACTTTGTTGCCCCTGCGCTCGTTTGCCGATGACCAGGATGTCAGGGACTATCGGTCGCATGTCATGAAGTCGATGGGAGAGCAGCTCGCAGCTCTCAATCAGATCGTGACAGGCAAGGCACCCGCGGCGGATGCGAGCGTTCATGCGCAAGCGCTGCGTATCACAGCCGGCCTGGCCAAGGTGGCCTTCACCGAAAAGGTCCCCGGCGGAGAGTCCAAACCGGAAGTCTGGGCCAGGTGGGATGATTTCTCCAAGCGGCTGGATGACATGGTGGCTGCCGCCGACGATCTGGCCAGGACCGCCAGGCAGGGTGGTGTCGCGGCGGTGGCGCCGAAACTGAATGCCCTGGGCTGCCAGGGCTGCCATGGCGAATACCTGGTGCAGAAGAAATGAGGCCGGTGTCGATGTCACGTGTGATTCGGGCAGTTGCTGTCAGTGTCATGATGTGGTTGCCCATGGCAGGACACGCGGATAACAAGGATGTGGTCGACTATCGCCAGCACATCATGAAGTCGATGGAGCAGGAGACGGCTGCCCTCGGTCAGATTCTCTCGGGCGCCGGACCTGCCGATAACACGGTCGCCCATATGGAGGCGATTGCATTGATGGCCTCCATTGCACTGAAGTCATTCGAGCCCAAAGTCCCGGGGGGCGCGGCCAAACCGCAAGTGTGGAAGGACTGGGCGGATTTCTCCAGGCGCATGCAGGAGTTTGCGGACAAGTCCGCGGACATGGCCAAAACCGGACGCGAGCAGGGCGCCGAGCAGGCGGCCATGAAGGTGATTGAAGCGCTGCCCTGCAAAGGCTGTCACGATGTTTATCGTGACGAGAAAAAGATCGAACCGGGAGTATCGAAATGACAACGCGGCTGACACGACGTGGACTGTTGAGGTCCGGATTGCAAGTTACATTGGCCGGGGCAGTGGTCTCCGTCGCCGCGGTGGCTCAGGCAGAGGGCGAAAAATCCTGCCTCGATGGCAAGATCAATGATGGATTGGCGCAGTCATTGAATTTTACCGAGCATTCGACTACCCCCAATCAAACCTGCGGGAATTGCGGGTTGTTCAGCGGCGCTGCTGCCGGTTGCGGGCAGTGCCAGATATTCAGCGCGAGCGTGAATTCCAGGGGACATTGCGATTCCTGGGCTGCCAGGTAGCAGCTCACCAACACCTGACAACGTCCGATCATCTCTTCAGGCGCGCTCCCTGCCGTGGAGCTGCGCCTCGTTGGCATTGTTTTTCGCTACGCCGGCATTGAACCCGGTATCGAGCCACATCCCACCCTGACGATAGTCAACACGTGAGCCGGTTTCCGCCGATGGGTTTGCTGGGATCGGCAAAATTCAGCCGATTGTCCCACGCTGTCGCGCGCCTTGTGACTGCGGCGCACGGTGTTCGCGAGCATGGCATGGGGATTGCAAACTCGCGACGAGATTGATGTGCGAGCCGACCGGACTGCATGCAGTGCGGCCGCTCTGAACCAACGGGGGGGACTTTGATGACTTTATCCACTACGGCTCATGGCCGCGCGACCTGCGTGCGATCGATGGTCAGTGTCACTGTACTTGCGATTCTTGCCGCCGCCGGCGCGCAAGCACAGGAGACCGATTCTTCCACGCCCGATGCGACCGCGCCCAGTGGGTCGGCTGACGACTCCGGTCCCAGCGAGGTCGTTGTCACCGGTTCGCGTATCGTGCGTGATGGCTACGAGGCGCCGACACCTGTTTCGGTGATGGGCACGAGTGAGCTCAATGCGCTTAATCCGGTGAATGTGGCCGATGCAGTGAATCTCATGCCGGCTTTTTCAAACTCGGTCACGGGGCGATCCCAGAACGGCAACCTCTCGAGCGGCTCGGCGGGCGTCAACCAGCTCAACCTGCGCGGCCTGGGTATCAGCCGCACCCTGGTTCTTCTGGACGGTCATCGCGTTATCAACGCGTCGGGCACCGCGGGCAACAGCGCCCCTGATATCAATACTTTCCCCAGCGCATTGGTCAAGCGGGTTGATGTCGTTACAGGGGGCGCCTCGGCGGCGTATGGCTCGGATGCGTTGTCGGGCGTTGTGAACTTTGTGCTCGACCACGACTACACGGGTCTCAAGGGCCAGGTTCAGATAGGTGAGACCAAGTACAGTGACGACAAAAACGTCGATGCTCAACTGACCTGGGGCGTTCCGTTCGCGGGCGGCCGCGGCCATTTTCTGGCATCCGGTGAATACGCGCACAATGACGGTATCCGTGGCGCCAATGGACGTCCGTGGGCCGCCAATCCCACTGCGGTCATTCTCAACCCGGCCTACGGTACGACCGCGGGTAAGAGCACGAATGTGCCCCAGTACATCATCAGCCACAGTACCGGTCTTGCCGCCGGTATGCCGGGTGGCATCATTGTCAGCGGCCCACTCAGGGGAACCTATTTCGGACCCAACGGGAGCATTTTCAAAGGATTCAACTTCGGCACCCCCGTGGGCAACAGCCTGCAGCAGGGTGGCGATTACCAGCTCTCGCGTATTGACGACGGCATTGACGTCGATGGCATGATTGACCGCAAAGTGGCGTACTTGCGCGGCAGTTTCGATTTCACTGAGAACATCACGGGCTATGTGGAAGGGCAGTACGCGGGGACACATACTACGGATACCGCTGCTCCGAATCGCCGCTTGGGCAACCTCACCATCAGCACTGACAACGCCTTCCTGCCGGACTCACTGCGGCAGCAACTGGTAGGGGCGGGTGTAACGAGCTTCACGATGGGCAGCACAAACGCCGATATGGGGCGCTTCTTCGGCAATTATCGCCGTGACCTGTACCGTGCCGCGGGCGGCCTCAATGGGAAGTTCGACGCGCTGGGCACGAACTGGAAATGGGACGCGTACCTCCAACATAGCTCAAACTCCATTGATTCGCGGACCTACAACGATGGGATTACAGCGAATTACCTGCAGGCGGTCGATTCAGTCCTGGTGAACGGAGTTCCGACCTGCCGCGTGAACGCCGATGCGAATCCGAACAACGATGCCCCCTCCTGCGTGCCGTACAACGTGTTCGGTATTGGTGTGAATTCCCCGCGCCAACTGGCTTACGTCGAGAGCTTTGCCCATGGCAAGCAAGTCCTCAGGCAGGATGTGGGTGCGGCTAACTTGAGCGGTGAGCCGTTCAATTCATGGGCCGGCCCGGTGTCGACCGCGGTTGGCGTCGAACACCGCATTGAACAAGGCACGGGATACGCGACCGCGACGGACCTCGCAACCGGGTACTTCGCCGGCAACTATCATCCCACTACCGGCAAGTATCATGTCACTGAAGGCTACTTCGAGACGGTGGTGCCGCTGGCACGTAATCTGCCGGCGGCGCAGAATATGGACCTGAATGCCGCCGTGCGCGCGACCGACTATTCGACCTCCGGTTACGTCACGACGTGGAAGATCGGTCTGACGTGGCAACCGATTGACGATGTCCACTTCCGCGCGACACGCTCTCGCGACATCCGGGCGCCCAACCTCGGCGAGTTGTTCGCGGGAGGGCAGGCGGGCTCGGGTCTGTCGTTGAACGATCCATTCCGGGCCACCAACGGCGTGCCTGAGAATATTTCGAATGCGTTCGGTCTCACCAAGGGCAATCCGGACCTCAAACCTGAGATAGCGGACACGACCGGTTTCGGTGTGGTG
>Ga0268266_10003977_pt1 | contig 14336 bp, 14 predicted proteins | sample KBSS13metaG_FD_190356 | JGI IMG/M metagenome (GOLD analysis project Ga0268266, IMG submission 190356) | Switchgrass rhizosphere microbial communities from Kellogg Biological Station, Michigan, USA - KBS S1-3 metaG (SPAdes) (version 2) | ecosystem: Host-associated > Plants > Roots > Rhizosphere...
CGGTCGATCGACCAGGCGGCCGCGCGGGTGCGGACGCTGGTGCCGGAGGCACGAGTGGCAGTGGCGCATGGCCAGATGAACGAAGATCTGTTGGAGCGCACGGTCGAAGGCTTCTGGAATCGTGAGTTCGACATTCTGGTGTGCACGACGATTGTCGAGACGGGCCTTGACATTTCGAACGCCAATACGTTGATCGTGGACCGCGCGGACACGTTCGGCCTCTCGCAGTTGCATCAGCTGCGGGGCCGGGTCGGCCGCAGTCGCGAGCGCGGTTACGCGTACTTCCTGTATCCGCCCGAGGTGCCGTTGACGGAAACCGCGTACGACCGCCTCGCGACGATCGCGCAGAACAACGAGCTCGGCGCGGGCATGGCCGTTGCGATGAAGGACCTCGAAATCCGTGGTGCGGGAAACGTTCTCGGCGTCGAGCAGTCGGGACACGTCGCCGGTGTCGGATTCGACCTCTATGTGCGGCTGGTCGGCGAAGCGGTCGAGGCGTACCGCGCGGCAGCCGACGGGAAAACCGTTCTGGCGCCGGAGGAACCGAAGGATGTCCGGATCGATCTTCCGGTCGATGCGCACCTGCCACCGGACTACATCGGCAGCGATCGATTGCGGTTGGAGGCCTATCGTCGGCTGGCGGCGGCCGCTGATGACGCAGGCGTGGACGCAGTGATCGACGAGTTGGTCGACCGGTACGGGCCGCTGCCTGAGGCGGCGCAGAGATTGGTTGCTGTGGCGCGGCTGCGGTTGCTGTTCCGTGAATACGGGATCACCGAACTCAGTGCGATATCCGAGTCGACGCTGCGGCTGTCGCCCCTTCAATTGGCCGACTCGCAGCAACTGCGACTCAAGCGGCTCTACCCGGGTGCGAATTACCGGGCTACGACGTCGACCGTGCAGGTGCCGATTCCGCGTGCGGGTTCCGGTGTTGGGGCGCCGCGGATTCGTGATCTTGAACTGGTTGCCATGGTGGCCGGTTTGGTGTTGGCCCTCGATGGAAAAGCCCAGGAAGGTGTTGATATAACGAAGTTCGGAGGTACGGCGATGAGTGACAAGCGACAGGCGACATGACCGTCGTCCTGGTCGACCCTCGTCGTCCTTCGCTCGTCCCGGTCGAGGCAATTGACTTGCTCACCGGCGACGTCCAGTACACCGAAGAGATGCCCGTCAAGGTGCCGTGGTCGCTACCCGCGGCGCGGCCGGCGTACGACGGCGAAGACGCCCCGGTGTTGCTGTCGTCGGATCGGGAGCATCCCGCCGTCGTCGCGCGACTGGCCGCCGGGGACAAGTTGATCGCTGCGCCGGAAGCTGCGCCGGGGGAGCGGTTGGTAGACGCGGTGGCGATGATGGACAAGCTGCGCACCTCAGGGCCGTGGGAGAGCGAGCAAACACATGACTCGCTGCGTCGGTATCTGCTCGAAGAGACATACGAGGTGTTCGACGCGGTGCGCGGCGGCAACGCCGACGAGCTGCGTGAGGAGCTCGGCGACGTGTTGCTCCAGGTGCTGTTCCATGCGCGCATCGCGGAGGATGCGCCGCAGCATCCGTTCACCATCGATGACGTAGCGGATTCGCTGGTGCGCAAGCTCGGCAACAGGGTGCCTGCAGTGCTCGCCGGTGAGTCGATCTCGCTTGACGAGCAGCTTGCGCAATGGGAAGAGCGCAAGAAGCTGGAGAAGACGCGCAACTCGTCAATGGATGACGTGCCGACCGGGCAGCCAGCACTGGCGTTGGCGCAGAAGGTACTCGAGCGAGTGGCAGCCGCGGGGCTGCCCGCTGATCTGATTCCGGACGCCATCACGTCGGTGACGGTGTCGGTGGATTCGGACGCCGAGAATGTATTGCGCTCAGAGGTTTTGGAGTTCATGGACAAGGTGCGCCGCGTCGAACATGCGATCGCGGCGGGCCGCCGTGGTGAGGATGTGCCGGAGGAACTGGACGTCTCGACGCTCGGGGACATCTCCGAGGAGGAGTGGCGGGATTACTGGCCTGTCGTTGCCGATGACACGAAGCCGGCACCCGACCGTGTTCCGGAGCCGACGCCCGCCGACGTGCCCGAGCCTGCGCCGGTCGAGGTGCCCGAGCCTGCGCCGGTGGAAGTGCCGGAGCCTGCGCCTGAGGACGTCGAATCCGACGACGAATCGGAAGAGGCCGTCGAGGCGAGGCCTGCTTAGCGCCGAATCTGCGTTCCGGCAGGCGTCCTCTCGCACTTTGCCTGCGTGGTTGCAGTCTCGACGACCAAGTCAGCTGAACAGCGTCGAACCCCAGTACGCCGACGTGTCACCCTCCCGCAATCCCGGCGGACACGCGAAAACCGCTGTGCCGGTGTGGAAGATGTACTCGTTCAACGCATCATTCGACATCTGCGACAGCACCGGAATGAAGTGCGTCGCGGGGCTCCGCACGAACGCGATGAAGAACAACCCGGCATCGAGATGACCGAACCCATCGGAGCCGTCGGTGAAGTTGTACCCACGGCGCAGCATCTTGATCCCGCCGACATGCTCGGGGGCTACCAGACGGATATGCGCATCGACATCGACGAGCGGATTCCCTTCGGCGTCTTTGGTGTTGAAGTCCACCGGCGCGAACTCGTCGCTGTATCCGTTGGGCGCCCCGGTGCCCTTCTGTCTCCCGATCACCCGCTCCTGCTCTTTGAGCGAGGTGCGGTCCCATGCCTCGATCCGATTGCGGATGCGCCGCGTCACCAGATACGTGCCGCCCGCCAACCAATCCGGACCGTCGCCCTTTGCCACCCAGACGTGGTTGTCCAGTACTTCGTGGTCCTCGGCCTTGATGTTGTTGGTTCCGTCCTTGAATCCCAGCATGTTTCGGGGCGTCACTTGTTCGCGCGTGGTGGACGACGTCCTGCCGAACCCAAGCTGCGAGTACTTCACCGCGACCGTGCCGAACCCCACCCGAGCCAGGTTGCGCACAGCGTGCACCGCAACCTGCGGGTCATGCGCACACGCCTGGATGCAAATGTCGCCGCCGCACTTGGCCGGATCCAGAATCTCGTTGGTGAACTTCGGCAAGTCGGCCAGTGCCGCCGGACGCTGTGCAGCGATACCGAACCTGTCCTTGCCGTCCTTCTCGAAGAACGACGGCCCGAACCCGATGGTCAGCGTCAGCCCGGACGCAGGCAGGCCCAGCGCTTCACCCGTATCATCCGGCGGCGCATAAGGATTGCCGCCAACGGCGCCGTCGTGCACCGCGTCCTCGCCGCGCGTCATCCGCTCGGCCATCTCGGTCCACTGCTTCAGCAGCGCGATGACGTCGTCGCGACTGTCCGTCGTCACATCGAACGCGCAGAAGTGCATCCGGTCCTGCTGCGGCGTGACGATGCCGGCCTGGCGCCCACCGCGGAACGGGATCGGCTTCTCGAGTCCGCCGAATTCCGTGCTGGCGGCCGACGCCCGGCCCGCGAGCGCACCCGCTCCCGCCGCACCCACCACCGCGGCTGTTACCCCTGCCGCACCGAACAGCTTGCGCCGCGAGAGACCCGAACGCTCCGGGCTATCGGGGAGCGATGACACCCTGCACCTGGCTTACTTCCTTGGACAACGCGTCGATGGCCCGCGACAGCTCCTGGCGCTGCGGCTCGGTCACCTTGTCGTAGAACACGAAACCGTCGCCCTGACGATACTTTTCGAGCAGCCCCTCGACTTCGGCGAAGCGCTGGTCGACCTTCTTGCCGAGCTCGGCGTCCCGCTCGTCGAGGATCGGCCGCACCGACGCCACCGCGGTCTGCGAACCCTCGACATTGGCCTTGAAGTCCCACAGGTCGGTGTGGCTGAAGATGTCCTCCTCGCCGGTGATCTTGCTGGCAGAGATCTCGTCGAGCAGACCCTGTGCGCCACCGGCGATTTGGGTGGAATCGACCTTGTACTCCGGCGCCTTCACCCCGGCATCGAGCTCCTTCACGTCGGCGATCAGCTGGTCGGCCATCGCCTTGCTGTCCGGCTGCAGGCCCGTCACCCACAGGTCCTTCTCCAGCCGGTGAAAGCCCGTCCACTTCTGACCCGGCTCCAGGTCTGCCTCGCGAAGGTCGATGCGGGGGTCGAGATCGTTGGGGAACGACTCGGCCACCGGCTCGATACGTTCGTAATAGGTTCGTGCGACCGGATATTGGGCCTTGGCCGCGTTGACGTCGCCCTTCTTGACCGCATCGACGAACACCTGCGTCGCCGCGATCAGTGCGTCGGTCTGGCTGTTCACGTAGCGCTTGTAGCTCTCCGACGCCTCTTTGAACTTGCCCGCTTCGTCGACCGTGACCTTGTCGCCGGTGACTTTGAATTCACCGCGGATCCCGTCGCCGACCATGCCCGGCTTGCACGCGGTCTGGTAGGTGCCGGGCTCACCGAGTTGCACGATCAGCTTGCGCTGCAACCCCGGCGAGATGTTCTCCACCTCGCCCATCACCCGCTCGCCCTCGCCGTACACGTAGAACTCGGTGACCTTGTTGCCGTTGTTGGTGATGACGAACGTGTTGGCACCGGTCGCGCCTTCATTGCCCGACAGTTCGCACGCGGTGTCCGACGCGTTGACCGTGATCTCCGCAGGCGCACTCTTACCGGGCTCGGCAGGAGCGGCCTGCTCCTTGGCCTGGCAGCTGGTCAGCGCCAGACCCGCCAGCGCAGCCGCGGCAACGGCGAGGGTCGTATGAAGCTTCACGTGGTGGACCTTTCGGGTTCGGGTAGAGGTTGATCAGACGGATCGGGTTTCGCCGGCGCCTTCGTCGGGCGCAGGAAGATCGACAACACGATGGCGAGGTAGGCCAGCCACGCGACGAGCTGCAAAACCGTCGGCGTGGGCGTGACGTTGAAGACGCCCTGGATGATTTCGCCGTACCAGGACGACCAGTTGAACCAGGTGCTGACGTCAAATGCCTTGTTCGCCAAGCCAGGAAGCCAGCCGACGGTCTGCAGGGCGCCGATGCCGTACGACAGGATTCCCGCGGCGACGAGAATCAGGAACACGCCCGTATAGGAGAAGAACTTGGCGAGGTTGATGCGGACGGCGCCGGCGTACATCCCGTACGCGATCGCGGCGGCCACCACGACGCCGATCACGAGGCCGATCAGCGGCCACGACGTCTGCGCCTCGGCGTAGCCGACCATGAACAGCGCGGTCTCGACGCCTTCTCGGCCGACCGCAAAAAACGCCAACGCCAGCACGGCCACCGACCCGGTCTCGAGCGCACGCGCCATATCGCCGCGCAGCTCACCGGAGATCGACGCGGCCGCCCGCTTCATCCACAGCACCATCGTCGTGACGATGGCGACCGCCACCAGCGAGGCGATGCCGGCGATCGCCTCGGCCGCCAATCCCGAGATGGTGTTCTCGCCGAACTGGATCACCAGGAACACTGCGACGGTCATCGCGATAGCTGCTCCGACGCCGAGCCAGACCCACTTGAGCGCGTCGCGGCGGTCGGACTTGACCAGAAACGCGACAAGAATGCTGACGACGATCGCGGCTTCCAGACCCTCGCGCAGACCGATCAAACCGCTGCCGAACAGCTGCGATGTGATGTTCGGTGCGGCGGCCTGAATACTGACGTGAAAGTCCGTACCAGCAGTCATCGACTTGTCCTCGCTACGCCATTTCCAAGACTTTGCTTTGGCTGTCCAAAGCAAGGTGTGCCTCACCTTAGCAGGGTGTGATTTGGCAGGGTACACGCTCGATGACGGTTGCCGATCTACTCCGAACGCGTGGGACGATGGGCAATGACCACAGTGGGTTTGAGGGAGTCCGGTGTCGCCAGTGCGTTGGCTGCGGGCTGTCGCGGTGATAGGCGCGACAGCGCTGCTGATGGCTTCCAGCTGCTCGTGGCAGATGGGCATCCCGATACCCGACGGCGTGCCGCCACCGCCCGGTGATCCAGTGCCCAAGATCGACACGCACGCGAAGGGCCGGCCCGCCGACCAGTTGCATGACTGGGCGGGCCAGCGAGCACCGGCACTGGGCATACCGGTCACCGCGCTCGAGGCATACGCGTACGCCGCCCGCGTCGCCGAGGTGGAAAACCCCGACTGCCATATCGCGTGGACGACGCTGGCGGGCATCGGGCAGGTGGAGAGCCACCACGGCACCTACCGCGGGGCGCTCATCGCGCCCGACGGCGACGTCACCCCGCCGATCCGCGGCGTGCGCCTGGACGGCACCAACGGCAACCTGGAGATCATCGACAACGACAGCGGCGACGACGGCGACCCGGAATTCGCCCGCGCCATGGGGCCGATGCAGTTCATCCCGGAGACGTGGAAGCTCTACGGCGTCGACGCCAACAACGACGGCATCATCAGCCCGGACAACATCGATGACGCGGCGCTGTCGGCGGCCGGCTATCTGTGCTGGCGTGGCAAGGACCTGGCCAAGCCCCGCGGCTGGATGGACGCGCTGCACGCCTACAACCATTCCGACCAGTACGCCCGTACCGTGCGGGACTGGGCGACGGCGTACGCAAACGGACACCCCCTCTAACCACGCCATCGCGCAGCGCACGCTCTAGGCTCAATGCCGAGTCCAGGCAGTGTCAGTTCAGAACAAGGAGACGCAAGTGCCCATCATCGAGCAGGTCGGAGCCCGCGAGATTCTCGACTCCCGCGGCAACCCGACGGTCGAGGTCGAAGTGGCCCTGCTGGACGGCACGTTCGCCCGTGCCGCGGTGCCCTCGGGAGCGTCGACCGGCGAGCACGAGGCGGTGGAACTGCGCGACGGAGGCAGCCGCTACGGCGGCAAGGGCGTCGAGAAGGCGGTCAATGCCGTTCTCGACGAGATCGCGCCCGCGGTGATCGGGCTGAGCGCCGATGACCAGCGACTGGTCGATCAGGCGCTCGTCGACCTCGACGGCACGCCGGACAAGTCGCGGCTCGGCGCCAACGCGATGCTCGGGGTCTCGCTCGCGGTGTCCAAGGCCGCGGCGGAGTCTGCCGGGCTGCCGCTGTTCCGCTACATTGGCGGGCCCAACGCGCACATCCTTCCGGTGCCGATGCTGAACATCCTCAACGGCGGCGCCCACGCCGACACCGGCGTCGACGTCCAGGAGTTCATGGTCGCGCCGATCGGTGCGGCCAGCTTCAAGGAGTCGCTGCGCTGGGGCGCCGAGGTGTACCACTCGCTGAAGTCGGTGCTGAAGAAGCAAGGGCTGGCCACCGGCCTCGGCGACGAGGGCGGTTTCGCGCCCGACGTGGCAGGCACGAAGGCCGCGCTGGACCTGATCCTGAGTGCCATCGAGGCGACGGGCCTCAAGCCGGGTTCCGAGGTTGCGTTGGCGCTTGACGTCGCAGCCACCGAATTCTTCACCGCCGGAACGGGTTACAGCTTCGAGAAGGAGACCCGCAGCGCCGAGCAGATGTCGGACTTCTACGCCGGGCTGATCGACTCCTATCCGCTGGTGTCGATCGAGGACCCGCTGTCCGAGGACGACTGGGACGGCTGGGTGGCGCTGACGACGGCGATCGGCGACCGCGTCCAACTCGTCGGCGACGACCTGTTCGTCACCAACCCGGAGCGTCTCGAGGACGGCATCGAAAGGGGCGCGGCCAACGCGCTTTTGGTGAAGGTCAACCAGATCGGCACGCTCACCGAGACGCTGGACGCGGTGGCGCTGGCGCACTCCAGCGGCTACCGCACGATGATGAGCCACCGCAGCGGCGAGACGGAAGACACCACGATCGCCGATTTGGCCGTCGCGGTCGGCAGCGGTCAGATCAAGACCGGTGCGCCGGCCCGCAGCGAGCGCGTCGCCAAGTACAACCAGCTGCTGCGCATCGAGGAGACCCTCGGCGACGCCGCCCGCTATGCCGGTGACCTTGCGTTCCCGCGCTTCTCGGTGGAGGCCAAATAACCCGTGCCCGAGGCGAAGCGGCCCGACCCCAAACGACGGTCCCCTGCGGGCCGTCCGAAGGGGACGGCGCCTGCCCGCCGAAAGCCGCGCAATTCGGAGGCGCGGTCGACCGAGCCGAAGTCGACACCAGAGGCCGAACCCAAAGTCGCGAAGGAGACCATCCGCGAATCGATCGTTGCGTCGGCGGAGCAGCAGTCCGAGCAGCGGTTCGGCTCGGCGGCCCGTCGCGCGGCGATTCTCGCCGCGGTCGTCTGCGTGCTGACGCTGACCATTGCGGGTCCGGTGCGCACTTACTTCGCACAGCGCACTGAGATGAAGCAGCTGAAGGCGACCGAGGCCCAATTGCGCTCGCAGATCGCCGGTCTCGAGGAGCAGAAGGTCAAGCTCGCCGATCCGGTGTTCATCGCGGCGCAGGCACGCGAGCGGCTCGGGTTCGTGATGCCCGGTGACATTCCCTACCAGGTGCAGTTGCCGGCAAACGCCGCCGCGCCGAGCACGCCCGGCAACGAGCCCGAGGCGAAGCGCAACGACCAGCCTTGGTACACCGCGCTGTGGCACACCATCGCCGATGCGCCGCACGGCGTTTCGCCTGCGCCGGCACCTGTTCCCGATGCACCGCCTCCCGGTGGTTGACGCAGCGGATCTCGAGGCCGTCGCGCGGCAACTGGGCCGCGAGCCCCGCGGTGTGCTCGAGATCGCCTACCGCTGTCCGAACGGTGAACCCGGCGTCGTCAAGACCGCACCGAGACTGCCTGACGGAACGCCGTTTCCGACGCTGTACTACCTGACGCATCCGGTGTTGACGGCCGCGGCCAGCCGGCTGGAGTCCGAGGGCCTGATGCGCGAGATGACCGAACGGCTGCAACAGGATCCGGAGCTGGCCGCCGCGTACCGCAGGGCGCACGAGTCGTATCTGGCTGAGCGTGATGCGATCGAGCCGCTTGGCACCACGTTCTCCGGCGGTGGCATGCCGGAGCGGGTGAAGTGTTTGCATGTCGTGATCGCGCATTCGCTGGCCAAGGGGCCGGGTGTGAATCCGTTTGGCGACCAAGCGCTTGCGGTGCTGGCCGATGAGCCTGCGATGGCGGGGATTCTGGAGAAGGGTCGGTGGATGTGAGTCGAGTAGCGGCCGTCGATTGCGGTACCAATTCGATCCGGCTCTTGATCGCTGACCAGCTCGACGGCCGGTTGCGCGACGTGCATCGTGAGATGCGAATCGTCCGGTTGGGCCAAGGCGTCGACGCCACAGGGCAATTCGCGCCGGAGGCCCTCGCACGAACCAAGGCGGCGCTGGGCGACTACGCCGAGCTGATGCGCGGTTTCGAGGTGGGCAAGGTGCGGATGGTTGCGACGTCGGCTGCCCGCGATGTCGCCAACCGGGAGGAGTTCTTCGCGATGACAGCCGAGGTTCTGGGTGCGGTGGCGCCAGGCGCGGTCGCCGAGGTGATCACCGGCACCGAGGAAGCCGCGCTGTCGTTCCACGGTGCCGTTGACGAATTAGACCCTGTTTCAGCACCTTTCGTGGTTGTCGACCTCGGTGGCGGGTCCACGGAGGTGGTGCTGGGCTCACGAGACGTCGACGCCAGTTTCTCCGCCGACATCGGGTGTGTGCGGCTGACCGAGCGGTGCCTGCACTCCGATCCCCCGACGGCCACGGAGATCGCCGCCGCGCGCGAAGTGGTCCGCGAGGGGCTGGGCCAGGCGCTGCGGGTGGTGCCCGTCGAGGGTGCCCGCACCTGGGTCGGGGTCGCGGGCACCATGACGACGCTGTCGGCGCTGGCGCAGAAGATGACGACCTACGACTCCGACGCGATCCATCTGTCCAGGGTGGGTTTCGCTGACCTGCTGCCGGTGTGCGAGGAATTGATCGCGATGACGCGCGCCCAACGCGCCGCGCTGGGGCCGATGCACGAGGGCCGTGTCGACGTGATCGGCGGCGGCGCAATCATTGTCGAGGAACTCGCCGACGCGTTGGGCAGCCGCGCGGGCATCGACGAGCTCGTGGTCAGCGAGCACGACATCCTGGACGGCATCGCACTGTCGATCGCCTAGCCGGTGGCCGTTCCCACGTAGTGCGGTAGGCCGCGTTCACGGAACCGGCGGCCGGTCATCTTCTCGGAGCGGATCCGCACGAAGTGGTCGCGCTTGCCGTCAACCCACGGCTGCACGAATGTTCCAGCCACTTCTACCATTTCGTCCACGTCGGTGATCTGTTGCGCGTGCCCGACGATGGTCACGCTCCAACCTGTGCGCAGGTCCGGGTCCAGCTCGTCGGCTTCGAAAGCCACGACAAGGTTGTGGGTGGCGGCGGCGAGCTTCGCCCCGCCGGCAACCCGGATCACCACGTCATCGCGCCACAACCGGAAGTTCACCGGATGCACCGCCGGCAGCGCATCCTCGGTGAAAACGAGGCGGCCGACCCGAACCCCTTGCAGTAAATCCAGGCACTGCCTTCGATTGAGGACGTCAAGTTCTTGTCCCTTCGGCATTGCAATCAACCTCCTTGCACCAATGCGAGCGTCCCGACGGGGGTCGAGCGCCAGTGCCCCGCGCTGAGGGCTGTCAAACGTGCGACGGCCAGAGCACCGATCGCGAGGCTTACGTACCGGTCGGAGTCCTCCGCTTGGAGGAACCCTGCATCGAGCGCTGTCAGCTGCTCCATGCTGGCCACTGTCCTTCTTTTGCCCATGTGGCGGCAGGGGCATAGGTCCCTAGCTCGGAGGGCCAGTGACCCGGACTTCACCAACCCCGGCGATGTGGCTGCGAACCCACCAACTCAGTCGTCGTCGCCATGTCCCGGCTGCGGTACACGATGTAGGGCCGGAACAAGTAGCCGATCGGCGCGCTGAAAGCGTGCACCAGTCGGGTGAACGGCCACAGCGCGAACAGCGCGAGCCCGATCATCACGTGTATCTGGAAATACAGCGGGGCCTCGGCCATCAGGTCCCCGCGTGGCTGCAGGATCCAGATCGAGCGGAACCACACCGATACGGTCTCGCGGTAGTTGTACGCCTCACCGACCACGCCCGAGCCGAGCAGAGTAGCACTCAGGCCCGCGACGATCGCCAACGCGAGGACGACGTACATCAACTTGTCGTTGGCCGTCGTCGCCATGAACACTGGGCCACGGGTGCGGCGCCGGTAGATGAGCAGCGTGATACCCGCGAGTGTGGTGATACCGGCGATGGACCCGAGCACGACCGCCTGAACGTGGTAAGCCTCGTGGCTGAGACCGACTGCTTCCGTCCAGGATTCGGGGATGACGAGCCCGATGACGTGGCCGACGACGACGACCAGGATGCCGAAGTGAAACATCGGACTGGCGATGCGAAGGATCCGTGCCTCGTAGAGCTGCGACGACCGTGTGGTCCAGCCGAACTTGTCGTAGCGGTATCGCCACCACGAGCCGACCACCGCGATCGCGAGCGTTACATATGGTGCAACGTCCCAGACGATTTCGCCTGCCAACAACTCAACCGCCGCCTTCGGTGCGCCGGGGCGGCACGGTCAACGTGAATGGTTGCAGCCCAACTGCTTCCGCGGGGGGACCGGTCTGTGTCAGTCGCTGCGCCCGTTGGGCCACCTCGGTTGTGGCGGCGGGCAGCGTCTGGCATACCGCGGTGACGGCGTGCGCGTAGCGGGAGTCGGCATCGATCAGCGCCAGGCGCAGGACATCGATCGACACTCGATAGTCGACGAGCAGCCGTCGCCCGGCCACCGGGTCGATGGTCGCGGCGAACTCGAGCACCACCGGCAGGTAGTCCGGCGCCTCCGCCCGTGGCGGTTCGACACCCGCTGCTCGGTAAGCAGCGGCGAACTCCAGCATCGCGGCGCCGCGGTTGCGGGTGTCGCCGGCCGTCCAGTAGGTGAGGTACATGGTGGCGCGCCGCCGCAGGTCGAACGTGTCGACGTAGTCGGCAGCGAGACGCATCGGATCGCCGGCTTTGAGGGCAGCGGCGGTGTGTCTCAGCAGATCGGCGGCGTCACCGTCGAGATGGGCAAGCAGCTCTTCACCGATGTCGAGCCGGTCTTGATCGGGGTAGGACAGCAGCAGCGACGCACACTGCCACACCAGCCTGTCGTGCAAGCTGTCCGGTCGGGTGCGGCTGAGCAGCCTCATCGTGGTGGCCTCGCGGACGGGAACATGCCGGCGGCCACGCCGCGGCCGTCCCAATTGAGCAGGTTGACCCGCGACGGGTGTTCGGCGTTGGCCGCCATACCTTCGCTGGTCTGCCGTTGCCGCAGCGCGTGGAACGTCTCCACGGCGATCGGCACCGGCCCGCCGCTCGCCTCGCCGAACGGGCCGGACTCATACATCCCCGGCCCGCCGTCGAACGACAGTGCGCAGCCCGTCTCCTCGAGCTGCTGACCTTCGGCGGCGTATGCGGTCGGAATGACGTACCGCTCTTCGTATTTGGCCAGAGCGAGCAACCTGTACATCTCGTAGATCTGTTCCTCGGTCATACCGACTGCCTGCGGGATGTGCGGCTGGGTCTCACGGCCGAGGTTGATGTCGCGCATATAGGACCGCATCGCGGCCAGGCGACGCAGCACACTTTCCACGACCGCGGTATCACCGGCGGTGAACAAACCGGCCAGGTACTCGATCGGGATGCGCAGCGACTCCAGCGCTCCGAATAGGTTGCCGATGTCCTCGCCGTCATGGCCGTCGCGGCTGACCGCGTCGACGACCGGTGACAGCGGCGGGATGTACCAGACCATAGGCATGGTCCGGAACTCCGGATGTAGGGGCAGCGCAACGCGATATGTGTTGATCAGCGCATAGACCGGCGAGCGCTGCGCGGCCTCGATCCACTCATCGGAAATGCCCTCCGCGCGGGCACCGGCGATCACTTCCGGATCGGTTGGATCGAGCAGAATCTGCCGCTGCGCTTCGTACAGATCGGTGTCGGCCTCGACCGACGCAGCCTCCAGCACTCGATCGACGTCGTAGAGCACCAGACCCAGGTAGCGCAGCCGTCCCACACAGGTTTCTGAACACACTGTCGGCAGGCCGACCTCGATCCGCGGATAGCACAGCGTGCACTTCTCGGCCTTACCGGTCTTGTGGTTGAAATACACCTTCTTGTAAGGGCATCCGGACACACACATCCGCCAGCCGCGACAGCGGTCCTGGTCGACTAGGACGATTCCGTCCTCGGTCCGCTTGTACATCGCACCCGACGGGCACGACGCCACGCAGGACGGGTTCAGGCAGTGCTCGCAGATGCGTGGGAGGTAGAACATGAAGGTCTGTTCGAGTTCGAGTCGTACCTGATCGCTCACCTTCTGCAGGATCGGGTCGCCCGGCAGGATCTCCGGCGAGCCGCCCAAGTCGTCGTCCCAGTTCGCCGACCAGGACACCTTCATCGGCTTGCCGCTGATCAGGCTGCGCGGCGGAGCAACGGGCATCTGCTCGCCAAGCGGGGCGGCGATCAGATTCTCGTAGTCGTAGGTCCACGGCTCGTAGTAGTCGTTGATGCTCGGCAGCTTCGGATTGGAAAAGATCCGGGTCAACTTGCGCAACCGCCCGCCGTCGCGCAGACGAAGCCGCCCCTTGCGGTCGCGCATCCAGCCGCCACGCCAGCGGTCCTGATCTTCGTAGGTTCGCGGATAGCCTTGTCCTGGGCGGGTTTCGACGTTGTTGAACCACACGTATTCGGTGCCGGCCCGATTGGTCCATGCCTGCTTGCACGTCACCGAGCAGGTATGGCAGCCGATGCACTTGTCGAGGTTCATCACCATCGCCATCTGTGCCATGACCTTCATCAGTACGTAACCTCCTGGGAGCGACGCCGCACGACGGTCACCTCGTCGCGTTGGTTTCCCGTCGGACCGAGGTAGTTGAACGCGAATGCGTTCTGTGCGTAGCCGCCTGCGAGGTGGCTGGGCTTGATGAGCAGCCGCGTCAGGGAGTTGTGGATGCCACCGCGGTTTCCGGTCGTCTCGGTGAGCGGCACGTCGATGGTGCGCTCCTGGGCGTGATAGATGAACACCACACCTTCGGGTATCCGGTGCGACACGACCGCGCGGCAGACAACCACGCCATTGCGATTGACTGCCTCCACCCAATCATTGTCCTGCACAGCGATTTTGGTCGCATCGTTCGGGCTCATCCACATCGTCGGACCGCCCCGCGACAACGACAGCATCAGCAGGTTGTCCTGGTACTCCGAATGGATCGACCACTTCGAGTGGGGGGTGAGGTACCGGACGGTCAGCCCGATCCCGTCTTTTCCGAGCTTGGGCTCGCCGAACAGTCGCGCCATGTCCAGCGGCGGCCGGTAGGTGGGCAGCTGCTCGCCGAGTTCCTCGAGCCAGTCGTGGTCGACGTAGAAGTGCATCCGTCCGGTCAGCGTGTGAAATGGCTTGAGGTTCTCGATGTTCACGGTGAACGGCGCGTAGCGGCGGCCGCCGGTCTCACTGCCCGACCACTCCGGGCTGGTGATCACCGGAACCGGCCGGGCCTGGGTGTCGGCGT
>Ga0268266_10003980_pt1 | contig 14331 bp, 22 predicted proteins | sample KBSS13metaG_FD_190356 | JGI IMG/M metagenome (GOLD analysis project Ga0268266, IMG submission 190356) | Switchgrass rhizosphere microbial communities from Kellogg Biological Station, Michigan, USA - KBS S1-3 metaG (SPAdes) (version 2) | ecosystem: Host-associated > Plants > Roots > Rhizosphere...
CTCGGCAGCTCGTTGTCGGCCTTCCTGCGTGACGTGTTGGGACTCTCGCACACGGGCGGGCCGCGCGGCACGGCGACACTCGTCACCGAACAGATGAAGCGCCTGTTCGGCTCGCTGCTCACAGCGCACTACGATGGCGGCTCGGGCGGGCGAGGATTCAACCTTCGCAACGTCTTGATCGCCGAATCTCTCGATCTGGATCCGCACTTTGCCGACCGACTGCAGAACGAAATCGAAAAGGAAGGGAAATCGGCGAAGGCCAAAGCACATCATTCGCTCTGGATTCCTCAAAGCCGCGATGAAGCCGGTCAATGGGATTCGCACGTCATGCTCACCAGCAATTTCTTCGCTGAGTGCGTCACCAATCCAGTGCCGATCAATCTCGGAGCGTACAAGGATCTTCGCGGTTCGCCTCTGGCGATGGATGTGTACACGTGGATCACCTACCGCATGAGCTACCTCACGCAACGCAGCCGGCCGATTCCGTGGCGCGCGCTCATGATGCAGTTTGGCTCGAACTATTCCACCGACTCGGCCGTGCGCGACTTCCGCAAAGCATTTCTCCAAGCACTCAAGGCGGTCAAGATCGTCTATCCGAAACTCAATGTCGAAGAAACCAACGGCGGCCTGGTGTTACTCCCCTCGCCGACGCACGTGCAGAAATTGAGCGGCATGAAGCCATTGCAAACCACGCTCTTCTGAGTAGATCCGTTCGCTGAAGAACTCCCGCACATTCTCCACAATTATACATTGTGCATTTCTATACGTGCCCGTGCCCTTCGCTGAAGAACTCCCGCCATGCAACCTGGCCACTGCTTGTGGACAAGCCTGTGGATGTAGAGGAATTATCCTCGCAGAACAACTCCCGCTACGACTTCGTTATAAATCATAGAGTTAGCGACTTATCTTCGCAGAACAACTCCCGGTTCGTTCGCAGAACAACTCCCGGCGAAATGTCAAAATACAGCGCTAAAGCGCTGAAAATTCGGTTTTTTCTCGCGAATTTCAAACGCCCCCTGTTTTAAGAGCTCTTGTACCACCCCTGTAGTAGCGCACTCGAATCTGGGGATATTTCGATCCTTTGGACCGAACAGCTCCTACCCTCCTACATCCTGTAGTCGCCCATACTCGCTACGCTCGCACCTAGGGCGGGCGTCCTGCCCGCCAGAAACAAAGAAATAAAAGGAGCCGGCATCCTGCCGGCAACTTCCAATGTCCAAGATCAAAAGCGCACCTACCCTTCGCCATCCTGGCTACGCCCCGTCGCCTTCGGCGCCGGCCTTCGGCGGGCTTCCTGCCCGCCGAACATAGCCTCGGCGAACACGACCAAGCATTCAAGAGCGGTTTTGCAGAGTAGTGTCTGAGCTTTGAGGTTGGGTTTTAGCAAGCGCTCCAAGCGCTACGCAGGCTACGCCTGCGCGGCCCTGCGGGCCGCCCGCGCTCCCGGCGCGGTAGACAGGGCGGCGCAGCCGCCCTTCCGCCTGCGGCGCGCGGAAGCCGTGGAGCGTGACGAGAGAAACGAAACATGACAGCTGAACGCTTGTATCTCGCCGTGAAAAGATTGTATAAAAAACAGCTTTACAGCTAAGCACCTTTGTGTTAATGTGTTTCCTGTCCCAATCCGAGGACGCTAAATTGGGGTTCCACAATGAACGTGTTTTGCTTCGATGGCCGACTGGCTGCCCAGCCGCAGGTGACAACGACCGACAAAGGCGTGTTCGTGCGCTTTACGCTGATACGCAACGATTACGCTGGCAAGGATGACCAGGGCAACGCAAAAGAACGCGCCGTCTCGATCCCCTTCGTCAGCAAGGGGCCGCGCGGTCAAGCACTGGCCGACTATGTCGGCGTCGGCGACCAGATCCTCGTCACCGCACACATCCAGAACAACAACTACGAGAAGGACGGCGAAACCGTATACGGTTTCAATTTCTGGGCCGACGAGTGGGATTTTGGCGCAAAGAGCCAGAAGAACGCCGGCAAGTAACCCCTCGCAACGCAAGCTCGATCCATGAACACGATGCAACACGCCGATTGGTCCAAACCCATTGATGCCGAGCCGGAGATTTATTTCTCCGGCTCGCCTTCCCAATGGTCGAATGCCCCCTATTTCGCCAGCTGTCTACTGGCCGCAGGGGCGAGTATGTCGGTGCGCTTGTTCGTGCCGTCGATCGCGTGGGTGGCGTTTCTGATCGTGCCGCTCGCGTGCTTGGCGATGATTGGCGTGCGCTACTTGGCCACCGCCTGCGCGCATTTCACGGTCGACAGCAGCCGTGTGACGATCGACTTGGGTATCCTCAACAAAACTCAGGTCAGCCTCGAACTCTTCCGCGTGCAGGATGTGCAGTCGCGTCGGGATTGGTGGATGCGACTCGTCGGTATCGGCGACATCGTCTTTTCTACCTCCGACACCAGTTATCCTCACGTCACGCTGTTTGGGATGCCCAACGTCGACGCCCTGCGCACGAAACTCAACCGCCGGGCGATCGACTTGCGCAATCTGTATGGTTATCGCGAAATCAACATGGGCCGCGTCTAGGCCAGTCGTCCACACAAGGAGCAAGGAGAACCCGCAATGTCCATGAGTCTGCAGCTATTCAACAGCCCCGGCACCGCCGAGGAAAACGACCTGGCCATCAAGGCCGCGCTCGACGAACTCGCCCGTCGTGGCATTAGCGTCGAGGAAGCGATCAATGCCGCCATCGAAGCCGGCAATCTCACTACCGATGACAGCGATCCGGACGAAGACAGTCTCACCGGCGCCACCAAAGCCGACAAGGTTGCCGCGTGGTACTCGGCCGAGGACGTAGCCCGCCAGTGCCTGAACGAGGTGCGCAAGCAATGGCCGGACGACTTGACTCTGATCGTCATCAAATCCGCTTGAGGGCTGCCATGTCCACGAATCCACCCCCCCTTCGACCGCCCAAGCGCGTGCAGGTCCAGGTCGACGACGCAGATCATCGCCGGCTGAAAATGCACGCCGCCCAGCGCGGCGTGACGCAAAACGACTGGATCCGTGCGGCCATCGACAAACAACTGCAGGCGGACGGCCAAAAGCCGCTGAAACCCCTATGAAGACCATTGCCTTCGTCAACCAGAAAGGCGGTGTCGGCAAGACTACACTGGCCCTGCATTTCGCCTTCCACGCACAAGCAGCTGGCAATCGGGTGCTCGTCGTCGACCTCGACTCGCAAGGCAATGCGGCGGCGGCGTTGCCCGGCGCCCTGCAGTTGCCCCAGTCCGCGACGTTGTTCAATCCGCCCGACGCCACGGAAATCCCCGCGGCGCCGCTGGCGGTCATGCCTGGCAGTTACGCGATCCTACCGATGGATACGCTGCAAACCGCCGAGAAGCAGCCTCGCTTGGCGAATTTTCTTGCCAATCTCAAGCGGTACGGCCAGCACTACGACATTTGTGTCATCGACACAGCGACCGTGCCGAGTTTTCGTCAGCAAGCCGCGCTAATCGCGGCCGACTGCGCGGCCTCGCCGATCGAGCTCGATTCGTTTTCGATGAAAGGCATCGAATTCATGCTCAAGAACATCATGGGCATCCGCGAGCGGTACAACCCACGCCTGCGCTTCCTGGGCATGATCCCGAACAAGGTCAACACCGGTGCACCCGTGCAAAAAGCCGCGCTCGCCGAGCTCGTCCAGAAGTATTCAAATTACACGATGAAACACGCCCTAGTGCTGCGTTCGTCCGTCAGCGAAGCCAGTGCCGAAGGCAAGCCCGTGTGGGACATCAAGAAGTCGTCTGCACGCGACGCCGGCCGCGAAATGCGCGCAGTCGTCGAACAACTCTACAACGCCCTCACCGAGACCGCCCATGCCTCTTAACACCTCCGGCCTTGACGACGTGTTCGCGGGCCTTGACATGACCGTCACACCGAGCGGCGCGCCGACCAGCGCACCGCTCGACACCATCGAACCCGATCCCGACCAGCCGCGCAAGAACTTCGACCCCGCTGAACTTGCTGACCTGGCTGCCTCGATCAAGGCCAATGGCATCATTCAACCGCTGGTCGTGCGCACGCATCCCCGTGGATCCGGCTACCTGCTCGTCGCCGGCGAACGACGCCTGCGCGCCGCTCGGATGATCGGACTCAACAGCGTGCCGATCGTCATCAGCGAACTGGCCGACGAGAACAAGACGCTCGTCGTGCAGCTGGTCGAAAACATCATGCGCGACAGCCTGACGCCGATGGAAACCTATCGCGGCCTGACGCGTTTGCTCGAATCGATGAACGCCACGCAAATCACGCAGGAAGTCGGCAAAAGCAAGACCTGGGTGAGTCGTTATCTGAGCATCGGCAAGATGCCACAGAATTTTCAAGATGCGCTCAACGATGGACGTGCCACCGACATCAACGCGATCACGCAGCTGTTCCAGATCTACAAATCGACGCCGCAACCGGTCGATCGATTACTCGCATCCGGTGCGCCCATCAGCCGCCATGCAGTCCAACAGATACAGACCCGACTCGCCGACAGTGCTGCACAGGTCGACGCGGACGGCGATGCCGATGCGCGGACTAACCGCACGGCAGCGGCACCCGCGGCCAGCACGAAAAAGGCACGTGACGACAAAGATAGCGAGGGCGAAGATGCGGGCTCGGATGGCGGGCCGGCCGAGGTACGCTACGCGGCCGGTGGTACGTCGACATCGACAGGTCCAGCGGAGCCTTTCACGGATCCCACCGCATACCGATCGCTGCTCGATCGCCTGAACACAGCGTGGAACCAGCGCTGGGAATTGCCGGATGGCGAGCACACCGGCCAACTCGTCTTTCGTTTCGACACGCATAACGACTTACTGGCAGTGCTGCGTTTCCTCGCACACCATACCCCGGAGGACCGCACATGACGACTCAGTACGATGTGGCTGAAAGCGAAAATCTCGATCAACTCATTGCCACAGTCACCGCACAGATTGCCCGAGGCTGGAAGCTCGTGGGAGGCATTTCGACAACGTTGGTTAGTCGCGACGAGCTAATCATGAAATCCACCATTCACTACGCACAAGCCTTGGTCAAAGAGCATTCCTGAATGCCAATGCAGGAGTAGGTTTTCACCACGTCAACCCCCGCGGCCGTCGACTACCCCCTTGGCTCCCTAACCCAAGCGATGGTCGCGGGTTCTCTTTCGACGAAAGGATCCCGTCATGTCCCGCTGGACTACCCATCTATACGTCGTTGCCATCGTCGTCATCGGCGTGGCTTATGCTCTGATGCAAAGCTCGCCCGGCCTTTTTGCCTCGACGCGCTCCGCCGGCACAGCTCCCGGCATGCAGTGGCAAGCTGGCTTCTCCCCCGGCAACGCCGAACGCGTCGTTCTCGATGCGATCGCAAATGCACGATCAACCATCGACATCGCCGCCTACTCCTTCACGTCGCGGCACATTGCCGATGCCCTGCGTGATGCCCAGGCCCGCGGCGTGAAGATTCGCATGGTGCTCGATCGCCATTCCAATGTCGAAGCAGATCGCGACGGTTATGCCCGCTCGCTGCTCGACCAGCTCGCCGCTGCCGGGATCGACGTGCGCCTTGTGTCGGCGTTCGCTGCCTTGCATGACAAGTTCATGTTGGTCGACCGCGACACGCTCGAAACCGGCAGCTTCAACTACACCGTGGCCGCATCGAGGCAGAATGCCGAAAACGCGCTCGTGCTGCGCAACGCGCCCGAGCTCGTCGACCAATACCGGCAGCATTGGCAAATCCTGTTCGACCAGGGCGAGCCCATGCCGCAGGAGTAAAGTGCGATGCACGTTGTTGTATGTTCACTTACTGCTTTGACCGCTGCGCTGGAAGGTCTGCAAGGCCAAGAGCGCGCCGCGGCGTTGACTCACCCGGACCGTTCCCGTGCTGTTCGCGATCACGGCTGGGAAGAATTGCGTCTCGCTCAGCAAAAAATTTTGCTTAACCCGCAAGCCGTCCAAGCAATCCTTATTGTCGTTCGCGCACTCGATATCAGTGTCTTGAATCTTACCCTGCAGCAGATACTTGATTGCGATGCGATCAAGATAGAGTTGCAACCCACGTGATCTAGCCCGCGTCGACGCGCCCGGCTCATTTGGATAGCCGGATTTACCTGCTCAATATGGTAAGTACCGCGATCCCTTCGGGAGCTTCTGATGAGCCCCAATGGCCGGCGGACCTACGACATGATCCCCTTGCGGAATAACCGCGATGCGTTCGACGCGGCCGCCCTTCTTGTAGATCTTCTCCCAAGGCTGGCCTAGATTTTTTTCGGCGAGATCGATGCAGCTTTGACGATAGCGAGAGCAAATGGTTGTTGCATAGGGTTTCGATGGCCCGTTTCGCCAGACAAGAAAATACAGATCGTAATACCCCTTTTTCATGATTTGGTCACCTTCGATCGACGTGGCGGCAGCGGAGCTGCCGCCACCGTCAAGTCGTCGGCATCGGGCGGTGTGAGCATCACACGTGCCAGCTCCGCAGTCGCGGTCAACCAGGCTTCGTATTCACCCGGCAGCACATGCACGATGGAGCGTTTCTCGTCAGCGGGATCATGGAAGTCTCGCAACACCGGGTGTCCGTCGCAATTCACGGTCAACATCGTGAACGACACACGACCGTCGGTAACCCCTTTTCCCTTCGGTCGCCAGTACATCCCGGCGACACAGAAATCCGGAGCATCACTGCGCCCGATCGCCCAGCGCACCGGATGCTTGCCCTCCTTGTCGTACTTCGGCTCGTAGTAATGGGATGCGGGGATGAGGCAAAAATTATCGTGTGCCCAAGCAGTCTTGAATGAGGGCTTCACGGCAACGGTTTCCGATCGCGCGTTGTACGTCGAACGCGTGATTTTCAAGTCTTTGGCCCAGTGTGGAACAAGGCCGAAAATTCCCGGCTCGCAATGGAGCTTTCCCGTCGTCTTGTCGCGCAGGATCACGGGAGCCGAATAGCCGGGCCAGACCTCATGATCGGCAAACACATCGCCCTGGATATCCTCCGCGATGAGCGATTCGATGAACGCGATTCTTGCGCTGTGGTAGTTCGAGCACATGGCACTACTCCTCGTTCTCCGCGGCAATGTCTGCGCGACGCTGCACGATCCATTCGGTCAGACTCGCGTGCCACTCGGCATCGACGGTCGGCGGCGGCCTGCCGACCGGCTCATAGGCGACGTCGAGCATGCGGCGTGCAAGTCCCTCGGGATCATCGTCGTCAACGTCGTTGACGTAAATTTCCCAGCCGCGGACGCCCGTCAGCGAATCCTGGCCGGCGGTCAAGTGATCGCGACCGCTGTAGCGCAGCACGAGGTACGGCTGAGGGCGCAGGGCCGTTTCTTGCTCCACCTGGAGCATGCGGAATCCGCCCTGTCCTTCCTGCTCCGACGGGTAGTCGGCGAGATCCTGGAACGATGCAGCAAACGCTGGGTAGGTCATGGGTCACCTCGCGACAATGATATCGCTCCAATTGGTCGTGTACGCCGGTGACTTGTTCGTCTGGCGCATACGCCAGCGATGCACGGTCGAGGCGCCCTGCGCCCCGAACCGGAGTGCGCCGCGGCCGAAACGCTCGTTAATGCGATCGACCACGGCCATCGTCGTCACACTCTTCGCCGACTGCGCGTGAAAGAAATCCGCTTGCCCGCGATCAGCCCGTGTCAGATCCAAGAGCCCGACGCCGGCTTTCGCAAAACGAAAGCCCGGCCGGTACACGCGATCGGCCAACAAGCGCGCCACGCGCAACAACGTTCGTGTGTCCGATGTCGGCACCGGCATCGGCAGCGATGCCGCGCCGTGATGCTGCGGACCTGCGCGAAACGCGCTGGTGTGCATGAACAGATAGAGCGCGCCGGTGCACAGGCCACGGCCGCGAAGTTTCTCGGCCGCACGCACCACGAACGCGGCACAGGCTTCACGCATTTCTTCTCGCGACTCGATCGCCCGGCCGAACGATCGCGTACAAAAGATCTGCTTGCGATCCGGCTCAACCTCTTCCAGTTCCAGGCAAGTCAACCCCGCAAGCTCGCACTGGATCCGTTCCATGACGACGCCGAACGATTTTCGGATACACGCTGGCGGCACATCGCGCAATGCTCGGGCGTCAGCAATCCCCATCTTCTGCAGACGATCGCCCCAACGCGCACCGATTCCCCACACGTCTGTCACGACCGTTTGCGCGAGCACGACTTCGCGATCTGTCGCGTCCGTCAGATCCACGACGCCGGCACCACGCTTGGCGACTTTGTTGGCCAGCTTCGCCAACACCTTCGTTGGGCCCACGCCGACGCAGCACGGAATCCCCGTGCCACGCTCGATGCGTCGTCGCAGTTCGCTCGCCAGTGCGAGTGGATCGCGGATCCCGGTCAGATCCACGAAGCATTCATCGATGCTGTAAATTTCCAGTCTCGGCACCGCCTCGCGCAAGATCGACACGACGCGCGCCGACATGTCGCCGTACAGAGCATAGTTTGAACTGCACACTTCGACGTTGTGTTGTTCGACCAGCTGCTTCCACTCGAAAATCGGCGCCGCCATCGGAAAGCCCAATGCCTTCGCTTCGGGGGAGCGAGCGACAATGCAACCGTCGTTGTTGGACAGCACGACCACCGGACGCTTGCGCAAGCGCGGCGAGAACGCTTGCTCGCAGCTCGCGTAGAACGAATTCATGTCAACCAGGCCAAACATCGGCGTATCCATGTTCAAAAGCCGCGAGCCTCGTTCGCCGGCATCTCAGTGGCCGCGACGGTACTCGTTGACCGCCGCGGTCACGACACCCCAAATTGCCACTTCGTCCCCCTCGCCAGGCGTGATCGCGTTGAAGCGCTTATCGTCGGACTCCGGCACCAGCCGGAACTGATCGTTGCGGACGTAGAGCCGCTTGCACGTGAACTCATCGCCCACAGCCGCCAGCACAACGTCGCCGTGTTGCGCGTGCAGCGATCGGTCGATGACGAGAATAGCGCCGGAAAGAATGCCGGCCTTCACCATCGAATCACCCTGGGCGTGCGCGAAATACGTCGACGCCGGATGCTTCACCAAGCGGCGCACGATATCCAAACGCTCGTCCGCGTGATCTTCGGCCGGGCTCGGAAATCCGCAGGGAACCACGTGCGTGAGGATCGGCAGTTCCGGACTGTCCATCAGGTCGTCGGCACGGCAAAGGATCGCAACGCGATCGATCGGAGCAAAATTCAAGGCATTCATGATGACCACTCGCCAGTCCAAACGCGGCCAATGGTAATCCTCGATCCGTCGACGCGGGGAAATTCTGGGTATCCATGTGTCGCGGTTGAACGGAGGGCTGGCTGAACGGCCATCGTGGGCATTGAAACAAGTGGCTTGATTTTCCACGGAAAAAACATACACTACGCACGTTGCTGTCTGCGCACCCTACGTTAGTCGGTCGCAGCGGCCTATACGAGGCCCCGAAAGGGGCCTTTATCTATCCCGCCTCCGAAAGGAACTACTATGGATCGCTTCGCCCTCATGGTCGATGCCGGCTATTTTTTCGCTGCCGGCGCCGCAGCTCTCGTCGCTCATCCCGTCAAACGACACCACATCAGTCTCACCTCTCCCAAAGAGCTGTCCGAGGCGTTGGTGGTCAAGAGCGCACAAATCTCCCAAATCCCCAACAGCCTACGCGTCTACTGGTACGACGCACTGAGCGGCCCACGTCTCTCCCAGGATCAGCAGACTTTGGCGCACTTAGCTGGAGTCAAAGTTCGACTCGGATCGCTGAACACTGCCGGCGAGCAAAAAGGAGTCGACTCACTGATCGTCACGGATCTGATCGAACTTGCCCGGAATGGGGCCATCACCGACGCCATCGTCGTATCGGGAGATGAAGATCTTCGAATCGCGTTCCAGATCGCTCAGTCCTACGGCGTTCGCGTGCATATCCTGTCGGTCGGTGACAGCGAGAACAATGTCAGTCGCGGACTCATCATGGAGGCTGACTCGGTGGACAACCTCGATGCAACCTGGTTGGCCAAGCACCTCACCATCCAAATCCCTCGCGCCATTCCGGTCAGTGCGCTTCTTGCTGATTCGCAACTCGTCGCTGCTGGTCCGCAGCCGGTGTTGGCCGAAGCTGTCCAAGCCACGATCGATGAATTTCTCACAAGCATCGGCGCTCCCGCGCTCAAGACTCTTTCGGAATATTTCGACAACAGCAAGGAAGTGCCCCCGGAGCATGATCGCCCACTCATTGCGAAGGTTAGCAAGCGACTCGGGGGACAGCGCCTGACTGGAACCCAGATGCGTCAGATTCGCGGCATGTTCATTACGGCCGTTCGAGCCGCCACAGCGACCACCTAAATTCTGCTCTCGATTTTGTTGCGCGTCAGCGCAGATCAACGGCGAAATACGGACACCCGAAATCTTTTGGGCGATGCGTTCGCGCCGGCGCCGATTTTTCGCGCGTTGCCCGAGAACGAAAAACATGAGGCGGCGTTACGCCGCCTCATGGCCAATCGTCGGCTTAGGCTCCCTGCCGGCATTGGAGCTTCGTGCTCGCTATGCGTGCGCCAGGACAATTCAGCGTCGTCATTCTGCGATCGCTTCGATGTGATGTATGTAGGAATTTTCCGACACGGATTGTACGAATGCGCCGAACGCTTTCGAGTGCTTCGACTTGACGAACGCGATTTCCGAACTTCACACTTGTTTGACCGGCGGCGTTTTCTTTGGAGTACGTTGGATGAAGACGAACAAGCGGATGAATCGTAATAGCGTGCATGACACCCATGAGCCTTCGAGAGACGAGTTGCTTTGGCAAGGTTTGGCCAATCACCTCATTTCCGGTTTGCGTTGGTCGGGTTTTTCCGACAAGCAAATCCTGACCGAGCCAACCGAGCGGTTGCCAGCGCAGATTCATGAGGGTTTCAGCGCGAAAGTATTGGCGAGTGTGCGTGCCGTGATCGCGAGTGATCCGGCGTCGTACGGGATTCGGGTCGAGAACTAGATTGGTTGGGTAGGGCGACAGGAGATATTGAGCACGGATCCGGAGGGCGTGTCCCTGCGCTTCGCTCCGGGCCGGGCTCTTGTGCTACGCACCGAGCCACGCCGGTCATGCCGGCGCGTCTCGGCCCTTCGGGCTTCGATCCACGGCGCTTCGCGCCTCTCACGCAAGAGCAGCGCGGTCGCGCTCGTTCATTCTCTCTGTTGACAACTATTGACAAACACGTGGACAATGCCGACATGAAACGCGGTCCTCGTCCACGAACCCTCCCCCGCCTGACGGCAGCCGAATTCGATCGGCTGCGGCCGGCGCTGCATCGCCTGGCGCCGCAGAACATGGCGCTGGCACGTCGCGCACTCGTTGATGGCGTCGAGGTGCCTGCGCTCGTCAAGGAATTCGAACTGACGCGGCAGCGCGTGTACATCCTCCTCAACACCGTTCTCGCTCATCACGCCGGCATCCCGTCCGATTGGGAATTCATCGCCGCGTGGGTGCCGCCGCGCACGGCCGCGAGCATGCGTCGCAGCGCCGAGAAAGGCGACATCCACCTGGTTCGCGACGCGAGCCAGTAACACCCTTACGTCCTTGCCAGCCTGACGGCTGACCGAAGTTCCTTGCGGTCGTGGCCTGAAGGCTAGACGTGCCCGTCCCGATGCTTTTGTGCTTGCTGGAAACGGCAGGTGCGCAGCAGCGCGTCCGAAGCTCAGATCCAGAGCGAAGAGCGGTTTGGCAGGGAGGTCTGTTTGGGGGTGGAGCGTGGGAGGTAGATCCATACGAATCCAATCGTTAAGCAGGCTGAAGCCTGCGCAGGCTTCGCCTGCCCGCGCTCCCGGCGCGGTCTGCTAGAAGCAAAAAAAGTATAAACGTATACGTGTATACATTGGTTGCAATGCGTGGTTTGTTGAATTGGAATAATATATTGTCATCTATTGACAATTAAGAAAAGAAGGCGGACAATAGGCACACGGTCGAAAACCGGCCGTGATCCAAAAAACAAACCAATAGGAGTCTTTTATGCTTGCTCGTAAGTTTGGCCGTAACGTCTCCACCTACCGCAGCACCACGCCGATCGAGGATGCAAAGATCGCGGCCGTGGCGCCGTCGATCTTCGCCCGCGAAGCGCACGCGTCCCGCTCGGAGCGCTACACCTACATCCCGACCGCCGACGTGCTCGCTGGCCTGCGCAAAGAAGGTTTCCAGCCGTTTTTTGTGGCTCAGACCCAGAGCCGCGACGACACGCGCCGCGACTTCACCAAGCACATGATTCGCCTTCGCCATGCCAGCCAAGTCAATGCGGCCGAGGCGAACGAAATCATTCTGTTGAACAGCCATGACGGCACCAGCAGTTACCAAATGCTCGCCGGCATGCTGCGCTTTGTGTGCACCAACGGCCTTGTGTGCGGCAAGGACATCGAGGACCTGCGCATCCCGCACAAAGGCAACGTGGTCGATCGCGTCATCGAGGGCGCCTACACCGTGCTCGACCGCTTCGAGCGTGTCGACCACGAGCGTGACGAAATGAAGGCGTTGACCTTGAGCGGACAGCAACAGGTCGCGTTTGCACAAGCCGCGTTGAGCCTGCGCTACGAGAACGAGGACAAGACCCCGGTGACGTTCGAGCGCGTGTTGTTCCCGCGTCGCGTGGAGGACAACGGCGCCGATATGTGGCGCACGTTCAACCGCGTCCAAGAGAACCTGACGCGTGGCGGGCAGCCCGGACACGATGCGAATTTCCGTCGCGTCACCACCCGCGCCGTGAACGGCATGGACTCGAACCTGAAATTGAACCGCGCCCTTTGGACGCTGGGTCAGGAAATGGTGCGCCTGCTCCGCGGCGAGGCGCCGAGCGTCACCGCCGAGCCCGTGGCGCTGGCCGCGTGATCGAGCTGCAGGGGCGCCACGGGCGCCCCTGCCCTACCGGAACCGATGACATGATTTCGCAAACCACGAAAAAAGTAACCTACGTCTGTTCGCTGTGTGGCAGCACGAATTGCGGGCTCGACGCGACCGCCGTTTGGGACAGCGACGCGCAGGAATACGTCCTGAACACGACATTCGATTCGTCATGGTGCGACGAATGCGGTCATGACGATCCGGGTTTGAAGGAATTGGCGCTCACGCAAAAGGCGCCGGTTTCCGTGGTCGCCGGCGACTACATCCGAGTGCCGGACAGCGAACGCGTTGTACGCGTGGAGCGCATCGACGGTACCTGCCTGTACCTCGACGGCGGCGCGCTGATCGATGCCGGCGAACTGAGCGCGGATGACGTGCTGCTAGAAAGCGAGGCCGTGTCGTGACGGCAACGGACTTCCAAGACCCGAACCGGCCGCGCATGTTCGACGACACCGGAAAAGTGTATCCGGGCATATCGCCGCTCGATGCCCTGCGTTGGATCGCGGACCATGCCGAGCTTTTCCATCGATCGAGTCTTGGCACGCGTGGCGCCGCGTTGCGCGAGTGCGCGCAGATGGCTCGCGCCGCCATCCTCAAAGCAGCCGAAGGCGGGTTCGACACGACGCTTGCCGATCTGATCGAACGCAACGCGCGTCTGAGTGCTGCGCTACGTCAAATAGCCGATTCGACTTTGATGCCGCTTGCTTCCGAAGCGGCACGCAGCGAACAACGCCGCTCGATTGCGGAACTCAGTCTCGCCTCGATGGAGCAACGCGCCCCATGTTGACCGAAGAAGAAACCCAGCAGACCGCCGAGCGCTTGAACGACGCAACGAAAGCGGGCGACCTGGCCAGCGCCTACGCCGTCATACAACCACTCGACACGGATGACGCGCGAAACGTGGCGCTGGCAGCAGGCTATGCGATCAGGACGCGGAAATGCTCACGGCCGGAATTTTTCAACCACCTGCAGTTCCAGATTGCGGAAGCGACGCACGCGAAGCTCGACGGCTTCGCGCTGCACGGCCGTACACCGAGGACAACGCCATGATCCTGCAGCACACGTTCCACCGCCACGGCGGGCAAGTGCTCGAACTGACCGCGATTGCACACGGAATGTCCAATGGATTCCCATTTTGGAATTACATCGGGCGCGTGCGTTGGAACGACACCGACAAGGTTTCTGAGCTGGCGATCAGCCCGGTCATGCTTTGCGCCGACAGTGATGCCGGCACCGCGGAAATCGATCGCGCCTACGAAGCACTCAACGACTATCTGTATCGGCACGGCACCTGGGGCAACGATGGCCAGCGATGGAGTCCGTTTGAGTCGAACGGGCGCGCAGCCATCACCGAGTCCAATGCGGAGAACTCGCATGTCTGATCGCATCCTCACCTTAAACGACTACCGCGCGGATGCGAAGCCGCTGTTCCTTGCGGCGGTCGACACCGCCATTCGCGAACCCAGCCGCGAAGGCCCGCTCGAACTCTCCCGCCTGCACGACAT
>Ga0268266_10003984_pt1 | contig 14319 bp, 11 predicted proteins | sample KBSS13metaG_FD_190356 | JGI IMG/M metagenome (GOLD analysis project Ga0268266, IMG submission 190356) | Switchgrass rhizosphere microbial communities from Kellogg Biological Station, Michigan, USA - KBS S1-3 metaG (SPAdes) (version 2) | ecosystem: Host-associated > Plants > Roots > Rhizosphere...
CTGACTCATGCACCCATAGCGTGAACAACTCAGCACTCGTCGCCGCCACCCGCCTCCGTCCGCCCTCGATGGGCAGTCCGACACGGTCGCGCACCCCGATCGGCGCCCCGAGCTACCGCGGGACCGGCTCGACCTCGGTCGCGTCCTCGGCGGGCGGCGCGGCGCCGTTCTCGCCGGCGGCCGCCGGCGTGGTCTTCGCCTTGCGGCGCGGGCGCTTGACCCGGACCTCCTGCGCGACGAAGTACGAGCCGATGACGAAGAGCGCCGCGACGACCTGGGCCAGGAGGGTCTCGACGGTCGGGAACACCCCGAACCACAGGCCGAGCCAGTACGGCAGGTCGATGTCGAGCGACGTGATCGGAAGCCAGCCCGTGCCCTGCATGGTCCGCGCCGTCTGGCCGACCATCACGACGAGGACGACGCCGATCATCACGCCCGTGAAGACCAGCATCTTCTTGTAGGGCAGCTTCTGCTGGAAGATGAAGATCGCCGCGGCCACCGCGAACGTGAGCAGCAGGCCGAGCGCGGTCCCCTCGAGGACCGTGGCCGCCCCCGCCGACAGCTCGAGCGACTGCAGGAACAGGACGGTCTCGAAGCCCTCGCGGTAGATGCTCGTGAGCCCGAGGATCAGGAGGCCGAGCGCCTGGGCCGAGATGAACCCGGTCTTGGAGACCTTCTCCAGCCGCTTGCGCTGGCGGTGGAACCGCCCGATCCACTCGCTCCAGTACACGCGGTGGAAGAACCAGTTCGTCACGAGCAGGAGCACGGCGATCGCCACGAGGCCCACCACCGCCTCGAGCTTCTCGCCGAACTGGTCGAGGGACTGAAGCAGCGTCTGGGCGAGCAGCCAGGTGAGCCCCGACGCGACGAGGCCGAGCATCGCGCCGATGAAGACCGGCCGCCGCAGGCGCCGCTTCGCGCCGACGAAGGACGCGGTGATGGCGGCGAGGATGAGCACCGCCTCCAGCCCCTCGCGGAACACGAGGACGGCGGAGTTGGTGACGACCGTGGCCTTGTTCGCGCTGTCGCCCAGCGTGGCCGCGGCGTCGCCCAGCGCGTCGTCGAGGACGAGGCGCGTCTCGTGCACCTGCCGGCGCGCCGCCCGCTTGGCGATGAGCTCCGCGAGCCCCTGCTGGTCGCGGGCGCCGAACCAGATGAGGCCCTCGACCTCGATCGCCAGGCCGGGGTCGAACGCCTTCAGCCGCCGCTCCGGCCCGAACTCGAAGAACGCGTACGCCTCCAGGCGCGCCTGCTCGGCCTTCTTGTACTCGGCCGCGCCGACCGCAGCCTCCATCCGGTCGAGCGTGAGGGCGATGAGGTCGTAGTCGGACTCGTCCGTCGCCTCCTTCCACTCCTTCGGGAGGATCTTGTCGAGGTCCGCCTCGGCGCGGTCCGTGACCGCCTGCACCTCGCCGGCCTCGGGGACGCCGTTCTTGCGCGCGGCCGCGGTGGCCACGAGCGTCCGCAGTTGGTCGAGGTCGTCGGCGACCGCCTGCGTGCGCGCGGCATCGCGCCTGGTCAGCAGCGCGCGGAGGTCGGTGAACGCGGCGGCCGCGCCGGTGCGGAACGCCACGGCCTCCTGGATCTCGAAGTCCAGGTTGACCTTCGTCCCGGAGACGCCGCGGTCGTACTCGACCGGCACGAGGGCCAGGAAGCGCAGGAGCTGCTGGGCGCGGCGCGCCGCCTCGGGCTGGGTGAACGGCGCGGCGGTGAAGCTGTCCAGCGCGCGGGTGACGTCGGCGAAGCGCGCCTTCCACGTGGTCCCATCGCGCTCGGCGGCGGCGGTCGCCAGCGCATCGACCGCGGTCGTCATGCGGGCGGCCGCGGCCTCGCCGCGATCCTGGACGTAGCGCGCGCGGAGGATGCGCCAGTACCCGGCCGCCTGGGCGGAGGCCTCCGCCTGACGCGTCGCGAACCCGCGCTCCGCGGCCGCGTTCGCGTCGTCGAGCAGCTCGCGCATGCGGGCCTGGTAGCCGTCGAGGAGGTCCTTCGCGACGGCGGTGTGAGCCGCCTTCGGCGCCACCTTGCCCTCGCCGAGGCGCTCGATCGCGAGCGTCGCGTCGGCGCCGGGGCGCGTGAAGCGGGTCGCGGTCCGGAAGTCGCGCAGCAGCAGCCACCTGCGTGCGACGGCCGCCTGGCCGCGGTCGGTCGCCGACAGGGTGACCGCTGCCGAACCGCGCAGGACCGCCGCCGCGAACGCGCCGCGCGCCGCGGCGAGGGCGCGGACGTCGCCGTCGCGCGCCGCCTGCTCCGCGTCGTCCAGCGCCGCCTGCGCATCGCGGTCGGCGCCGGCGTCGGCGCCGTCGATCGGGTCCTCGAGGCCGTCGGCGTACGCCTGGCTCGCCTCGCGCACCTCGGTGGCCGCGGCGGCCTCGTCACCCGTGAGGAGCTCGATCCCCGCGGCCCGCAGACCGCTGCGCGCGTCGGACGCCGCCTTCCACGGCTCCGTCGCCGAGAAGGCATCGTCCGCGAACGCGAGCGCCGCGACCGTCGCCACGAGGGCGGCGAAGATGGGACGCAGGCGTCGCATCGGCGGGGAGGCTAGTACAGGGGGAAGGGTCGCCTAACCCTCTTCGAGCTCGATGTTCAGCTTGCCGGCCGCCTGCGAGACCTGGCCCGCGATCGCCTCGGCCTGCTCCTGCGCGTCGGTGCCGAGCGTCTCGGCCTCCTCGGCCGTGAACCTCTTGCCGCCCTTCTCCTCGTCGCGGACCTTCTCGACGAAGGCGAGCAGCTCGTCCAGCGCCGCGCCGGTCTGCTCGGCCTGCGCGGGATCCTCCTCGGCGATCTGCGGCTCGATGTTGTCGTAGATCACGACGAGGCCGCCGAGGATCGAGGCGATGTCCTCGAGGCGCGACGCGCCGACGAAGCCGGACTCCGTCGCCTTCGACCCAGCGACGAAGCGCGAGTTCTTCCACGCCTCGAAGTACTCCGACATCGTCGGGGTCATGACGACGACGGCGGTGAAGACGTCCGATGCCTCCGGGGTCCACTTCTCGCCGGAGGCCTGCAGGTCCTTCGCGGTCTGCTCGAAGTCGACGGTCGCCGCCTGGAGGAAGTCGGCGTCCGGGAGCGACTCGCCGAATGAGATCTCGCCGTCGCCGTCGAGATCGGGCTTCACGCCCTTGGCGGCGAACTTGTCCTCCGTGCCGAAGATCGCGGTCTCCGTGATGAAGAAGAAGTTGCCCGGCTGCTTGTACTCCTTGCCCGCCTTCGTCTTGATCGTGAACGGGACGGCGTTCTCCGGGTCGCTCGCGTCGCCGCCCGCGTCGATGGTCACGTCGTAGTCGGCGAGCTCGGGCACGCCGGCCACGACGCCCTCCATCTCCTCGTAGGCGGGGTTGGCGGCGCGGAAGTCCGTCTGGAGCTTCTCGATGATCGGCGCGACCTCGTCGCCGTGCTCGGAGAGCAGCGCGTCGGGGTCGAAGTCGACGCTCTCGGCGAGGTCGTAGTACCGCTGGGCGCCCTCGCGCAGCTTGCCCGTCTCGGTCACGAGCCGCGCGGTGTGCTCGGCCAGGTAGTCCTTCACCGCGGCGTAGTCGGCGGGCGCCGCGCCCGCGGCCGTCGTCGTCGTCGCGCCGTCCCCGCCGCCGCCGGCGGCGTCGTCATCGTCGTCGGAACCGCAGGCGGAGAACAGCAGCGCGGCTGCCACGGCGAGAGGCGCAGCTGCGCGCAGGGGCGACGTGAGGGGCATGGGGCTTCCTGTGTCGAGCGGGACGGAGGGTCCTTAGGGAACCCTGACATTCGGGCACCCTAACAGACGGTGTCACGCCCGCAGAGCCGCGTCCACGTCCGCGTAGAACGGGCCGAGGCTGGCCTCCATCGCGGCGAGCACGATCAGCCGCTGCACGTGCACGGGCGCGCGCACGAGGCGCAGGGCCACGTCCCGCGTCAGCGCCCACTCACGGGCGCGGAACAACATGTTGAGCCCGAGCGAGTCGAGGAAGCTCAGCTCATGGAGGTCGAGCACGAGGATCGGTCCCGGCGCCGGCAGTCCCGTGAGCCTCCGCTCGAGCTCGGGGGCCGTCGCCGCGTCGAGCTCGCCCTCCAGACGGAGCACGACACCCCCCGACGGGGCGCCGTCGACGTCGATCCGGAGGCGATGTGATGGTGGGATCCGAGGCATGCCGACGCGGGTCGGCGCCTCCCAACGCGGCGCCAGTCTGCCAGAGGCGCGACACCGCGCGCCACGGAACAAGCGTCGAGTCGTCAGTCTCCCCGTAGGAGCCGGGCGACAGTCACGATCGCCATGAGCGTCATGATCGCCAGGCTCGAGAGGCACCACTGGCACGTCGCGTTGATCACGGTGACCGACTCGATCGTCAGGTACACGCTGAAGCCGAAGCCGATGATCGCGACCAGCGCCGCGCCGGTCCTCGCGAGATCACCGCGCAGGACGTTGAGGACGAGCAGGGTGATGTAGGACAGCAGGCCCAGGAGCGCGACCGGTATCCCGGCGAGCTTGGACTGGTCGGACGCCTGGACCTTCTCGCACCCGTGCGAGCCGCCCGCGCAGATCGGGCTGATGTCCGCGTAGTGCACGTACGTCAGGTAGCCCGCGACGCCGATCCCCAGGATGCTGAGGATCAGCGACGCGATGAACAACGGACGCAGCGAGCGCCCCGACTCGAGGGTCACGGTGCCGGCCATCTAGTTGTTGCTCTTCGCCTCCGCCAGAGCGTCCTTCACGGGCTGACGGAAGTCGTCGATCGTCAGGGTCTTCGTCTCGATCTTCGAGAGCGTGCCGCCCGTCGGCCCGACGAGAAACGACGGCGTCGAGTCGACGTTCGCCTTCGTCGCGGCGGTCTGGGAGCCCTGGATGGAGCTGGAGACCTTCGCGGAGTCGCGTCCGTCCAGCGCCTTCTGCACGTCCAGCCCCTGCACGCCGCCGGCGACCTTCTTGAGGAACGCCTCGGTCACGTAGCCCGAGTTCTCCTCCTCCTGGTTCGCGTAGAAGTTCTCGACGAACTCGAACATCTTCTTCTGGTCGCCCGACGACCACGCCACCCGTGCGGCCTTCTCGGAGTCGGGGCCGATGAACGTGAGCGTCTGCATGACGAGCTTCGCCTGCCCGGTCTTCACGTACTCGTTCACGACGTCGGGCAGGCCCTCCTGGCTGAAGCGCTGGCAGAAGGGGCACTGCAGGTCGACGTACTCCTCGATCGTGACCGGAGCTTTCGGGTCGCCGAGCACGTTCCCGGTCTGCGGGATGCCGGCGAACAGCGTGTTCGCCTGGGTCGTGCCCTCGGCCTTCGAGACGGGCTTGTCGGTCCCCGACTGGCTGATGACGACGACCACGGCGACGACCGCGATCGCCGCGACGAGCACGCCGCCGAGCATCATGAGCCTGCGCTTGCGCGCCGCGGCCTGCGCCTCCTGGCGCTCCGCCGCCTCACGCTGCTCGCGGGCCTTGGCCTTGGCCTCCGCGCGGGAGCTCATCCGGGCTGCACCTCCAGGGATGCGATCTGGGCGCCGCTGCCGTGCAGCTCGACCTCGAAGATCCCGTCGGCGTCGGCGGAGAAGTTGAAGCTGGCGGGCGCATCGGGGCCCACCGGCCTCTCGATGTCGTATCCGTGCACGTGCACCTCGTCGGACTGGTCGCTTGAGACGGTGAAGCGGATTGTGTCGCCCTTCTCGACCTCGATGGTCTTGACCCCGCCCACCGGATCGCCGCCGCGCACGCTGATGCGCGTGGTGGCGGGCTCGGCCGGAGCGGCGGGAGCGGTGGCGACAGGCCCCGCGGAGTCGTCCTCGGAGGGAGCGGACGCAGCGTCGGTCGTGGCGGCCGGCGTGGTCGTCGGCAGCGACTCGGACGCCGTCGTCGGCGTGTCGTCGTCATCGCCGGGTCGGACCAGAGCGAAGGCGACGGCGAGCACGACCACGGCTGCCACGGCGAGCAGGGCTTTCCTCGTGGAGGACATGAGACTCCGACGGCAGGCTAGTGGGGACGACGTCCGTTGCGCCGCACCCGGCCGGCGCGCTCATTGCGCCGGGGTTGCGGGTCCAGGTAGCGTCACCAGGTCGGCGAAGGTCAACCGTGGAGCCGCAGACCATGAGAGCGACGATGCGCCTGGTCGGCCGCGACGGTGAGCTGGCCGCGTTGGATGCTGCGCTGGATGGTGCTCTGGGCGGCCGCCACCAGATCGTCCTGCTGGCGGGCGAGGCCGGCATCGGCAAGACGAGCCTCGCGCGTGAGATGGCGGCGCGGGCACGGGAGCGCGGGGCGACCGTCGTGTGGGGCGCCGGCTGGGACGGCGGTGGCGCACCGGCGATGTGGCCGTGGGCGCAGGTCGTGCGCGAGCTCGCGCGCCCGCGCACGACGGCGGAGCTGAGCGAGGACCTCGCGACCGGCGCCCCGTGGCTCGCGACCGTGTCCCCCGAGCTGCGCGCCGCGCTGGGGGACGTCCCCGAGCCGCCGCCCGCGGACGGCGATCACGCCCGCTTCCGCCTGTTCGAGGCCCTGGCCACGTTCCTCGCCGCCAGCGCGGCGCGCGCGCCGCTCGTCGTCGTCCTCGACGACCTGCACTGGATGGACGAGCCCTCGCTCCGGGCGCTCGAGCTCGTCGGCCGCACGCTGCACGAGGTGCCCCTGCTCGTCCTCGGGACGTACCGCGACGACGAGGCGCGCCGGCACGCCGACCTCTCCGCCGTGTTGGGCGGGCTGCAGCGGACCGCGCGGTCCATGCCGCTGCGCGGGCTCAGCGAGGCCGCGGTCGGCGAGCTGGTCGCCCATCACGCGGGCGTCGACGCGAAGCCCGATCTCGTGCGCACCGTGCACGACGTCAGCGCCGGCAACCCGTTCTTCGCCGACGAGCTGCTGCGCCTCATCCTCGCCGACGGCGAGCCGGTCGCTGCGGGCGGCACGCTGCCGCTCCCGGAGGGCGTCGCCGAGACGATCCGGCGCCGCATCGCGCCGCTGCGGCCGGAGACGACGCGGATCCTGACCGTCGGGGCCGTCATCGGCGGCGAGTTCCGGCTCGGCACGCTCGCGGCGGCCGCCGATGTCGAGCTGGGCGCGGCGCTCGCGGCGGTCGACGAGGCCACCCGCGCCGGGCTCGTCACCGGCGAGCCCGGATCGCGTCGCTTCCATTTCGCGCACGCGCTCGTGCGCGAGACCCTGCTCGCCGCCCTCACGCCCGGCGAGCGCAGCGCCCTGCACGCCGACGTCGCCCGTGCGCTGCGCGAGCGCTACGGCGAGAGCGCCGACGAGCACCTCCCCGAGCTCGCGTTCCACGTGCTCGAGGCGGTGCCGCACGTGCCCGCGCAGGAGGCCCTGCGCTACGCGCTGGACGCCGGCCACCACGCCGTGGCGCGCTTCGACCACGCCGAGGGCGCGCGGCTCTTCGACCGCGCGGCCGACCTGCGCGACGTGCTCGGCCCCGACGACGCCCGCGACGCCGACGTCTTCCAGGCGCTGGGCGAGGCCCGCATGCGCGCCGGTGACATCCCACGCGGTCGCGAAGCCCTCGCGCGCGCCGCCGCGGCCGCCCGCCGGCTCGGCGACCCCATGCGCGTGGCGCAGGCGGCGCTCGCCTACGCCCCGTGGGGCCTGTCGCCGGGCGTGGTCGAGGACGACGTCGTCGCGCTCCTGGGCGAGGCCGTCGACGTGCTCGACGAGTCCGGCGGCAACGTCCGCGTCGACGCGCTGCGCGCGCGGCTGCGGGCGCGGCTGGCCAGCGCGCTGTACTGGTCGCCGGAGAGCGACCGGCGCAACCGGCTCGTCGCCGACGCGACGGAGATCGCCCGCGATCTGCGCGCGCGGGTGGGACCCGAGGACGAGCGCGCCGCCGACGAGACGCTCGCGTTCGTGCTCGGGCAGACGTTCCTGGCGACCTGGGGCCCCGACACCACCGAGTCGGGCGTCGAGCTGGCCGAGGAGCTCCTGGAGATCTGCGCGCGCACCGGCGACCAGGAGCGCGAGCTCAACACGCGGTCGTGGCTCGTCAGCCTGCTCTGCGAGCTCGACGACCTGCCCGGCGCCCGCCGTCACTCCGACGCCTACGCGGAGCTCGCCGAGCGGCTGCGGCAGCCGCGCATGCAGATGTACGTGCCGCTGCACGAGGGGATGACCGCGATCCTCGAGGGCCGCTGGGCGGACGCCGAGCGCTCCGCGATGCGCGCCGGCGAGCTCGGCGGCCGCACATCGAACGCCATGGCGCCGCTGCTCACGACCGCGCAGCTCGGCGTCACGCGCGTCGAGCAGGACCGCGGCGCGGAGATCGAGGAGGCCGTCCGCGCGTTCGCGACGCGGCACGCGGCCATGCCCGCGTGGCGGGCGGCGCTCGTCCTCGTGCTCGCGCAGGCCGGCAGGGAGGCCGAGGCGAGCGACGAGCTCGAGCGACTCGCGGCTCGCGACTTCTCCGATCTCCCGCGCGACTCGCTATGGCTGCCGGCCATGTGGCTGCTGGCGCGCGCGACGTCCGAGCTCGCCGACGCGCCACGCGCCCGCCGCCTCTACGAGCTCCTCGAGCCCTACGCCGACCGCAACGCCGTGTCCCCGGAGGCGGCCGTCTTCGGGCCCATGAGCCTCGCGCTGGGCACGCTCGCAGCGACGGCGGGCGAACGCGACGCCGCGCTCGCGCACCTCGGCACGGCGCGGCGCACCGCGCTGCGACTCGGCGCCCGGCCGACGCTTGCCCGCGCGGCGCTGCTGGAGGCCAGCCTGCGCGCCGATGACGAGCCGGGACGTGCGCGCCCGCTCGCCGCCGAGGCGCTCGCGCGCGGCGAGGAGCTCGGGCTCGAGGCGCTCACCGAGCGCGCCGAGGCCCTCCTCGACGGGCTGGACGCGCCGGTCGTCGCGCCGCCGCGGTTCGCGCGCCAGGGCCGCGAGGCGATCCTGCGTCGCGAGGGCGACGTCTGGGCGATGGGCACCGACGGCGAGCTGTTCCGCCTGCGCGACGCGAAGGGCCTCGTGCACCTCGCCCAGCTCCTGTCGCGCCCCGGCGAGGAGCTGCACGCCCTCGACCTCGTCGCCCACGCCGAGGGCGGCATGGACCCTCGCGCGATCGCCGGCAGCGTCGCCGGCGAGCTGTCGATCCGGGCGGGCGGCCAGGCGGACGTCGGGCCCACGCTCGACGCCGAGGCCAAGCGGTCCTACCGCGACCGCGCCGTCGAGCTGCGCGACGAGCTCGAGGAGGCCGAGTCCTTCAACGACCCCGAGCGCGCGGCGCGGGCGCGCGAGGAGCTGGCCTGGATCGCCGAGCAGCTCACCGGCGCCGTCGGCCTCGGGGGGCGCGACCGTCGCACCGGGTCCGACGCCGAGCGCGCGCGGGTGAACGTCACGCGCGCGATCCGCGCCGCGCTGCGGCGGGTCGGCGAGCGCGACGCGGAGCTGGGGCGCCACCTGCAGGGCACGGTGCGCACGGGCACGTTCTGCTCCTACGAGCCGGACCCGACCGAGCCGCTCGCCTGGACGGTCCACCCATAGCGGAGCGCTTCGACGCGGTCGTCGTCGGCAGCGGGTTCGGCGGATCCGTGACGGCCGCGCGGCTCGCGGAGGCGGGGCGCAGCGTCCTCGTGCTCGAGCGCGGCAAGGCGTACCCGCCCGGCAGCTTCCCGCGGACGCCGTGGGAGATCGGGCGCGCGTTCTGGGATCCGAGCGAGAGCCTGCACGGGCTCTACGACGTCTGGTCGTTCCACCGGCTGGACTCGATCGTCAGCTCCGGCCTCGGGGGCGGCTCGCTCATCTACGCGAACGTCATCCTGCGGCGCCCGGAGTCGTGGTTCGCCGACCAGGGCGACGAGCGCTGGCCGATCGGGCCCGCGGACCTGGAGGAGCACTACGAGGCGGTCGAGTCCGAGCTCGGCGCGACGCCGTACCCGTGGGCCGACAACACGCCCAAGGTCCGCCGCTTCCGCGAGGCGGCCGACGCGACCGGTCTGGGCTGGCGGGAGGTGAACCTCGCCGTCAGCTTCGCGGCGTCGCCCGGCGCCGAGCCCGAGGCCGGGGTCGCGCTGACCGGCGAGCGCACGCTCCACGGCCTGCAGCGCAGCACGTGCCGGCGCTGCGGGGAGTGCGACGTCGGATGCAACTTCGGCGCGAAGAACACGCTCGACCACACGTACCTGACGCGCGCGCATCGCGCGGGCGCCGACATCCGCACGCTCTGCGACGTCATCGCCGTCGAGCCGGCCGCCGGCGGGGATGGCAGCGACGGCTGGACCGTGCGCTATCGCGTTCACGACGCCGGCCGCACCGGCCATCTGACCGAGCCCGGCGAGGGCCCGTACGTGCGCGAGGTCGAGGCGGACCGCGTGATCATCGCCGCCGGCACCTTCGGCACCCAGCTGCTCCTGCGCCGCAACACCAACCGCCTCCCAGGCCTGAGCCCGCGGCTCGGCGAGGGCGTCTCCGCCAACGGCGACCTCCTGACGTTCGCAGCGCGCTGCGACGCCGACCGGCCGCTGCACCCGCACGACGGCCCGGTCATCACGACGGCGATCGAGAAGATCGATGGGGCCGGTGGTTTCTACCTGCAGGACGCGGGCTTCCCGGCGATCGGCGAATGGCTCTTCCACGCCCTGGGCCTCGCGGAGGACATCTGGGAGGAGCGCCGCGAGCTGTTCCGGCTGCTCATGCGGGCGCTGCAGAAGAAGCGCGAGGCGAACATCTCGGGGGAGCTGGCGTCGCTCGGCGGACGCGGCGCGACGTCGGCCTGCCTCATGCCGCTGCTCGGCATGGGACGCGACGTGCCCAACGGCCGCATGGGGATCGACGAGCAGCAGCGGCTGACCTGCGACTGGGCGATCGACCGGTCGCGCCCGTTCTTCGAGGAGATCATGAACGCCGCCGGGATCATCACCCGCGAGCTCGGCGGCGAGCTGTGGGACACGGCCGTCGGCGAGCTCGAGCGGATCGTGACGGTGCATCCGCTCGGCGGCTGCCGGATGGGCGAGGACGCGTCGCTCGGGGTAGTGGACACCTGGGGCGCCGTCCACGGCTGCGAGGGCCTCTACGTCTGCGACGGCTCGGTGATGCCGGGCGCGGTCGGCGCGAACCCGTCGCTCACGATCGCGGCGTTCGCCGAGCGGGTCGCGGCGGGGATCGTCGGCGACGGCTAGGCCGCCACCCGCGGCGGATGCGCCGCGACCGCCTCCTCGTCGACGTCGCACCCCCAGCCCGGCCGGTCGGGGATCTCCGCATAGCCGTCGCGGACGACCGGAGCGTGGTCGACGAGGTCGTCGTGCCATGGCACGTCGTCGACCTCCATCTCCAGGATCCGGACGTTGGGTGCTGCAGCCGCGAAGTGCATGCTCGCGTGCGTCGCGAGATGCCCGTAGAAGTTGTGGGGCGCGACGTTGACCTCGAACGCGTCCGCGAGCGCCGCGATCCGCAGCGACTCCCACAGCCCGTTCCACGGCACGTCGACGATGACGACGTCGGCCGCTCCCGCCTGCAGGTAGGGCCGGTAGCCGAGGAGCCCGTAGAGCGCCTCGCAGGACGCGATCGGCGTCGCGATGCGCGAGCGCGCGTCGGCGAGCGCGGCGGGCTCGTGCAGGTCGACCTCCAGCCACGTCAGCCCGAGGTCGTCGAGGGCGCGCCCGAACCGCACGAGCCCCTCGCCGCGGACGGAGAAGTTCAGGTCGAGCATGAGGTCCACGCCGGGGCCCGCGCCCTCGCGCAGCGCCTCGAGCTGTGCGCGCGCCGCGGCGATGACCTCGTCGCCCGGCAGACGCGCGTGCTCGAGGCCGGGCGCGAAGCCGGGGTTGGCCAGCTCGGGCCCGTCGGGCCCGGTGAGCACCGGGTTCGTCTTGGCCGCCGTGTAGCCCCGCTCGCGCACCTCGCGGCCAAGCGCCACCCAGCTCTCGGTCCCGTCGAGCGGCGGGGTCCCGAACAGATCGCCGCGCGTCGCGCGGAACGACCCGCAGTGCGACCAGTACGTGCGGATCCGATCGCGGACCGGGCCGCCGAACAGCGCGTAGGCGGGCAGGCCGACCGCCTTGCCGGCGAGGTCGATGCACGCGTTCTCGACCGCCGCGATCGCCTGCGACACGAGGCCGCCGGCGCTGATGCGCGTCATCGCCCGCAGGTCGCTCGACAGCCGCGCGAACGCCCGGGGATCGCGACCCAGAACGTGCGGCGCGAGCGACTCGACGACGCCGGTGAGCCCGGGACTCCAGGCCGACTCGAAGTACTCCGACCAGCCGACGAGGCCGGTGTCGGTCTCGAGCCGGAGGTACGAGATGGTCCGCCAGCCTCCGTCCGCGTGCATGGTCCGGAGACCGGTGATCCGCATGGCGGGGAGACTAGGCGTCGCCCGGCGCGACGATCCCGCTCTCGTAGGCGAGCACGACCGCCTGGACGCGGTCGCGGATGCCGAGCTTCATGAGGATGCGCGTGACGTGGGTCTTCACGGTCGTCTCCCCCACGAACAGCTCCGCCGCGATCTCGGCGTTCGAGCGCCCGCGCGCGATGAGCCGGAACACCTCGAGCTCGCGCGGCGTGAGCTCCGCCATGGCGGGCGGCGGCTCGCGCCGCGCCGGCGACGTGCGCGCGAACTCGTGGATGAGCCGCCTGGTCGCCGACGGGGCGAGGAGCGCCTCGCCGTGCGCGACGAGCCGGATGCCGTCGGCGAGCTGGTCGGCGGGGACGTCCTTCAGCAGGAACCCGCTGGCGCCCGCGCGCAGGGCGTCGTACACGTACTCGTCGAGATCGAACGTCGTGAGCATGAGCACGCGCACCGCCGGTCCGTCGCCCTCGCGGACGATCCGCCGGGTCGCCTCGATGCCGTCCATCTCCGGCATGCGGATGTCCATGAGCACCACGTCGGGCGCGAGCCGGCCGGCGCTGTCGACGGCCTGCACGCCGTTCGCGCATTCGCCGACGACCTCGATGTCGGGCTCGGCGCCGAGGATCATCCGGAAGCCCGCGCGGATGAGCTGCTGGTCGTCGACCAGGAGGACCTTGATCGCCGTCACATCAGCCCCCGGCCTGGCAGTGCGTCGCTCAGCGACGCACTGCCGACCGCAGACGAAGTCTGCGGCACCGCCGCCTGCGCCAGGGGGAGCCGGGCGCGCACGGCGAACCCGCCGCCGGGCGCGGGGCCCGCCTCGACGCTGCCGCCGTACAGGCCGACGCGCTCGCGCATGCCCACGATGCCGTGACCGCCGCCGATGGCCCCGAGCTCGTGCTCGGCGGCCCCGGCACCGTCGTCGATGATCTCCAGGACGACCTCCCATGGCTCGTAGCGGACGGTCACCGCGGCGCGCGCCGGCCCGGCGTGCTTCAACGCGTTCGTGAGCGCCTCCTGCACGACGCGGTACCCCGCGAGCTCCAGGCCCGCCGGCATGTCGGCCGGCTCGCCCACGACGGTCAGCGTCGCGTCGAGCCCGGCCTCGCGGGCGCTGCGCACGAGGTCGCCGATGCGGCCGAGCGTCGGCGGGCCGTCGAGCGGGTCGGACTCGTCTCGGTGCACGGCCCCGGACAGCAAGCGCAGCTCGGCGAGCGCCTCGCGGCCTGTGTCCGCGATGAGGCGCGCCGCCTGGCCGGCCGCGTCCGGATCGCGCTCGAGGACGCGCCGGGCCGCCCCCGCCTGGACCACGATCGCGGACAGGTTGTGCGCCAGCACGTCGTGCAACTCGCGGGCGATCCGCGCCCGCTCGCGGGCGATCGCACGATCCCGATCGTCCGCGCGCGCCTGCTCCGCACGAACCGTCTCGCGCGCCAGCTCGCGGGTGAGCACCCGGTGCGACCGCAGCAGCCGCCCGCCGAGCCAGGGCAGGAACGCGAAGAAGAGCGCGGGGAAGATGAGGTCGCTGGGCTCCGTGATCGCCATCCCGACGAGCATCGTGAGCACCGCCGCGGTCACCCACGCCACCGACCAGCGCTCCGCGAGTGCGCCGACCGAGTAGGCCGCGGCGAGCACGATCAGGACCGTGCTGAGCTGGCCGCCGTCCCGGTCGATGATGAGCGCGACGGTCGCGAGCGCGATGCCGAGCGACAGCGTGCCGGCGAGGATCGGCGCGCGCCGCCGCGCGAGCAGGGGCAGCGCGGCGAGCCCGGAGCCGAGCATCACGAGGGCGCGTGGGACGTCGTAGGTCGTCGAGACCGCCTCGGCCTCGGCGATCGCGAGCAGCAGCGCGACGAGCAGCACGTCGCTCGCGGTGCCGCCGAGCCGGAGGCGGCGCAGCTCCGCGATCACGCCGCCACCTCGGCGCCGCGCAGCGGGAGCGAGACATCGAGCACGCGCCGGTCGTCGGCGCGTCCGGCGTGGACGTGGCCACCGTAGAGATCCGCGCGGGCGCGGATCGCCGCGGCGAGCGCGGCGTCGACGTCGCTGGCGTGCGACGGCGGCCGGTCGTCGGTCACCCGCAGCGCGATCC
>Ga0268266_10003986_pt1 | contig 14313 bp, 19 predicted proteins | sample KBSS13metaG_FD_190356 | JGI IMG/M metagenome (GOLD analysis project Ga0268266, IMG submission 190356) | Switchgrass rhizosphere microbial communities from Kellogg Biological Station, Michigan, USA - KBS S1-3 metaG (SPAdes) (version 2) | ecosystem: Host-associated > Plants > Roots > Rhizosphere...
GACGCTGATGCCGAGTGACGGCAAGTCGTGCGGGTCCACGCCACACGCGGCACCAGACAGGCCGGGATCACGAGCGCGCAGCAGAGGTAGCGCATGCCGATCGAGTAAAGCACGACGTGCGTTGCCACCATTGGCAAAGTTCGTCACGTCACGTGCCCGGGTAGTACACCATCACATAAAGCTGTTTGGTCTCGAGATCGGTGCCTTCGAATCCGGCGCTGAAGTTGAAGCTCCACTCGAAGCCGGATCCGGGCTCCATGCCCGAGCCGCTGCACGGTCCGTTCGCCATCTCGCCTGGATCGCGCATGCACGACCAGTAGAGATACGGCTGGAGATTCTCGAACGGCCCGACGCAGTCGTGCACGGTCTCGACCGCTTGGCCTTGCGCGTAGCCGAGCTCGCCGTAGAGCGTCTCGAGGTCCGTGCCGCTGCCCGGAAGTTGCCAGTCGCTCGCGCCCAGGTAGCCCGCGCCGTTCATCGCGGAGATCCACGCCGAACCGGCGGCCGCTTCCATCGTGCCATTGGAGCTCACGAGTGGATATCCATCGGAGCCCGCGCCGGTGAGGCCGAACGCTTGCGTCGCGGCGAGGTTCGCGTCGGCGAGCCACGTGAAGCCGGTGCTGTCGTCGTAGACGGCGCTGCCGCCGAGATAGGACACCAGGCCAGAGCCGGCAGGCGCAGTACCGATCGCGTGCGGCACCATCGGCCACGCGTAGAAGAAGTTGTAGACGGTGTTCGCGCCGACCTGCCCGTTGTTGAACGAGAACGTTTGTGGACCGGCGCTGCCGTTGGTCTTCTGCGTCCAGTAGAGCACCGGCGCGATGTCGGTGAACGGGCCGATCTGATCGGGTGGCACCGGAACGAGCGTGCTCGGATAGTGCTGGCCCATCGCGGTGTAGAACAGCGAGCCCATCGCACTGTTCGAGCAGTCGCGGCCGAAGTCCCACATGTTGTGCGAGCTGCACGTCGAGTCCGACCCGGGCGTGGTCGCGAGCTGCCAGTCGCCGTGACCGAGGTAGCTCGCGTCGTTCATCGCGCCCACCCATGCGACGGCCGTCGCGTACGGCATCGAGCCGCTCGCGTTGATGCCGCCGACGCCGAACGTCTGGGTCGCCGCGAGATTCGCGTCGGCGAGCCAGTAGATGTTCTGGTTCGCGTCGTAGACGACGCTGCCCATGCTCGTCAGGCCACGGGACGAACCGGTGCAGACCGCGGCGTCGGCGAGTGCAGCGTCGGAGAGCGCGGCATCGGTCGCGTGCACGGCGTCGTGTCCGTGACACGCCAAGACCGAGATCGCCGCCACCGACAGGAATCCCCGCATACAGATCGGACTCCACGATACCAGCGGCGTTAAGCCGGCGGCGACGGACTAAATTCCCCAGCGGTTCTGAATCTGCTGGATGCGCGCACCAGCCCACGGATGGTTCGCCATGAACTCTGCTTCGCGCACCGGATGATTCGCGAGAAAGCCGGCGGCGGCGAACGGATGGTTCGCGAGCCAGCGGCCGCGCACGAACCCACCCGATACGTTCTCGAGAGTCGCGACGTCGATTTCAGTCTTGATCGTGGACATGAGTCGTCTCCTGTTTTGTTGAGAGTGCGATCGCGACCAGTGCAGCGCGCGCGCCAACAGGCTCGTCGTTACGCTTCGAGCACATCGCAGCGTCGCGACACGCAGCGACGCTCACTGCGGGCAACGACCGTCGGCGACACAACTCTCATTTAACGAGCTTCGTCGTCGAGGAGTCTGTCGAAGCAGTCGGCGTAATTACGCCGACCGCAACGCAAACATCGACGCGCGCAGGCACGCAGCTGCGAGCGAGCCCGGCACCGACGGCGGCTTCGCAGTCGCTGCGTTCCTGCGAGCACGCGCAGAAGCCGGAGTCGGCCGTCGCGCAGAAGAATGGAAAGCACGCGCGCGTCTCCGGATCGTCGAGATCGAGCTCGCGCCCTGCCCGTTCGAGCCGGCCGCCGACCTCGACGACCTCGTCGCACCGGCCGCTGCGAGCCGCTACACGTGCCTCGGCGTGCATGGATGCGACCTCGTCGTCGACGTGGCGACGACACGCGTGGGTTTCATAGAAGCCGTACACCGCCGATGCGGTCGCGAGCGCGGACACGCCGAGCAAAGCGATCGCGACGCCGCGAACCTCCGGGTCGAGGTCGAGGAAATCGTTCGGATCGGGCGGCTGCAAGCTCGCGGCATACAGCAGCGCGCCGAGCCCGCCCGCGAGCAGCGCGCCGACCACATCGATGGACGGCAGTGCGCTCCGGCAGTCGACGTCGCGATCGATCGGCCCGCTCGTCGGCTTGTTCATGAAGGCAAACGAACACCCGCTCAACATCAGCGCGCACGCCCACCGCATCGCGCCGAGCATACACGCGCGTCATGCGATCGTGTCGGCAAGCCTCGGCAAGCGGTCGCTACCCGAGCGACGCCGCGAGCTGGCGAATGAGCGCCGCGCCGTCGCCGCGCCAGGCCGAGCCGTGCATGCACGCGAGCAGCCTCGGCGCGGTGGCCGCGACCTTCTCGAGCGTCGGGCGCGTGTTCGGACCGTGAGCGTAGTAGTCCAGCTGCGCGCGCATCGCTTCGCTCGGCCCGAGGATGTCGGTCTCGACGCACGCGGCGTCGCCGAGCCCACCCTGCGTGAACAGATCGCCGCAGAACAGCGTCCGCGACGTCTCGTCGAACATGTAGCCGCAGTCCCAGCCGTGCGGCACGTGAGGCGCGTCGAGCCAGCGCAGCCTGCGCCGGCCGATCGCGAGCGTCTCGCCGTCCGCCATCGCGCGCGGCTGCCGCCCGACGTCGGCGTTGCCGTCATTCATCTCGCGCGGCTGCCGCCCGACGTCGGCGTTGCCGTCATTCATCTCGCGCGGCTGCCGCCCGACGTCGGCGTTGCCGACCATGGCGGCGATGCGAGAACAGACCGGTCGAGCGTGCGGCGCGGCCGCGATCCAGCTCGCCAGCGAGCCGCTCTCGTCGTCCTCGCCGTGCGAGAACGCGATCCAGCGGAGCTGATCGACGGGGAGCACGCGCGACGCCGCGGCGCGCATGCCGGCGAATAGCGACCGCGGCCCGGCGTGGAACAACAGCGGCTCGTCGTCGAGCACGAGGTACTGGTTGAACGAAAAGCCGCCGGGAATCGATGCGACCGCGGTGTGCAGCCGAAAGATGCCGTCGTCGATCTCGTCGATGCGCGTCTCGGGCATGGCAAAGCCTAGCGCGCGACCGCCGCGCGGCCTCGTTCACCCCGAACACGCGTGACCACGTAGCGTCATCCGGATCGATGGCATCATCGGCGGATGATCCGCGGGCCAGTGCTGGTGACGATTCTTGTTGCGGGATGCTACACGCGCCCGGTGTACACGCTCGTTCCCGCCGAGCAGTGCGCGAGCAACAGCATGGTGATCTCCGACACGAGCAACGCCGGGCTGTACGGCACGAGTCAGAGCGTCGCGCCTGGATCCAACGGTGGGCTCTACGGCGCCACCTCGCGCGAGGCGCCCGGCGATCAGGGCGGCCTCTACGGCGCGAGCACGCGCGAGGGCTCCAGTGGCGGGCTGTACGGTGCGAGCATGCGCAACAATCAGCAGACCTTGCAGTGTCGACCGCCGGCCACGGCCGAAGACCGCTGCGAGGTGCAAGCGTTCACGGCGAGCATCCGGCTCAAGCACGACGCCAACGCGAACGGCGAGCAGCTCACCGACGCGGAGATCGACGCCGCTCGCCAGGATGCTCACGACCGGTGCATCGGGCGCGCTCGATGAAATATCCGCCCGGCCGCGCGCATTATGCTCCCATGCGCACGCTCGTCGGACTCGTCGCGGTGCTCGTCGCAGCGTGCGATCAGGGAGCACCACCGCCGGCGCCGGTCGCGCCGGTTGCGCCGGTCGCGCCGCCCGCGATCCCGCGCCCGCACACCGTCAAGCGCAGCACGGCGAAGCTCGACGATGCGCTGCCGGCACATGGCCTCGCGCTGCACATCTACGGCATCGGCGGCGATGACCTCACGGTGGTCGACACCGACGCCGGCACGCTGCGCTACGTCGACCATCCGATGTTTCAGGATCGCAAGCCGACCGACCGCACGGTCAAGCTCACCGGCGACGAGCGCGCGCTCGTGATCACGCTCGCCGACGCCGCGTGGCGCGAGGAGCCGAACGGCCACACGCCGAACGTCACGGACGTCGGCTCGTACCTCGAGATCGGCGACGGCGACGACGTGTTCGTCGCGAAGGGCACGCTGTTCGAAGGGCCGTGGCGGCCCGCGGCCGGCATGTTGATGATCGCGCTCGACGGCGTGCTGTCGCGCTAGCGTCAGCCTTCGCGCAACGCCGACGTGATGAGGCCGTGAAACTCTCCGCCCGCGTTGCGGTAGATCCAGCCGACGTGAGCGCGACAGCTGGCGCAGATCGCGATCTGCCACGCCCAGCCCGGGAACCACGAGAACGCATCCTCGCTCGCGCCGACGTACGTGCAGCCCGGCGCCGTCGCGAAGCAACCGATCTCGTAGGAGACCGCGCTCGGGTTCACGAACCGATGCACGTGCGCGCCGTTCATCGCGATGCGCTGCCCGCCGTCGGTGATGCGATGGCCACACGCGGCGCAGCGCAGCGCGCGCGCGTCGCGAGACACCGGCGACGTTCGTCGATCGGCCTCGCGCTCGCGCAGCATCGACGAAGTCTAGCGTCGTGCAAAAACATGCACGATCTTTTCTGCAACGCGCGCGATAGGCTCGCCCACGAACTCAACCATGCGATCGCTCCTCATTCTCGTCGCGATGGGCTCGGTGGCGCACGCGGACCGCGTGGTCGTGCTCACCGAGCGACCCGATCTTCCCGATGCCTTGAAGGCCGTGGTGGGCACCGACGTCGAGGTCGTGGCCGAGCCGATGACGGCGCCGCCCGGCGACCTGGCGTTCGACCGCGCCGCGTCGGCGCAACACCTCGCGCTGACCGACGGCGCCTCGGCGGCCGTGTGGATCGACAACGCCGAGGTGTGGATGGTGACAGCTGACGGCCGCATCGCTCGCCACGCACCGCTCGCGGACGTTTCGAATCCGCACGTGTTCGCCGCGATCGCGGCACACCTGCTCGACGAGCTCGCGCCGCCGAGCACGCCGGCACCGGCGCCGGTCGCGATCGAGCCGCCTCCGGTCGTCGATCAGTCGCCGCTCGTCGTCGAGACCGTCGCGCCACCGCCCGCGGTGCCCGCCGTGCATCGCTCACCGAGGCTCGCGCTCGCGGTCGGCGGGCTCATCGGCCAGCGCGGGATGAGCTTCCAGCAGTCCCCTCCGGACGCCCCGATGACGCCGCCGTCATATCCCGCATCGAGCGTCAACGCCGTGGCGCTCAAGGCGTCGGCATTTCCGTATCCCGAAGAGCGCTACGGCGACGAGCTGACCGGCTTCGGCGGCACGCTCGAGGTCCAGAAGTCGATCAACGCGGAGGTCGACGCGAACGACCTGGTCAACGATACGTACGGCGCGTACGGGCTCGACTACACGTCGCTCGAGATCGGCGCGCACTACCGCCACAAGATGGGCGCGCTCTTGCTCGACGGCATGGTCAGCTACAACTCGGCGTCGTGGACGCTCGCGGGCGACTTCCCGACCAGCGTGGCGATTCCGGACACGCGCTACCAGCACGTCGACGTCGGCGGCAGCCTCGAGGTCGCGGTCAGCGAGCGCGCACGGGTCGGCGTCGGCGCGCGATACATGTACATCCTTTCGACGGGCGACGTCTCGAACCCGGACTGGTACGGCTCGGCCTCGTCATCGGGGCTCGGCGTCGACGTCGATTTCAAGATCCCGCTCACGGACACGGTGTTCGTCCGCGGGCTGCTCGAGTATCGCCGCGTATCGATGGAGCTCGACGGCGACGGCACCCTGTCGGCGAGCAACATGCTCGCGGTGTCGAACATCGTCGACACGTGGTTCCTCGGTGGGGTCCAGCTGGGCGTCGCGATCTAGCGTGTGCAACCGGTTAGTGGCAGGTCCGCGCAACCGCGTGCTCGTCGCGTGCAGCGCCGCGCGCGTCCGACGTGGAACCTCGCGAGCTGCGTCCTGGAGCGCTGCGTGCAAAGCGGCGCGCCATGCGATCGATCGCGCTACTAGTCCTCTTCGCCGCGTGCCGCTCGCCGGTCGCGGGCGACGCACCACCGGCCGCCGGCGCGTCCGACCCGGATGCTGATGGCGATGCGCCGGATGCGGCCGCCGCCGCGCCGAGCATCTGGACGCCGCATCCGGGCACGTCGTGGCAGTGGCAGCTCGAGGACAACATCGATACGTCGTTCGACGTCGCGATGTACGACGTCGACATGTTCGACACGCCGCAGGCGACGATCGATGCGCTGCACGCCGCCGGCCGCGTCGTGATCTGCTACGTCGACGTCGGCAGTTACGAGCCGGGCCGTCCGGACTCGAGCAAGTTCCCAGCGGCCGCGCGCGGCAACGAGCTCGACGGCTGGCCCGGCGAGTACTGGCTCGATACGCGATCCGCCGCGGTCCGCCAGCTCATGACCGCGCGGCTGGACACGGCCGTCGCCAAGCACTGCGACGGCGTCGAGCCCGACAACGTCGACGGCTACGAGAACGACTCGGGCTTCGCGCTCACCGCCGCGACGCAGCTCGACTACAATCGCTTCATCGCGAGCGAGGCCCACGCGCGCTCGCTCTCGGTCGGGCTCAAGAACGACACCGATCAAGTCCCGGATCTGCTCGCCGCGTTCGACTGGATGCTCGACGAGCAATGCTTCCAGTACGGCGAGTGCGACACGCTCGCGCCGTTCGTCGCCGCGAACAAGGCGGTGTTCGAGGTCGAATACGGCGCCGCGTCGCTCGCGAGCACCGTGTGCCCCGAGGCCAACGCCGACAACTTCGACACGCTGATCAAGGACGCCGATATGGACGTCACGGCGTGGCGCGTCGCGTGCCGGTGACGATCGGCGCGCGCGGCAACACGCTGCCCAGCGGCAGGCTGCGCTCGAGCGCGGCCGGCTTCGAGAACGACGCCCGCGCGCCGGCGCGGAGCACCTGGCCCATCGCCCCGCCATAGGCCTGGTCGAGCTCGTCGAGCGAGATGTCGATCGTCTCTTCCATGCACGTGCGACGGATTGCACCGCACGTGCCGCCGCAACCCCTCGACCGCGCGAGCTCCGACGCACCGCGCGTGTCGTACCGGGTTGCCAGGCCGGTGGCCTCGGTAGACGAAACGCTCCGCGTCATGAAGGCGGAGTGTGGCGCGACCGAGCGCTCGCACGGCCGCGCGGTGACGGAGTGTCCGGGGTACACCCGCGTCGCGGCGCTGCGATCACGCGCTTGCGCCGGGTCTGCGAGTTGCTCGGCAGGTGGGCCATGCGCGCCTGGTCCTTCGCATCGCTCGCGCTCGTCGCCGCGTCGACCGCGCGCGCCGACCCGTACATGTTCGACTCGGTCGGCGTCGATCTCTGGCACTTCGCGCCACCGAGCCACACGGCGTCGCCGCGAACCACGTCGGCGCCGGCCGACGACGGCGAGCGGCGGATCGCCAGCGTCGACACGCGCGTCGGCGCGGGCTTCGCCGACGGACCGTATGTCGCGCTCGACGTCGAGCTCGGCGCGTTCGCGGCCCAGCCGGCGAGCTTCGAGGCGATGCTCGTCGTCGCGTCGGCGGGGCTCCAGCATCGACTCGGGCCGATCACGCTCGCCGCCGAGCTCGCCGCGGGCGTCGCGGTCTCCGACGAGGGGGCCGGCGTCGACACCGATCTCGTGCTCGATCCGCGCGCGCGTCTCGACGTCGCGCTCACCGACAACCTCTCGATCGGCGGCGTGGTCGGGGCGAGCTTGGTCGGCGACGGCTGGATGGCCGGGATCGCGCTCGGGTTCCGTCACGACCACACGCGTTCACATTAGTCGCTGCAACTCTGCTGCTCGCCCGGCGAACGTAGCCGCGGGGGATTGCGCGGTATCGTTTGGGCGATGCGTGACCCCAGGCTTGTCGAGCTCGAGCTGCTGATGGATCTGGAGCGCTCGCCGGGCGGCCTGTCGGTGCGCTGCACGAACAAGGACGAGACGACGGGCACGTTCGTCGCGCAGAGCTTCAACTCGTTCGGCGTCGACCACACGCACTTTCGCGATCTCGCGATCGCGCTCGCGCTCGCCGATCACATCTCGAGCGCGACGCCGTACTGGACGCGCTACGACGGCGAAGGCGCGAGGACCGCGCGTCGCGATCTGATCGCGCAGGTCACGTCCGGCGAGCTGACGACGATCGCGATCACGCATCCGGGCCGGTTGCGGCTGTGGGACCTGCGCGACGCGTTGCTTCGCGATCCCGAGCTCGACCCGTCCGGGCTGCGCAGCCGGCGCGCGTGGGATCGCGACCTGATCGTGCGCCTGCGCTGGGCGAGCCTGAACGAGCCGCTCGCGATCATCATGGTCGAGCTCGACGAGTTCACGCCGATCGCACGCCAGCTCGGCGTCGCGATCGCCGACGACGTGCTGCACGCGACGTTCGAGCTGATCCGCAGCTACATGGGCGCGCGCGGCCACGCCTATCGCTACAGCGCGGACGAGGTCGGCGCGCTGTTGCCGAGCACGAACCTCGACGTCGCGACGCGGATCGCCGAGGAGCTGCGCGTCGCGATCGAGAACGAGGTCGGCGATCGCGTCAAGACGCTCGGCCGGCGCCAGACCGCGAGCGTGGGCGTGACGACGTTCGCGGCGTACATCGATCCGCGCGCCGCGGTCGTGCGCGTCGCCGATCTGATGCGCGAGGCCAAGCGCGGTGGCAAGAACCGCGTCGCCTCGGCTCCGACGATGATCCCGGTGTAGCGTAGCCGGCATGACCGATGCCGAGCGCGAGCTCTACCAGGCGCCGTTCGACGAGTTCGTCGCGACGCGCGATCGGCTGGTCGCGGCGCTGAAGGCCGCCGGCGACAAGGCAGCGGCGAGCGCGCTCGGCAAGCGCAAGCGGCCGTCGATCTCGGCGTGGGCGGTCAACCAGGTCTGGTGGCACGCGCGCGCCGAGCTCGACGCGCTGTTCGCGACGGCCGAACGGCTGCGCAGCGGCGAGCTCGCGGCAGCGGCCGCCCACCGCGACGCGCTCGCGACCGTGCGCGCACGCGCCGCGACGCTGCTCGCCGACGACGGCCACCCCGCGAACGAGGCCGTGCTGCGCCGCGTGACCGCGACGCTCTCCGCCATCGCCGCAGCGGGTGGCTTCGATCCGGATCCGCCTGGTGCGCTGATCGCCGATCGAGATCCTCCTGGGTTCGAAGCGCTCAGCGCGCTCGCTGAAGCAATGCCGTCACACACGGCGCCGGCGCCGGCGCCGCCGGCCGAAGACGTCGAACGCGAACGCGCGGCTGCCGCCGAGCGCGAGCGCGCAGCCGCCGCCGCCCGAGAACGCGCTGTTCGCGACGCGCAGCGTCGTGTCGATGATGCCGAACGCGCCGTCGAGCGCGCGCGTGAACATCTCGCGTCAGCCGAGCACGAGCTCGCGGATGCCGTCGCCGCGCTCGAGTCGGCGAAACGCTGACGCCTACATCGTCGATCGCGCTATCGCGCGTACAACAGAGTGTGGCGACGCCGGGCGGCGGGCGGCGGCGGGGTGAAGGTCGCGCGCGTTCGCTCGACGGTCGCGCGCGCCAACTGCTGCAAACAACACTGTCGCGACGAAGGTCCGCGGGTTGCTCATGTGCGCCGCATGCACGCCGTGGCGGTCGCGACCGCGTTCTCTGTTCTCGCCGGCTGCGCCTACCGCGCCGGCTCGTTCGACTCCGTGAACCAAGACTTCACCGGCTCGCATACACGCGCGGGTTGTCTGGACCTCGCGATCGATCGCCGACCCGATCTCGATCGGCGGCCGGTCGTCTCGTATGCGTTCGGCAACACGTGCGAGGAGCCGGCGCTGGTCGACCTCGCGAACGTGGTCGTCGTCGCGCGTGCGGGCGACTCGATCGACACACTCAAGCCATACGATCCGGAGCAAGAGATCGTACCGCGAGAGCTCGATGCACGAGCCGTCGGCGGCGAAGCGATCGCGTATATGGCCGCAGCACCGCCGAGTCAGCTGTGCGTCGACGCCGCGTCGATCGCCGGCATCGCGGAGCCTCGTTGGATTTGCTTTGCCACTGCAGGGAAGGAGGCGCCGTGAAGATCCTGCTCGCATCGCTCGTCGTGATGGCAACCAGCTCGCTCGGTTACGCCGACGGCTCGGGCCTCGACGATTCCGACTCGCCCTATGTGTTGCCGCCGTGCTCCGATCCGAGCGACGTAGTCGGCTACCGCGCATGCCCGGCCTACGGTGCATGGGGCGACAATCTGCTCGCGCCGTACGTGTTCGTCGACATCGGCGTGAACTTCTGGACGTTCTCGGGGCTCGCGGGCGGCACAGCTCCATCGAGCCCGCGCTCGCTCGCTCCGCCGTCGGCAAACGCGTCGACCTTGTCGAGCACGATGATGAACGCGCCGTCGGTCGATCGGATGATCACCTACGACGAGCGCGTCGGCGTCGGCTTCGCGTACGGGCTCTACCTCGCATTCGACTTCGAGCTGTCCGCGTTCGCGTCGCCGCCGACCACGACGACGTCGGGCCTGCTGGCGCTGCTTTCGGCCGGCATCCAGCACCGGTTCGGACCGCTCACGCTCGGCGGCGAGATCACCGGCGGCGTGCTCGCCTACTCGCCCGCGACGCAGACCGACCTGGCTGCCGAGCGCGTCGTCCAGGTGCGTGGCCGCGCGGATCTCTGGCTCACGCCGTGGTTCACGATCGGCGGTGTCGCCGGCGAGAGCATCTTCGGCGACGGCTGGATGGCCGGCATCCAGCTCGGCCTTCACACGCACGCCTACGGCCGGCGATGACGCAGCCAGCGATCGATCGAGTGCTGGTCGGGCTCGCCCGGCACGGCGAGCAGGAGCACGAACCGGTGCTCGTCAAGCGCGAGCGCCGCCCGAGCCCGAAGGTGCCTGCGCGACCGATCGCGTCATATGATCGCGCGATGACAGGATGGTAAGCAGGCCCCCAGGGGACTGCAGACCCCCGGCGCGGTTTCGCAGGCCTACGCGTAAAACCGCGCGGCGCGACCGTTGCAATCCTGACTCAGCGTGCGCATATGGCTCGCCGCGATCGCGGCCGTCGGGTGTTCTGCTTCCGTCGACGAAGCGCCGTCCGTCATCGGGCTCCGCTTCGACCCACCCGAGATCGCGCTCGCGATCGATCTCCAAGCGCAAGCACCTGCACAACCGATCCACGTGCTCGCGCTCGGTGCCGACGGCAACGAGGGCGACGTCACGGTGGACGCCCACCTCGAGCTCGCCGGCACGCCGATCGGCGCGATCGAAGACGGCATGCTCGTGAGCGACGGCATGACCGGCGGCGCCGCCACCATCACCGCCACGTACGGCGGGCGAACCGCGAGCGCGACCGCGACCGCGACCGTCTACGGCCGGCGCACCATCACCGGCACCGCGGTCGCCGGCGCTGCGTTCGCCGCCGCGAGCGCCACGGCGATCGATGCGAGCGTGTCGCCGGCCGACGGCGCCGTGCTGCCGCCGAATCTCGGCGCGTTCGCCGTCGACTTCACGGCGGCCGACACCGACGACGCACACGAGCTGCACGTCACCGCTCCGTATCTCGACATCGCGGTCGACGCGCCGGGTGTGCCGGGGCCGCGCGAGCTCGCGCTCGACGCGAACGAGTGGCAGGCGATCGCGAGCACCGCGCGCGGCGCGTCGATCTCGGTCGACGTCGCGAGCATGAACAGCCACGCGCCGCAGGATTCGCGCGTCGCGCACGCGAGCTACGACGTCGCCGATCTCGACGTCGGCGCGCTGCTCGTCGGCATGATGCCCACCGGCGGCGTGCCCGCGTTCGTGCGCTACGACGCGAGCACCGCGAAGACCACGCCTCTCTTGACCGGCGTCAACGGCGCCTGCGTGGGCTGTCACATCGCGATCTCGCCCGACGGCTCGCGGATCGCAGCCGGCGTCGCGAGCACCAACGGCGGCCCGGCCGGCATCTTGTTCGACGGCTCGGGCACGATCCTCGCGACGTCGGATACGTCGGCGTCGCCGTGGGTCGAGGCCGCGTTCGATCCGAGCGGCGCGATGATCGGCGTGATGCAGGGCGTGCTCACGCTGCGCGACCGCACGACCGCAAACGTGGTCCAGACGCTCGCGACCGGCGAGCTCGCGACCTCGGCGGCGGTCGCACCCGACGGCAGCACGCTCGCGTACACCGAGCTCGACGCCACCGATGCCATGCTCGGCAATCCCGTTGGCAACGCGCTGCACGTGCGCTCGTGGAACGCCGCGACCGCCGCGCTCGGTCCCGTGCGCGAGATCGTGCGCGACGGCGGCGGCATCTTGATGCCGGTGTATTCGCCCGACGGCCAGTGGATCGTGTACGGCCATTCGACGAGCACGCAGAGCGAGGAGCCGACCGGCGGCGCGGCCGTCAAGGCCGACGGCAGCGCGATCATCCAGCTGACCACCGATCCGAAAGATCAGCTCGCGCGCTGGGCATCGCCGATCACCGCCGCGCAGGCGGGCGGACGGCCCGCCGAGCGAATGGTGTGGATCGCGTTCAACTCGGCGCGACCGATCGGCAACTTGCCGGCGGGCACGAACCAGCTGTGGCTCGAAGCGGTGTTTCTCGATCGCGGCGTTGTCTCGCCGGCGTTTCACCTGCCCGGTCAGGGCACCGCGACCGTGTTGCACGGCCCGATCGCGCTGCCGTAGGCCGCGCGCCGACCTCGAAAATCGCAACCGTGAGGCACGCGGCATGCTGTTCCTCACCGGTATGAACGAGGACAAGACCAACAACACGAAGAATCAGGGCGAAGGCGATCGCGCATCGGCGCGACGCTACGAGCGCGACGTCAAAGGCTACGTCGCGCGCGGCAAGGAAAAGGTCGAGCGCGCGGCATCGTCCGCGAAGACGTATGTCGAACAGCACGGCGACGACGCGCGCCGTGCCGAGCGTCAGGCCGCTCGCGGCCCGCACGCGTGGCCGACGTTCGACGAGCTCGTCGCACGTGGCAAACAGTGGATCGAACGGATGCGCGCGAAGTACGCCAAGAAGTAGGCCGAGCGCGCTGCTGCACAGTTCGCGCACGGGCGCACGGAGGTTCTGCCTTCTCTTTTTTGCAACGCCGGCCTAGGGTCGCGCCCACTGTCCGGCCATGCGAACAGCAGCTTTTCTGGTGTTGGTGCTGTGCGCGGTGGCGCACGCCGGCAACCGCATCGTGGTGATGAGCGAGCGCGACGATCTCTCGTCCGCGCTCCAGCTCGCGCTGGCCGGCCGCCAGGCTGATGTCGCAGCCGAGCCCGCGTCGCCGGCCGGCGAGCAGCGGCTCGATCGCGCCGCGTCCGCGCAGCGCACCGCGATCGCGGACCACGCCGACATCGCCGTGTGGATCGACGGCGACGAGGTGTGGGTCGTGCTTGCCGACGGTCGCGATGTTCGCCACGCGCCGCTGCCGACCGATGCGTCGCCGCGCGTGTTCGCAGCGGTCACCACGAGCCTGATCGACGAGCTGGTGGCGCCGCCGGTCGCGCCCCCGGTCAGCGTCGACGTTCACGTCGATGTGTCGCCGGCGCCCGTCGCGGCTGCTCCGCCATCACCACCACCACCGCCGACCGCCGCGCCCGTGGCGCCCGTCGTGCTCGCCCCGCCGAGCCTCGTCGCCCAGGCGTCCGAGCTACCCGCCCACTCCGGCCCGCTGCTCGAGCTCGGCGCGACCGTCTCGAGCGCGAGCCTCGGCGGCCAGGTCGAGCTCTTGTATCCGCTCGGGCCGTCGCTGCGGATCGGCTTTCTCGCGGGCCTGGCGTCGATGTTCGACGGCTTCGCAGCCACGCCCGACGGTGCGGGCATGGTGGACGCGGGCGTCGAGCTCCGCCACGTCGGCACCGGCAAGACGCACTTCGATTTCGGCCCCGAGCTCGCACTCGCGCGCGACTCGGATGGCGACCAGGGCGGGATCGCGGCGTTCCGGTTCGGGCTGACCCACGAGCTCGACAGGATGGCGATCACCGGCTCGATCGCGCCGATGTACCTGTTCGGCTTCGGCTACCTCGACTCGCCGTTCAGCGTGGTCGCCACCCTGGCCGTGGGGCTGCCGCTGTGATGACGCACTTTTTTGCAACGCGGCGGCGCGGCCGCTCCACTCACCTATCGATGCGAGCCCTGATCCTGGTCACCGCATGGTGCGCGGTCGCGCACGCCGAGACCAAGGTCGTGGTGGACGAGCACGGCGGGGTGCACGTCTCGGTGCACGTCGTGCTGCCGGTGACAGCGGTCGCCGCGCCGGCCGTGGTCGACATCGCGCCG